>Ga0265331_10000377_pt1 | contig 46393 bp, 46 predicted proteins | sample 41923metaG_FD_202088 | JGI IMG/M metagenome (GOLD analysis project Ga0265331, IMG submission 202088) | Rhizosphere microbial communities from Carex aquatilis grown in University of Washington, Seatle, WA, United States - 4-19-23 metaG | ecosystem: Host-associated > Plants > Roots > Rhizosphere... | reverse complement strand
GCCACGGTCTGGAGTATTTCCGATCCATCGCCTACGGCTGGAGGCTTCGAGATGTGTGAATCGCCTAGCTCTTTCGAGGGGGTGACGGATGAAATTAACGATTCAGAAACCTGACATCGTGGCCCTGATTCAACCGCCGGCTATTTCATGATCCGCGGGATCCGGCACGCCAAGCCGCAGCCTGGCGCACCGGAATCGGGCGCGTGCCTTAGGTGATTACGCTCGGCTCCTTGCGGCCGGTGCGCGTCTCGATGGCGGCGAGATCGCGGGCGATGGTGATGAGGTCGGCCAGCGCCACCTGCGGATCCAGGTTGTGGCGCGCCGGGTCGGGTTCGTATTGCTCGATATAGACCCGAAGCGTCGCCCCCTCGGTGCCGGTGCCGGACAGGCGATAGACGACGCGCGAGCCATCGGTGAAGATCACGCGGATGCCCTGGCTGGTGCTGACCGAGCCGTCCACCGGATCGGTGTAGGCGAAATCGTCGTTGGTCGCGACGGTGTACTTGCCCAGCGTCTTGCCGGCCAGGGACAGGCCGCGCAGATGGGCCATCAGGCCGTTGGCGGCGTCGCTGTCGACCCCTTCGTAGTCGTGGCGGGAATAGATGTTACGGCCGTATTCGGCCCAGTGGGCCCGGACGATGGCGGCGACGCTCTCCTTGCGGGCGGCCAGCACGTTCAGCCACATCAGCACCGCCCACAGGCCGTCCTTCTCGCGCACGTGGTCCGAGCCGGTGCCGAAGCTCTCCTCGCCGCACAGGGTGGCCTTGCCTGCGTCGAGCAGGGTGCCGAAGAACTTCCAGCCGGTGGGGGTCTCGAAGCTGGGCAGGCCCAGTTTGGCGGCGACCCGGTCGGCGGCGGCGCTGGTCGGCATCGAGCGGGCGATGCCCTTCAGGCCCTTGGTGTAGCCCTTGCACAGGGTGGCGTTGGCCGCCAGCACCGCCAGCGAATCCGACGGCGTGACGTAGAAGTCGCGGCCCAGGATCATGTTGCGGTCGCCGTCGCCGTCCGAGGCGGCGCCGAAATCGGGGGCGCTCGGCCCGGTCAGTTCGTGCACCAGGTCATGGGCGTGGACCAGGTTGGGATCGGGATGGCCGCCGCCGAAATCCTCCTTGGGGAGGCCGTTCATCACCGTGCCGGCGGCGGCGCCCAGGCGGCGCTCCAGGATCTCGGTGGCGTAGGGGCCGGTGACCGCGTGCATGGCGTCGAACTTCATGCGGAAGCCGCCCTTGAACAAGGCGCGGATGGCATCGAAATCGACCAGCGTCTCCATCAGCGCGGCGTAGTCGGCCACGGGGTCGATCACCTCGACCGCCATGCCCGCCACACTGCGGCTGCCGACGGTCTCGATGTCGACGTCGGGGGCGTCGACGATGCGGTACTGGGCGATCGACTTGGTCTTGGCGAGGATGGCGTCGGTCACCTTCTCGGGCGCCGGTCCGCCGTTGCCGATGTTGTATTTGATGCCGAAATCCTCGGTCGGGCCGCCGGGATTGTGGCTGGCCGACAGCACGATGCCGCCGAAGGTCTTGTACTTGCGGATGACGCAGGACGCCGCCGGGGTCGACAGGATGCCGCCCCTGCCCACCATCACCTTGCCCCAGCCATTGGCCGCCGCCATTTTGAGGATGGTCTGCACGGCGACGCGATTGTAGAAGCGGCCGTCGCCGCCGACCACCAGGGTGGCGCCCTTGAAGCCGTCGAGCGAGTCGAAGATCGACTGCACGAAGTTCTCGAGGTAGTTGGGCTGCTGGAACACCTTGACCTTTTTGCGAAGGCCGGACGTCCCCGGCTTCTGGCCTTCGAACGGTGTGGTGGCGACGGTCTTGACGGACATTGATTCCCTCCCTTTCGGCGTTGACCGTTGATCGCTCAGGAAGGGGGCGGCTGTCAATGTGGAGTTCCCGTGGGAGGGCTTGCCGGGCGAGGCTGAATATGCCGGTGGCGACCTACTTCAGCCGCCAAGCCGCCACGGTGCCGTCCATCATCATCGGCACCAGCACCAGGTGGCGGCCGGGAATGATGCCGATGTCGGCGGAGCCGGGGCCCAGCTTCAGCACCGCCTGCGAGCGGCCGTCGCGGTCGACGCGCAGCACCAGGCCCTTGACGTAATCCGATACCAGCCAGCCGCCGCTGCCGTCGGCCTCGACCCCGGCGAGGTTGCCGAGGTCGGGGGCGATGTCCTCGATCTGCCGATCGCTCCAGCGGATCGCCTTCAGCCCGCCCGGCGCCTTGGCGGTCAGACCGTTGCCGGCCATCGGCCCCCATGACGCCACCATCAGCCGGTCGCGCTCGGCCTTGAGGCCGTTGGGGGATTGCAGGCGGGAATCGGTCAGCCACGGCGCGAGGCGGCCGTCGGCCAGCCGCCAGATGGTGTCGGCCGGCATGTCGGAGACGTAGACCGCGCCCTGGGCGTCGATGGTCACGTCGGTGAACAGCTTCGCACCCTCGGCGGTGTGGGTGTGGACCACCTTGCCGGCGGCGGTGTCGATCTCCACCAGGCGGTCGATGTCGGCGACGAACAGGCGGCCCTTGCGGACGGCCATCCCCTTGGGTCCGTCGAGGCCGGTCACCCATTTCTCCGCCAGCACCTTGCCGGCGGCGGAAAGCTTGGAGATGTAGCCGTTGCCGTCCTTGTCCGGCGCCGCCCCGTTGACGTTGGAGACGTAGACGGCGCCGCTGTCCCCATCCCACACCACCGACGCCGGATTGGCGAACCCCGCCGCCTCCCACACCTTCGCCGGCTGCCCGGCCGCGGCCGGCAGGGCGAACAGCAGCAGAAAGGCGAGGATTCGCACCATCATATCGGAGGCCGGCCGATGCAGGCATAGGTGAAGCCGGCGTCCTTCATCATCTTCGGCTCGTAGACGTTGCGCAGGTCGACCACCACCGGCGCCGCCAGCAGCGCCTTGACCCGGGCGAGGTCGAGGGCGCGGAACTCGTTCCACTCGGTGACGATGACCAGGCAAGCCGCTCCGGTCATGGCGGTGTAGGCGTCGGCGCAGTATTCGATACCGTCCAGAAGCTTGCGGGCTTCGTCCATCCCCTCGGGGTCGAAGGCGCAGACGCGGGCGCCGGCCTGGACCAGGGCGGGGACGATGTCGAGCGACGGACTGTCGCGCATGTCGTCGGTGTTGGGCTTGAAGGTCAGGCCGAGCACCGCCACCGTCTTGCCGGCGACGCTGCCGCCGCAGGCGGCGACCACCTTCTCGGCCATCCGCTTCTTGCGCTGGTCGTTGACCGCCACCACCGTCTCGACGATGTGCAGGGGCGATTCGTAGTCGCGGCCGGTGCGCACCAGCGCCAGGGTGTCCTTGGGGAAGCACGAGCCGCCGTAGCCCGGGCCGGCGTGCAGGAACTTCTTGCCGATGCGGCCGTCCAGGCCGATGCCGCGGGCGACGTCGTGGACGTCGGCGCCGACCTTCTCGCACAGATCGGCGATCTCGTTGATGAAGGTGATCTTGGTGGCGAGGAAGGTGTTGCCAGCGTACTTGATCAGCTCCGAGGTGCGCCGCGAGGTGAACACGATCGGCGTCTCGATCAAATAAAGCACCCGGTAGAGCTGCTTCATCACCGCGCGGGCGCGATCCGATTCGGTGCCGATGACCACCCGGTCCGGGCGCATGAAGTCGTTGATCGCCGAGCCTTCCCGCAGGAACTCGGGGTTCGAGACGACGTCGAAATCGGCGTCGGGGCGGCGCGCCCGGATGATCCGCTCGACTTCGTCGCCGGTGCCCACCGGCACCGTCGACTTGGTGACGATGACGGTGTAGCCGGTCAGCGAATCGGCGATCTCCTCGGCGGCGGCATAGACGTAGGACAGGTCCGCATGCCCGTCGCCGCGCCGCGACGGGGTGCCGACGGCGATGAACACCGCGTCGGCATCGGCGACCGCGCCCGTGACGTCGGTGGTGAACGACAGGCGTCCGGCCTTGACGTTGTCGGCCACCAGGTCGTCCAGACCCGGTTCGTAGATGGGCATCACCTTTTGCTTCAGCAACTCGATCTTGTGCGCATCCTTGTCGACGCAGGCGACGGTGATGCCGAACTCGGAAAAGCAGGTCCCCGACACCAAGCCGACATAGCCGGTGCCAATCATGGCGATTTGCATGAAGCGTCCTTCCTACCGTTGCATCACGAAGTGAACTGGGCCAGCGCCTCGCGCACCGCCGCCCCTATGTCGGGGCGTTCGAGGGCGAAGGCGATGTTTGCTTCCAGCCAGCCCACCTTGTCGCCGCAATCGAAGCGCCGGCCTTCGAAGCGCAGGCCGTGGAACGGGACCATGCCGATGGTCTGCGAAATGGCGTCGGTCAACTGGATCTCGCCGCCGGCGCCCTTTTCCTGGCGGTCGAGGACGTCGAACACCGCCGGGTGCAGGATGTAGCGGCCGATGATCGACAAGGTCGACGGGGCCACCTCGGGAGCGGGCTTCTCGACCAGGCCCGAAGCCTCGACGATGCGGCCTTGGTCCTGCTCGACCACCAGGATGCCGTACCGGTTGGTGTGCTCGCGCGGCACGTCGGAGACGGCGACGACATGGCCGCCGACCTCGGTGTGCACCGCCACCATCTGCTTCAACACCGGCGTCTTGGCCAGGATCAGGTCGTCCGGCAGCAGCACGGCGAAGGGCTCGCCCTCGACCAGGTCGCGGGCGCACCACACCGCGTGGCCGAGGCCCAGCGGTACGGTCTGACGGGTATAGGAGATCTGTCCGGACTTGGGCATCCAGCTGGTCACCGCCTCGACCAGGTCGATCTTGCCGCGCTCCCGAAGCGACCTCTCGAGTTCCGGATTGTGGTCGAAATGGTCCTCCAGCGCGTTCTTGCCGCGGCCGGTGACGAAGATGAAGTGCTCGACCCCGGCGGCGATCGCTTCTTCGACCGCGTATTGGATCAGCGGCTTATCGACCACCGGCATCATTTCCTTCGGCATGGCCTTGGTGGCGGGCAGAAAGCGAGTGCCCATGCCGCCGACCGGAAATACGGCCTTGCGCACGCGACGAGCCATTTCGGAACTCCTTCGAGTAGATTCACTGCGCCGGCGCATTCCCCTGATGGGCACACAGATCTCGGTGTCCGGACGATCGATGTTGTGCCACGGCCGTGCCGACGACGCAACCGCAGCATTGGTCATCGGTCGCCCAGCAGCAGGTCGCGGGCCTGGTTTATCCGTGCCGCCACCCATGTCGAACCGCCGCGATCGGGGTGGGCCTGGCGCATCAGCCGCCGGTGTGCGGCCTTGATCTCCTCGGCCCCGGCGCCGGGGGCGAGGCCGAGGACGTCCCAGGCCTCCTCGCGGCTCATCGCCGTCGAACGGGCCGCCGGAGTCCGGGGGACCCAACGGCGCAGCGCCCGCCACAGGGCATGCAGGCGCAACGCGCGAAATATCCACGGCGTCAGGCCGGCGGCCACCGCGACTATCCCGGCCAGCTTGCCGGTCAACACCAGCCAAAGACCGAGCGCCACCAGCGCGGCCAGGCCCAGCCGCCGCAGCGCTTGCGCCACCTGCCCCGGTCGAGCGCCGGCCAGCCAGCGCACCGCCAGCCACAGCAGGGCGAGGACGCAGCCGACGAGGACGATGCGGATGATCATCGCCGGAGTATAGCCGGTTCAAGCGGCGAGCAGGTCACGGATCCTTGCCGGTCCCGCGCTCCACCCCCACCTGTGGAACCTAGCCAGGGAGCGAAACATGCCCGATGCCCGTATTTTTTGCCGCGACCCCCAACCCGTCCAGGCGGGACGCTCCCGCCTCGACCATTGGGTGGTCGAATTCGAACCGGTGGCCGCGCCCGACATCGACCCGTTGATGGGTTGGACCAGTTCCACCGACATGATGCAGCAGGTGCGCATCCCCTTCGTCTCGCTGGCGGAGGCCGAGACCTACTGCCGCCGCCAGAGACTGGACTACGTCGTCCAGGCGCCGAAGCGTGCGGCCCGCCGCCGCCGCAGCTACGCCGAAAATTTCGAGGGCGGCCCCATGCCGACCTATCCGCATTAGGATCGAACCCCTCTCCCGTTCCGCGGGAGAGGGACTTTCGAAACTCCCTAGTGTCGCGGTTCCTCCGGGGGTTGGGCGTCGCGGCGGGCGAGGCGGCCCAGCACGTCGCGCAGGCCGTCGGCCATGCCCACCAGCAGGCCGCGGGCGGTGTCGACGGTCAGCGCTCCCACCGCGCCGGCGGCGCGTACCGTCTCGGTGGCGACGTCGCGGATCAGGCCGACGCCCTCGCTGGCCACCGTGTGCACCCCGTGCATGCCGCCGATCAGACCCTCGCGCACGACCTCGCCGTAATGCTCGGTTTCCGTTGCGGTGCGCTTGCCGGCGGGCTCTTCGGACTGGGTTTCGGCCATGGTGGATCTCCTTTGCTGTCTGTCAGCCGGATGCGGCGCGGCGGCCGGAATGGACCATCAGCGCCGTGGTGAACGCGTACCACAGCAGGCTGGCGGCGGGGGCGCCGACCCTCCCGCGGTACGCCTGGATCGCCGCGACCGCCACCAGGAAGGCGACGGTCAGGCCGAACAATCCCACCCGGCCGCCGGTGAGGCCGCGGATGCGGGCATCCGCCTGTTCGATGCCCAGGCCCAGGGCGTCTTCCACCGGCTTCAGCGCCTGCGGCGGGATCAGGCGGAACAGGCCGTCGGCCTCGGCCGCGTCCGCCAGGGCGTGCAGAGCGACGTCGCCCAGCACCAGGACGCTGCCGGTGCGGTGGTCGACCTCGACCGCGCGCACGCCGTGGTGGGCGGACAGCTTGCGGCGCATCCGGTCCAGCCGGTCGGGGTAGCCGCGCGCCGCGGGCACGCGCAACCGCACCCGGCCGGGGATGGCGTGGGCGACGTGGGCGGCCGGCGGTTCAGCCACCGAGCGCCCCCCCGTTGCCGTCGCCGCCGTGGACTTCGGCCAGCGGATGATGCCGGCCGGCGCGGGCCTCGGCCATCATGTCCTCGGCGTATTCGCCAAACTCGGCCATCGTCTCGCGCCCTTTCTCCCACGCCGTCACGCCGGCGCGGATGGTGGCGTTGACGGTCGGCCGGGCGGCACGCGCCACCACCGGGAACACCATCGGCGCCAACAGGCCGACCCCGATCCCGATGGCAATGCCCTTCACCGTCTCCTTGTTCACTGGCTTGCTCCCTTGTCCTGCTTCCCAAATGGGGCGGATATCGCCGCTTCGCCTTTCCACCCCGGGGGTATCCGGAGATGGGAGTAGCGGCCGCGGCCATCATGTGCCGACAACGCCCGTACCGGCATTGCCGCAACCGGGGTGGTCGGGTGCGCTTGCGGGTGAGGCGGGCCTCCCCCTTTCTGCCACGGAATTGCAATCAGACTGTCGGAGGTGGAGGCGCCGGAATGGGGTATGGTGGCTGCCATGAGTGATACCGTTCACCACGTTCCCGGCCGACTGCGTTTGCGCATCGCCAAATTGAGGCGGGATCCCGCCGCCGCCGCCCGCGCCGGCGCCGCCCTCGGCGCAACGCCGGGGGTCCGGGCGGTGTCGGTGAATGCCCGCACCGGCAGCCTGCTGGTCCACTACGACGTCGCCGCGGTCACCGCCGCCGGGCTGGCGGAGGTGCTGCGGAATACCGGAATATCCGTGCCCAGCCGTCCGGCGCAGCCGCCGCGCCTGGCCGCGGCCGCCGCCTCATGGGCGTTCGAGCGCCTGCTGGAGCGGGGCGCCGTGGCGGTGATCTGCGCCTTGATCTGAGGCTGGCGCCATCGCCTCGTTGACCAGATAGGGCACCGCTGCCGCCACGGCGACGATTCCGAGATCGGCCACGCCCAGCCGCGCCAGCCCCAGCAGCCGGCGCAGCGGCGGGACGGTCAGCGCCGCCCCCTGCAGGGCCAAGGTCCCGGCGACGGCGCCGGCCAGCCAGCGGTTGGGCGGACGGCCGTCGTGCCGCCGCCGCGTCCGCCCGGCGAAGGCGTGCAGCAACTGGCCGGCGACGATGGTGGTGCTGGTCAGCGCGGCGCCGCGTCCGTCGCCCCGGGCCCAGGCATGCGCCGCCACCGGCCCGGCGGCCAATACCGCGCCCTGGCGCAGCAATTTCAGCCCATTGGCGCGGTCGAGGAAGGGGATGTGCGGATCGCGCGGTCCGCGCTCCAGGCTGCCCGCCTCGGCCGGTTCGCGCGCCAGGGCGAGGCCGGGCAACAGGTCGGTGACCAAGTTGATCCACAGCAGCTGCGCCGGCCCCAGGGGTTGGCCCAGCCCGAGCGCCACCGCCGCCATCATCACCAGGCTTTCGGACAGATTGGTGGCGAGCATGAAGCCGACCGCCTTGCGGATGTTGTCGTGGGTGGTGCGGCCGTGGGCGACGGCGGTGACCAGGCCTCCGAGGTCGTCGTCCCCCAGCACCAGGTCGGACAGGTCGCGGGCCGCCCGGCTGCCGTGCCGGCCCATGGTGACGCCGATATCGGCGGCTTTCAGCGCCGGCCCGTCGTTGACGCCGTCGCCGACCATCGCCACCACGCGGCCGCCGCGGCGATAGGCCTGCACCACCTTCAGCTTGTGGCTGGGCAGGATGCGGGCGAACACCCGGGTCCGCTGGGCGAGGTCGGCCAGCGCATCGGAACCGAGGGCTTCCACCATGCTGGAATCGGCCACAGGGGCGTCGGCGGCTTGGATCAGGCCGAGCTGCTTCGCCACCGCCCGGGCGGTGGCGGCCTGGTCGCCGGTCAGCATCACCGTTTCGATCCCGGCGCGGTGCAGCGCCGCGATGAACGCCTCGACGCCGGGACGCGGCGGATCGGACAGGGCCACCAGGCCGAGCCAGGCGAGGTCGCGTTCGCCTTCCTCGCCGACGGCGAAGCCCAGTACTCGCAATCCCTCGGCGGCCATGCGGTCGTTTTCGGCGCGGATGCGGCGGCGCGCCGCGTCGTCGAGCGGGGTGCCGTCGGCCAGGCGCACGCACGAGGCCAGCACTTCGGCGGGACTGCCTTTGACCGCGGTCAGCACCCGGCCGCCACCGAGCTCGTGGGTGGTCGCCATCGACTGGCGGCGGTCGTCGCGGTAGCGCTCGCCCAGGCGCGGACGCGCACGCCTGAGGCCGGTGACGTCGATGCCGTGGGCGATGGCGGCGCGCACCAGGGCGGCCTCGGTCGACGAGCCCTCGACCACCCAGTTGCCGTGGACGTCCAGCTCGGCCGAGGCGTCGGAACACAGGGCCGCCACCTCCCACAGCCGCGATTCCGAGTCGCCGCAATCGGCCAGCACCCGCGCCACCGCCATCTGGTTCAGCGTCAGCGTGCCGGTCTTGTCGAAGAACACGGTGGCGACCGCGCCCATCGCCTCCACCGCCTCCAGCCGGCGCACCAGCACGCCGCTTTTTTCCAGGTCGCGCACCGCCATCGCCAGCGCCAGGGTCGCCACCGTCGGCAGCCCCTCGGGGATGGCGGCGACCGCCAGCGCCGTGCTCGAACGCAGCAGCGGCGCCAGGCCCATGCCGCGCAGCAGGCCGATTGCCAGCATGAGCGCGGCGATGCCGCCGCTGGTCGACACCAGCCGCCGGCCGAGCCCGTCCAACTGGCGTTGCAGCGGCGTCTGCGGGCGGGCGACGTCGCCGACCAGGGACTGGATGCGGCCGACCTCGGTGTCGCGGCCGGTGGCGACGGTGACCGCCGCCGCCGTCCCGGCCGCCGCCAGGGTGCCGCGCCACACCATGTTGGCGCGGTCGGCCAGCGGCGTCGCGGCGGGCAGGACGGTCTCGGCCGACTTGGCCACCACCATGCTCTCGCCGGTCAGCACCGATTCGTCGGCGTGGAATCCATCGGCCTCGACCAGGCGGGCGTCGGCGGCGACGGTGAGGCCTGGGGAAAGCAGCAGGATGTCGCCGGGCACCACCTCCTCGGCGTCGATGGTGAGCTGGCGGCCGCCGCGCCGCACCACCGCCAGCAGGCGGCGGCGCGATTCCAGGCGGGCGATCATCGCCTCGGCCTGGGCCTCGGAGGTGGCGCCGATCAGGCCGTTGAGCGCCACCACCACCGCGATGGCGGCCGCTTCGAAGGCGCCGCCGGTCAGCAGCGACGCAACCGCCGACCCCAACAGCAGCAGCACCGGCAGCGAGGCGAATTGTCCGGCGAGGATGGAAGCGAACGACCGGCGCCGCGGCAAGGGCAGGCGGTTGCGGCCGTGCGCCGCCAGCCGCCGCTGCGCCTCCGCCCGCGACAGCCCGGTTTCCGGCCGGCTGCCCAGCAGCGCCAGGGCTGCCTCGGCGGCAAGGACGTGCCACGCCACGTCGCCATTGCCGGCCTGAGCCGGCGGCTCCCCGCGGACGGCGCGGCGGACGGCGTCCATGATCTCGGATTGGAGGCGGTCGGAGTCGTAGTACAGCAGCAGGGTGCCGGTGCGCGGATTGGCCGACAGCGAACAGATGGCGGGGACGCCCGCCAGCCGCCCGACCAGCGCGCGGGCCTCGGTGCCGTCGCCCTTCAGCCCGCGCACCTTCAGGCGCAGCCGCCCGGGGACGGCGGCATGCACCGTCTCGATCGAACGCGGCTGGGGCATGGCGGCGGGCATCGGAGGCTATGTCGGCGATGGATCGCAGCGGCGCCATGGGAATTGCGGGCTAGGATCAAAGAGGAGCCGCGTCGCCTTGACGCCGCGGCACGCCGAACCTAATGTAAGGGAGACGCTGCCTTACTGGAATTCACCATGGCACTGGAATTGACCGTCACCAGCAAGGGCCAAGTCACGCTGCGGCAAGCCGTGCTCGACCATCTGGGGGTCAAGGCGGGTGACCGGGTGGGGGTTTCGCTGCTACCCGACGGCAGGGTGGAGCTGATCCCCGCCAAGTCCGCTCACGACATCGCCGGGCTGCGCGGCATGTTGCGGCGGCCCGGGCAGCGGGCGGTGCCGCTGGAGGAGATGCAGGACGCGATCGAAGCCGGGCGCCGCCGGTGAGGATCGCCGTCGACACCAATGTCCTCGTCCGCTACCTGACCTGGGATGACGAGGCGCAAGCCCTGGCGGCGGCGAAGACGATCGAGGCGGCGGATGCGGTGGTCGTGCCCACCATCGTCCTATGCGAACTGGCGTGGGTGCTGAAGCGCGCCTACCGCTACGGCGGCACGGAGATTGCGGCCGCCATCCGGCGCATCATCGAAAGCCGCACCGTCGAAGTCGACCGGCCCGCCGCCGAAGCCGGCCTGGCCATGCTGGCCCAGGGCGGCGACTTCGCCGACGGGGTGATCCAGGCGGATGCCGCACGGGCCAAATGCCGCCTGGTGACATTCGACCGCCAGTTCGCGCGGCTGCTCGGCCCCGCCGCCGTCGTCAGGGACGAATGATGACTCGCAAGGACCGGGGGGCCGGCGCCGACGCGTTGTTCGCCGAGGGGGTGCGCGCCCACGGCCGGGGCCGGCTGCGCGAGGCGGCAATCCTCTACCGCAAGGCGGTGCAGGCGCGTCCCGATCTGGCCGACGCCCATTACAACCTGGCCATCGCGGTCAAGGCGCTGGGCCGCCTCGAGGAGGCAGCCGCCGCCTATGGCTGCGCCCTGGCGCTGCGTCCCGAATGGCCCGAGGCGCTGGGCAATCTCGCCAATGTGCTGAACGACCTGGGCCGCCGCGACGAGGCCGCCGCCGCCTGGGACCGCGCCCTGGCGCTGCGCCCCGACTGGCCGGAAGGGCAATGCAGCCGCGGCGCCCTGCTGCTCGGCCTGGGCCGGCCGGCGGAGGCCGCCGCCGCCTGCCGGCGGGCGCTGGCGCTGCGCCCGGATTTCGCCGCCGCCCATTGCAACCTCGCCCATGCCCTGCGCGACGTGGGCGCAGCCGCCGAGGCCATCCGCGCCTATGGCAAGGCTGTGGATCTGGATCCGACGCTGGCCGACGCCCACGCCGCGCTCGGTCACCTGCTGCTCGGCCTGGGCAAATGGGAGGAGGCGTTGGCCGCCTACCGTCGGGCGGCGGCGTTGCGCCCGCGCCATGCCCCGGTCCACGCCAATGTCGGCAATGCCTTGCGCGAACTGGGGCGGGTCGAGGCGGCGATCGCCGCCTACCGCCAGGCGGTGACCCTGGATGCGGATTTCGCCGAGGCCTTCGCCCAGCTGGTGCAGTTGCGCCGCCATGCCTGCGACTGGGGCGGACTGGCGGCGGACGAGGCGCGGCTGCTGGATCTGGCACGGCGCGGCCGGATTCCGGTCACCGTGTTCCCGCTGCTGGCCGGGCCGGCCTCCGCCGCCGACCAGTTGCATGCCGCCCGCCGCTGGGCGGCGGCCCTGCCATCCGCGCCTGCGCCCGAGCCGCGGCCGGCGGCGGGCCGCATCCGCCTGGGCTATCTGTCCTCGGATTTCCGCGACCACCCGGTCGCCACCCTGGTGGCCGAGCTGTTCGAGCGCCACGACCGCGCCGGTTTCGAGGTGTTCGGCTATTCCATCGGCCCCGACGACGGCAGTCCACTGCGCCGCCGGCTGGAAGCGGCCTTCGACCGCTTCGCCGACCTGGAGGCGCTGTCCGACGGCGACGCGGCCGACCGCATCGGCGCGGATGGCGTGGACATCCTGGTCGACCTCAACGGCTATACCCGGCTGGCCCGCACCGGCATCCTGGCGCGGCGGCCGGCGCCGGTGCAGGTGGAATGGCTGGGCTATCCCGGCACCATGGGCGCCGATTTCATCGATTGGGCCATCGTCGACCCGGTGGTGGCGCCGGCGGGCGACGAGGCATTTTTTTCCGAGCGGCTGGTCCGCCTGCCCCATAGCTACCAACCCACCGACACCACCCGCCGGCTGGCGGAGAGTCCGCCGCGCGCCCTCGCGGGGTTGCCGGAGGCGGGCTTCGTGTTCTGCTGCTTCAACACCGCCTACAAGCTGGGGCCGGCGCTGTTCGACATCTGGATGCGGCTGCTGGCGGCGGTGCCGGGCAGCGTGCTGTGGCTGCTGGAAGGGGCGGCGCCGATGCCCGCCAACCTGAAGCGCGAGGCCGCCGCCCGCGGCGTCGACCCGCAGCGGCTGGTGTTCGCCCCGCGACTGCCGGCGGCGGACCATCTGGCGCGGCACCGCTGTGCCGACCTGTTCCTCGACACCCTGCCCTACAACGCCCACACCACTGCCAGCGACGCCCTGTGGGCGGGGCTTCCGGTGCTGACCTGCAAGGGGCCGACCTTCGCCGGACGGGTTGCCGCCAGCCTGCTGGAAGCTGCCGGCCTGCCGGATCTGGTGACCCAATCCCTTGCGGCTTACGAAAGCCTGGCGCTGTCGCTGGCGCAGCAACCGGACCTGCTGGCCGAACTGCGCCGACGGCTGGAGGAAAATCGGGCGGCGGCGCCGTTGTTCGACACCGCCCGCTTCGCCCGCGACATCGAGGCCGCATATCGGTCGATGGTGCGTTGAGATCGGCGCTTGCAAACAGCGCCCGTGGAATCGCACCATGCCTTGCACATACATCTTAGCGCCGGGAGGCTGCCTTGAAGGCCACCACCACCATCGCCGCCGCCATATTGGCGAGCTTCGTCTCCGCGCCTGCCTTCGCCGTCGATTGGGCTGAGGTAAAGGGCACCGAAATCGTCCTCTTCTACCCCGGCCAGTCCTCCTACGAGTGGGCGCTGACGCCGACCGCGCACAGCGGCGGCTACAAGGTCCGCGAAGGCAAGAATTGCCACCAGTGCCACATCAGCGAGGAGAAGGGTAAGGGCGAGCGGCTGGTGTCGGGCCGGCCGCTGATCAATGGCGAGACCAAGGAGCCTTCGCCGATCGCCGGCAAGCCGGGGTCGATCGCCGCCAACGTCAAGTTCGCCCGGGACGACAAGAACCTTTACGTCCACCTGGAATTCGCCGAGGGCACCCAGCCCGACGCCAGGATGGACCCCGAGTGGGCGACCAAGGTGACCATGATGCTGAGCGGCGACGGCACGCCCGAGGCCCAGCGTTTCGGCTGCTGGTCGGCCTGCCATGACGACGACGCCTCGATGCCGAGCGCCGGCACCGCCCAGCGCACCAAGTACCTGGGCGACACCCGCGTCACCTCGGGCCGCCAGGGCGGCGGCGACGTCCTCAAGTCCGCCGACGAACTGGCGGCGCTGCGAGCCGGCGGCTACCAGCTGGAATATTGGCAGGCGCGGCTCAATCCGGGGGCCAAGGCGGTCGCCGCCAGCGGCACCGTGTTCGATAAGCGCGAGACCGCCAGGATCAGCGCGGTCACCGCCGATGCCGGCCTGGCCAACGGCACGTGGTCGGTGACGCTGAGCCGCCCGTTGATCGCCGGGGCGCCTTATCGGGATCTGCTGGCGGGCAAGACCTACACCGTCGGCTTCGCCATCCACGCCGACCATACCGCCAAGCGCTTCCACTACGTCAGCTTCGAACGGACCCTGACGCTGGATGGAACAGGGGCCGATTTCGTCGCGGCGAAGCAATAGCGATCAGGTGCGCGCGGGTGAAGCCTGACCCGCGAAGCCCTCCCCCTGCCCCCCACGATTCCAGGTATGCCGAATTTGCCAGCCTGGCGCCTCCATTTGGAGCTGCTCTAAAGGCGCAGGCTGGCTTATCCTATCGACGTTTTGTTTCAGGTTGATAGAGGCTACATGATGTTCAACTTCAGGCTCGCAACAAAGGTCTATTTTTCGATGGCGATCCTTGTCGCCGTTGCCCTTGCCGTTGGCATCATGGGTATCACCACGCTGCAGTCCTACAAGCACATCGTCGATCAAATGGGAAACGTCTCCAAGCGTGCCCTCCTCGCCGAGCGGGTGAACGGTCTGGTGCTTGCCGTGGTGATGGACTCGCGGGGAATCTACATGTCGGCTTCCCGGGATGAATCGGAAAAATACGCAGCCCCGTTGCTCAAGAACCTCGATCGTTTGCGCGCAAGCCTCGATGAGTGGCGCGATCAACTCCCTGCGTCCCGTCTGGAACGGTTCAAGCCGGTCGACGAAGCGACCGGCAATTTCATCCGTTTCCGCAGCGAACTCGTGCGCCTGTCGCGCGACAGTACGCTGCCGGAGGCTCGCGCGTTCGGCGACAATGACGCCAACCGCAAGGTCCGCGCCGCCCTCAATGACGAAATGAAAACGCTGTCGACTGAACTGGAGGGAGAGGTCAAGCGCCTCGGCGGCTTGGTCGATTCGGAATACGACTCGGAAATCCGCCTGCTCGCCGGATTATTGGCGGTGGGGCTGGCCGTCGGTGTTGGCGCCGCCGCCTTCGTCGTCACGTGGCGGATCATCCGGCCATTGGGCCAAATCACGGCCACCATGACCGCCCTGGCAACCGGCGATTATTCGGTGCCGATCCCGCATTCCGACGCACAAGACGAAGTCGGCACCATCGCGGCCGCGGTTCAGGTGTTCAAGGATAATGGCATCGAAGCCGACCGCCTCCGCCGGTCGCAGGAGGAGGAGCGTCTGCGGGCGGAGCGGGACAAGAGGGCGTCCCTGGAGGGCATGGCCGAGACGGTCGAGCGGGAAACCCGTGCTGCGGTGGATCGCGTCGCCGCCCAGACCGAGCGAATGACGACCAACGCCCGCGAGATGGCCAAGTCCGCCCACGCGGTGGGGGAGAACTCGCAGGACGTGGCGGCTGCCTCCGCCCAGGCCTTGGCCAACGCCCAGAACGTCGCCGCCGCGACCGAGGAGCTATCGGCGTCGATCGGCGAGATCAGCCGCCAGGTTGCGTCCGCCACCGACATCACCGCCGCCGCGGTCGGCACCGCCAAGGGCGCGGAGGAAACAATCGGAATGCTGGCCGCCACCGTCGGCCGCATCGGCGAAGTTGCCGCCCTGATCAACGACATCGCCAGCCAGACCAACCTGCTGGCGCTGAACGCCACCATCGAGGCGGCGCGGGCCGGCGAGGCCGGCAAGGGCTTCGCCGTGGTCGCCAACGAGGTCAAGTCGCTGGCCCACCAGACGGCGAAGGCGACCGAGGACATTTCCCACCAGATCGGCGAGATCCAGAGGACGACGCAGAATGCCGTCGGTGCCGTCGCCGAGATCACGACCGCCATCCGGGACGTGGAATCAATATCGTCGGCCATCGCCGCGGCGATTGAGGAGCAGGGCGCGGCCACCGCCGAGATCTCGCGCAATGTCGGCCAGACGTCGGAGGCCGCCAACGAGGTTTCCTTGCGCATTGCCAATGTCTCGGACGAGGCCGCCTCAACCGGGGAGCGGGCCAAGCAGGTGTCCGGCATCGCCGGCGAGGTCAGCGGCGCCATCGATGACCTCAGCCAAATGCTGGTCCGGGTTGTCCGCACCGCCACCCCCGAAGCCAACCGCCGGCGCAAGCCTCGCTACCGGATCGAGCGGCCGGGAACCGTCACCGTCGCCGGCAAGACCCATCCGATCGTCATCGTGAACATATCCGAAGGCGGGCTGCTGGTTTCGGGGCTGCCCGACGGCGCCGCCAAGGGGATGCAGGTGGCAATCGAAGTGCCCGGGATTGCCACCCCGCTTAACGCCGTGATCCTGTCCAGCGAGCATGACCGGCTGCATGGCAAGTTTGAACTGGCCGCCGATGCCGGCGGACGCTGGGCGCAGGAGTATGCCCGTCTGGTGGCGGGGTTGACCCCGTTGAAAGAGTCCGCCTGATCGAGCTTTGCCCGCCTGCGGTCACCCGCGCAGTTCGACCTGGGCCGACACCCGGGGACGCGCGGCGCGGGTCCGCCGACGGGGCTGGTCGCCCAACGCCACCATCACCCGGTTGCGGCCGGCGGCCTTGGCCTTGTAGAGGGCGCTGTCGGCGGTCTCGATCGCCGCCTGGACCGAACCGGCCGATTCCATCTCGGTCAGGCCGATCGAGCAGGTGACGGTCAGTTTGGTGCCGTCGTCGAGGATGATCGGCACCCGCGCCATCAGCCCGCACAGGCGATCGAGCACACGGTGGGCGGCGTCGCAATCGGTGTCGGGCAGGCAGAACAGGAATTCCTCGCCGCCGAAGCGGTAGACCATGTCGTAGCCCCTCAGCCGGCGCTGGAAGAACCGCGCCGCCAGGCACAGCACGTGGTCGCCGGCGCCGTGGCCCCAGCAATCGTTGACCTGCTTGAAATGGTCGAGATCGGCGATGGCGAGGCAGGCCGGCCGGCCGCTTCGCAGCGACCGCGCCCGCTCGCGCCGCAGATCGCGGATCATCCCCTGGCGGTTCCACAGCCCGGTCAACGGGTCGGTTTCGGACACCACCCGATTGCAGTACTTTTCCGCCCGCCGCGCCTCGCGCTCATAGGACTCGACCGTGTCGAGGAAGGCGCGGTAGCCGTCGGGATCGGCGCGGCCGCCGGCCAGCAAGGCCCCGGCGCGGTGGTGCATGGCGTCGCGCAGCCGCACCAGGGCGCCGAGGTGTTCGGGATGCTCGGCGGCGACGGCGCGCAACTCGGCGAAGGCCGCCGCCGGTTCGCACGAAGGCGCCTCGGCGTGATCGGGGAACATCAGCGCCGCCTGGACCCGACCGCGCCATTCGAGATGCTCGGCCGCGACACGTTCCAGCAGCCGCAGCACTTCGCAGGATTTATCCATCTGCACGGCGCGTCCTCCCGGCTTGTGCTTGCGGCGATTATCCCATGGACGGGCTCCGGCGCTTCCGGTGCGGACGGGGTAGCCGACGGCGGAGGCGAGCGACAAAACTTCGACGATGGTGGTACTCCGAACGGGTGCCCTCAGCCGAAGACGTCCGGCCATACCGCCATCAAGACGCGGTCGACCTCCGCCATCGAGGCAGCGCGGCCAAGGCGGGACATCGAGGTTACGCCGTGCCCGCGGATGCCGCACGGAACGATGCCCCGGTAGTGGGATAGGTCGGGATCGACGTTGAGGGCGACGCCGTGATAGGTCACCCATCGCCGCACCCGCACGCCGATGGCGGCGATCTTGTCTTCGTGCCCGCCGCCGCCGTCCACCCACAGGCCGACCCGGCCCGGCCGCCGCTCGGCCGCGACGGCGCAACGGGCCAACGCGCGGATCAGCCATTCCTCGAGGTCATGGACGTAGCGGCGGATGTCGGCGCCGCGGTTGGCCAGGTCCACCATCACATAGGCCACCCGCTGGCCGGGGCCGTGATAGGTGTATTGCCCGCCCCGCCCCGACGGATAGACGGGAAAGCCTCCCGCATCGAGCAGATCCGCCGGCCGGGCGCTGGTGCCGGCGGTGTAGAGCGGCGGATGCTCCAGCAGCCACACGCATTCCGGCGCCCGGCCGGCCTGGATGCCGGCGACCCGATCCTCCATGAACGCGGTCGCCTCGGGATAGGGGACGGGGCGGTCGGTGATGCGCCACTCGATCATGTTGGGGAAAGCGTGCTTGATTCGGGCAAACCGATTTGGTATTCCCCTGTCTCCTCGTTGGCAAGGCCTCCGTGGGCTTTCGGATGGGGTTCTACCGGGATGCGGCCGTGGCGGAACTGGTAGACGCGCACGCTTGAGGTGCGTGTGGCGAAAGTCGTGGGAGTTCGAGTCTCCCCGGCCGCACCAATCGAAAGGCCCGCCGGCTTGTCCGGCGGGTCTTGCCGTTGTGCGCCCGGCATGGGCGCCGTCTCGACCGGCATTTCCCGGAACTGATCCGTGGTGAGGGCGTGACCCCCGAAGATCTTCTCGCCCGCGTCCTTTACAAGGACCAGGACGTCGTCGTCATCGACAAGCCGGCCGGACTCGCCGTCCATGGCGGGCCCAATGCGGTCGACCACCTGGAACTCTACCTCGACGCCCTGCGCTTCGGCTGGAACCTGCCGCCGCGCCTGGCGCATCGGCTCGACCGCGACACTTCGGGCTGCCTGGTGCTCGGCCGCCACGCCAAGGCGCTGAAGCGCCTCGGCAAGCTGTTCGCCGACGGCCGGGTCGAGAAGGTCTACTGGGCGGTGGTGCTGGGACGGCCGGCGGCCGAGCACGGCCGCATCGACCTGCCCATCCGCAAGATTACCGGCAAGGGCGGCTGGCGCATGGTCACCGACCCGTGCGGCCAGGCGGCGCTCACCGATTGGCGGCTGCTGGGCGCGGCGGACGGCCTGGCGTGGATCGAATGCCGGCCGCGCACCGGCCGCACCCACCAGATCCGCCTGCACCTGAAGGCCCTGGGCTGTCCGGTTCGCGGCGATGCCTATTACGGCCCCGACCCGGCGCCGCCGGTGCCGCTGCATCTGCACGCGCGGGCGCTGTCGATGCCGCCGCTCGGCCCCCACAAGCCGCCGATTGCCGCCGAGGCGCCGCCGCCGGCCCACATGATGGCGGCGCTGGCGGCTTGCGGCTTCAAGGAGGGCTGAAAGCCGCATCAACGGCATGCACACGCAACGACTTTGGTATAAGGTCCCGAAAGCAAGCCACGTGGGGGGCGCACATGCGGGTCAATGAACCGGTCACCGGACGCGAGATTGAACTTGCCGACGACATGGTGATTGTTTCCCAGACCGACCTGAAAGGCCGGATCACCTTCGTCAACGAGCCGTTCGAGGACATCAGCGGCTATTCCGCCCAGGAACTGGTCGGCGCCCCCCACAACATCCTGCGCCATCCCGGCATGCCGGCCGCCGCCTTCGCCGACCTGTGGGCCACCATCCAGGCTGGCCGTCCGTGGGAAGGCCTGGTCAAGAACCGGGCGAAATCCGGCGACCATTACTGGGTGAGGGCCAACGTCACCCCGCTGGTCGAGGACGGCGCGGTCACCGGCTACATTTCGATCCGCACCAAGCCGTCCCGCGAAGACATCGCGGCGGCCGACAGCCTCTACGACCGCATCAATGCCGGCACGGCGGGGGCAGTCGCCGTCGAGGACGGCCTGGTGGTATCGACCCGCCTGCCGCGCCGGCTGGCGCACCTGGCGCACAGCGTTGCCGGGCGCCTGGGAATCATGGTGGCGGTGCTGATCGCCATGACCTGCGCCAGCACCTGGATGGCGCTGGACGGCATGCACGGCTCCAACCAGGCGCTGAAGGCGGTCTACCGGCAGCGCACCGTCCCCGCCGGCCAGCTGGCCGAGATCGGCGACCGCCTGCACGACAGCCTGCGTTCGGCCCAGCAGCTGGAAGGCGATCCCGGCGGCGACGCCACCGCCGCGGCCAACCGCATCCGCGCCACCATCGACCATGTCGCCGCCGTCTGGCAGGCCTACCGGTCCACCGCCTTCGAGGGCGAGGAAAAGGACCTGGCCGAGAATTTCGAGCGGCAGCGCAAGGTCTATGTCGCCGACGGCCTGGAGGCCGCCATCGCCCTGGCGGAAGCGGGCGATGCCGGCGGCTTGCGCCAGTTGGTGCGCAACCGCCTGCCCTCCCTGTTCGCGGCGGTGCGGAATGCCGACAAAGACCTGCTGGCGTTCCAGCTGCGCGCCGCCGGCGAGCGCTATGCCCAGGCGGAAGATTCGATCCGGAGCCGCACGGGCCTGGGCCTGGCGGTGCTGCTTGCGGCGGTGCTGGCGGCGGCGGCATCGGGGCTGCTGCTAGTGCGCTTCCTCAACAAGGCCCTGGCGCGCCAGGAACGCCATTTCGACGCCATCGCCCGCGGCAATTTCAACGGCGTCATCGCCGGCGAGGCGGTGACCGAATTCCGCCGCTCCAACGCGCTGTTGCGCGCGATGAAAGCCAGGCTGGTCTATGCCACCCAGGAGAAGGCCGAAGTCGACCGCCGGACGCAGGAAACGCTGCGGGGCGAGATGCTCAATCTGACCGAGCTGCTGGAGACCGAGGTCGATACCACCGTCACCGAGATCTCCGCCCAGGCCGGCCAGCTGGCCGAGGGAGCCGACGCACTGCTCTGCACCGCCGAGTCCCTCCAGTCCATGGCCCGCGAGATGGGGCGGGCAATCGCCACCACCAGCGCCAACGTCCAGACGGTGGCCGGCGCCACCGCCGAACTCGAGGCGTCGAGCCGCGAGATCTCGGCGCAGGTGCGGCGCTCTTCGGAATTGTCGGACAGCGCCCGCCGCAAGGTCGAGGTCGCCGGCGCCAGTGTCGGCGGCTTGACCGAGGCGACCGGCCGCATCGACGATGTGGTGGCGCTGATCCAGAAGATCGCCGCGCAAACCCGCATGCTGGCCCTGAACGCCACCATCGAGGCGGCGCGCGCCGGCGAAACCGGCAAGGGCTTCGCCGTGGTCGCCGAAGAGGTCAAGGGACTGGCCACCCAGACCGAGAACGCCATCGGCGGCATCAGCGCCCAGGCGCAGGAAATCGGGCGCACCACCCGGGAAGCGGTCGGCACCGTCGAGGCGGTCGCCGCGGTCATCCGCGAAATGGACGCCATCGCCTCGCAGGTCGCCGGCTCGGCCGAGGAGCAGAAATCGGCCACCGCCGAGATCATGGCCAGCGCGGTCGAAGCCGCCAACCACACCGGCACCGTCACCACCGACGCCCAGGGGGTGTTGAGCAGCGCCGAGGCCACCGGGATCACCGCCCGCAAGGTCAGCGACCTGTCCGCCCGGGTCAGCCACGACATCGCCAACCTGCAGCGCCGGCTCTACGTCATCCTGCGCACGTCCTATGGCGGCAACCGCCGCCTGGTCGAGCGCATCCCCGCCGCCCTGCGCCTGACCGCCGCGTTCGACGGCCGTACGGTGACGGGCTACACCGGCGACATCTCGGTCATGGGCGCCCTGCTGGTGGTCGAGCAGGCGCCGATGGAAGAGGGCAGCGAGGGCACCATCACCTTCGAAGGCCTGGAGCCGATCGCCGCCAGGGTGGTGGTCAGCGGCTCCCTTGGGCTGCAGGTAAAGTTCCTCCACGTCGACATTCATCGGCGCAAGGACCTGGAGCGGCGCATCAAGGCGGCACGCGCCGCCGACGAGCCGTTCATCGCCATCGCCCAGCGGGTGGCGGCGGCGGCGGCGGCGGCGTTCGAGCGGGGCGTCGGCGACGGCCGCATCAGCGGCGACGACCTGTTCAATACGGATTATGTCCCCATCCGCGGCAGCGACCCGGCGCAACTGGAAGCCCCGCACAGCGCATTCGCCGATCAGGTGCTGCCGGCGCTGCAGGAGCCGCCGCTGGCCGAGGACCCCAGGATCGTCTATTGCGTCGCCACCGATCGCAACGGCTACGTCGCCACCCACAATCGGCAATATTCCGAGCCGCAACGGCCGGGCGATCCCCTATGGAACAAGGCCAATTGCCGGAACCGCAGCCTCTACGACGACCGCGCCGGCATCCTGGCGTCGAAGAACGACAAGCCCTATCTGCTGCAGACCTATTCGCGCGACATGGGCGGCCACCACGTGGTCCTGAAGGAAGTCGACGCCCCCATCATGGTGAGCGGCCGCCATTGGGGTGCGATCCGCCTGGCGATCAAGCTGAACTGACCCGTCAGCCCACTCCCGCCCCGCGGAAGGGAGAACATCACTTCCTCTGCATCAGCTTGATCCAGCTTTCGGCCAGGCTGGTCCACGCGGTGGTTTGCATCCGCATGGTCTCGGCGAACTGCAGCAGCGCCTGTTCGGCGAAGGAGACCATCACCCCGTCCTCGCGCTTCGGCGCCGGCTTGGGCGCAGGCTTGGGCGCGGGTTTGGCGGGCGGGGGCGCGGCCTGTACCGCCGGGGGCGCAACCGGCGCCTCCGGCTTCGGTGCCGGTGCGGCGGCGACCGACACGGCGGCGGCCGGCGGCGGCGCGACTGGTGCCGGTGCAACGGCGACTGGTACAACGGCGACCGGCGGCGGTGCGACTGGAGTCGGTTCGACTGCGACTGGAGTCGGTGCGACTGGAGTCGGTTCGATGGCGACCGGTGCGACGGCGACCGCCGGCGGTGCGACCGGCGGCGGTGCGGCTGGCGCAGGGGCGGCGGCAACCGGATTCGGCTGCGCCTGCTTCTTGGCGGCGGCCGGCTTCGGCGCAGCGGTCGATGTCTTCTTCGGAGTGATCGGAGTCTTTGCCATGGCGGTCCTCGTCGCTGCCATCCGTGCCTGGGGCACAGTGGAACTCGCAACCCGCCATTTTGCAAGCGGCAGTTACGCCGGCCCCGCCAATTCCTTGCCACGGCGCGTCGCCGCAGCCACCGCCTCGGCCATCAGGGGCGCCATGCCGCGGCTCTCCGCCATCAGCACCGCCAACGCCGCCGCGGTGGTGCCGCCGGGGCTGGTGACGTTGACACGCAGTTGGGCGGCGGAAACCTCGGGCGTCTGATGCAGCAATTCGCCGGCGCCGGACACCGTGGCGCGGGCCAGCCGAGTGGCGAGGCCTTCGGGCAACCCGGCGGCGATCCCCGCAGCGGCCATCACCTCGGCCAGCAGGAAGACATAGGCCGGACCGGAACCGGACAGTGCGGTGACCGCATCCATCAGCGCCTCGTCGTCGATCCAGGCTACCTCCCCGACCGCCTCGAGCAGCCCCTGGCAGGCGGCGCGCCGTCCCGGATCGGTTCCGGAATTGCCGACGCAGACGGTGACGCCCCGGCGCACCGCCGCCGGCGTGTTGGGCATCGCCCGCACCACCGCCGCCCGCTCGCCCAGGTGGCGGGCGAAAAAGGCCAGCGGCTTGCCGGCGGCGATCGACAGGAACACCGCGTCGGAATAGCCGGAATACAGCGGCGCGACCTCGGCCATCACCTGCGGCTTGACCGCCAGCACCACCACATCGGGCCGGAACGCGGCAGGCACCTTGTCGGCGGCAGCGACCACAGCCACTCCGCCGGCCACCGCGGGAAGGCCCGGTTCGACCACCACCACCCCGGCCGGGTCAATGCCGCGGTCGAGCCAGCCGGCCAGCAGGGCCGAACCCATCTTGCCGCAGCCGACGAGAAGAACGCGGGTCACGCTTCGCCCTGGGTTTCGAGCAGCGAGGCCGCCATGGCGTCCTTGGCCGACTTGCCGCCCCAGATGACGAACTGGAAGGCGGGGTAGAAGCGCTCGCATTCGCCGACGGCGATGTCGACCAGATCCTCGACCTGCTCGGGCACCGGCCCGGTGGTTCCGCGCAGCAGCGAGGTGTGGCGGAACATCGGCACGCCCTCCTCCTCCCACAGGCCGAAATGGCCGAGCCATAGTTTCTCGTTCACCAGGCCGAGGAGTTCGAAGATGGGCAGGCGCTTGGGATCCGGCACCTTCATGTCGAAGGCGCAGGTGAAATGCATGGCGCCCATGTTTTCGCGCCACGCGAAGTAAAGCGAGTAATTGCACCAGCGTCCCGGCACCTCGGCGGCGAGTTCGTCGTCGGAGCGCCGGTCGAAAGCCCAGTCGTTGGCGGTGACGAATTGCTCAACCAAATCCAGAGGGTTTATCTGCGGCTCTTCCTCGTAGACGAGGGACATCGACATGCCCTTGCCCTCCAATGGCAGGCTATCGCTTCGAGGGCCAACCAGAATCTATGACTTGTGGCCGGCCTACCCTCTTCGCACAAGCGGTAGACTAAGCATAGGCATCCACACGGCGCAAGGCAATATTCCCCGACCAGGCCGGAATTGTTGTGGATAAAATCTGCGGCGCCGGCCAGCGCCACGGAGCGGGCTATTCGTCCTGGTTCGCGGCCTCGCCCTTCGACGGGCCGGCTCCCAGTCGGACTTCCAGCTCGGCCACGCGCGCGGCCAGGCTTTCCTGCTCGTCGCGCGCCTTGGCGGCCATGGCGCGCACCGCCTCGAACTCGTCGCGCGACACCAGGTCCATGGACGCCATCCAGCGTTCCATCTGCTGGCGGAACAGCGCCTCGACCTCCGCCTTCAGGCCGGACAGGGCGCCGAGCGCACCGCCGGCGACGCGGGCGAGATCATCGAAAAACGGCTTCTGGGCGGTCATGGGCGGATACTCGCGGCCGGAGGATTGCTTGCATTATGGTGCCCCGAACGAGAAAAGCAAGGCGTGCCGCCGCCTTTTCGTGCTCACCGCAGCGTCATCGCCAGCCGTATGGCGCCCCAATGCCGCCCGTTGACTGTGATCGGGGCGTCGATCTCCTTGACCACCTGGTACGCGCCGCCCATGTCGCGCGCATAAGCCTGCACCAAGGGCGATTCGCTGTTCCTGGCCGCCAGGATGCCGGTGCGGTCGTCGAAGATGCGCCGGTTGCGTGAATTGGCGACGTTCCAGTCCCGCTCCCCCCGGCGCTGCGCCTGGGAATAGATCTTGTTGTGGGTGGCGATGTAGCCGGTGCGATCGGTGGCGCAGCAGAACACGATTCGGGCATTTTCCGCCAGCGGAGGCTCGATCAGGGCCGGCAGGACGCTGTCGGTTAATTCGGTGTGCCGGGCCATGACCTGAACCGGATCGGTGTCCTCGACGGTCACGTATTCGGTATCGAAGAGGTCGTCCATGGTGATCCTGCCCTCGCGGACCGCACGCTCGAAGGCGGCGCCGGCATCGGCGGCGAGCCTGGTGGCGTTTGCGATGAAATGGGCGTCGACGGCACAGGCCCGTTCGATGGCCGCCTCCAGGGCCTTTTCCTGGTCGGGATCGATATTGACGAACTTGACGTGAAGGCCGAGCGGACTGCACAGCACCGCCCGCACCTCGATCCGTCCCACCCCCTCGAACTCGACGGTGCCGGTCCGCCCCTCGAGGTCGGCGACATCGGGAACGACGAGCAGCGCGCCGGCGACCGAAACGTCGCCGGTGTGACCGGCGGTGGCGAATTCGCTGGTGACGCCGCGATGCACCGAGTCGCCCAAGGTCGCGGCAAACGGCAGGCTGGCGGCGACGCGTTCGACCGTGCGGCGGTTGCCGCTGATCGAGTTGCGCAGGATGACGGTGAGCCGGCGCTTGAGGGCGGCGATGTTGTTGCTGACCCGGGCGGACAGATCGCTGACGCTGCGTGCCGTGCCGCCGGTGGATTCCGACGCGCTCAGGACCTGCTGCGCGTTGTCGGCGATCGACGTGGTGTGCCTGGCTGCCTGCACGGCGCTGGCCATGATTTCACCGGTGGCCGAGGTCTGTTCGTCGGCCGAAATGGCGACGTCGGCGGCAATCGCCGTCATCTCGCGGATGGTCTCGGCCACCGCCTCGACGGTGGCAACCGCCTCGCGGGTGGTGTTGCCGATTTCCTGGGCCTGGGCGCTGACCCGGCCGATGGCGTCCTCGGTCTGCTGGGCCAGGCCCTTGACCTCGTCGGCGACCACGGCGAAGCCCTTGCCGGCGTCGCCGGCGCGGGCAGCCTCGATCGTGGCGTTGAGCGCCAGCATGCGGGTCTGGCCGGCAATGGCTTGGATCAGATTGACGACTTCGCCGATGCGCGCCGTCGCATCGCTTAGGCCGGCGACCGAAGCGCCCGCCACCTCGGCCTGGTGGAAGGCGGCGTCGCTGAGCGTCGAACTGCGCTGCACCCGGTGGGCGATCTCGCGCGACGAAGCCTCCAGCTGTTCGGTGGCGCCGGCAACCGTCTGGACGTTGCCGCTGGTGGTCTCTACCGCGGACGACATGGCCGTGGCCATCGCCTTGAGACTGTCGGCGGTGGACAGCAGGCGGGTGGCGCCCGAGGACAGGCGGCCGGCCTGGGCCGAAATCTCGGTGACGGTCGTGTCGATTTCCGCTTCCAGCAATTCGGTCAGCGACAGCATCTCGCGGCGCAGAAGATCGGATGCCTTGCGCCGGTCCTCCTCCTGGGCGCCGCGCAGCCGGTCGGCTTCGATCATGGTGTCCTTGAACACCTGGACGGCGCGGGCGATGTCGCCGATCTCGTCCGTCTTGCCGGTGCCGTCCACCGCCACCTGGGTGTCGCCGCCGGCCAACCGGCCCATGGTCGCGGTGACCAGCCCCAGCGGGCGGGTGATCACCCCGGTCAGGATCCAGCGCATCAGCACCATCGCCAGCACCGTCGCCGCCAGGCCGCCGCCGCCGAGCCAGGCCAGCACCTTGTGCAGGGCGGCGCGTTCCACCGCCGTCGACAGCGACGAGGACAGCACGGCGATGACCTCGCCGTCCTTCATGCCCATGCCGTCGCCGTGGCAGGCATGGCAAACCTCGGCCTTGGCGCCATCGGTGACCCCCAGCACGATGGGCATGGCGTAGCGGTACGACTCGCCCTCGAACCGCGCCACCGGCCGCCCGGTCGCCAGCGCTTCGGAATCGACGCCGTCCTGCGGCGGCTTGGCCGCCTTTTCCGGGGCGGTCTCCTTCATATACTGGGCCACCTTGGGCCCCCAGGCGCTCCACACCTTGCCGGGATAGTCGGCATTGCGGCTGCCGAACCAGTTGTTGAAGACCTGGATCCCGATGTTGTCGCCATCCTCGGGGCGCTTGGTCATCACGTTGACGATGAGGGCATGCAGCGAGGTCATCTCGTTGACGCTCAGCTGGTTGAGCTTGCGCTCCATCGCCTCTTCCTCGAACGAGACGATCAGGGCCACCACGGCAGACACCAGCACAACCAGGCCGGCCCCGACGATGATCTCGAAGCGCTGGCGCAACCGCAGCCCTTGCCAAATCCGCAAATTCATTCGTTCCCCGCCATTGGTGACCCGAACAGACCGGGTGCCGCGGGGACGACCACGTCGTCTCCGGCGCCACAGGCCCATCGGATCGAAATCCCGCGGTCGGACGATCCCCGCGCCCGAACGGGGGCGACAATAGCGCGCGCGATTGTCGATGAAAAGCGCTTCGATGTCTTCGCCGGTGGCGGCAATCCTGCCACTTTCGTATAGGCCATATACGTTTAGCCCTATGCTATTTGTGGAATTGCCGGCGCATCATGTAAAGGCGCTCAAGACTGCGCACCTAAGGAAAATTAATTATGATTCGCTTGCGCCAGACGCCCTGCGGGTGGATGGAAAAGGACGTGCAGCCCGACATCGAGCGTCTGCACGACATCCTCAAATGCGCGGCCGGGCACGGCTGCTTCCGCTGCGTCGAGTGCAGCGAGCGGGCGCTGGTGCTGATGATGGCCAAGGCCCGCCGCGGCGGATCCGGCGACGCCGCCGCTCCGGCGGAATGAGCGCGCCACCCCGCCGCTTGCCGAAGCGGCGTTCACCGGCCTATAAACGCGACACGTCAACGGGACAAGGCTGTGAACGATGATCGTCGTCACCGGCGGAGCCGGATTCATCGGGTCCAACGTGCTGGCAGCCCTCGAACAGCGCGGCGAGACCCGCCTGGTGGTCTGCGACCGTCTGCGCGCCAACGACAAGTGGCGCAACATCGCCAAGCGTGAACTGGCGGACATCGTCCATCCCGAGCAATTGTTCGAATTCCTCGAAGCCAATCGCAAGCCGATCAAGGCGATCATCCACATGGGCGCCATCTCGGCCACCACCGAGACCGACGCCGACAAGATCGCCGCCAACAATTTCTCGCTGTCGCTGGCGCTGTGGAAATGGTGCGCCTTCAACGACGTGCGCCTGATCTACGCCTCCAGCGCCGCCACCTACGGCGACGGCGAGCGCGGCTTCGACGACGACTGGTCGCCGGACAGCTTGGCCAAGCTACGGCCACTCAACGCCTACGGCTGGTCCAAGCACCTGTTCGACCGCCGGGTGGCGCGCAAGATCGCCGACGGCGCCCGCAAGCCGCCGCAATGGGTGGGGCTGAAGTTCTTCAACGTCTACGGCCCCAACGAATACCACAAGGGCAACCAGCAGAGCGTGGTTTCCCAGATCTATCCCCATGCCGCCGCCGATTCGCCCTATCTTCTGTTCCGTTCGCACAATCCCAATTACAAGGATGGCGGACAGATGCGCGACTTCGTCTTCGTCGACGATTGCGTCGCGGTGATGATGTGGCTGCTCGACCATCCCGAGGTCAGCGGCATCTTCAATCTCGGCACCGGCAAGGCGCGCTCGTTCCACGACCTTGCCGCCGCGGTGTACCGGGCGCTGGGCAAGGAACCCCACATCAAGTTCCAGGACACCCCCGTCGCCATCCGCGACAAGTACCAGTACTTCACCGAAGCGCGGATGAACCGCCTGCGCCAGGCCGGCTACGACAAGCCGTTCACCGCGCTGGAGGACGGGGTCGGCAAATACGTCAAGCACTACCTGTCGCAGCCCGACCACTACCGGTGAAGAGGAGGTAGCGGTGCTGGCTCTCGCCTATCCGAACATCGACCCGATCGCGATCGCCATCGGTCCCATCGCCATCCGCTGGTATGCCATCGCCTATATCGCCGGTCTGATGCTGGGCTGGCATTACATCAAGTGGCTGGTGCGCCGTCCGCCCCATGCCATGCGCGAAATCGACGTCGACGACTTCCTGGTGTGGGCGACCCTGGGGGTGGTGCTGGGCGGCCGGCTGGGCTACGTGCTGTTCTACAAGCCGGGCTATTACTTCGCCAACCCGCTGGAGGCGCTGGCCCTGTGGCACGGCGGCATGAGCTTCCACGGCGGCCTCATCGGAGTGGTGACGGCAATCGTGCTGTTCGCGCGCCAACGCGGCCTGAATCTGCTGGCGGTGGGCGACGTGGTGTGCTGCGCCGTGCCCATCGGCCTGTTCTTCGGCCGCATCGCCAACTTCATCAACGGCGAGCTGTTCGGCCGCGTCGCCCCGGACGTGCCGTGGGCGATGGTGTTCCCCGGCGGCGGCCCCGATCCCCGGCATCCCAGCCAGCTTTACGAAGCCGGGCTGGAAGGCCTGGTGCTCGGCCTGGCGATGCACCTGCTGTGGCGCATCCCCGGGGTGCGCGAACGCAAGGGCACGCTGGCCGGCGCCTTCCTGGTGGGCTATGGGCTGGCCCGCATCACCGCCGAGTTCTTCCGCCAGCCCGACGCCCATCTCGGCTTCCTGTTCGCCGGCGCCACCATGGGCCAATTGCTGTCGCTGCCGCTGCTGGCGGCCGGCGCCGCGGTGATCTGGTGGGCGGGCCGGGCCAAGGACGGCTGATGGCGACGCCGCTCGGCCTGGCGCTCGCCGACCGCATCGGCCGCGACGGCCCGCTGCCGGTGTCGGCGTTCATGGCGGCGGCGCTGATGGATCCCGAGCATGGCTATTACGCCACCCGCGATCCGCTGGGGGCCGACGGCGACTTCACCACCGCCCCCGAGATCAGCCAGATGTTCGGCGAATTGATCGGCCTGTGGGCGGCGGTGGCGTGGCAATCCATGGGCCGGCCCGATCCGGTGGTGATCGCCGAGCTGGGCCCCGGCCGCGGCACCCTGATGGCCGATTTCCTGCGCGCGGCCGCCACCCTGCCGCCCTTCCGCCGGGCGCTGCGGCCATGGCTGGTCGAGGCCAGCCCGGTGCTGCGCGGGCGCCAGGAGCGCATCCTGACCGGCGAGGAGGCCCACTGGGCGGAGCGATTCGAGGACGTGCCGGACGGGCCGCTGCTGCTGGTCGCCAACGAATTCTTCGACGCCCTGCCGGCCGAGCAATACGTCAAGGCGGCGGGGGAATGGCGCCGCCGCATGATCGACGTCGACGGCAACGACGGCTTCGCCTTCGTCCTCGGCCCCGCCGCACAGCCGGACCTGGTGCCGGCGGTGGCGGCGGCGCCCGACGGCGCCATCGCCGAAACCTGCCCGGAGGGCCGCCGCCTGGCCGCCCTGATCGGCCGCCGCCTGGCCGCCGAAGGGGGCGCCGCCCTGATCGTCGATTACGGCTATGGCGCGGCGGCGGCGGGGGATTCCCTGCAGGCGATGCGCCGCCACAACTTCCACCCGGTGCTCGCCGACGTCGGCGAGGCCGACCTTACCACCCATGTGGATTTCCAGGCCCTGGCCGAGGCGGCGCGGCCGGCGACGGCCCTCGGCCCGGTGCCCCAAGGCGCGTTCCTGCGCCGTCTCGGCATCGAGACCCGGGCGTTGATGCTGGCGCAGGGCAAGAGCCGGGACGAGGCGGTCGATATCTTCGGCCGGATGCGCCGCTTGATCGACGCGGAGGAAATGGGCACCCTGTTCCAGGTGATGGCGCTGACCCACCCCACGCTGGCGCCGCCGCCGGGATTGGAGCCCGTGTGATCACCCTGTCCGCGCTCAACGAGATCAACCACATCCGCCACGCCTTCTTCACCCGTGAAGGCGGCGTGTCGCAGGGGCTGTACGCCTCGCTCAATTGCGGCCCCGGCTCGGGCGACGACGGCGGGGCGGTGGTCGAGAACCGCAAGCGCGCCATGGCCATGCTCGACCTGCCGGCCGAGGCGCTGGTCACCGTCTACCAGATCCACAGCCCCACCGTGGTCGAGGTCGCCGCGCCGTTCCCGGTGAGCGAGGCGCCGCGGGCCGATGCCATGGTCACCACCCGGCCGGGGCTGGCGCTGGGCATCCTCACCGCCGATTGCGCCCCGGTGCTGTTCGCCGACCGCCGCGCCAAGGTGGTCGGGGCCGCCCATGCCGGTTGGCGCGGCGCCATCGGCGGGGTGATCGAGGCGACGCTGGAGCGGATGGAGGGCCTGGGCGCGGCACGCAAGTCCATCGTCGCCGCCATCGGCCCGTGCATCTGCCAGCGCTCCTACGAGGTCGGGGTGGAATTCCCCGCCCCCTTCCTGGCCGAGGATCCGGCCAACGCCGATTTCTTCGCCCCATCGCGGCGGCCGGACCATTGGCTGTTCGATCTGCCGGGCTACGTGGCGCGCAAACTGTCCCGCCTGGGATTGACCGAGATCACCCGGGTGCCGGCCGACACCTGCCGGGACGAGGCGCGTTTCTTCAGCTATCGCCGCGCCACGCTGAAGGGCGAGCCCGATTACGGCCGCCAGCTGTCAACCATCGTCCTCGACCGCTGAGACCCGCCGTGACCACCGCCCCCCTCCGGATCGTGGCCTTGGCGGTGGCGGCGCTGCTGTGCGCGTGCAGCGACATCCCGCAGCCGTTCCGCCACGACGGCCCGGCCCCGGCGCTGGCCAGGCCGCGGCTGGTCCGCTCGGTGGTGGTGCGGCCGCTCGACGAGTCGCCGCCGGCACAGGCGCTGGCCGAAGCCTTGGTGAAATCCTTCACCGACCGGGACATTCCCGCCTCGGTGCGCGACGATGTCTTCGGCGCCGACTCGCTGGAGGGCGAGGTCGCCGAACTGCCCGGCCGCATCGAGGTGCTGTGGCTGCTGAAGAATGCCGACCACGTCACCAAGGCCGCCTACCGCCAGCGCCTGCCGGCGGCGGGATTGACCGGCGCCGTCTCGGCCTTCGCCCCCTTCGCCGACCAGGCGGTGACGGCGCTAACCGCCTTCGCCGACGCCGAGGTGGCGGCGCCGGTCGCCGCGATCGAGACCCGGCAGCGGCCGACGGTGCGGATCGCCCCCTTCCCCGCCCTGCCCGGCGACGGCGCTGCTGCGCTGGCCCAGGCGCTGCGCAACGCGCTCGAACGGCGCGGCATCCTCGTCGCCGGCGAATCCGGCGACTATATCGTCGAGGGTCGGATTACCGTCACGCCCGGCAAGGCCGGCGAGGATCTTCTCAAGGTGGCCTGGGTGGTCAAGAAGCTGGACGGCGGCCAGTTGGGGGTCATCGACCAGCAGGGACCGGTGCCGAAGGGGCGCCTGGACCTGCCGTGGGGCGCGCTGGCCCGCGACGTCGCCGCCGGCGGCGCCATCGGCATCGCCCAGGTGCTCGAGGCGACCATGCGCCGTCCCGCCGCTTTACAGGACTAGTGGCGGCTGTTATACGGATGGCCAAATTCTGGGGCTGAAAGATATATGACGTGGGCAGGGTGGCGGCCGTCGGGCCACTACATCGGCTGGCTCGCGGCGGGACCTGGCGGCGCCTTTGACTGGCGCTCCTTCCTCGGCATGCTCCATAGGTAGAACATCATGAAAATCCTGGCTTGCAATTCCAATCGGCCGCTGGCGGAAGCGATTGCCGAATACCTGACCATGTCGATCACCAAGGCGAGCATCCGCCGCTTCTCGGACATGGAGGTGTTCGTCGAAATCCACGAGAACGTCCGCGGCGAGGACGTCTTCGTGATCCAGTCGACCTGCTACCCGACCAACGACCATCTGATGGAATTGCTGGTCACCCTGGATGCGCTGCGCCGCGGCTCGGCCCGGCGGATCACCGCGGTGATTCCTTATTTCGGCTATGCCCGCCAGGACCGCAAGTCGGGTCCGCGCACCCCCATCTCGGCCAAGCTGGTGGCCAACCTGATCACCACCGCCGGAGCCGACCGGGTGGTGACGCTGGATCTGCATTCGGGTCAGATCCAGGGCTTCTTCGACATCCCGCTGGACAATCTCTACGGCGCCCCGGTGTTCACCAACGACATCCGCGCCCATGCCGGCGACGGCCTGATGGTGGTGTCGCCCGACGTCGGCGGCGTGGTGCGGGCGCGCGCCATCGCCAAGCGCATCGACGCCGACCTGGCGATCATCGACAAGCGGCGCGAGCGTGCCGGCGTGTCCGAGGTGATGAACATCATCGGCGACGTGCACGGCCGCCACTGCATCATGGTCGACGACATCGTCGATTCCGCCGGCACCCTGTGCAACGCCTCGGAGGCGCTGATGAAGGCGGGCGCAGTCAGCGTCTCGGCCTATGTCAGCCACGGCGTGCTGTCGGGCGGCGCGGTGGCCCGCGTCACCGCCTCGCCGCTGAAGGAACTGGTGATCACCGATTCGATCCCCGCCACCGAGGCGGTGAAACTGGCCGGCAACATCCGCCAGATCACCATCGCGCCGCTGATGGCCGAATCGATCCAGCGCATCTCCGAGGAACGCTCGGTGTCGAGCCTGTTCGATTAGCAATTCCCTCGCCCGCCTTGCGGGCGAGGAATTCACGCCTCCCGCGCCACCCGCTCCGCCACCGGCAGCAATTCCGCCACCACCTGATCGTAGAGAGCCCGCTTGAACGGGACGATGGTCGCCGGCACTTCGGCCAGCGGCATCCAGCGCCATGCGTCGAATTCGCGCACATGGGTGTCCAGCGCGATGTCGGAATCGGCGCCCCGGAAGCGGAACGCGAACCATTTCTGCTTCTGGCCGCGGAAGCGCCCCTTCCACACCCGGTCGGCCAGGTCGGGCGGCAGGTCGTAGGCGATCCAGTCCCGCGTCTCGGCCAGGAATTCGGCCTTGTCGGTGCCGACCTCCTCCTTCATCTCGCGCAATGCCGCCTGGAGGGGATCCTCGCCCTCGTCGATGCCGCCCTGGGGAAACTGCCAGGCCGGGCCGGCGGTGTCGGTGCGGCGGCCGACGAAGGCCTCGCCCTGCGCATTCAACAGGACGATGCCGACGCCGAGGCGCCACGGCCGCTGGTCGAATGGTATCTGCATCATGAGTTCCCCGGGGGCTTGGCCAAGGCGGACACCGGCACCGCGACGACGCGCGGCGCCAGCGATGCCATCCAGGCGACCAGACGGTCGAGGGCCACCGGCGTCGCCGAGGCCAGCACCACCGCCGACCCCTGCACCTTGGCCGACGCCACCGCCATCGCCAGGTGGGCGTCGATGGAATCGCGCCAGGGATCCTGATCGACCGTGTCGGTGACGGCGACGGCGGGCGGCACCCGCGCGCCCTTGGCGCCGTCGCCGACATAGAGCAGGCCGCGGCGCAGCAGCGCCGCCAGCACTGGCGCCGCTCCCGGCGACGTGGTGAACGGCGATGCCGACGCCACCACCCCCACCACCCCGGGCGCGGCGGCCAGCATGTATTCGAGCCGGGCGACGTTGTCGTCGCCGGCGGCGTTGGCCAGCAGCCCGAGCGGGCCGGGATCGCTGACCGTCGGCCCCGCCGCCTCGATCGGCAGGGTGACCAGGGCCTCGTGGCCGCCGTCGCGCGCCTTCTTGATCCACTTGGCGAGATCGGCGGCATAGGGGCTGAAGGCCAGCGACACCTCGGGCGGGAGGCGGGCGATGGCCGCTTCGGTGGCGGCCTGGTCGAGGCCGAGGCCGACCACCACCACCGCCACCTTCGGCTTGGCCTCGGCAGCGTCGAACGGACGGGCGTAAACCTTCCAGGGCTGGCGGCCGTCGGCGGCGACCACCGGCAGCGGACCTTGCGACGATTCGGCCAGCAGATCCTTCACCGGCGCCTCGGTCAGCGGCGACGACGGCGGCTGCACCGGCAGCGACGCAAATGTCGGCGGCCGATCGGCAGGCCGCGGCGTCGGCAGTTCGGGCACGGTGACCACCGCGACCGCCTCCGGCTCGGCCGCCGGGGCGGGTGCCGCGGCGGGAGCCGAACCGGCCGGCGATGGAGGAGCGGCGGGCGCCGCCGCGGCCGCCGGTGCGGCGGGGGCAGCCGCCTCGCCGGCGGCCTGGGGCGGCTTCAGCAGCGCGCCGCCGCCCTCGTCCTTGCCGTCGGCGGCGTTGGTCGGCATCTGCATGGCCAAGCGGGGCCCGTGGTCCTCGAGGTCGAACAGGCCGATGATGTCGCGGACTTCGATCGATGAAAGGAAATAGCCGGCGGTGCCGAGGCCGCCGCCCAGCGCCAACACCACCACGATGCCGATGACCTGCCGGAACCCGAAGAAGGTACGGCCGGCCGGAGCTTCCGCTCCGACCGGCCGCACGATTTCCTCGTCATCCCTGTGCAGGAAGGCGAACATCAGTTGGCTGTCGTATTGGCCGCGCGGTAGAGGGACAGCCCACGCAACAGATCCATCGCCCGGGCGAACTGGTAGTCCTGGGCTGCGTCGCCCATCTTGATCGCAGCCAAGGCAGCGACACCGGTCAGGGGCTGCTTGCCCGCTTCGGCGCCGTCGCCGGCGGGAGCCTTGGATTCAGGCGCAGCCGGTGCCGGGGTGGCGGGATTGGCCGGCTTGGCCTTCTTGTTGTCGGCCTTGCCGTCCGGGTTGGGCAGTGCGTTGCGCAGGCCCGCCTCGGAGCGGCGCTCGCTTTCCGGCAGGGCGATGGGCTCGACTTTGGATTGCAGCACCTTGATGTCGGGTTCGATGCCGACAGCCTGGATCGAGCGGCCCGAGGGCGTGTAGTAGCGCGCCGTGGTCAGGCGGATCGACCCGCGCCCGGGCAGCGGGATCAGGGTCTGCACCGAGCCCTTGCCGAACGAGCGGGTGCCCAGGATGATGGCGCGGTGATGGTCCTGCAGCGCGCCGGCGACGATTTCCGAGGCCGAGGCCGAGCCGTCGTTGACCAGCACCACCAGCGGCAGCCCGTCGGCGATGTCGCCGGGATGGGCGAAGTAGCGCTGGGTATCCTCGGGCCGGCGCGAGCGGGTCGAGACGATCTCGCCCTTGTCGAGGAAGTCGTCGGACACCGCGATCGCCTGGTCGAGCAATCCGCCGGGATTGTTGCGCAGGTCGATGACGTAGCCCAAGGGCGTGCCGATGTCCTTCTTCAGGCTGGCGATGTTGCGCTTGAGGTCGGTATCGGTGGTCTGCGAAAACTGGGTGATGCGGATGTAGCCGATATTGCCCTCGGCATGCGAGCGCACCGTCTGGATCTTGATCACCGCACGGGTCAGCTTGACGTCGAAGGCGTCGGCGCCGGCGCGGCGGATGGTCAGGCGGATGTCGCTGTTGGGCGGCCCGCGCATGCGGTCGACCGCGTCGGACAGGGTGAGGCCCTGCACCGGCTCGCCGTCGAGATGGGTGATGAAGTCGCCCGGTTGCAGCCCGGCGCGGAAGGCAGGGGTGTCGTCGATCGGCGACACCACCTTGACCCAGCCGCTCTCCATCGTCACCTCGATGCCCAACCCGCCGAACTCGCCCTTGGTATTGACGTCCATGTCGCGCGAGTTCTTGACGTTGAGGTAGCTCGAATGCGGGTCGAGCGAGGTCAGCATGCCGTTGAGCGCCGCCTCCACCAGATCCTGGTCGTTCACCGGCTCGACGTACTCCGAGCGTACCTTCTCGAAGACCTCGGCGAACAACTCCATGAGCTTGTAGGTTTCCTTGCTCTCGGCGGCAAGCGCCGGACCAGCCAGGACCGTTGTCGACAGCAGCGCCACGGCGCTTGCCGAAATCAGTATCTTACGGATCATCCACGAACCTTACTTTTTTGAGCCGAGAGCCAGGATAACGGATTGACGGGCTGGCCGTTGAGGCGCAGCTCCACGTAAAGGGCGGGCTTGGGATCGTCGTCCCCCATCACCCCGACCGGTTCGCCCGCAAGCAGCCGCTGGCCGGCGGTGACGTCGATTCGGGCCATCCCCGCAAGAAGCGTATGATAGCCTTCGCCGTGCTCAATGATCAAGAGCAGGCCGTAGCCTCGAAACGGACCGGCGAATGCCACCTGACCATCGTGGGGCGCGATCACCTGGGCGTCGTGTCGCGTCTGGATGGTGATACCCTTGGTCACATGGCCGACGTCGTTGGTCTGGCCGAAGGTAGCCACCACGCGGCCGCGGGCGGGAAACGGCATCTTTCCGTGCGCCAGGCTGAACGGCCGGCCACCGACGGCGGGACGAGCGGCGGCGGCCTCGCGTGCCGCCTTTTCGGCGTCCTGGGTAGCCTTCTGCGCCGCCAGCTCCTTCTCCCGCGCGGCGGCCTGGGCGGCGGCCTCGGCCCGGCGAGCGGCCTCGGCCTCGGCGGTCTCGCGCTCGCGGCGTTCCTTGTCGGCCCGGCGGGCGGCGAGCTCGGCCTCGTGCGCCGCCTTCTGCGCCGCCAGTTCCGCCTCCTCGGCGGCCTTTCGGGCGGCAATCTCGGCCTCGCGGGCGGCGCGCTCGGCGGCGGCCTTGGCGGCGGATTCGGCGACGCGGAGTTGGCGCTCCTGCTCCAGGCGGGCCAGCAGGTCGCGCAAATCCTCGGCCTCGCCGGCCAGTTTGCGCATGCGCTGATCGGCGGCGGCGCTTTCGGCCTCGGCCACGGTCTGCACCTGGGCCTTGCGGTCGTACAGCTCCTTCAGGCGCCCGTGCTCGGCCTCCAGCTTGCCGGCGGTCGAGGCGATCTTCTTGCGCTGGTCGACGATGTCGGTCCGCAAGCGGGCGAGCATGTCGATCTCGTTGCGCAAATCCTTGGCCGATTGCTCGATCTGCGGCACCGCCGAACGCAGCAGGATGGCCGAGCGCACGGTGTCGGCGGCGCTCTGCGGCTGGGCCATCAGGGCCTCGGTGGGGCGCCAGGCGAGGCGTTGCAGCGCCGTCAGCACCCGGGTCATCTGGGCCGAACGGCGCTTCAAGGCGCCGGCCTTGTCGCGTTCGGCGGCGTTCAGTTCGTCCAGTTGGCCCTCCAGCTCGGACAGCACCTCTTCGCTCTCCTGGGCGGCGCGGGCGGCACCCACCATGTCGGCGCGGATGCGACTCGCCTCGTCGGCCAGTTCACGGGCCTTGCGGCTGATTTCGTCGCGCTCGGCGCGGCTGCGCTCGAGTTGCTGCTCCAGCTGCTTGAGCCGGCCGGCGACGTCGGGCGGAGCGGGGGCCTGCGCCGAAGCGGGCAGGCCCCCCACCGTCAGCAGAACGAGGGCGAGAACGAGGCGGTCAACCCGCGGCACGGCGCTCCTCGATCAGGGGCCGGCCGGTCATCTCCACCGGCTGGGCCAGGCCCAGCAACCTGAGCAGGGTGGGCGCGACGTCGGCCAGCCGGCCATCGGCCAGCTTGCCGGCCCAGGCCGGGGGATTGACCAAGATCGCGTCCACCGGCCCGGTGGTGTGGGCGGTGTGAGGCTGTCCGGTCTCGGGATCCTTCATCATCTCGGCGTTGCCGTGGTCGGCGGTCAGCAGCATGACGCCACCGGTCTGCTTGATCGCCGTCTCGATGCGGCCGATGCAGCCGTCCACCGTCTCGACCGCCTTGATGGCTGCGTCGAGGAAGCCGGTATGGCCGACCATGTCGCCATTGGCGAAATTGGCGACGATGATGTCGTACTTGCCCGAGCCGATCGCCTCGACCAGCTTGTCGCAGACCTCAAGGGCCGACATTTCCGGCTTGAGGTCGTAGGTGGCGACCTTGGGGCTGGGGATCAGGATGCGGTCTTCCTTGGGGAACACCGCCTCGCGCCCGCCGTTGAAGAAGAAGGTGACGTGGGCGTACTTCTCGGTCTCGGCGATGCGCAGCTGGGCGAGACCGGCCTCGCTCGTCACCTCGCCAAGGATGCGGGTCAGGCTTTCGGCCGGGAACAGCGTCGCCAGGAAGGCGTTGAGGTCGGTGGAATATTCGGTCAGGCCCAGGCGGGCCACCCACTTCACCTGCTTGGCGCGAGGAAAGCCGTCGAAGGCGGGGTCGACCAGCGCCAACATGATCTCGCGGGCGCGATCGGCGCGGAAATTGCCCATCATCACCGCGTCGCCGTCCTTCATGCCCTGGTAGTCGCCGATCACGGTGGGCAGCACGAATTCGTCCTGCTTACCGGCGGCATAGGACTGGTCGATGGCGGCCTGGGCGTTCGGCGCGGTGACGCCCTTGCCCATCACCATGGCGTCATAGGCCAGTGTCACCCGGTCCCAGCGCTTGTCGCGATCCATGGCGTAATAACGGCCCGAGATGACCGCGATCCTGGCGTCGCGGCCGGCGATGTCGGCCTCGAACTTGGTGACGAAATCCTTGGCGCTGGCGGGCGGGACGTCGCGGCCGTCGAGGAAGGCGTGAACGCGCACCGGCACCCCCGCGTCGGCCACCGCCCGAGAGATCGCCGCCAGGTGGTCCTGGTGCGAATGCACGCCGCCGGGGCTGAGCAGGCCGAGCAGGTGGAAAGTGCCGCCGGACTTCTTCAGCGCGGCGACGGCTTCCAGCAGCTTGGGGTTCTTGGCGAGCGAACCGTCGGCGACCGCGGTGTCGATGCGCGGCAGATCCTGCATCACCACCCGGCCGGCGCCGAGATTCATGTGGCCGACTTCGGAATTGCCCATCTGGCCGTCGGGCAGGCCGACCTGGAGACCCGAGGTCGCCAGCAGCGCATGGGGATAGCTGGCGAGGAAGCGATGCCAATTGGGCGCGCGCGCCAGCGCGATGGCGTTGTCGGTGCGCTCGTCGCGGTGGCCCCAGCCATCGAGGATGCAGAGAACGACGGGCTTCGGGCGTTCGGCGGATTGGGTCATGGTCGGCCTTCTATACTAGGGTCTCTTGGGCGGCGCCGCCACGCACACGGGCGGAGCAGCGCACGTTATCCTTTTTCGTGCCCGACCACCACATTCGTGACGAGCCGCGGCGGCGTGTCGCGGCGGCGTTGTTCTGCGGACGAATTCATCATATCATTGTGGCGGGGTGATGGGCGTGGCTGCACCGAGGAGTGCCCATGGCCAGGAAGGGGGGTGCCGCGTCCGCTTCATCGGCGAAGCGGCCGGTCGATCTGATCGCCGCGGCCTTGAGCACCGACGTTGTCGATGTTCTCCGTGGACAGGTTGTTGCGCTCTCCGGTCTGGGCCGGGACGAGGCCTATAACGCGATCCTGAACGACCCCGCCGTGCTCGACACTTGCTTCAGATTGTTTCGCGCGCGCCCCGATCTGTTCGACGGATTGGTGGTCGACGCCGACCACCGGCCGGTCCGCGGCGACGACGGTCTGCTGCGCTGTGGCCGCAGCCTCGCCGAAGTGGTCGCCCTGGTGATTCGCGCGTCGGCCAAGCGCTATTTCCGCCGCAAGCTCCGCCGGCGGGGGCCGGCGCCGCGCCCGCCGCGGATGGGGACATGGCAGCAACTGACCGTCTTCCTTGGATTGAGCGAACCGCCGCGGGCGCCGCCGCGTTCGTCCTCGCCCGCAGAAAAGCTTTACGCGGCCATCCGCGACTACCTGCGCTACGACTGGCAGGCGGCGATGATCCCCTTCTATGCGACGCTGTCGCCGCAGACCGTCGTCGGGCTGGGGGCGCACCTCTTGCGCATCTGCGAGCCGGCCCAGCTGAAATCCATCGCCGGCTCGCCGGAGGCCCGCGGCAGCGGGCGGCCGCCCCTGCTTCTCGACACCGCCAGCCGGCTGATGCCGCAATCGAGCGACACCGTCGACTACGAGATGCTGTTCCGCGTCGCCCAGCAGATGGACCTGGGCCGCCTGTTCGCCGGCCAGGATTCGGGCGGCGGCCTCAGGCGGGCGGTGGCGCAGGCGGCGGCCATCAGCCCCGACGCCATCCGGGCGATGATGCCGGTGCTGGGCCACGATGTCCGCCTGTTCGCCACCTTCCTGTTCGTCGCCTACACCACCCTGGGGGACATCACCTTCAAGCAGCGGCTGGGCCGCGAGGCCAATACCCGGCCGATGCGCGCCTGGATGACCCGGCTGGCGGCGTCGCCATTGCCGCCGCCGACGCTGGAGGCGATGAAGGATGCCTTTGTGCGGGTGATGACCGCCGGCAGCGAGGAAGCGGGGACGGTGGCGCCGGCCGGCAAGATCAGCGCGCCATGAACTTCCAGATCAGGACTTCCGACGCGGTCTCGCCGCCTGGCTGGGCGTGGACGATGGACAGCGCCGTCGCCTTGACCGTCTCCGAGGCGCTCGGCTTGGCCAGTTCGGCATAGGGCAGCGCCTGCAGGGCGCGCTGGATCTCGGTGGAGATGGCCTTCTTGGCTACCTTCGGCGCCGCGGGAAAGACCACCCGCAGCTCAAGGTAGACCTGGTGGAAGATGTTCTGGTCGTCCCACATCTCCAGCATGATGGTATCCAGCTTCATCGGCGGGATGACTTCGGACGACGAATTGGCGTGGGCGCCGCCGGAGAGCAGGCCGATCGCCAGCGCGATGACGCAGGCCAGGGTTCTGAACATCGGCGCCCCCTTATGCGACGCGTGAAAATAAGCGCGTCGCCTTGTTTGTTCTGTCGGGTTTCCGCGTCCGCGGAAACCCTGGCCTAGATCACCCGTCGCCCCGAGAACGACTTGGGCACCAGGATGGTGTTCTGCGCCGGGGCGATGGTGTCGGGCGCGGGAAAATCGATGGTGTAGTGCAGGCCGCGGCTTTCCCTGCGCGACAGCGCCGAGCGCACGATCAGGTCGGCGACCATGGCGATGTTGCGCAGTTCCAGCAGGTCGTTGGTGACGCGGAAGCTGCCGTAATATTCGCCGATCTCGTTCAGCAGCAGGCGCACCCGGTGCTTGGCCCGCTCCAGGCGCTTGGTCGAGCGGACGATGCCGACATAGTCCCACATGAAGCGGCGGATTTCGTCCCAGTTGTGGGAGACCACCACCTCCTCGTCGGAATCGGTGACCGCGGTCTCGTCCCAGGCCCGCAGCGCGGGCGGCGGGCCGATCTCGGGCAGGCGCAGAGCGATGTCGGCCCCGGCGGCGGTCGCCAGCACCAGGCATTCCAGCAGCGAATTGGAGGCCAGGCGGTTGGCGCCGTGCAGGCCGGTGCAAGCGGCCTCGCCGATGGCGTAGAGGTTGTCGACGTCGGTGCGGCCGCGGCGGTCGGTGAGGATGCCGCCGCAGGTGAAATGGTCGGCCGGCACCACCGGGATCGGTTCCTTGGTGATGTCGATGCCGAAGGACAGGCAGGTGGCGTGGATGGTGGGGAAATGGGCGATGACGAATTCGGCCGGCTTGTGGCTGATGTCGAGGTAGACGCACTCGCAGCCCAGCCGCTTCATCACGTCGTCGATGGCGCGCGCCACGATGTCGCGCGGCGCCAGTTCGCCGCGCGAATCGTACTCGTCCATGAAGCGGGTGCCGTCGGGGCGCAGGAGCCGGCCGCCCTCGCCGCGCACCGCCTCGGAAATCAGGAAGGACTTGGCCCGCGAGTGATACAGGCAGGTCGGGTGGAACTGGCTGAACTCCATGTTCGCCACCCGGCAGCCGGCGCGCCAGGCCATGGCGATGCCGTCGCCGGTGGACCCGTCCGGATTGGACGAATAGAGGTAGACCCTGGACGCCCCGCCGGTCGCCAGCACCACCGTGCGCGCCGGCAGCAATTCGACCCGCCCCGAGCGGAGGTCGAGCGCGTAGGCGCCGGCGCAGCGCCCGCGCCGGTCGCCGCCCAGCTTTTCGCGGATGAGGTCGACGGCGATGTAGTGCTCCAGCAGCAGCGCGCTCGATTCCTTGATCCGCTCGGTCAGGCTGGTCTGCACCGCCCGCCCGGTGGCGTCGGCCGAGTGGATGACGCGGCGGTGGGAATGGCCGCCCTCGCGGGTCAGGTGATAGGCGGATCCCTCGCGGTCGAAGGCGACGCCCTGGCCGATCAGCCAGCCGATGGCGTCCCGGGCGTTGTCGACGACGAAGCGGGCGATATCGGGATTGCACAGGCCGGCGCCGGCGTCGAGGGTGTCGGCGAAATGCGACTCGGTCGAGTCGGCGGCGTCGAGGACCGCGGCGATGCCGCCCTGGGCGTACATGGTGCTGCCCTCGGTCAGCACGCTTTTGGCCATCACCGCCACCTTGGCGTCCGGCCGCGCCTCCAGAACCCGCAGCGCCACCGACAGCCCGGCGGCGCCCGAGCCGATCACCAGCACATCGTATGCGTCATGCGCCATTCCCGGTCAGCTCCAATCCAGTCCGATGTCGACCGCCGCGGCCGATTGGGTGATGCGCCCGACCGAGACGAAATCGACCCCGGTGGCGGCGATGGCGGCGATGGTATCCAGCGTCACCCCGCCCGACGCCTCGGTCTTGGCCCGGCCGGCGACCTGCGCCACCGCCTGGCGCAAGGTGGCGGGCGCCATGTTGTCGAGCAGGATGATGTCGGCTCCCGCCGCCACCGCCGCGTCCACCTGGGCCAGGGTATCGCACTCGACCTCGATGTTGGGCAGGCCGGCGGCCTTGGCCCGCCCGACCGCCTCCGCCACCCCGCCGCACACCGCGATGTGGTTGTCCTTGATGAGGACGCCGTCGTACAGGCCCATGCGGTGGTTGCGGGCGCCGCCGCAGCGGGTGGCGTACTTGGACAGCCGGCGCAGGCCGGGGATGGTCTTGCGGGTGTCCAGCAGGGTGCAGCCGCTGCCGGCGATGCGCTGGGCGTACTGGCGGGTGAGGGTGGCGATGCCCGAGAGCAATTGCAGCAGGTTGAGCGCGGTGCGTTCGGCCGTCAGCAGGCCGCGCGCCGGGCCTTCCATCTCGGCCAGCACGGCGCCGGCGGCGACCTCGTCGCCGTCGGCGGCGCGGGCGGTGAAGCGGGCCTCGGGCACCACCATGCGGAACACTTCCGCCGCCACCGGCAGGCCGGCGACCACCATGGCGTGGCGGGCCTGCATCACGCCCCGGAAGTGCAGTTCCGCCGGCACGATGCCCGAAGTGATGTCGCCGGTGCCGATGTCCTCGGCCAGGGCCGCGGCGATGGCCCGGCGGGCGTCCTCGATGTCCAGTTCAGGCGGCATTGGAGGCGGCTCCCGACATCGGCACCGAGGCGGACAATTCCAGCATGCGCTCCAGCGGCTTCAGCGCCGCCAGCCGCAGCGCCTCGGGGATCTCGATCCGGGGGGCGTCGTTCCTCATGCACAGATAGATCTTCTCCAGCGTGTTCTTGGCCATGAACGGGCAATTGGCGCAGGAACAGCCGCCATCGGCGCCGGGCGCCGGGATGAAGGTCTTGCCGGGGGCCGCCTTGGACATCTGGTGGATGATGTGCGCCTCGGTGGCGATGATGAATTCCTGTGCCGGGCTGGCCAGCACGAAATCCAGGATGTTGCGGGTCGAGCCGATGTGGTCGGCATGGGTGAGAATGCCGTCCGGGCATTCCGGATGGGCGGCGACCACGGCGGCGGGATGGCGCACCTTGAGCTTGACCAGTTCCTTTTCCGAGAACTGCTCGTGGATGATGCAGCTGCCCGGCCACAGGGTCAGGTCGCGCCCGGTGCGCCGCGCGATGTAGGCGCCGAGATGGCGGTCGGGGGCGAACAGGATCGGCCGGTCGGCCGGCAGCTGGCGGACGATCGCCTCGGCATTGGACGAGGTGACGATGACGTCCGAGGCAGCCTTCACCTCCGCCGAGCAGTTGATGTAGGTGACGGCGACGTGGTCCGGGTGCTTGGCGCGGAACTGGCGGAAGACGTCGGCGCGGCAGGATTCCTCCAGCGAACAGCCGGCCTCGGCATCGGGGATGAGCACGGTCTTGCCCGGCGACAGGATCTTGGCCACCTCGCCCATGAAGCGGACGCCGCAGAAGACGATGACGTCGGCCTCGGTGGCCGCGGCCTTGCGCGACAAATCGAGCGAGTCGCCGACGAAATCCGCCAGATCCTGGATTTCCCCCTCCTGGTAGTAATGGGCCAGGATGACGGCGTTGCGCTCCTGGCGCAGCCGGCGGATCTCGGCCACCAGGTCGAGAGCGGGGTCTATGGCGGATTCGTCCAGCGCGTTCTCGGACGGCAGAACAACGGTATCGGTCATGCGGGATCCCTTCCCGAGGGGCGTGTCGCCCCTCGTCAACGACCCGTAAGTATAAAGCCATTTCGCCCGGTCGACGCAAGCCGCGGATATCGGTCGCTTTGCAGGGCATTCCCGCCGCTACCTACTGCCATCGGCATAGACCATATAACGATCGAAGGTGTTCCCCTGCCATCGGCGAGCGCTATGATGCGCATCGGGCAGAGGGGCGAACGGAAGGGGTGGGTGTTGGGAGAGAGCCAGGGAGCGGCGGCCGCGTTGATCGTCGTGATCGAGGACGAAGCGATCGTCCTTGCAGGGTACCAGATGCTGTTCGAAAGCTGGGGCTATCGGGTGGTCGGGGCCCAATCGGTGGACGAAGCGCTGGCGCAGCTGCGCGATTACGGCGGCGAACCGCCGCGTTTCATCGTCGCCGACTACCGCCTCAGGGAAGGGCAGACCGGCACCTCGGCCATCGACATCCTGCGCCGGACCTACGGCTCGCAGATCCCCAGCGTGCTGGTCACCGGCGACACCGCCGTCGACCGTCTGCGCCATGCGGCCGCCTCGGGCCTGCCGATCATGCACAAGCCGGTCAACGGCCATCAGCTGCGCGACATCCTCGAGCGCTCCCTCGGCACGGTTTAACTGCTATTTGGCATCCCCGGACATTGACGCCGTGCGCCGGCCGTGCCATCGATACTCGACGACTCGCATTGGGGGACCCGCTTATGAACAAGACCGATCTTATCGCCGAAGTTGCCGATATCTCCGGTTTGGCCAAGGGCGATGCCGCCAAGGCCACCGACGCCGTGTTCGATGCGATTACCACGGCGCTCAAGGATGGCGACGACGTGCGCCTGGTGGGCTTCGGCATCTTTTCAGTCGCCTCGCGCCCCGCCCGCGAGGGCCGCAATCCCCAGACCGGCCAGACCATCACCATCGCGGCAAGCAAGGCGCCGAAATTCTCGGTCGGCAAGGGACTGAAGGACGCCGTCAATGGCTGATCCGATGGTCCATCTGACCGCCAGGCTGGTGACCGCCTTCCTGAGCAGGAACACCCTGGCGCCCGCCGACGTCCCGGGCTTGATCCGGTCCACCTATGCGACCGTCGCCGGCACCGACGCGCCGGTGCCGCCGCCTGCCGAGCGCCAATTGCCCGTGGTGTCGCTCAGGCGCTCGGTGACGCCGGAGGCGATCATCTGCTTGGAATGCGGGAAGTCGCAGAAGATGCTCAAACGGCATCTTGCCACGGCGCACGGACTGTCCGTCTCCGAATACCGCGCCAAGTGGTCCCTGTCCGCCGACTACCCCATGGTCGCGCCCGACTACGCCCAGCATCGGTCGAATCTGGCGGTGAAGATCGGGCTTGGCCGCAAGCGGCCGGCGGAAACGGCGCCCGCGCAAGCGCCAGCCGAGCCGGAGCGGGTGGAGGGAAAGCCGCAGCACCGGTATCCGGCGTCGCGGTGGTCCAAGCCCGCCGAGTGACGAACCCAGGGCAATCGGGTGAAGCCCGCGTCAGCGGGCGCCTGGGCCATTGAGGCCCCGCGGAACGGGCCTTTTGCTTGCAAAAGGCGCATAGTGGAGCGAGCCAAGCAGCCGGAGGCTGCGCCCGGCGCCTG
>Ga0265331_10000375_pt1 | contig 46599 bp, 39 predicted proteins | sample 41923metaG_FD_202088 | JGI IMG/M metagenome (GOLD analysis project Ga0265331, IMG submission 202088) | Rhizosphere microbial communities from Carex aquatilis grown in University of Washington, Seatle, WA, United States - 4-19-23 metaG | ecosystem: Host-associated > Plants > Roots > Rhizosphere... | reverse complement strand
TTTCATCGGTGTGACGCTCGGACGTCCCGCGCGGGAGCCTCGGGCGGAAAAGACGCGCATCGGCATGATGACGCCTCGTCTTTAACGAGGTGCGCTAACATATTGTTTTTAATCAGGAACTACATGGCAGACATGAACATTAGTGTCTTCAATATTACATGATTGACCCTTGTAATTTTGCGTGACACCATTAGACAATGAACACTGCACGCACCATCAAGCGCTATGCGAACAGGAAGCTCTACGACACCCGCGACAGTCGCTATGTGACGCTCGATCACATCGCGGCCATGGTGCGGGCCGGCGACGATGTCAAGGTCGTCGACAACACCACGCGTGCCGATCTCACGACGGCCACGCTGGCTCAGATCATCTTCGAGGAGGAGAAGAAGACCCCGCGGCTGACGGTGGCCGGCCTCCGGAAGATCATCCAGGCGGGCGTCGCGGCGCTCGGCGGTCCGGCTGCCGCGCCGAGCACCGCGCCAGCCAGCGTTCCTCCGGTCTCTCCCGAGCCATAGCGCGTCGCTTCGTTCGCGGAGCGGTCGGGGACCTGCTGGTCTCAGTGCGGCGTTGCCGTGGGCGTGGAGGACGGCGAGCCGGGAGCCTGATCACTCTCGATGACGTCCACCAGGGTATCGATGAGGTGCAAGATGGCCGGCGTCGGCAGCTGCGCGGATGTCGTCAGCGTGTCCAGCCTCGCGCCAGGGCGGGCGTCGCGCAGAGCGAGGAACACCGCCGCGCGCCCGTTCCAGAACGTGAACGATCCATCGTGGTGCCGCATGAGCCGCCGCCGCAGCAGCGGGTCGGCGAGCGCGATCTTTCCGTAGACACCGAGCTTGCGATCGAACGGTCGGTCGCCCGTCCGCACGCGCTCCATGCTGAGCCGGTTCTCAGGCGGCCGCGCCAGCCAGCGCTCGTGCGATTCGATCGCGGCGTCCGGCGTGTCGTCGCCGGGCATCCCCACCTCGGCGCGGACCGAATCGACCTGCCCATGCGTGCGGATGAATCTCAGGGAGACGGGATGGCCGCGCCGGACCGCCCGGATGCGGGAATCGTCGCTGTCGGGATCGTCGCCTGGGATGACCTCGATGAGCGCCGGCTCCATCTCGGGGCCGGGCGGTGGATCGGCGAGCGCCGCCGTCAACGAGCCGAGCAGCGCCCGCCACTGTCCGGGCGGTGAGCTCGACCAGGCTGCGGGCACCGCAGCCGCGGAGGCACGCACGCTCTCCCCGCGCGCGATGCCGGTGGCCATGGCCAAGAGCCCGCACAGGGCCAGCGAGAGCTCGACCGGAGACGACGTCTGGTAGCCGGCCAGACACACCAGCGCCATCCCGAGGCCCGTGAGTCGGGTGGGCCCGGCCTTGAGCAGGAGGGCGGTGCTGGTGGTGGCGAAACCGAAGAGTGCCAGGGCATACGCGAAGCCGAGCGGCGAGACGGCGTGTGGCAGCTCGATGCGCAGCCCGTAGAGCGCGATCGCCTGTACCAGATCGTAACGGCCGAGCAAGGCCACGAAGAAGAAGGCGCTGGCTCCCGCCGCGAACCCGAGGGCCGTGGCCAGGCGCGCCCGGGAGGTCCTGCCCACGAGCAGCAAGGTGGGCGAGCAAATCCCGGCCAGCAGCCAGGAGGCCTCGGCCAGCAGCAAGAGCCCGTTCGAACGTGGCGTGCCCTCGCGGGCCCAGCCGGAGCGCGCACCGATGGCGCTCGCCACGTGCAGCAGGTGCGGCAGGGAGAAGGCCGCCAACCCCAGCTTGGCGCGCAGCAGAGATCCCCGACCCAGGGGGTTCGCCGCCGGCAGACCCCAGAGCGCCGTGTTCACGAGCAGAATGACAAAGGCAAAACTGGTCTCGAGCGCCGTCAGGTAGCGCTCGGGCGTCCGTCCGAGCCACAGGGACAGGGCCACCAGCACCACGAACACCCCGGCCAGGAACCCGAGCGTGAGCCGGAACGGTCCGCGCGGATGAAGCTCGCCCCGTCGCAGCTGGCCGATGATGGCGATCGAGATGATGCCGATCGCGAGCACGCCCGAGAGGAACAGGAAGAACGGACCGACGCTGGGGAGCCAGCAGTCCAGGTTCGACCGGCATCCGGACGACAGGAACATGCGACCCACCAGGCGGTGAAACACGAACTCCAGCAGGGCCACGACCACCAGCACCGCGGTCAGGTTTCCGTAGGGCGTGCGCCTGGTCATCGAAGGGGCCGCAGTATAAGCCATCCGTCAAGCCATTCGCCCGAAAAGGCGCGTCATCCAGCGGCCGGTGTCCGCGTCGCTGGGCATGCCGCGCCAGGGCCAGATCGAATGACACCGGACGCCGCCGCGGCCCCCCAAACGGGGCCGCGAGCCGCGCTACCGATTGAGCCCGACGAGGCCATACCCCACGCGCGCGGCCCCGATTTCTCTGGGAAGAGAGGCCGGTCGAGCAGGGCCGGCGCCTCTCGTCGCCTGCCCGAAAAATGGTGATAGACTCAGTTTGAGAGGGATGCCTTGGTCAGCGTGACCGCCCGCAAGATTCGCGACAATGGTCGTGAGCACGGCTCGATGGGAGTCGGGCGGATCTATGCAGGGTACCTGGTGACCTATCCGAGCGTCGGACGTGGGATGGTGATCTTCCGTGACCCGAATGGCCACCGCATGGTCACGACCCCCGTGCGGCGCGTGCTCGGGGCGTTCGACGGCGACAAGCTCTACGTCGAGACGGAGAACTCCGTCTACCAGTTGACCTTCCGGGGCGAGCAGCAGGCCGAAGCCCCGCGCGCGGTCGCTTCGAACGCCACGTGATCACCCGGGCCCTGATCCTGGCCGCCGGGCGGGGGGTGCGCATCGGTGAGCCCGGGGTGCCCAACTGTCTGGCGCGCGTGGGCCACGCGTCGCTGCTGCGGCGGACGCTGCAGGTGCTCGGGCAGGCGGGCGTTCGGCAGATCGCCATCACGGTCGGGTGGCGCGGAGATCTGATCCGCCGCGCGGTGGCGGCCGAAGCCGAACGGGGGCTGCTCGATGCGCTCGGGCTCGAGGTCAGCTTCTTCGAGAACCCCGGTTGGGATGGACCGAACGGAGAGTCGGTGCGGGTGGCCCGCGAATTCGTGGAGCGGGAGCGTTGCCTGCTGGTCATGGCTGACCAGATCGCCGCGCCGGCGCTGGTCGAGGAGCTCTCTCGCGCGTCCGCCTCCGGAGACGAGTCGATCCTGTGCATCGATCGCGATCTCGCTCGGGTGTTCGATCTGGACGACGCCACCAAGGTCGCCACCCGCCCGGTCGCGCCCGGGCAGCTCCCGTCGCCCGCGCCGCCGCTCGCGCGGGTCCGCGCCATCGGCAAGCAGCTGGTCGACGCCGACGCCGACGCGGTCAGCGTGGGGCTATTCGTGATGGCGCCGTCCCTGCTGGCCGAGCTCGACCGCCTGGCCGAGCCATCGCTCACCGAGGGTGTGCAGGCCGCGGCGGACGCCGGCCAGGTGCTGGCCCACGACATCGGGACGCAGCTATGGCAGGACGTCGATTCGCCTCAGATGCGGCTGCACGCCGAGTGGCTGCTGCGGGTGTACGGGGACCAGCTGGCCGTGCCGGGCGCGGTGGCGGCGCAGGTCGCACCGTCACCCGCCGACGACACCATGGCCCTCGTGGATCGCCTGCTCACCCTCAAGGACGAGCCCGGACACGTCCTCCTCAATCCGGGTCCGGTGATGACCTCGGCGCGCGTGAAGGCGTCCCTGGTCCACCACGACGTGTGCCACCGGGACGCGGACTACTCGGGGGTGGTGCGGCGCCTGCAGGACAAGCTGCGTCCGGTGTTCGGGGCCTCGCCCGCGCACGAGATCCTCTTGCTCACCGGCTCGGGGACGGCGGCGATGGAGATGGCGATCACCTCGTCGTTGCCACCCGGAGGGCGCTTGCTGGTGGTCAGCAACGGGGCCTTCGGGGAACGGCTGGCCGAGATCGCCGCGCTGCACGCGATCCCGCACACCGTGCTGCGCACCCCCTGGGGGCAACTTCCGAATCCCATCGACGTGGGCCAGGCGCTCGATGCCCATCCCGACGTGGCGGCGGTGGCCATGATTCACCACGAGACCTCGGTGGGCCTGCTCAATCCAGTCGGGGCGGTCGGCCAGCTCTGTCGGCAACGGGACGTTCTGCTGATCGTGGACGCCGTGTCGGCGCTCGGCGCCGAGGACGTCGACGTGGTTCGTGACGGGGTGGGGATCGGGTTCTCGTCGTCGAACAAGTGCCTGCACGCCATCTCCGGCGTCTCCTTCCTGTGCGTCGCCCCCCACGTCTGGGAGCGGATCGAGGGGATCGCGCCCAGGGTCTATTACCTCGACGCTCTCCGCTACCGGCGGTACCAGCACGAGCTCCTGCAGACCCCCTTCACCCCGGCGGTGTCGACCTTCTTCGCGCTCGAGACCGCCCTCGACGAGCTGGCGGAGCAGGGGGGGGTTCCCGCGCGGCGCGAGGTTTACCGCAAGCGGAACCTGCGCATCCGCCGGGTCCTCACCGATCTCGGGTTCGAGTCCTTCACCAACACCGGACGCGAGTCGCTGACCATCTCCACCCTGCGGCTCCCCGAGGGGCTCGCCTTTCGCCACCTCTACGACCGCCTGAAGGAACGGGGCTTCGTGGTCTACGGGTGCAAGGGCGATCTGGCCGAGCGCCACATGCAGGTGGCCAACATGGGCGAGCTGTCCGATGCGACGGTCGACGCCTTCCTCGCCGCCACGACCGAGGTGGTCCTGGCGGCGCTCGAGAACCGGGAGAGCCCGTCGGGCACGCGCTCCGGAACCCCGAGAACCTCGCCCCGGGCGGAGTCCATCCGATGAGCACCATGCGCGCAGCCTTCTTTCGAGCCCACGGCGAGCCCGGGGTCATGGAGGTAGGCGAGGTGACGGCCCCCGAGCCGGGGCCCGGCGAGGTGCAGGTTCGGGTGCAGGCAGCGGCCCTCAACCACATCGACCTGTGGATGCGGCGCGGGCTGCCAGCCATGAAGATCGCCCTGCCGCACATCAGCGGCGGCGATGCGGTGGGCACGGTGGCGAGCTGGGGTCCGGGGGTGATGGGGCTGCGGGTGGGGGACCCGGTCCTCATCAACCCGGGGCTCTCCTGCGGCCGCTGCCGCTTGTGCTGGGGTGGACAGGACAACCTGTGCGCCGACTTCCGCATGCTGGGGGAGCACACCGAGGGGGCGATGGCCGAGCGCGTGGTGGTGCCCGCCGCCAACCTCGTGCCGATCCCGCCCGCGTGTGTTGCGGCGGGGCCCGAGGCGATGCTGGCCCTGGCCGCGTTGCCGATCTCGTTCATCACCGCCTGGCACATGCTGGTCGACAAGGCGGTGGTGCGGCCGGGCGAGACGGTGCTCGTGCTCGGTGCGGGCTCGGGCGTGGGCGTGGCGGCCACCCAGATCGCCAAGCTGTTCGGCGCGCGCGTGATCGCCGCCGCATCCGGGGCGCGCAAGCTCGAGGGCGCCCGTGCCCTCGGGGCCGACGAGACGGTCGACTACGTGAACGAGGAGCTGGTGGCTGCGGTCAAGCGCCTGACCGACAGGCGAGGTGCCGACATCGTGGTCGAGCACACCGGCGCGGCCACCTTTCCGAAGTCGGTGGTGTCCTGCGCGCGCGGCGGACGCATCGTGACCTGTGGCGCGACCGCCGGGCACGAGGCCACGCTCAACCTGCGACATGTCTTCTGGCGGCAGCTGTCGATCCTGGGTTCGACCCTGGCGCCCAAGGCCCGCCTGTTCACCATCCTCGACCGCGTGGCGAGCGGCCAGCTCCGCCCGGTGGTCGATCGCTTTCTGCCCCTCGCGTCGATCGCCGCGGCGCACGCCGCGCTCGAATCGCGTGACGTCTTCGGAAAGATCGTCCTCACGCTCTGACCGCGCCGGCTCCAGCCCCGGGGACCGGGCCCGCGCGCTCCAACTTGTGTGCTCGCCCGGCGTCGTCGTCTGCTAGCCTGGCTGCCTCTTCACCGGCCGGTGGCCGGGCGCCTCCATGAAAATCACCCCACTCGAGACCCCGCTGGCCGAGGCGGCCGTTCAGGCCGAGGCCGGAGCCCAAGCAGACACCCAGGCGGAGTTGCACGTCCGCTCCCACGTCCACCTTCCGGCGGAGCGCGGAGTGTCCGACGGAGTCATAGAGGCCGGGATCGGGGAGTTTCGCAGCCGGCCCGCCCCGACCGGGGTGGGCGCCGTCCCGGGCGGACGCCGGGGCGGGCTCCCCGCGCTGCCGGTCCTGACCGCGGTCAACTTCTTCAACTACATCGATCGCCAGGTGGTCTACACCATGACCCCCTTCCTGGCGGCGGAGTTCGGGATCTCGAAGGGCCGGCTCGGGCTCCTGTCGCTCGTGAACCTGGCGGTCTTCGCCATCACGTCGCTGGTGTCGGGGCCGATCGCCGATCGCCTGGGGCCGCGGCGGGTCATCTTCGCCGGGATCCTCATCTGGAGCGCGGCCACCATCGGCTCGGCCCTGGCCGTCTCGTTCCCGATGCTGCTCGTGTTCCGGGCGCTGGTGGGCATCGGCGAGGGGGCCTACGGGCCGAGTGCGAACGCGCTCCTCTGCGTGGACGCTCCGCCCAAGCAGCGCGGTCGCGCGCTCGGGATCTACAACGCTGGCATGGCGATCGGGGCCTCGGTGGGCCTCTCCCTCGGGGCGCTCCTGCCTCCGCACATCGGCTGGCGGAACGTCTTCTGGATCGCGGGCATCCCCTCGGGGGGACTCGCGTTGCTCTCGCTGTTCATCAAGTCGCCGACCCACATCGATAGACCGCATTCCCTGCCGGCCCGCAGCTACCTCCTCAATCCCACTTACCTCATCTGTCTCGCAGCCGGGATCCTGGTCACCTTCGGCGCCAGCGGGCTGCTGTTCTGGGCCCGATGGCTCATCATCGAAGAGCGGGGGTTCAGCGTGGTCGGTGGGACCGTCCTCATGGGCTTCATCGGGATCGTGTGCGGCATCGGGGGCGTGCTGGCCGGCGGGATGATCGGCGACGTGGTCGGACGCCACCGGCGCGGTGGACACGCCCTCGTCATGGGGGTGTCGCTGCTGGCGGCGGTCCCGCTCGGGCTCGGGTGCCTGCTCGTCACCAACAAGCCCGTCTTCGCGGTCCTCACCGCGACCACGGTCTTTCTGCTGTCGGTCTACAACGGACCGGCGGCGGTCGTGATCCACCAGCTCGCGCCGCTGCAGTATGCGGCCACCTTGCAGGCGGTCTTCATGTTCGGAATCCACGTGCTCGGCGACGCGCCAGCCGGGACGGTGGTGGGGTTCATCGGCGGGTACACGACCGTCGCCCACAGCCTGCTCATCACGGTGGCGGCCTTCGGCCTGTCCGGGGTGCTCTTCGTCTACACCGCTCACCGGCAGCGCAAGGAATCATCCTCCCCACATCATTGACCGAGAGCCGCCGTGATCGTGATCGACCCGACTCACGGCTCGCGGATCGCCACCGACGCCGAATCTCCGGGCTCTCCGTCCGCGGGCGAGCGCATGCCGCGGGTCGCGCGGGGGCGAGGGTCGCCGATGCGGCGAAACCGGAGCTCCGCCACCACCGAGCGCCGTTCCCCCGGGACGAAGATCATCGCCGCGCCCACGTCGAGCTCCTCGTCGGTGACCTCGTGGACGACCGCCTGATTCCAGCTGCGCTCGATGAGGATGCCGGACTTCAGCGCCTCGGCATCGGCCTCGAGCAGCGTCTCACCCGCCTCGGGCGGGACGAAGGTGTCCGCCTCGACCGCGCGCGGGCTCCGCACCACCGGCCAGACCCGGACCGCCCGGTCGGCCACCTGGAGGAGGTAGCAGTAGCCGGACGAACGGCCTCCCGTGACGACGGGGTAGCCATCGATGGACTCCACGGAGACCGCGAAGATCGGGCCACCCCGTCCGATGGCGGTGGTGTGGGCACACCCTGGTGCTCCGAGCAGGGCCAAGCCCGCGATCAGGATGTGGAGCAGGCGGAGGATGGTGTCGTGGAGGCCGGCGGCCCGCCCGTGCTCCCCTGACGGCGTCGACGCGTGACCGGTCGGCTGGGGGGGCGGCGGGGAAACCACCCTTCAGTGTCCTCGATCGGATGTGCCCGCGCCGGCGCCGCCGCAAATTGGTGCCGCGCGCAGTCTGCGCTTGACAAGGGGCGCCCCCGGCCAATAATCAGACGTATACGTAAGGGTTAGGTTCACAGCCCAGCTCGAAGTCGGGCACCTGTAACACCCATACCCACACGTCACCAGAACGGTCGAGAGCTCATGAGCTGCGATAACCCAAACTCAGGCGGCGGGTCCGCCCGTCCCACTTTGCCACCCATCTCGGTGGATCAGCTCGTCCTCCTCAAGATCGGCGAGCTGGCACGGCGTACCGGCAAGACGGTGCGCGCGGTGCACCTGTACGAGGAGCTCGGCCTCCTCGCTCCGGCGGTTCGCTCCAAGGGCGGGTTCAGACTCTACCACGGACGGGCGGTGACCCGGATCGAGTGGATCTCGAAGCTGCAGGATCTCGGGTTCAGCCTGACCGAGATCAAGGCCTTCCTGCGGGACTGGGAGCACAGCGAGACCGGCACCCAGGCCATGTCCAGGTTGCGCGAGATCTTCACCGACAAGCTGCAGGAGACCCGCGCCACCATCGGGCGCTTGAACCAGCTGGTGGTCGACATGCAGGAGACGCTGGCTTACATGGACAGCTGTCGCTCGTGCGGGCCGGAGCACGCGCAGGACGAGTGCGGGACCTGCGGGATCCACGGCCACGAGGGCAAGGCGCCCCTGCTGGTCGACGGGATTTCCAGATCATGACCCGCCGCCGACCGTTACCTCCAGACGTCCGCTGAAAGAAGACGAGAGCCATGGCCATCAAGCTTCCCATCTACATGGACAACCACGCGACCACCCGGGTGGATCCGCGCGTGGTCGAGACCATGCTTCCCTATTTCTCCGAGATCTACGGCAACGCTTCCAGCCGCTCGCACAGCTACGGCTGGGAGGCCGAGAAGGCGGTCGAGCTGGCCCGCGACCAGGTGGCCGCGCTCATGGGAGCGAGCGGCAAGGAGATCGTCTGGACCTCGGGGGCGACCGAATCGAACAACCTCGCCATCAAGGGCGCCGCCGAGTTCTACAAGGACCGTGGGCGGCACATCGTCACCTCGGCCCTCGAGCACAAGGCGGTGCTCGACACCTGCAAGCGGCTCGAGCGGGAGGGCTTCGAGGTCACCTACCTGCCGGTCCCCAAGGATGGGGTGGTCGACGTCGAGGCGGTGCGCGCGGCCGTCACCGACAAGACCGTGCTGGTCTCGATCATGCTGGCCAACAACGAGATCGGGACCGTCAACCCGGTCGAGGCCATCGGGGCCGTGGTCAAGGAGAAGGGGGCCCTGTTTCACATCGACGCGGTCCAGGGGGTCGGAAAGCTCCCCTTCGACGTCAACCGCGCTCGGGCGGACCTGGTGTCGGTGACGGCCCACAAGATGTACGGACCCAAGGGGGTGGGCGCGCTCTACGTGCGGCGCAAGCCGCGGGTGCGCCTGACCGCGCTGCTCGACGGCGGCGGACACGAGCGGGGCATGCGGTCGGGCACCCTGAACGTGCCGGGGATCGTGGGCTTCGGACGGGCCGCCGAGCTGGCGATGGCCGAGCTGCCGGAGGAGTCGCGGCGGGTGCTCGGCCTGCGCGAGCGGCTACGCAAGGGCATCCAGGCGCGGGTGAGCGACACCTTCGTGAATGGCTCGCTCGAGCATCGCCTGCCCGGGAACCTGAACATCAGCTTCGCCTACGTGGAGGGCGAGGCGATGCTGATGGCGTTGAAGGACGTGGCGGTGTCCTCGGGCTCCGCCTGCACCTCGGCCTCGCTCGAACCCTCGTACGTGCTGCGGGCGCTCGGCGTCGAGGAGGAGATGGCGCACACCTCGATCCGCTTCGGCCTCGGGCGCTTCAACACGGAAGAAGAGGTCGATTACGTCATCGAGCTGGTGGCGCGCAAGGTGGACAAGCTGCGGGAGCTGTCGCCGCTTTACGAGATGGTCAAGGAAGGCATCGACCTCAAGAGCATCGCCTGGGCCGCTCACTGACCCGGTCGCTCACTCCAGGACCAGGGCAAGTCAGAGACAAGACCAGAGACAAGACCAGAGAAGAGGACCGTCATGGCATACAGCGAGAAAGTGCTGGAACACTACGAGAACCCCCGGAACGTCGGGAGCTTCGACAAGAACGATCCGCGCGTGGGGACTGGCCTGGTGGGGGCTCCGGCCTGCGGTGACGTGATGAAGCTGCAGCTCAAGATCAGCGACGCCGGGATCATCGAGGACGCCAAGTTCAAGACCTTCGGCTGCGGGTCGGCGATCGCGTCGTCGTCGCTGGCGACCGAGTGGGTGAAGGGCATGACCATCGAGCAGGCCATGAGCCTGAAGAACACGCAGATCGTCGACGAGCTGAACCTGCCGCCGGTCAAGATCCACTGCTCGGTCCTGGCCGAGGACGCCATCAAGGCGGCCCTCGCGGACTACAAAGCCAAGCATGCCGCGGCCGAGCCTCGGCAGCCTGCGAGCACCTGAGGCGTCGGCATGGCCATCGCAGTCACCGATCGCGCCGTCAGCGAGATCAAGAAGGCCGCCGCCGCGCGCAGCCAGCCTCCTCGCGGGCTGCGGGTGGGAATTCGTGGTGGTGGATGCACCGGCTTCACCTATCTGTTCGAGTGGTCGGACGCCGAGCCGCGCCCGGAGGACAAGGTCCTGTCCTTCGAGGAGGGCAAGGTGCGGGTGTTCGTGGACCCGAAGAGCTACGTGTACCTGGACGGCTCGACCCTGGAATACGCGACCTCCATGGTCTCACGTGGGTTCAAGTTCGTGAACCCGCAGGTCAAGTCGGCGTGCGGGTGCGGCGAGAGCGTCTCGTTCTGAGAGCGCCGCCGGGACACGCGCGGCCGGCCCTCCGGCGGCGGCACCGTCAAACCCCGAAGCATCGAGGATCTCTCCCATGAGCCTGTGCTGGTCGTGCGAGCGCGACACCGGAGCTGGGCTGACCTGCGTGCGCTGCGGAGCGCTCACGGCGCCGGTGGTGGGCGAGACCTTCTTCGCGGTGCTCGGCCTGCCCGAGCGGTACGCCGTGGATCTCGAGGCCGCGGAGGCGGGGTTCAAGGAACGCACGCGGCTGGTGCACCCCGATCGATTCGCCCGGGCCGACCCGCGCGCGCGGCAGATCTCGCTGCGGCGGACAGTCGAGCTCAACGAGGCCTGGCGCACCATCAAGCATCCCGTGCGCCGGGCCGAGTACCTCATGCGTCTGCAGGGCTATGACCTCGCCGGAGAGGGCGGGCCCACCGGGCCCGGCGCCGCAGGCGAGGGCCGGACGCCGCCGGTGGGTGCCGACCCGGGGCGGGTCCGGTTGACGGTCCCGCCCGCGCTGCTCAACGACGTCCTCGAGCTGCGCGAGGCCCTGCTCGAGGCGCGAGCGGCCAGGGATGCGGCGGCGGTCCACCGGCTCGGCGCCGAGGTCGCGGAGCGGCTGCGCGAGGCGCTCGCGGCCGTCGCGCGGGGGCTCGGGGGCGACCGAGCGCGCGACAGCCTGGTTGGCGAGGAGGGCGACCTCATCGGGGCGGTTGACTTCGTCGCCGAGAAGACAGAGAAGCTCGACACCGTGGCCGAGAAGCTGATCGCCATCCGATACTACCAGCGTTTTCTCGAGGAGCTCGAGGCGGGCGAGACGAGCCCGGCCGCGGGGGGCGGCGGCGTCTCCGCCGATCGAGGGAGCCCCTGATGGCCGACGGGCTGTTTCAGATCTCCGAGCCCGGCGAGGCGCGCGCGCGCGCGGCCTGTCCTCCCGGGACCACCGGCGCGATCGGGATCGATCTCGGCACGACCAACTCGCTGGTGGCGGCGATCGAGGACGGGCGACCGGTGGTGCTGCTCGACGAGGAAGGCGAAGCCATCCTGCCGTCGGTGGTGCACTACGCGGCGCCCGGCCCTGGCTTGGTGGCCGCGGCTGGTGAGGCCGGTGCGGGTGCGGGTGCGGGGGAGGTGGTGGTCGGGAAGCAGGCCCGCGAGGTCCTGGCCGCGCGGGCTCCCGCCGACACCATCGCCTCGGTCAAGCGCTTCATGGGACGCGGGCCGGAGGACGCCGAGGCCAAGCGCAAGCTCACGGCGTATCGCTTCGCGCCAGGGCAGCCGGGTGAGTCCGTGATCCGCTTCGTGGTGGCGGGGGGGACCCGCACGGTCACGCCGGTCGAGGTGTCGGCCGAGATCCTCCGGGCGCTTCGCCTGCGGGCGGAGGCCCGCCTGGGTGCGCCGCTCGCGGGCGCCGTGATCACCGTGCCGGCCTACTTCGACGACGGGCAACGCCAGGCCACCCGGGATGCGGGCCGCATCGCCGGGCTCGAGGTCCTGCGCCTGCTCAACGAGCCGACGGCGGCGGCGCTGGCGTATGGGCTCGACAAGGCCGCCGAGGGCACCTTCGCGGTGTTCGACCTCGGGGGCGGGACCTTCGACATCTCCGTCCTGAAGCTCGAGCAGGGCGTCTTCGAGGTGAAGTCCACCGGGGGCGATTCGGCGCTCGGCGGCGACGACTTCGACCGCGCCATCGCCGAACATCTCCTCGCGCGGCTGGATCCTGGCGGGGTAGCAGCGGGCGAAGCGGCTGGCGCGGCTGACGCGGACTCTCCACCGGAGCGTGCGCGGTCCATGGCCCGCTGGGCGCTGGATGCCGCCCGCGCGGCCAAGGAAGCGCTGACCACCCTCCTGGTGGTCGAGATTCCGCCCCCGCCCGGGTGGATGTCGGGCCCCGGCGCCACGCAGGGTCAGCCGCCGCCACCACCGCCGCTGCGACTGGCCCGCGAGGAAATGGAGGCCCTGGTGCGCCCGATCCTGGCGCGCTGTGCGCCGGCCGTGCGGCGGGCGCTGGTCGACGCCGAGCTCACGCCGGCGGACCTGTCGGGCGTGATCCTGGTCGGGGGGGCCACCCGCATGCCGCTCGTACGGCGGTTCGTGGCCGAGATCTTCGGGAGGGAGCCGCTCGCGGACATCGATCCCGATCAGGTGGTGGCGCTCGGCGCGGCGATCCAGGCCGATCTGCTGGCGGGTGGGAGCGCCAACCCCGATCTCGTGTTGCTCGACGTGGTGCCGCTGTCGCTGGGGCTCGAGCTCATGGGCGGCGTGGTCGAGAAGATCATCCACCGCAACTCGACCGTCCCCTGCGGGGCGACCCAGACCTTCACCACCTACGCCGACGACCAGACCGGGTTCGATCTGCACGTGGTGCAGGGCGAGCGGGAGCTGGTCGCGGACTGTCGCTCGCTGGCCCGCTTCAAGCTGACCGGGATTCCACCCATGCCCGCCGGCCTGGCGCGCCTCGAGGTGACCTTCGTGGTCGACGCCGATGGCATCTTGCGGGTGACGGCGCGGGAGGAGGCCACCGGCCTGAATGCGGCGGTCCAGGTCCAGCCCTCCTATGGTCTGTCCGAGGACGAGGTCGAGCGCATGCTGCTCGATTCATTCACCCACGGCGAGGACGACGTGCGGCAGCGGCAGCTCGCCGAGCAGCGCATCGAGGCGAGCCGGATCTTGCAGGCCCTGCGGGGCGCGATGGCGGCCAGCCCGGAGCTGCTGACCGAGGACGATCGAAGCCACATCGCGGCCGCCCGCGTCGAGCTGGAGCAGGCTGCGCGCGGCGAGCACGCGCAGCCGATCCGCCAGGCCATCGAGGCTCTGGATCGTGCGTCCAAGGAGTTCGCGGGGCGGCGCATGAACCGCGCCTTCGAGGAGGGCCTGCGCGGTCGCTCACTCGGGCAGGTCGAGGCCGAGATGGAAAAATCGGCCGCCGAGGGCAGCCTGGACCAGCGTCTGGCGCGGGCCGGCCACCGCGGTCATTCCCATGGATGAGGAACGACTCCGCCATGCCCAAGGTTAGATTCGAGCCCGACGGCATCGAGATCGAGGTCCCGCTCGGGACCAGCATCCTCGATGCTTCGCGTGCTGCCGGAGCCCAGGTGGGCTCGGCGTGCGGTGGCGTGTGCGGCTGCTCCACGTGCCACGTCTACGTCAAGCAGAACCTCGCGTCGCTCTCGGCGCCGCAGGATCGCGAGGAGGACATCATGGACAAGGCCTTCGACGTGCGCCCCGAGTCGCGCCTCGGCTGTCAGGCCAAGGTCCTCCGCGACGTCCTCGTCGTGTGCGAGATCAGCCCCGAGAGCCGCAAGGCCTTCCTCGACGAGCACCCAGAGCTCCGCAGAGGAGGCTCCTCGTAGCCCTCGATCCCGCCCGAAGGTCGCCGGAGCGCGGTCGGTCGACCGGGCTCTCTACGCTTCGGTCTTTCTCGTGTCCTTCTCGCTGCCCCGAACCCAGGGCAGGGCGGTGACACTGGCCGGGGGACGCGACGAGCTCGGGAGGTCGGCGGGGTCTCGCCCGGAGAGCAGGTGGAAGAGCCACATTCCCATCATCATCGAGGCCACGAACACCAGGATCCCCGGTGAGAAGCCAACCAGGGTGACGAGCGCCGGCCCGGGGCAGTAGCCACCGAGGCCCCACCCCACGCCGAAGATGGCGGCGCCCACCACCAGCCTTGGATTCACCCGTGCGAACAACGCTCGGCTCGTCCCCACGTCGCCCTCCGGGCCGTCGTCCTGGCCGGTCTCCGTCGGTTGGGGCCGCTCCGTCGACGGCGTCGTTCGCATCCTCCTTCGCCACCACCACGCGAGCGGCATGTGGACCGCGATCGCGCCCCCCATCACCAGCGCCAGGCTCGGATCCCAGTGGCCCCCGAACAGGTCGAGGAAACCGATCACCTTTCCGGGCTGGGTCATTCCGGAGACGCCGAGGCCGAGGCCGAACATCGACCCGAACAACGCCGCGCTCGCGAGCCGGCGCATCACCGACCTCCAAGGATCCTGACCAGGGTCACGGTCGCGATTCCAGTGGCCATGAACGTCAGGGTCGCGACCAGGGAGCGCAGGGAAAAGCGGGAGATCCCACAGACCCCGTGCCCGCTGGTGCAGCCACTCCCCATGCGCGAGCCGAAGCCGACCAGCAAGCCCGCCACGGTCAGCACCCCGAGCGAGCGGATGGGCTCGACCAGGGCCGTGGGCCGCAGCACGAGGAGTCCCGCTCCACTCGCCAGCAGACCGGCCAGAAAGATGGCGCGCCAGCCCCAGTCCCGGGCGGACGGGCGCAGGAACCCGTCGAGGATTCCGCTGATTCCCGCAACCCGTCCGGTGAAGAACAAGAGACCGGACGCGGCGAGCCCGATCAGGGCGCCCCCCTCGAGGGCTGCGACGGGCGTGAAATGGGTGAAGTCCTGCATGACGGGCGAGCCTGCCACGATGGGAAGGAAAGACAAATCGGAAGGGAATCGCCAGAGTTGGTGGGGAATTCGATGTTCCGGCGGATCCACCCGAGATCGACAGATTGACCGTGTCAGTCCCGGGGTCGGGGCGAGGGCAGGAGTTGCCATGCTCCAGCGGGCAGCTCGGGCGGGAGCGCATATGGACCGAAGCGTGTGCGGCAAAGGCCGAGGACGTGGCTGCCGAGCGCGGCGAAGATTCGCCGCACCTCGTGGTAGGCCCCGCCGACGATGGTGATCGATGCGAGGGCCCGGGTCTCCGGGGGGACCGCCAGGGCGGGGTGGATCTCGCCGGGCGCAAGGGTCACGAGCTCGGCGATCTCCGGGCGATGCCCGTCCTCGAGGACCAGATCCTGGCGAGGCCCAGGCGGGCCGAAGTCGCTGGTCAGGGCCGCCTGATAGGTGCGTGGGACCTTCCGCTTCGGGTGGGTCAGCCGCTGGATCAGCGCCCCGTCGGTGGTCCAGACGAGCAGACCCGTGGTGTCGAGATCGAGGCGCCCGGCCGGGCGGAGCTCGGCGAAGAGCGGCGCGTCGCGCAAGAGAGCGTGGGCGGTGGGGTGCCGCGCATCGCGCAGCGCCGTGACCACGCCCCGCGGCTTGTGCAGGAGCACGAGGGCCTGCTCGAAGAGGGGGGTCGCCTGGCCATCCACCGAGACCACCGCGGTCCCGTCGATGTCGTCGCCGCCGTCACCGCCGCCGCTGTCGCCGGGCAGGGGAATCGCCACCTTCCGGTCGCGGATCGGGCGGCCGGCGCGGTCGGTCACCCGGCCCGCGTCCACCAGGCGGGCCACCATGGTCCTGGAGATCCCGAGGTTGCGAGAGAGCAGTTCGTCGAGCCGCGCCGGCACGCCATGAAACATACTCTCCGCCGCGACGCTTGTCGCAACGCGCGCGAGGCACGCACATGGCTGGACTGCACGTCGCCCTCCTGGCACCCGAAATCCACTGGAACACCGGCAACGCCGGGCGCACCTGCCTGGCGGTGGACGCCGATCTGCATCTGGTCCGACCGCTCGGCTTCTCGCTCGACGACCGACAGCTCCGCCGCGCCGGTCTCGACTACTGGCCGCGCGTCCGGGTGCACGTGTGGCACGACTGGGCGACCTTCGAGGCGGCCCTTCCCGGGCTCGGCACACCGTTCTTCTTCGCGCCCCGGGCCACCCGCGCGTACACCGAGGTCGCGTATCCGGAGTCGACCGTGCTCGTCTTCGGGTGCGAGAGCCAGGGTCTACCGGCCTTCATCCTCGAGGCGCACGCCGCGTCCACCGTCTCCATCCCCATGGCCGACCCCGCCCTGCGCTCCCTCAACCTGTCGACGTCGGTCGCCGTCGGGCTGTTCGAGGTCGAGCGCCAGCGCCGCTCCGCGCGGATCGGCGCGACGCCACGGACCTGCCCCGAGGGGCCGTTCAGTTCTTCTTGACCCGGTAGAAGCTCACGTCGTCGAACCAGACGTCGAGCCAGCCGACATCCCACATGAGGCGCAGCATCGACGCCGCCGAGAGGATCGGGTGGGCGAACTTCTTGCCGAATCCCTGCTGCGACAGCTCGGTGAAGGGGACCAGGTACAGCTTCCAGTCGGTGGTCAGGTTGACCGGGAAGACCCAGTGATCTCCGCATGAATCCTCGATCGTGTAGGGGACGTGGTCCTTCCCCGGATCGAAGCACCATTGCGAGGCCATGCCGAGCGGACTCTGGTAGGCGGTGCAGGCGTGTCCATTGAAGATCGGGTCCGGGGCCTGAGCCGCCGCGTACAGGTCATCGCAGCGGGACTGCCCGCACTTCTGCGAGGTGAGCACCAGCTGATGCTTGTCCATCCACAGGGCATTCGCATCGTCGTCGAAGGTTGGTCTGGCCTCGGTGCTCGGATCCCAGCAGTACGAGACCCCCTGGTAGTCGGTGCAGGGCTTGTGATTCCCGCAGGCACACTCGATGTTGCGCTCGCAGTTGCGCGGCTTGTTCGGATTCGCCGTGGAGCTGAGGTAGCTGATGTCGTCGTCCGTATCGATATCGCCGAGACCGACCCGGATCGCCGCCTGCCCGTCCGGGCCGCGGCGCGCCCAGAGGCTGATGCCGTCCCACTGGCTGAGATCGAGCGTCTGGTACTGATACTCCGCCGAGGCCTTCGGGCAGTACGCTGGGAGCAAGGCATCCGGCGCCGATGGGCACATCTGGCCGAGGCCGTGGAGCTTCGAGAAGGAGATGCCCATCCCCCCTCCGAACCCGCGGAAGGGCCCCCCTGCGACATGCATCACGTAGCTGCCGGGATCCGAGGCCCCGCACCGCTTGGCCAGAGCCGCCGTCGGCTGCCATCCCGCCCGCTGGCTGTAGTCCGGCTGGGTGGCGTCGGCGTAGGAGTAGAGGTTGGCCGTGGTGGCGTCGGTGTAGATGTACATGTTGCTGGCGATGCCGCTCTCGAAATCCCACCCCGCGAGGGGAAGAAACTCGAGCCCCGCTTCCTGGGCGCGACAGTCGTCGAGGCTGAGAGGCTTCGGCCCGGGATCGGGCTCACACGTCCCGATGCAGGTCAATGGCAGAGGCGAGGCGGCGTCTGGGAAGGTGCTGGACGGGGAGTGACATCCCCCCCCCCCCAGCACCAGCACCAGCACCAGCGACGGCCAGAGCGCCTTGGCCGAGGGTCTTGCCGACCTCAGGGGAATGAGCCACATCGAGGAAGGCGCGACACTGCCACCCACGCTCCCCGAGATCAAGACGGAAGCCCGTGAGGGTCGGCCAAGGTGGTGTGGGACCGATCTTGCTCCGCCGCAGTGCCCGCTGGTAGAACGAGGAGCGCTCGGGCGGTCTGTCATGTCTCGCCACGCCAACCCCGTCTCCCCTTCCTCTCTCCAAAGGACTCTCCTCGATGAAGCCTACGCAGCCACCACGGCGTCTCACAGGACTCACGACCACGATGCTGGCGGTGGCCACGGTCGCCGCATGCGGGGGCTCGAGCGGCGGCTCACGGACAGGCACCGGGGGGACCACGAGCGGCGCGGGCGGCCTTTCTGGCTCCGGCGGGGTTTCCGGTAGCGCGGGCTCTGGCGTCGGGACCGGCGGCGCCGCCTCGGGCAGCGGGGGGGCCGCCCCGCTCGCGTGTCAGACGCCGACCGCAGCGCCCGCCACCCTGACCGATTTCTCCGACTGGAATCCAATCTCCGGCAAGTGGGGCTCCGCCAACTCCATCCTCGGTGGGCTCTTCAACTACGCGAGCACCATGTCGACCCTCCAGGTGAGCGTGGTGGACAAGCCGACGGCGGCCGGGGACAAGGCGTTGCACTTCGTCGGGAACGTCGTTCCGGCCATGACGGGCGGGGGCTACGCCGGCGGCGGCCTGTCCTTCGACATCTGCGCGACCGCCGCGGCCTACACGGGGATCTCCTTCAGTGTCAGCGGGAGCACCGGCGGCTGCGCGCTCGAGCTCCAACTGCAGACCTACTCGACCAAGCCGATCGCCAACAACGGGGGATGCCAGAGCGGTTGTTCCTCGGCCAGCAAGGGCAACCTCACCGTGCCTGGAACGGTCACCGTGAGCTTCAGCGATCTCACAGGCGCGGCGCCCACCGCCTTCAGCTCGACGGAGCTGGTTGGCATTCAATGGCAGCTGACCATCCCGGAGGGAGCCCCCGGCGCCCCCCAGATGCCCTGCCCGGTCGACCTCTACTTCGACGACGTCACGTTCGTCAAATAGCCCCGAGAAATAGCCCCGAGGCTGGTGCCGCGCTCGGCCGGCGGGGTCGTCAGTACGGCAGCGGACGCCGGGCGCCGGTCAGCTCGAGCTCGGCGACGAGGGGAGCAGTTCCCGTGAGGGCGCGGCTGCGGGCATCGGGCTGGCTGCCGCCGACCGTCAGGCGCAGGCGGCCGGGCTCGAGCACGCGCGTGCCGGTCTCGTCGATGAGCGAGAGATCGCGGGCCGTCAGGGCGAACGTCACCTGGCGCGACTCGCCGGGGGCGAGCGCCACCCGGGCGAAGCCGCGCAGGCTGTGGTGGGGCACGGCGCCGCGCGCGTCGAGGTGCTTGACGTAGAGCTGGACCACCTCGTCGCCCGAGCGCGCTCCGGTGTTCGTCACGTTCGCGTGCACCTCTGCCAGCACCGGCCACCTTCCCCCCGGGGTCGCGGGCACGCCGGCCGCCGCCCCCTCGGTCGTGTCGGTGGGGCCCGTGGCCTCGACCCTGAGCCCCCCATACGTGAACTGCGTGTACGAGAGGCCGTACCCGAACGGGAACAGCGGCTCGCGCTCGAGGTAGCGATAGGTCCGTCCCTGCATCCGGTAGTCGGTGATGTCGGGCAGATCGTGGGTGCTGCCCGGAAACGTCACCGGCAGGCGGCCCGCCGGGTTGTAGTCGCCGAAGAGCACATCCGCGATCGCCCGTCCGGCTTCCTGGCCCGGGTACCAGGCCTGCACGATGGCGTCCACGTGTTCGGCCGCCCAGCGCAGATCGAGCGCGCTGCCCGCCACCACCACCAGCACCGTGGGCTTGCCGAGGGCCACCACCTCCTCCATCAGCCGCTGCTGCAGCCCGGTCAGCTCGAGTCCGAGCTTGTCCCCCGACGCCTCGCTGTTTCCAGCGTCGCCCTGCTCGCCCTCGATGTCCGCCGAGAGCCCGAGCACCAGCACCAACGCCTCGGCGCGCATGGCCACGCTCACCGCCTCGGACAGGTTACCGTGCGCTCCGAGGCCCCCGTCCTTGAGGCCCTGCAGCTTGCACCCGGGCGTGTACCAGACCTTGGTGCCGGCCGAGACCGCCGCGCGGATGCCGTCGAGCGGGGTGACGGTGGCCGACGGGGTGCCGAAATAGTTGCCGAGCAGCACCTCGGGGTGGTGGGCGTTGGGCCCGATCACCGCCAGGCTGCCGAGCGTCTTCGACAGTGGCAACGTGCGATTGGCATTCTTGAGCAGGACCAGGGACTCGCGGGCGGCCGTGTGCGCCAGCGCGCGGTGGGCGGCGCAGTCGTTCACCTCGTAGGGGATCGCCGTGTAGGCCACCCGCTCCGGGGGATCGAACATGCCGAGCCGCAGGCGCGCCCGGAAGAGCCGCGCCAGGCACAGATCGAGCTCCGCCTCCGACACCAGGCCGGCCCGCACCGCCGCCGGCAGGTGCTCGTAGGTACACCCGCAGTTCAGATCGCAGCCCGCCTTGACCGCCACCGCCGCCGACTCCTCCCAGGTGCGGGTCACGAGGTGCCCTTCGTGGAAGTCCTTGATGGCCCAGCAGTCGCTCACCACGTAGCCGTCGAACCCCCACTCGTCGCGCAGGATCTTCTGCAGCAGGGTCGGGCTGCCGCAGCACGGCTCGCCGTTGGTGCGGTTGTAGGCCGCCATGATGCTCTCGGCGCGCGCCTCGGTCACGCACTCGAAGAAGGCCGGCAGGTAGGTCTCGCGCAGGTCCTTCTGGCTGACCCGCGCGTCGAAGCTGTGGCGCAGGGCCTCCGGGCCGCTGTGGACCGCGTAGTGCTTGGGGGTCGCCACCAGCTTGAGGTACCGCGGATCCTCGCCCTGAAGCCCCTTGCACAGGGCCACCGCCAGGCGGCCGGTCAGGTAGGGGCACTCGCCGTAGGTCTCGTGCCCGCGCCCCCAGCGCGGATCTCGGAAGATGTTGATGTTGGGGGTCCAGAACGTCAGGCCCTTGTACATGCCGCGATCGCCCCGACGCACGGACTCGTGGTGCTTGGCCCGCGCCTCGTCGGAGACGGCGACGGCGATCTCGTACATGCGGTCGGCGTTCCACATCGCCGCGAGGCCGATCGCCTGCGGGAACACCGTGGCGATGCCGGCCCTCGCGACCCCGTGCAGGCACTCGTTCCACCAGGTGTAGGCCGGGACGCCGAGCCGCGGGATGGCCGGGGCCTCGTGCAGCATCTGGGCCGCCTTCTCCTCCAGGGTCAACCGCCCGATCAGATCGGCCACCCGCGCGTCGACGGGCAGTTCGGGATTCCACAAGGGCAGGGCTCGCCACGCCGGTTCCACCGGTGCTCCCTCCACGATCACCGGCGTTCCGACGGGCTGCCGCCGAGCGCGGCTCCGGACGGCACATGGGCGTAGAGGGGCCGCACGTCGATGCCGAGCATGCCCGCCCGCCGCGCCGCCTCGAGCCCGAGATCCGTGTCCTCGTAGACCACGCACGACGCCGGGTCCACCCCCAGCCGGCGCGCGGCCTCGAGGAAGACATCGGGCTCGGGCTTGTGCCGCACGGTGTCCTCGGCGGTGACGATCACCGGAAACCAGTCGAGGAGGCCAATCTGGCGCAGCGTGCGCTCGACCATCGCGCGGGTCCCTCCCGAGCCCACGGCGACCGGGCCCAGCGCTCGCCGCTGGCGCGCGATCTCCACGACCGGCGCGATCGGCGCGACCTCCTCGAACCGGCTCAGGAAGGCCTTCTCCTTTGCCAGGCTCACCACCAGCGGGTCGAGGTCGAGGCCCTGCTCGGCGATGAGCATGCTCGCGATCCGCAGGGTCGGGATGCCTCCCAGGGAATAGAATCTCCGCTCCGGGAACTGCAAGCCGAACGCGCCGGCGATCTCCTCCCAGGCCCGATAGTGGACGGGCATGGAATTGGCGAGCGTGCCGTCGAGGTCGAAGATGGCGGCGGCTCCCGGGAAGTGGCCGTGGGCGTCGTTCACGTCCGCCAATCTCGCAAGCCGAGCCGCCCACCGTCAAGCCAGCGCCCCCCGGGCCGACCTCGACACGACGCCACGGTGGCTCGGCGTGGTCCGCGACCGTCGAGTGGCCTCGGGATCGGGGTCGCCAGGCTGCGACTTTCTTCCTACACTCCGAGGACCCATGCCCACCTGCGCGCTGTGCCAAACCATCTATCCCGACGGGGTGGCGGTGTGCGCGCGGGACGGTGCGCTGCTGGCTCGTCCCGCGGCGTCGGAGGGCGCCGCGCCGGGCGGTGGACCCGGGGCAGAGGCGCTGGTCGCTCCAGGTGCTGGCGCCGCAAGCGCCTTGGCCGTCGCGCCCGCGCCCGAGACGGATGCGCGCGAGGTGTTCGATTCGATGATCGGCGCGACCCTGGCCGGGCGCTATCGCATCGTCCGCCGCATCGGCGAGGGTGGGATGGGGGCGGTGTACGAGGCGGTGCACACCATCATCGGGAAACGCCTGGCGGTGAAGGTCCTCCTCGAGAAGTTCCTGACCAAGACCGATTTCGTGGCCCGGCTGCTCCAGGAAGCGCGGCTCGCCAGCGCCATCGGGCACGAGCACATCGTGGACGTCACGGATTTCGGGACGACCGACGATGGCCGGGCCTTCGTGGCGATGGAGTTCCTCGACGGGGAGTCGCTGGCCGAGCTGGTGATGCGCGAGGCCCCCCTGCCGGTCGAGCGCAGCCTGCGGATCGTGCGGCAGGTGGCGAGCGCGCTCGGGGCGGCCCACGCCAAGGGCATCGTTCACCGCGACATCAAGCCCGAGAACGTGTACCTCGTGCGCCGCAGTGACGAGGACTTCGTCAAGGTCGTGGACTTCGGGATCTCGAAGGCCGTCAAGCAGGGGCAAGGCCTCGGCGACGAGGGCCCCGACTACCGGCTCACCCACACGGGGCTGTTGCTCGGCACGCCTCTGTACATGTCGCCCGAGCAGGCGCGCGGCGAGGAGGAACTCGATCAGCGCGTCGACATCTGGGCCCTCGGGGTGATGCTCTACGAGTGTCTGACCGGCGAGGTCCCGTTTCGAGCCAACAACTACCTCGGGATCATCTCCCAGGTCCTGACCCACGACGCCCGCCCACCGTCGCAGCTGCGGCCAGAGCTGGGGATCCCGGAGGCCGTGGAGTCGGTGGTGATGCACGCCATGGAGAAGGACCGCAACCGCCGCTACACGACCATGGCGGAGGTCGAGCGCGATCTCGAGCGGCTCCTGGCCGGTGACCAGAACGTGGGCTCGCCGGTGGTCCTCCTCGCGGAACCGCGATCGGGCAGCACGCCGCCGCCGCCGTCGCCCGGTCGCGCCGGCACGGCTCGTCCGTGGGTCTGGGGTGCGGCGGCGCTCGCGCTCGTGGCGGGGGTCATCGCCGTTCTCCGGCATCCCCGCGACCTGGACGCGGGCGCATCCCCCGAAGCCGCCACGGCCAAGCTCACGGCACCGGGACCGACGGCCCCCGCCCGGGTCGAGGCGCGATCGGCGCCGGGCGCACCGGACTTCTCCGGAGGGCCATCGGCCACCGCGCCCGCCGAGGCTCCCGCGACCGCCACGACCGATTCGTCCGCCGCGATCGATGCGACGAGGCGCTCGCCGCCGGGGCCGGAGCCCGGGGACAACCGCGCGCGCCGCAGCCGGGTCAACCGGGTGACGCCCTTGACGACCGCCGCGCCAGCCGCCCCGCGCCCGACGACCCCGGCCAGAACGATGGTTCGGGGCGCGGGCGCCCCGCGCCCGGCCCGCGGGGCCCGCCCGGACGATCCCACCGCTGGGACGCGCGACTCCTCGGGCTCCGAGGCGGCCCTGCGGGGTGCGCTCCCGAGCCGCTCCGGAGAGGGTTACCCTGAGAACTGAGGCCCGCCGGAGGGGGGTCGTGCTGGCTTCCTTCTTCGCGGCGCTCTTGTTCCTCGTCGCCGGTCGGGCGACGGCGGACGATGCCACCGACCAGGCCCGGAAGCACTACGAGACCGGGCTCGAGCTGTTTTACGCCCGCGAGCACGCGCAGGCCCTGGTCGAATTTCAGCGCGCGCACGAGATAAAGCCCCGGCCGGCGACGCTGTTCATGATGGCCCAGTGCGAGTATCTCGTGGGTGCGCTGCCCGTCGCGCGCGAGCACTACGAGTCGTACCTGCGCGAGAGCCCGAGCGGCGAGTTCGTCGAGGTGGCCAAGGATCGCATCGAGAGCATCAACCGTCGCCCCGCGATCCTGGTCATCAACTGCGTCCCGGACAGCGTGGACGTCCTCGTGACCGAGGTGCGCACCGCTTCGTCGGCAGGCACCCCCGGCCCGACCTCTCTGCCTTTGCCGCCGCCGCCCTTGCCGTCGCCGTCGCCATCGGTGTCGCCTCCGCCGCTATCATCGCCGCCGCCTCCTCCTCCGTCGCCATCTCTGCCGTCCGCCACGCTTGCGCCTTCCACCCCCGCCTCGATCCAAGGCCAGGCTCCCAACAACTTCTCGGTCCCGCGCGGGCGCTGGATCGTCCGGGTGTCGAAGCCCAACTACACGCCCCAGGTGGTCACGCTCGATCTCGAGGTCGCGGAGACCCGCCCGCTCTTCTTCAAGCTCGACCCCATTCCAGGGCGCCTCGAGATCGAGACCATCCCCCGCACCGCTACGCTCTACGTCAACGGCAACCGGGCGCGCAATCCCTATCGCCAGGACGTCCCGCCGGGACACTACGAGATCTTCGCTGAAGCCACCGACTACGAGAACCGCACCGACGAGGTCTTCCTCGGTCCAGGCGAGCGCCGCCTGCTCACCGGCTCGCATGCCTTCCAGCTCCGCTACGTCCAGCGCTCGGGCCGCCCGGAGCTGGTCGCCGCATCGGCCCTGATGGGCGCCTTCGTGGGCGCGGGCGCCGTCGCCGCCAGCCTCAACAAGTCCGTGGCGCAGGCCAACGTCTCGTCCGTCAGCTTGACCATCGGCGGCACGCTCGCCGGTCTCATCGCCGGGGGGCTGGTGGCGAACGACTCCGTTCCGGCCTACATCCCGGACAACCGCGCGCTCTTCGTGATCGGAGCCATGTGGATAGGCGGCGCCGAAGGTGCGCTCTTCGGGATCATCGCGCGAGAGTTCCAGGCGGCGAACGGGCCCACGCAGGCCGCCGAGGGGTATCCGGATCTGCCGCGGTACCGGCAACCGCCTGATCTCTCCCGCGCCGCCTTCGTGGGGAGCGTGCCTGGCCTCGCGCTCGGGATCACCGCCGGGGCGATGCTCAGCCACCGCGCGCCGACCTACGGGCGGGTGGCGCTGATCCAGAGCGCGGCGGCGGGCGGCGCGCTGCTCGGAGCCCTGAGCGCGGTGGCGCTGCAGTGGAGCCCGTTTGGCTTCGAGCGCGTGGTGATCCCGGCCCCCGATGCCCCTGCCGGGTCGACCCCCCACCTCGACGACGTGATGGATCTGGCGATCCCGTCGGCGCTCGGTCTCACGGTGGGCCTCGGCGCGGGGCTGCTCGGCGCGTACCTCCCCGATCAGTCGCGCTACGGGCCGACCTGGCAGCGGGTCGGGCTCATCGATCTGGCGGCGGCGGCGGGCGCCATCGCGTTCGGGATCGGCGGGTGCGTCTCCGAGAACGCGTGCGTCGGGGCGCTCAACGCCGAGTCGGCCTCGCGGGCGCACGCCGCGACCTGGGCCCTCGTCGGCGGCGCTGCGGGGCTCGCGGGGGGGGTCCTGCTCACCCGCAACGTGGACCGCAGCGTGCCAGCCCCGAAGGGAAGCCCGAGCTTCCCGGTGTTGACCTTGCTGCCCACCCGTACCCCGGATGGTCGGATCGAGACGCTCCTCGGCGCGATCGGAACCTACTGAGGACTGAGATCAGGTCAGAAAGAAGCGGTTGAGCGCCCAGACGTCGCGGGCCCGCAGCCCTTGAAAACGCACACCGATTCCCACCTGCCCCGAGCTCGAACCGAGGCTCGAGCCCGCCGGGACGATCCAGCGAACGTCACCCGTGACCTCGATGGGCTCGGGCTGGGTCGGGACCTTGAATCGCAGCGCCACCGCGGCGCCAATCGGCAGGGTGCGCACGCACTCCACGAACATCCCCCCGAGGGAGAGGTTCAGACTTCGACCCGTCTGGCTCTGTCCGTCGAAGCTCACGTCCACGTTGAGCTCGCGATCGTATCGCGGATCGATTCTTCGAAAGTGCTCTGCCAATTGGTACCTCGTCTGGGCAACCCGGCGGTCGCCGCCCCTTCAAGAATAGCGCAAATTGCGGATACTCCCGCCGTGTCGCGACTGGGACCGCCAGGAGCATATAGGCGTTCGGGCACCTTCACCATCCTCCTTCTCCTCCTTCTCCTCCTTCCTCGGCGCAGTCCCCACAGTCGTCCGGCCTTGGCGGTCGGCCTTGGTCATCTTGGCGGTGTGGGCTTCTGGAAGAGCCGATGGAACTGTTCTCCGGCGATGGAGAGCCTCGGCATGCGGGAGAGGACACCGCCAGCTCTTGCCATCGCGCTCGTGACTGCCCGCTGGATCTCGTCGAGCTCGAGCGGGACGTCGCTGAGGAGCACGATCAGCCGCTCCTGGCCCCGGCCGGTCAGCTCGATGGCGTCGGGGAGATCCTGCAGCGACGAGGCGGGCGAAAGATCGAGGCTGGTCCCGAACTCGGGGTAGAGCGGGGCCACCCGCCCGCGCTCGTCGACCGATACCACGAAGTAGTAGGCGTGCCCACCCGGTTGGATGCCGATGCGCAGGCGTTCCCCAGTGGCCACCAGCTCCACGTGCGCGTCCGGGCCGGGGCCGGCTTCGGCCGCCAGCCGCTGGGGCCCTTCGAGCGGCAGCGGCGGTGCGATTCGCACCACGATCCCGGCACGACGTCGGGGTTCGCGGGCGCGCAGCACGGCCGCGGCCGCGTCGGCGCGGGCGCGGGCACGCGCCGTCTCGAACAGCGGTCTCGAGCCGACCACGAGCGCCGCGATGGTCGCCACCGCGCCGACACCGATCACCGTGAGAAAGGACCGGGTTCCGGCCGGACGCCGAAGAAGACCTGGAGAGGAGCTTGCGGGTACCCGGGCCGCCGAGTCGTCCCGGGCCCCGAGCTCTTGCGTGCGCGGCACGGCAGGCGCGACGTCGGGTGGCACGGCGGGCGGCATCTCGCTGGCTTCCAGGGATTTCAAGCGCGCGGTCAGGGCGTCGCTTCGGTGGCGCTCGGGGGCTCATTGCCCGAGGCGGGGCCCGAGCTCGGGGGCGGGGCGGCCGGCGGGGGGGGAGGCGGTGATTCGGCCGGCGGGCTCAGCTGAATGGTGCCGGGGGGGTACTGTTCGATCCCCTGCAAGCTGCGCACGCGCCGGGCGCTCTCCTTGAACACGTCGTTTTCGCGATTGATCGGCGCGCCCGCGCCCGTGCCCGCGCCGACCTTGGCCCTGACCCGCTCCGGACCGCCCGGGTGCCTTGCTGCCGTGCCGCCCGCCTGGGTGACCCCCGGTGCGGGTGGAGGCGTGACCGCGGATCCCAGCCCCGCCTGTCCGGCCCCCTGGGGCCGGAGCTGTCCGCTCTGTGCAGGCGCAGGCGTCGCCGGTCGGGAAACCACGACGGCCTGGGCGGCGCCCGCGGTCTCCGACCCGGGTGCCGGGGTCCCCACGGGCCTCGGCAGGTGGCCTGCGGTCGCCACCCCCGCACCAGCGGGAACGCGGGCCCCCGGGCCAGTGGCGCCCTCGGCGCCGCTCCCCGGACCTGGGATGGCGGGATTGCCGGTGGCCGGGCGACCGACGCTCGGCGCACCAGCCATCGGAACTGGGTGGGCCTTGTGCGACGCCGCACCACCTCCCCCCGGGCCCGGCGGCGCTGGCCTCGGCCCGCCGCCCTCCGCGCTGCCGAGTGGAGGTGCGGCAGGAGCCACGGCCCTGGGCTCGGTCGCGCTGCCGAGGTTGGTCCCGGTGGCGGTCCCCGCGACCGTCAGGGCGTGGTCGATGAGCGCGGCCAGGGCCACCGGCCATCCGAAGTGACGGACCGCCGAGAACCCCCCCACCGCGCCGATGAGCACGAGCAAAAACACCGGCAATGCCCGGCTCTTTCTTCGGCCCCGGTAGCGGCTGGGTGGAGCATCGTCCGCGGCATCGTCCGGAAAAGACAGCTCCTCCACTTGACGTCGCCTGGCGCGCGGCGCCGGTCCGGCGGCGCTGGCGAGCTCACCTGGCCCCCGTCCCCCCGCCGCGACCCGGCCGCGCCCGAGCGCCGGCGCGGGCCGTCGGATGGGTGGGGGCTCGCCGAGATCCCCGAGCTCGTCGTAGGCATCGTCACCGACATCCCCGTTCCGCCCATCCCGCCCATCGCCGAGGGTCCCGGTCGGCCCCGAGCCCGAAAAATCCGCGCCCCCCGCCGCGCGTCGGGTGAGGCGCAGCGGCTCTCCCCCGTTGCCCCCGGCGAGCTCCGACAGGGCGGTCTTGTCCTCGGCCCCGAGATCGCTGGCGTCCGCCAGCACCACCGCGTTGCCCTCGAGCAGGGCCGGACCGCTCGATTGGTCCTGGGATTCGACGACCGGCTGGGCCCGCGCGATGGTTGGGATGCCGTCCCGCCGTTCCAGCTCGGCGAGGTACTGCTTGAGCTCGGTCTGCCCCACCCCGCCGAAATCGGCGCGGAGGGCGCGCTCGAGATCCACCAGCATCTCGTCCGCCGATTGGTAGCGGAGCTGGAGGTTCTGCTGCATGGCGCGCAGGACGATGTGGACCACGTCGGGGGCGAGATCGGGGCGCACCTCGGCGGGCGAGCGAAACTCGGCCTGCTGGACCCGCAACAGGGTCTCGAGGTCGGTCGGGGCCTCGAAGGGCCGCACGCCGGTCATCACCAGGTAAAGCAGCGTCCCGAGCGAGAAGAGATCCGAGCGGGCATCGATGGGCTTTCCGAGCCCCTGCTCGGGAGACATGAAGGCGACCTTGCCCTTCACCACGCCCGTGCCGGTGTGCTCGCGCTTCCGCATCGCCTTGGCGATGCCGAAGTCCGTCAGCTTGACCTCGCCATGCTCGCTGATGAGGACGTTGTTCGGGCTCACGTCCCGGTGGACGATCCCGAGGGGCTGCCCGTCGGGCCCGCGCTTGGCGTGGGCGTAGGCGAGCGCGCGGCACACCTCGGCCACCACGAAGAGCCCGAGCGGGGGTGGCAGCGGCCATCCCGCCAGCTTGGACCGATGCAGCACGTGCCCGAGATCCCACCCATCCACCAGCTCGAGGGCCAGGAAATAGCGCCCACCAGCCCGCCCGAGATCGAGCACCTGCACGATGTTGCTGTGGGTCAGCATCATCGAGATGCGCGCCTCGTCGATGAGCATGTTCTGGAACTGCGGGTCGGCCGAGATGCTGCCGAGGATGCGTTTCAGGACGACCGGCTTTTGAAACCCCTCATGACCCTGCTGGGTCGCCAGAAAGATCTCCGCCATGCCACCATTGGCGAGCTTTCGGAGGACGGTGTAGCGACCATGTTGCGCCATTGCGATCGACTGCCGAGGAATCTACCACGCTGGCGGCGGCCCCCCGGCGCTCGGGGCGCGGTTTGTCGAGAAGCCTCGGACAAGTCCCCCAGAAGTCCGGGCCCTATTCCCCGTCCTCGTCTCCGTCCTCGTCCTCGTTTCCCGTCGCGTCCGAGCGAGGACGAGTAACGCGACGAGGACGAGGACGAGGCTAGCAGCCCGTGGTGGAAGTCGGACCGAGCCGAAATGGGCGCGGCGAGGCCGGATGCAAGGAGCAGCGAAGCGCGGAATACTGGCGGTATTCAAGCGAGCGGCGACGCCGCAGACGGCTTTGCCCCGCCCGTTTCGGCGACGCGGAGACTTTCACCACGGGCTGCTAGGTTCCTGAGCGCCGGCGCCGCCAGGCGAGACCGAGCCCGGCCAGGCCCAGAAGCGCGAGCGCAGCCGCAGGCGAGGAAGGTGAACCCCCGACATCGCAGGCACATCCCCCACCGCTGTTCGCGGCCACCGTCTTCACGTAGCTGCAATTGGGGCCGAGATCACAGTAGGGATCCCCGGTGGGGCTCACCTGGCAGGTCCAGCACCCATCGGTGGGGCAACGAATCTGCCCGCAGGGATCCGGCAGACACTCGCCGGTGTCCTTGGCGCAGTTCGGGCAGGTCTTCGTGACGCACAGGTCGGGCTTGCAGGTGGTGGTCGCCCAGTCGCAATACTGCCCCGAGGACGGGCACGTCATGGTGTCGCACCCGTTGGTCTGGCAGGCGCCCGCCACGCACTTCTGCCCCGCCGGACACCCGGTCCCGCACGAGAGCGACACGCAGGTCCCTGTCGAGCAGTACTCGTTGGTGCCGCAGGTGACGTTGGCGCAGGGATCGCTCACGCACTGGCGGTTCACGCAACGCTGACCCGGGTCGCACTTCAGGAGATCGCTGTTGCTGCAATCGAGGCACTTGCCACCCATGCAGGTCTGTCCGCTGAGGCAGCTCACCTGATAGCAGAGATCCACACAGCTGCCGGTGGCGTTGTCGCACTTCTGATCGATCAGGCACTGGACGTTGCGGCAGCGATTGGGCACGCAATACGAGTTCACGCAATCGTACCCGGTCGGGCACGGGAACTCGTCCGCCCGGCAGAGGATCGCGCACGCGCCGTCCTGGCAGCCGAATCCGCTCGGGCACGTGGCGTTGTGATCCGCCACGCCGTCGCAGTCGTCGTCCTTGCCGTTGCAGATCTCGGGCTGGGGCAGCACGCACCCGTCGCACTGGATGCCGTCCACGCCCTTGCACACCTTCTTGCCAGCCTTGCAGATGCCCACCCCGACCTGGGACGCATCGAGGCCCGGGCAGAGGCAGGTGTCCCCGACCCCCGGGAACACGCCGTCGTCGACCAGGCCGTTGCAGTCGTCGTCCTTGCCGTTGCACACCTCGGCCTGCGGGTTGGAGGTCGAGCTGCACACGATCTTGCCGCCCACGCACTGCGTGACGCCCTTGTTGCAGCCCTGTCCCTGGATGCCGCAGTCGACGCCCACGCCCTGGGCGGGGCCGAGGCCGTCGTCGACCAGGCCGTTGCAGTCGTCGTCGAGGCCATTGCACACCTCCATGGCCACCGCCGAGCCGCCGAGGTTGCAGGTCGTGCTCATCTTGTCCGCCGAGCACTCCTTGAGGCCCACCCGGCGGCAGGCCCCGGTCAGGCCATTGTTGCACGAGGCGCCGACGTCGAACCCCTCGTCGATGTTCCCATCGCAGTTGTTGTCGATGCCGTCGCAGATCTCGGGCGGGATCGGGCAGCCGGCCCCCTTGCCGCAGGCGTTGGGGGGGAAGCCCTCGTCGATGAGGCCGTTGCAGTTGTCGTCGAGGCAGTTGGGGATCTCGACCGCGCAGTGCTTGAGCGTGACCAGATCGAGCGGGCACATGTTGGACACCCCCTCGTCGATGAGGCCGTTGCAGTTGTCGTCCTTGCCGTTGCACACCTCGGCCGGGGGCACCGTCTCGGCGATGATGCCGACCACCGCGGCCTTGGCCGCGTTGGCGTCGTTCAGGGACACCCGGATGGCCGCGGTGGAGCCCCCGGCGGCGGCGATGCGGTCGGCGTTGGCCAGATCCGCGGCCGGCAGTCCGTTGTCGGTGATCATGTAGGTCTTGATCCCGGAGTTGCGGAACAGCTGGCAGGCCTGGGCGACCGGATGAAACTGGTCATAGGCCACGCCGCCGGTGCAGGTGGCGAGGTTGAAGGTGGCGTCTGGCGCCGTGGCGTCGTCGCAGGTCTCGGCTCCGTCGGTGATCAGCACCACCACGTTCTGGCGACAGGCCCCCCGCGGATCGCTCGGCTTGATCAGCCCGTCGAAATAGACCCGCGCGTACATCAGCGAGCGGCCGAGCGGGGTGTTCCCCTGCGCGTGCAGCTCCGGGTCGGTCACCGCCCCGTTGGCGGTCGGCAGCTCGACGTTGTCGAGCCAGCGGTAGATCGCCGGGATGTTGGCGTCCGGAGGATCGAAGTTGGCCGCGACGGGCGCCACCCCTGGCGCCGCGGTGGTCACCCCGACCCGCAAAACCTGGCCCGCGCCCATCGTGTACCAGGGCCCAAAGGTGTTCTCGTTGGCGAGGTTGGTGCTCATGAGGCAGCCGGTCACGAAGCGGGTGGCCATGTTCTGGTTGTTGCCGTTTGCGACCCGGTTGGGGGTGGTCACCATCTGCTGGGGCGAGGACGTGTAGTGGCCCGCCGAGCAGACGCCAGCCGCGAAGGCGTTGTTCACCACCTGCGGGAACGACATGAGCCCGAAGTTCGCCTCGTCGCTTCCGACCTGGGCGAGCGCAGCCCGCAGCGCGCTCTTGAGGTTGTAGATGCGGCTCGTGTTTCCGGCCGGGCAGATGTTGGTGGCCTCGCCCACGTTGACGCCCGCGGCGCTCTCGCGCATCGAGCCCGAGGTATCGAAGATGAACAGGATGTTCGGCCGCAACGACTGGGCCTCCGCCCTCCGCATCACCCCGAGCCCCACCACGAGAACCAGCGCTCCCGACAAGATCGCGGCGGCCCTGTTTCCATCCCGATGCGCGCCGCTTCGTGCTTTGCTGCCCGATGTCATGTTTAAGCTCCCTGTCTCCCCCGGGGATCCGGCGGAGCGAGGCGATAAGAGGGTCCCTGAGGTCAATGGAAAAGTCCGCTGAAGGTCCGCACCGTCGTCTCGTCACCGTTGCGCGTGCCACGTCGATTATCGAAAGAAATTTTGACGACCGGACCTCCGTCATCTTACCCGATCGACGTCTCAACCAAATCTAGTTTCTTCGCGCCGACCAAAGCCGCCCCGAGCCGGCTCAGGATGCCCACCAGAAGGAAAGCTTGGCCATGATCACATCGATGGCGGGCACCCGCCCGATGTCCGAGGCCCGCAGGGCGGCCTCCTCGTTGGGTTGCAGCCGGACGGTCGGGATCTGCGAGCGGCTGTAGACCAGGTAGAGCGTCGAGCCGAGGCGGTAATCCCAGCGGAGCACGACGTTGGCGTTGAGGGCCGCCTCCTGGAAGTCCGCGTCGGGCGGCGGGGGCCCGGCGAGCGGCGTCAGATCCGACGCGTGGAGGCGCGAGCCGCTCTTCCGCGGGGCGGACGACAGATCGGTGTAGTGCCCGGCCACCATGAAGAGCTGGGCGAAGGTCTGCAAGGAGATCTTCGGTGAGAAGGTGTACGTGGCGCGCAGGGTCAGGCTCGCGTTCCGGTCGAACAGCCGGCCGAAGAGATAGGGGGCCGTGTCGGCGGTCTCGGCGTGCCAGACGAAGCGTTGCTCGCCGCGCTCGTAGCCTCCCTGAGGGCCGAGATCGATCTGGACGTTGGTGGCGGGACGCACCGACAGCAGGAGCTGTCCGGTCACCGCCGAGCCCTCCGCCAGCACCCGGGTGTCCACCCGGGCCTCGGCGGCCAGCAGGCGGCGCGGGTCGGTCCACAGCTCCGAGCTGGTGCTCCAGAACGCCGGCCGGTCGAGGGCCGAGCCGTCTCCGATCTCGCGGTCATCGTACCTGTCGCTGGTCGCCCCGAGCGCGAGGCGCACGTACCAGAACCCCTGGAAGCGGACGTTGCCGCTCACCTCGGCGGCCGCCCCGAGGTTGAGCCCATCGAGGTTTCGCCGCGCGGACACGTCGAGGCGGGCGTGTCGTTCGAGGGTGCGGGGACCGGGCTCGAGAGAGCGCAGCTCGAGCCCGGCGCGGAGGTCGTGCAGGTTCTGGCGCAGCATGAAGCCGAGATCGTTGTAGTCGAGCCGGCGGCTGGCGCCGGTGTACACCAGCTCGGCCAGCAGCGGGGTGCCACCGTCCTTCGCGATTCGGGCCCACCCGCCGAGCCCCCCATCCCCGGACCGGATGGGGGTGCCGTCCGCCTGCACGTCCGGCGGGCCGTCGCGCACCGTGCTGGCCACGACCTGGCCCGATACGATCTCGTTCGAGCCGCCGAAGCGCGCGAGCCCGTCCACCCCGGCCACGTAGGCATCGTGAAAGCAGCGCACCCCCGCCGCCACCGCCAGCCCGGTCGGGCAGGTACGGGCCCGGTCGGTGACCTCGAAGCGCGACACCCCCGTGGCGAGGACCCCGAGCTGCCCTTCGCGCCCGAGATCGCGGCGCAAGCGCAGCACGTTGAACACCGTGAGCGGCTCGATGGTCCGGCGCTCCCGCGGCGTCCCCGCCGCCCCCAGCTGCACGTCGTAGTCGTTGCGCGCGGCCACGGCCGACAGCGCACCGAAGGTCCAGCTGTCGCGCACCCGCCCGCCCAGCTTCCCGGCCGCGTAGATCGTCGCTCCCACCGGGAAGTCCACCAGCACCCCGTCCGCCGGCTGGGTGATGCTGCTCCCGCTCTTCAGCGTCGGGGTGAGCGGCGAGCTGCCGATGCGCCGAGAATAGAAGAGCAGCAGGGGGGTGACGTACTGGTCGCCGCCCTCGAGGAAGAGGGCGCGCTTCTCGGGGAACTGGGTCTCGTAGTTGGTGGTGTTGAACACCAGCTGATCGGACTCGACCTGGGCGAAGTCCGGCGTGATCGCCGCGTCGAAGGTCACCGACTGGGTGAGGTGCAGCTTGAGATCGAGCCCCGCGGTCAAGCCCGCGAGCGGGCCATCCCAGCCGTGGGTCAGGACGTCCTGGTTGGTGTCGACCCGCCGGAGGCGCGCCACCCCGAAGGGACGGACCTCGATCTGGCTCGGCGTCGGCAGGCTGCGCAGGTCGTCGAGGCGCGCGAAGAGCGGAATCGGGGCCGCCACGTCGCGCGGGATGTACGGCCAGTCGTCGCGCTCCTGACGGGCGGCCGTGAAGCGCGAGATCCAGATGCCCCAGTCCTGGACCGGCAGATCGGCGGCGTAGCGCAGGGCCCGGAGCGGGATGCGCAGCTCGACCGACCAGCCCGAGCCGGTGATGGCCGCGCGCCCCTCCCAGTTCTCGTCCCACTCGCTGCTGAAGGCCGAGCTGTCGTGCAGGGTCCCGTCGAACTGGACCCCCGCCACATTGAGCGCGAAGAGGTTGGCGGATTTTCCGTCTCTCCGACTGTCGAGGTAGACCGTCGCCCAGTCGCTCTCCGAATCCTCGTCCCGGCGGGTGAGGTGCGGCGAGATGGGGGCGGTCTTCTGCTCGCAGTCGATCCCGATGTAGATGGCCTGCGCGTCGTAGAGCACCCGCACGGTGGTGGGTTCGGCGGGCGGCTGTCCCCCGTAGGGAAGCTGCTGGGTGAAGTGTCCCTCCGCCGGTGCGCGGGCCCAGGCCGCGTCGTCGAGCTTGCCGTCGATGATCACCGGGCCCTCGGTGCGGGCGGCCCGGATGCGTGCGACGGTCGGACTTCCCGCGAGATCCGCGCCCATGGGCGCGGACGAGGCCGGGACCAGCGAAGGTGACGGCGAGGACGGAGCCAGGGCAGCCGCCTCGGCCGGCCGACCAGAGAGCGCGACGACGGCGATGAGGGCGAGCCCCGAGGCGTGGCGCGGATGCAAGGACCCCACACTCTATCGTCCCGGCGCCCGTCCCCCCAAATAAGGCACCGGGCGCGTCGTCTCGTCAGGGCTTCGACAGGGCGAAGGGCGGACGTTCGGTGCGCTGCTCGGTGACGATGGCGGTGATGAAGCGCGCGGGCGTCACGTCGAAGACCGGATTGCGGGCGCCCACCCCGGGGGGCAGGATCCGCTTGCCGCCGATGAAGGCCACCTCGTCGGGGGAACGCTCCTCGATGGGGATGCGGTGGGCGGCCCCGGTCGACAGGTCGATGGTGGTGGAGGGCGCCGCGACGTAGAACGGAATCCCGAAGGCGCTGGCGCTGGCCGCGAGGCCGAGGGTGCCGATCTTGTTGGCCACGTCGCCCGTGCGGGTGATCCGGTCCGCCCCCACCACCACCGCGTCGATCGCTCCGGACGCCAGGAAGTGCGCGGCGGCGCCATCGACGATCACCTCGACCGGGATGCCGTCTTGCGCCAGCTCCCAGGCGGAGAGGCGCGCGCCCTGCAACCAGGGCCGGGTCTCGTCGCACAGGACCCGGATGCGCTTCCCGGCCGCCACCGCGGAGCGGACCACGCCGAGGGCGGTGCCGTACCCGGCGGTGGCCAGCGCGCCGGCGTTGCAGTGGGTGAGGATGGTGCTGTCGTCCGGCAGCAGCTCCGCCCCGCGCGCGCCGATGGCCCGGCACGCGGCCAGATCCTCGTCCCAGATGGCCTGGGCCTCCGCGATCGGGTCCTGCATCATCATCACCGCGTTGCTCATGCGGTGGACGGCGATCCCCAGGTTCACGGCGGTGGGCCGGGCCTCGGCGATCTCCCGGATGCGCCGCCGCAGCTCGGGGCCCGGGGTGTTGCCCCTCGCCATCAGCAGGGCCACCGCGAAGGCCCCGGCGCAGCCGATGGCGGGCGCGCCCCGGACCTCCATCTCGCGGATCGCGCGCACGACCTCGGCGGGATCGTCGTAGGCGGTCCAGATCTCCTCGTCCGGCAGACGGCGTTGATCCAGGATCGCCACCCGCTCATCCAGCCAGAAGATGGGCGAGAGCACGTCCGGGTGACCGGGCGGTCGTTGACCCGGGCCAAGCCGCAGGCCGCCGTTGCCGCTGCCGCCCATGCTCATCCCTCCAGCAGGAGCTTCAGGACCTCGTTGGCACCCTTGGGGTTGGCCTTGCCGCCCATCTCCTTCATCACCGCGCCCACGAAGAAACCCATGAGCTTGCGCTCGCCCGCGCGGTAGCGGCGGAGCTCGTCCGGGTGCGCCGCGAGGACCCGCTCGCCGGCCGCCCGGATCGCGTCGGTGTCGGAGACCTGCGCCAGCCCCTCGGCGGCCACGATGTCCCGGGCGGTGCGGCCCTCGGCCCACATCCGCAGGAACACATCCTTGCCGAGCTTCCCCGAGAGGGTCCCGGCGTCGACCAGCGCGATCAGCTCCGCCAGGGCGGTGGGCGCCACCTTCACCCCGGCCTCACCGAGCAGGCGGGCGTCGTCCACCCGCGCCAGCACCTCGTTGATGACCCAGTTGGCCGCCTTCTTCGGCGCCGCGCCCGCGCGCACCGTGGCGTCGAAGTAGTCGGCGATCTCCCGCTCGGCGCACAGCACGCTCGCGTCCTGCGGCGACAGGGCGGCAAGGGCGGTGTAGCGCGCGTAACGAGCCTCCGGGATCTCCGGCATCGAGGCGCGCACGTCCGCCAGGTAGGCGTCGCTCACCACCAGCGGCGGCAGATCCGGCTCGGGGAAGTAGCGGTAGTCGTGGGCGTGCTCCTTCGAGCGCATGGCCACCGACAGGCCGCGCGCGGCGTCCCACAGGCGGGTCTCCTGGATCACGCGCTCGCCGCGGTCGAGCAGGGCGGCCTGCCGCCGCACCTCGTGCTCGATGGCGTCCCGCACGTTCTTGAACGAGTTCATGTTCTTGAGCTCGGCCTTGGTGCCGAGCCGCTCCGCGCCGCGCAGCCGCAGGGACACGTTGGCGTCGCAGCGCATCGAACCCTCTTCCATGTTGCCGTCGCAGATCCCGAGGTAGCGCACCAGCGTCCGCAGGGCCCGGACGTACTCGGAGGCCTCCTCCGCCGAGCGGACGTCCGGCTCGCTCACGATCTCGCACAGCGGCACGCCCGCCCGGTTGTAGTCGACGAAGCTGGCGCCCGCCGCCGCGTGCAGGTTCTTGCCGGCGTCCTCCTCGAGGTGGATGCGCACCAGGCGCACCGAGCGGGCTTCGCCGTGCAGCCGGAAGCGGACGGTCCCGCCCTCGCAGATGGGCTCGTCGAACTGCGAGATCTGAAAGCCCTTGGGCAGGTCGGGATAGAAGTAGTGCTTGCGGGTGAAGCGGCAGGTCTGCCGGATGTGGCTGCCCACCGCGAGGCCGAGCTTGACCGCGGCCAGCACCGCCGCCCGGTTGAGCACGGGCAAGGTGCCGGGCAATCCCAGGCACACCGGATCCGTGGCGGCGTTCGGTTCGGCCCCGAAGGCCGCCGACGAGCCCGAGAAGATCTTCGAGCGGGTCGCGAGCTGGGCGTGCACCTCGAGCCCGATCACGACCTCGTACTTGCCGAGGCCCGTCCCCCCCGCCGTGCTCTCGCGCGCGCCTGCGCCCGTGCCCACGCCTGCTCGCCCGGGAGCGATGGAATCCGTGCTCACGCGACACCTCCGCTGGCGCGCGGGTCTTCTGGCAGACGCCGGTGCCAGTCGGTGCGGGCCTCGTAGGCGCCCGCCACCCGGAACACCGCCTCCTCCCCGAGGGGCGGCCCCATGACCTGCAGGCCGATCGGCAACCCGGCCCGCGTGAACCCGCAGCACTGCGACAGCGCCGGGATCCCGGCCAGGTTGGCGGCCACGGTCATCACGTCCGCCAGGTACATCTGCAGCGGGTCGGCGGTCTTCTCCCCGAAGCGAAAGGCCGGAATCGGAGAGGTCGGGGTCAGCATGACGTCGCACCTGGCGAACGCCGCCGCGAAGTCGTCCGCCAGCAGCCGCCGCGCCTTGAGGGCCTTCCCGTAGTACGCCTCGTAGTACCCGGCGCGCAGGACGTAGGTCCCGAGCATGATTCGTCGCTTCGGCTCCCAGCCGAAGCCCTCGCCGCGGGTCCGGGTGTAGAGCTCCTCGAGCGAGTGCGCGTCGGGCGTGCGGTATCCGAAGCGCACACCGTCGTAGCGAGCCAGGTTCGACGAGGCCTCGGCGGTGCAGATGAGGTAGTAGGTCGCGATGGCGTACTTGGTGTTGGGCAGCGACACCGGCACCACGTTCGCTCCGGCGCGTTCGACCTCGGCGATCGCGGCGCGCACCGCGCTCTCGACCTCGGCGTCCATGCCGGCCCCGAAGTACTCGGCCGGAACCCCCACCCGCACCCCGGCGATGCCGGCCTGGCTGCCGGCGCGGACCGCCTCGCGGTAGCGCCCGACCGGGGTCGGGATGCTGGTCGCGTCCATCGGGTCCGGCCCGGCGATCACCTCCAGCAGCGTGGCCACGTCGTCGACCGTCCGCCCGAAGGGGCCCGGGTGATCCAGGGACGAGGCGAAGGCCACCACGCCGTGGCGCGAGACCCGGCCGTAGGTTGGCTTGATCCCCACGACCCCGCACAGGGCGGCGGGCTGACGGATCGAGCCCCCCGTGTCGGTCCCGAGCGCGCCGGCGCACAGCGAGGCCGCCACCGCCGCCGCCGAGCCACCCGATGAGCCTCCCGGCACGTGGGCCAGCGACCACGGATTCTTGACGGTCCCGCGCGAGCTGTTCTCGTTGGAGGAGCCCATGGCGAACTCGTCCATGTTGAGCTTGCCGAGCATCACCGTCCCGGCGTCGGCCAGCCGCTGCGACGGGGTCGATTCGTAGGGCGGATGAAAGCCCCGCAGGATCTTCGAGGCGCAGGTGGTCTCGATATCGCGCGTGATGAAGATGTCCTTGAGCGCGATGGGCACACCCGCGAGCGGGCCGAGCGGGCGCCCTTCGACCCGGGCGGCGTCGATGGCGCTGGCCCGGCGCCGGGCGCGCTCCCCGTCGACGAGCAGGTAGGTCCCGAGCGCTCCGTCGAGCCGGGCGACCCGATCGAGGTAGGCCTCGGTCAGATCCCGCGCCTTCCAGCGTCCGGCGCGCACGCCCTCGGCGAGGGTGGCGATCGAGGCGCCACGCACCTCGGGCAGCGTGGATGCGGAGGTGGTGGATGATGACGCGGCGCTCGCCATCACCCCTCCTCCGGCGGCGTCCCGGCGGTCATGGCCCCGCTCGGCGCCCCGGCGGAGGGCACGATACGCGGGACCCGAAAGAAGCTGGCCTCGCGCTGAGGCGCGTTCGCCAGCGCCGCGTCCACCGGGAGGGCGACCGTGACGACGTCCTCGCGCAGGGGGCAATCGAAGGGCACGGCATGGGTCATGGGCAGGGTGGCAGTCGTGTCGAGCTCGCCGAGCGCCGCGACGTATCCTAGAATCGCGTCAAGATCCTGGGTCATCCGGGCGATCTCCTCATCGTCGAGGGCAAGCCGGGCCAGGACGGCGATCTCGCGCACTTCTTCAGGCCGGATTCGTGACATGAAGCCCCTTCTACTACCAGAGATTGCCCCCGGGTGTGGAGGGGCTGTACAATGATCGACCTCCGAGCGAGGCCACACGTGCGCACATCATCCCACATCGATTTTCGGCGGTCGTCGTCATCGTCCTCCGGGGGCGGACGCGGACGCGCGCGCCTCGTCCTTCTCTCGCTCTCGGCCCTGGCCATCGCCGCCTGTGATGCCGGGACGGCCGCGACGGACGCCTCCACCCCGGTCGCCTCGAACGCGGCCCAGATCGCCCTGCGCGTCGACGTGCAGCCGGCGGCGGCAGCCTCGTTGAGCGCGCTCGCGTACCGGGCCGCCTACTCGGGGATCTCCCGGCGCGAGGTGCTCGGCCTCGTGGATCCCCTGGCCGGGGGCGTCGCCAGCCGGGTTCCCCTGCCCGCCACGTCGGCGACCGGCGGCCGCGCCGATGCCGAGCCTGGCTGTGTGATTCGCGATCTCGACCGCGCTTCGACCGACCTCGCCGCCCACGGGGACTCCATCGAGCTCGAAGAATTGAAGGGCATCGCCGTGTCGGCGCTGGATCCGACCCGGGCCGAGCTCCTGCGCCTGTCCCCGCGGCTGTTTCCGGACATCGCGGCCAGCATTGGCGGGGTCGTCTCCGAAGGCGGGCCGGTCGGACTGCCCGAGCTCCCCGGACAGGTGCGGGTGACCGCGGGCTCCGCGTCGGCGGTCAACGGGGCCTCGGAGGCGGATGTCACCTTGCCAGCGCCGGCGTGGATCCGGCTCGTGAACGGCGCCGCTAGCGCGGCGGGTCAGGCGATCTCGCTGGGCAGCGATCTCCAGCTCGGACTGAGCATCCCGGGCTCCGCGGATACCACGGTCGAGCTGCGACCCCTCGGTGCGACCGTCGCCCTGACCTGTACCGTCCCGCTCGCGCTCCTGGCCCAAGGTCAAGCGGGACAGGCCCCGGGATTCCCGGCGACGTCCGGACCGGGCGGCGTGGGCGCCGGACCTTCGGCATCCGCGACGACGACCCCGGTCGGGGCCCCGGTGGCACCCACGGGCGCGGCAGGGACCGGGGGAGGCGCGGCCGGGGACGCCGCGCCGGTCGGCGACACCTCGTTCGCGCTGTCCCGCCAGCTGCTCGCGCGGCTGGTGGCGGCGGCGGGGGGGATTGCCGGGGCGCCGATCGCCGCCGCGCTGGATGTGGTTCGGCGTTCGGAGCAGACGCTCGCGTCGCCTTCGGGTTCGCCTTCGGGGACCGAGATCTCGGTCGAGATCCGGACCTCGACGCTGGTGGAGCTGCGTCCGTGACCACGGCGCATGTCCGCCGTGACATGCGCAGGTACTCGCGGCGGAGCCTGAGCCTTCCGGTGCTCGTCACCGAGGCGGCGGACGATCTGCAGGCGGCCATCTCCTTCGATGCAGCCGATCTCTCGCAGGGCGGGGCGTTCCTGCGCTCGGAGCTCCTGTTCGAGGTGGGCGAGGTGCTCGACCTCGAGATCCACGTCGCGCCCGGCCTGCGGGTTCGAGCCCGGGGCCGGGTCGTGCGGGTCTCGCGCGCCGAAGAGGCCCCGGGCATGGGGATCGAGTTCGTCGAGCTCGCGCCCGAGGCGCGACAGGCGCTCGCGGGCGCGCTCCGCGGCGCATCGCCTCCTCCTGTCCCGTAGCGATCGACCGAGCACGCGCGGGCGCACGGGCGCGCTGGCGCGCTGGATCGTCACCGGTGGTGCCGGCGGTGCGCGCCGCGCGCCGTTACAGAAACTTGTCGCATTCGTGTGGATTTCGATGCGGCAAGGCATCTACTCTCTCCCGGGAGCCGCCAGATGGCCGAATTTCCAGACGAGCCAATCCCCGATCTCCGGGGGCGCGATCTCCAAGGGCGGGATTCCGAGCGGGACGCCGGTCGATGAGGCGTGCATCGCGCCGCCCGGTCGGCCGACGAACCACGGGCGACCGCGCTGCGTTCGGCCGTCACCCATGATCGTGGTCTTCCTCAACCCTCGGTCGCGAGCCAACCGGCGGGATCCGGGGCTCAGCCGCCGTCTGGCCAGGACCCTCGGCGATGCAGGGCGCGTGCTGGCATCGCCCACCTTCGAGGCGCTCGCGGAGGATGCGCGCTCACTGGCCGCCGCCCCACCGCGGGTCATCGCGGTGCACGGCGGCGACGGGACGCTGCACCACGTGCTCACCGCGCTGCTCGACGCCTTCGCGGGCGGGCCCCCGCTGCCGCCCATCGCCATCCTCGGGGGTGGGACGATGAACGTGGTGTCGGCCTCGCTCGGCATTCGCGCGCGGACCTTTCCCTTCCTGGCCGACCTGGCGCGCCAGGCGCGGGCGGGGACGCCCTTCCCGACGGTCGCGCGGCGCTGCATGAAGGTGGGCAACCAGTTCGGGTTCGTCTTCGGCAACGGGATCCTGGCCAACTTTCTCGGTGAGTACTACGCCCGGCCGGGGTATGGCCCGGCCCGGGCATTCTGGTTGCTCGCCAAGATCTTCGTGTCGGCGGTGGCCAGCGGCCCTCTGGCGGAGCGCGTCTTTCGTCCCCGCCGGGATCGCGTGACCGTCGATGGCCAGGTGCTGCCCTTCGCGGCGCTCACCGCGGTCTCGGCGGGCACCGTTCGAGAGGTCGGGTTGCGATTCAAGCTGAACCATCGGGCCGACGATGATCCCGATCGCTTTGCCGTTCTCGCCATTCACGGAACCGCGCGGACGCTCATTCCGGACATCCTCTCCGTCTACATGGGCCGGGGCATCTCCGTCGCGCGCGCCTACAGCACGCTCGCCACGGAGCTCGAGATCGTCCCGGCGGACGGGGAGTGCCCGTACACCATCGACGGCGATCTCTACCGCCTGCACGAGCCGTTGCGGGTCGCGATCGGACCGCGTGTGGAGTTCGTCGATCCCCGTGGGGGCGCTTCGCTCAAGCGCCAGCGCCACTGATGCCGCGAGCGCGAGCGCCAATCCCAGCGCGAGCGCCGATGCCGACGACGGCGCGAGCGCCGTCGATGGAGGCCTGTTCGCATCCACCTGATGCTTTTCCGGGCGTCCGCTCGTTGCGGCGCTGGTCGCTCGGAGATACGATAAAGGCCCACTCACTATGAGCACTTCATTCCCGCTCGATGGCATGCGCGTTCGATTCGCGGGCGACACCAATGTCGGGATGAAGCGCGCCCACAACGAGGACGCGCTGTACCTGCCCGAGTTCGAACGCCTGGCCATCGTCGCCGACGGCATGGGCGGACACGCCTCGGGCGAGGTCGCGAGCCGCCTGGCGGTGGAGACCATCGCGGGCTTCTTCCGCACGACCCAGGACGAGCAGCAGCTGACCTGGCCGTTCAAGATGGACCGCGGCCACCGCTACGACATCAACCGGCTGGTGACCTCGATCAAGCTCGCCAACCTGAAGATTCACGAGCAGGCCCAGCGCGATCCGAGGTGTCACGGGATGGGGACCACCGTCATCTCGGCGCTCTTCCTGGAAGACGCGCTCATCGTTGGTCACGTCGGAGACAGTCGGCTGTACCGCCAGCGGGACAGTCGACTCGATCAGCTCACCGAGGATCACTCGCTGCTGAACGACTACATCAAGATGAAGCACCTCAGCCCCGACGAGATCGCGGCCTTCCCCCACAAGAACGTCATCGTTCGCGCGCTCGGGATGCGCGACACGGTGCAGGTCGACGTGCACGTCGACGTTCCGCGCCTCGGTGACACGTACCTGCTCTGCTCGGATGGGCTCTCGGGCATGATCTCCGACGACCAGATCGCCGAGGTCATCGGCCGGTCCCAGGATCTCGACCGCACCTGCGAGGAGCTGATCGTGCTCGCGAACCGCAACGGCGGCCTCGACAACGTCACCGCCGTCCTGGTTCGGCTCGAGCAAGCCTAGGACGCGCCTTCGGCGCTCGCGGGAAGGGGCGGACGGAGCGCGCCTTCGGCGCTCGCGGGAAGGGGCGGACCCCTCCTCGCGGGCCCCTCCCACCGGACGACAAGCTTCGAGCCCGGATTTGCTTGGCCGATGTCTTCTCCGGTTGGCAAAGCCAACCTCCGATCCACCGCATGGAGGACGTGATCGCGAGGGGGTGAGTTGCCCTGGGACTGAGGCCTAACCCTTTCCTTCCTGTCCCCTCGTCCGTTCCCTATCCCCTGGCCCTGCGGAGCGGGGAGAGGATGAGGGGCCCCACGTCACTTCGTCGCCGCAGCTTTCATCCGGGAGAGGCGCGACTTGTCAGTCGTGTGGGGGAACCAAAGCGACGGGGTGTTCGCCCTGTTCGGTGACGATGGCGTCGGCGATGGTGCCGGCGGCACGGGCGGCGGGCCAGACCACGACGCGCGTGAGGTGGGCGCCGGCCGTGACGACCGCGCCCTCGCCGATGACCACCTCCGGGCCGACCGTCGCGCCGGATTCGATCTCGGCGCCGGCCGCGATGCGGACAGGGTGCATGATGGTCGCGCCAGGATGGACCCTGGCGGTCGGATCGATGCCGACCAGGGGACCCGGTGGGTGACGGATGGCGCCCGGATTGCGCAGCAGGGCCAGGTTACCGGCCAGGTAGCGCTCGGGGGTCGAGTGCTCGGCGAAATGACCGTCGAGGCGCACCGAGCCGATGGGCAGACCCTCGGCGAGCGCCGGGATGTAGATGTCGCGAACCGTGTCGGAGAACGCGGCGCGCATGCGCGCCCGCAAGGTCGGACCGATGACCTGGATCCCCGTGAACATGCGCACCCCCGTCGGCAGGGGCTGGCCAGGGGCGGTGCCGCCGAGGATGCGGACGATGTGGTCATCGCGGTCGACGCCGATGGGCCCCCATTCCTCCGCCCGGGGATCGTCCCTCAGGGCCAGCGTGGCGGCGTCAGACGGATTTCCCGCCGCGCCCCGCTCGTGCGCGCGGACGAGCGCGCGTAGGTCCACGTCGCACACCACCTTCGCGTTCATGACCACCACCGCCCCTTCCCCGAGCTGCGCGCGCGCCTGTGCGATGCCCCCGGCGGTTCCCAGCAGCTCCTCCTCCTCCGAGTACGCGATCCGCGCGCCCAGGGCCGCGCCGTCCCCCAGCGCGTCCCGGATGTGCTGGCCGCGATGAAACAGGTTGATGACGATCTCTCGCAATCCAGCCGCCACCGCGGCCGCGATGCCGAACCGGATCGCCGGATATCCACAGATGGGGACCAACGGCTTCGGCAAGAGCTGCCCGATGGCGCCGAGACGCGTCGACCGGCCGGCCGCCAGCAGCATCACCCGCATCGATTTCCGACGCTAGCGTCCTGTCTTGGAAATACGGTGCACATGGCGTCGACAAGCCGGGCTGGCCGCAAGGCGCGACGACGAGGCGTACCCGTAGGTACGGTGAGGAGGAGCAACGCAGCGGCCGGGCTGGATCGTCGTCGACATGTGTGGCGGATTTCTAAGACAGGACGCTAGCATGGTATCTAATCGGGCCATGAAAATTTGCGTGATCGGTACCGGCTACGTGGGCCTCGTCGCCGGAGCGGGGTTCTCGGACATGGGCAACGACGTCATCTGTTGCGACGTCGATCGCGCCAAGATCGACGGGCTCAACCGGGGCGAGCTTCCGATCTACGAGCCCGGGCTCGACAAGCTCGTGGCCCACAACGCCGCCGAGAAGCGCCTGCAGTTCACCACCGACGTCGCCTCCGGGGTGGTCGGGGCCGACGTGATCCTCCTCGCCGTGGGAACGCCGCCGGGGAAGGACGGGTCCGCGGATCTTTCGTTCATCTTCAAGGCCGCCGAGATGGTGGCCGACGCGCTCAGCGGCTACGCGGTGATCGTCACCAAGTCGACCGTCCCGGTCGGCACCGGCGACAAGATCGAGGCCCTGATGCGCAAGCGCACGCGCCACGAGTTCGCGGTGGCCTCGAACCCCGAGTTCCTGAAGGAGGGCGACGCCGTCAACGACTTCATGAAGCCCGATCGGGTGATCGTCGGCGCGGAGGACAAGCGCGCGGTGGATCTCCTGCGCAGCCTGTATTCGCCCTTCACCCGGACCAGCGATCGCATGCTGGTGATGGACCGCCGCTCGGCCGAGCTCACCAAGTACGCCGCCAACTCCATGCTCGCGACCCGCATCTCGTTCATGAACGACCTCGCGAACCTCTGCGAGCTCCTCGGCTGCGACATCGAGCTCGTGCGCAAGGGCATGGGCTCCGACCCGCGCATCGGGCCCAAGTTCCTGTTCGCCGGATCGGGCTTCGGGGGAAGCTGCTTCCCCAAGGACCTGCGCGCCTGCATCAACACCGGCCACGAGGCCGGCCACGAGCTGGCGATCTTGAACGCGGTGGTCGAGGTCAACGAGCGCCAGAAGCGGCGCCTCGGCGAGAAGGTCGTCGCGCACTTCGGCGGCGATCTGAAGGGCAAGAAGATCGCCGTCTGGGGCCTGGCGTTCAAGCCCGGCACCGACGACATCCGCGAGGCCCCGGCGCTGGTGCTGATCGACCAGCTGCTCGAGGCCGGCGCCGAGATCGCCGCCTCCGATCCCGTCGCCATGCCGGGGGTCCAGAAGCTGATCGGCGATCGCATCCGCCTCGATCCCAGCCACTACGGCGTGGTCGACGGAGCAGACGCGCTGGTGCTGGTCACCGAATGGAACGAGTTCCGCCGCCCGGATCTGGCGCGCCTCAAGCAGGCCATGCGTCAGCCGGTGGTCTTCGACGGGCGCAACATCTGGAACCCCTCCGAGCTGCGGGCCGCCGGCTTCACCTACACCGGCATCGGTCGCGGCCGAGGCGGCGGAGGCTCCTAGCCTCTGTCCCTGGTCCTGTCCCCTCGCCCCGCGAAGCGGGGCTAGGGTCAGGGAGAGGGGCCCACTTCACCGCTAGCGTCGGCGG
>Ga0265331_10000373_pt1 | contig 46662 bp, 53 predicted proteins | sample 41923metaG_FD_202088 | JGI IMG/M metagenome (GOLD analysis project Ga0265331, IMG submission 202088) | Rhizosphere microbial communities from Carex aquatilis grown in University of Washington, Seatle, WA, United States - 4-19-23 metaG | ecosystem: Host-associated > Plants > Roots > Rhizosphere... | reverse complement strand
ATCGGCGTCCAGCTCGTCCTCGACGCCGTCGTCGACTACTTGCCGTCGCCGCTCGACATCCCGGCCGTGAGGGGCATCGACCCACATACTGGTGCCGAGGTCTTCCGCCATGCAGATGATTCCGAGCCATTCTGCGCCCTGGCATTCAAGCTCCAGAACGACCCGTTCGTCGGTGCCCTGACCTTCTTCCGCGTGTATTCGGGCACTATCGAGGCCGGCACCTATATATACAACGCCCGCACTGGCAAGAAAGAGCGCCTCGGCCGCATCGTCCGCCTCCAGGCCGACAAGCGCGAGGAGGTCGCCAAGGTCTACGCCGGCGAGATCGCCGCAGCTGTGGGGCTGAAGGACGCCCGCACCTCCGATACGTTCTGCGACGAGGATCAGCCGATCACCCTCGAAGCCATCAAGTTCATGGACCCTGTCGTCTCACTCAGGATCGAGCCAAAGACCAAGGCCGACCAGGAAAAGATGGGCGTCGCCCTGCGCAAGCTCACCATCGAAGATCCGACCTTCCATGTCCTCTCGAACCAGGAGACAGGCGAGACCATCATCGCCGGCGTGGGCGAGCTCCAGCTCGAGATCATGGTGGATCGCATGAAGCGCGAATTCAGCGTCGAGGCCAACACCGGCGAGCCTCAGGTCGCATATCGCGAGACCATCATGAACGAGGCCGAAGCCGAGAACAAATACATCAAGCAGACCGGCGGCAAGGGCCAGTATGGCCACGTCCGTCTGACGCTCCGCCCGATGAAGCCTCTCGTCGAAGGCGAGAAGATCCCGAAGAACGTCAGCCGCTACGACGACTTCGAGTTCATCAACTCCATCAAGGGCGGCGTCATCCCGAATGAATTCATCCCGGCTGTCGAGAAGGGCGTCCACGAAGCCATGGACCGCGGCATCGTGGCCGGCTACAAGATGGTCAACATCTCCTGCGAGCTCACCTTCGGCTCATACCACGACGTCGACTCGTCCGAGATCGCCTACAAGATAGCGGCGTCGCAGGCATTCCAGGATGCCGCCAAGCGCGCCAAGCCGGTCATTCTCGAGCCGATCATGAAGCTCGAAGTCGTCTGCCCCGAGAAGTACATGGGCGATGTCATCGGCTCTGTCTCCTCCAAGCGCGGCCAGGTAGAGGGCACGGCCCCCAAGGGCCAGGCCATCGCCATCAATGCCAAGGTCCCGCTGGCCGAGATGTTCGGCTACACCACTGACCTCCGCTCTATGACCTCCGGCCAGGGTTCTGCACAGATGGAGTTCGACCACTACGAGGTCGTCCCCCCGAACGTCGCTCTCGAGATCGCCGAGAAGAGGAAATAGGTTTCAGTGGTTACGATATGAAAAGAGGGGTCTAGCGGGGCCCAGCTTTTCGTTGCCCTTTTTTCCCGGGGGTGGTATGTTGTCCGCATCATGAAAAACTCATTTCGTATGGTTCTAGCAGGTGCAGTCGCAGCATCTTTTTTCGTTCCTCAGATAGTTTCCGCAGCGTGGTGGAATCCGACCAGTTGGAATGTATGGTCTTGGAACGTTCCATCCGTCCATACTGCCACTATTGAACCTCACTCGACGAGCACGCTAGCCGTTGCCACATCTTCTCTTGCGATAAAAGCGTCCCACGGCACTTCTACACCCTCCATAAATCAGCAAGCGCCAAGAATGGCTCGGGGCGTTGTCGCCGTTTCGTCACGGACCGCTGCTTTGTCGCAGACTGACGCGATACAAACTGCGTCTATCAGCCAGGTTCCTCTAGCCAACCGAGTTTTGCCGACTACTACCGTCTCCCCCGTAGCGCCAGTCGCCATGGATGCCCTTTTTTCGAGAGATCTCGGGGTAGGGGATCAGGGAACTGATGTCGCGTTGCTCCAGAGTTTCCTACAGGTGCGAGGATTATTCGACAATCAAAGTTCGCAAACTAATTATGTGACCGGCTCATTCGGAGCTCTGACCCAGAGTGCAGTCATTAAGTATCAGCAAAGCGTAGGCATACCCTCGACTGGGTTTGTCGGTGCTCAGACGAGAGCGGTCCTGAATGCGCAACTCGTGAGCGCGCAATCGAGCCAGCCCGTTTCTACGAATACATATCCTTCCGCCCCTGCCAATCCTCAGGTAAATGTCCAGTACAATAATACACAAACGATCAATAACCAGACGACGCTCAACCAGATCAATCAGGTTAACCAAGTCAATGTTATCGCAGTGATACCCAAGCCCACCGCTGCTCTTCCTCCAGTGCCGGTTCTGCCACCAGTCTTGAGCCTCTCGTTTACGGCCAATGGCCAGCAAGCGGTCACGATCGGCAAAACTTCATTGACCGATAATGACCCCGTCGAATCGGTCAGGCTCTTCTATCAGGCCTCTAATGCAGCCGCTTGTGCGAGAAGCGGCCCAGGATCAGGTTGGGCTATCTCAAATAATGCCCCTACCTATGCCAATATGAGCTTCGATTCGACCTCGCTCCCTGTGGGCACGGATACATTCACAGTGACATGCTCCGATGCATCAGGTACGACTACGAGCAAAACAGTCACGGTCGCGGTCAATCCGCTGCCAACTGTAGTTTGCCCGCAGTCGACGACTTTCAATGGTGTCACATACTCGCTCGATCCCTGCGAAGCAGACGTAGCTATGAGCCATGGCCTAGGAAATAGGGCATTTAGCGGATCCATAAATACTACCGGCACGTCCACATACACATTCGGTATTTATGGATATGGAGTCGGTTTTCCTACGTACGGTCTTGTCTCTGATGTATCGTCTGGAGGTGCCAGCGGCAAGTTGGTATTCAATGTAAGTGCTCAAGATAGCATCCTCTCATCTAATGGGAATCTGCCTCGGACATACAACGGATATATGCCGATCGAAGTTCGCGATTCTCAAGGAAATAGCGGCCATCTATATATGAAAGTCAGCGTGACTGTGAATCCATAGTCGAAGAGGGCCTATTTCGGCTTCTGACGGTTAGTGGTAATGTGCATGTCGTATAAGCGTCATCTATCCTCATGAACAAGCTCTACATCTTCGTTGTCGTGTCCATCGCCGTGATATCGGCGACGACCGCGTGCTCCGCTCCTCTCAGTGCCCAAGTCGTCTGCCCCTCAGGCTACACCTGCACGCCGGTGGGCCAGTATTCTCCGTTCCAGAATTATTCCCAGCCGGTGCCTTCGAGCTACAGCAACGGCTACTACAATACCTCGAGCTATACGTATCCGAGCTCGACTGGCTATCAGTACCAGAATGGCTCGACATACCCGAACGGATACTCATATCCGACGACAGGATATATGAGCCCGGCACAGCCGTCTCAGCCGATCGCGCCGCAGGGCACATGCTTTAGTTTCACCACAGACCTCTATATCGGTTCGAGAGGACAGGATGTCGCCAATCTGCAGACATTCCTGACCTCGCGAGGATATAGCATCCCCTCGATCGCGAGCGGTGTGGCTTCTCCCGGCTACTATGGGGCGCAGACATACCAGGCGCTGGCCCAGTTCCAGTCCACATACGGGCTCTCACCGTCAGGCTCGTTCGATGATGCTACGCGCGCTCGCGCCAATTCGATCTGTGGCACCTCGGGCACCTCGAGCGGCGGATATGTCGGCGGCTCGTCAGGCAGCACGAATGGCACGAATGCCCTCGGCTCGCTTGCTATCGTCTCCCCGAATGGCGGCGAGACATGGCAGACGGGCTCATACCAGACGATCCGTTGGACATCGCCCTCCTACTCCGTGCCGACATATGTAGACGTGAAGCTCCTGCGCTATCAGCCGTGCACGACATCCATCTGCCCGATGATCGCATTCGCGCCGTACACCATAGCCACTGGCGTTCCCGCGAACCAGAATTCGTACAATTGGACAGCCGGCAAGGCGTATCAGGCAGGCTCGACGGCGAGCGGGACGTACACGACCGCTCCTGACGGCCACTACACCATCCAGATCTGCCAGACCGGCACGTCCGTCTGCGTCTCGAGCGCCAACTCATTCGGCCTCTTTGCCTCGGGCAACCCGACGACAGGCCAGAATATCCTCGCGCCCGTCGTCTCTGGTATAGACGCTCCGACCACGCTCGCGGTCGGCCAAGCCGCGGTCTGGACCATCCATGCGAGCGACCCGCGCAATGGCACGATGACCTATTCGGTGGATTGGGGAGACCAGCCGGTCAATCAGTACCAGCAGACCACGACCGCCACGGCGGGCATGTTCACGCAGACGACGTCATTCACGCACTCATACAGCTCGCCGGGCATCTATGTCGCCGTCTTCACCGTGCGCAACAGCTACGGTCTGACCGCTCAGGCGTCCGTCACTACCAATGTCGGCGGCATCGGTGCCGACCAGAATATAAAAGTGCTCTCCCCGAACGGAGGCGAGACGTGGAAACGGGGGACGCAGCAGCAGATCACCTGGCAGGGCCAGCTCACCTATAACGGCGCTCAGAACGGCTATGTTCGCATCACCCTCGATCACCAGTGCCCGTCGGGCATGTACTGCACGATGATGTACTATCCGACCTATATCCTCCAGACGAGCGCTCCGAACAGCGGCTCATCGCTCTGGACCGTCGGCTCGGCCACCATCGACGGCTCGACCGCCGTCTCCGTCCCGAGCGGCACCTATGTCGTGACCGTCTGCCGCTACCAGAGCTCCAGCATCTCCAACCAGTGTGACGCCAGCGACTATCCGTTCACGGTGACGGATTAGCTGGAGTAATGGGTCGCGTGCGGGTGGCATTGACTAAAATATGATTTTATGTTAGTAACAGCCCAGCAGCCCAATGCTGGGCTGTTCTGTTCTTTGAAAGGGTACCTCCGGCATCTACGCTGGTGGCATTCGATCTGGAACTGCTTCTCCAACAACCCTCAGTCCTCGTTCTCCCATGAAAGCATCGTTCAGTCGCTTGTCAGTCCTCGTATGGGCGCTTCTCGCGCTCATCATCATGCCCGTTCGGTCGTTCGCGGTATTGCCCGAACCGAACCATTCGGGCCGGTATTATGTGAGCGGCACCTCGATCATGGCGATCAGTTGCCTTGAGGTCGCCGTCACCCACAAGGCCCTCATCCGCGTGGTCGCCGACACGTCCCTGAGCAGCATCGCAGTATCTAATACGTTGCCCGACCCGGTCGTCAACTTCGTCGGCCCGACGGTGAACGGCGTGCCGACTGGTGTGATCCCTGATCGCCTTGCCAGCGGCGATCTGGACACGTACACCCAACGAGTCGGCGCGTTCCCCCTCGTGCCCGGGTCGCACGATTGGCAAGGGGTCTACACCCTGAATCCGGGCGCCTACTCTATCCTTGTGAGCAGCGTCGGCGGCCATAGCGGGAACGTCATGGTGGAGGTCTACTGGATCGACTACGACCAGGAGATCGTCATGCCGTTGCCGACGCTGACGTCGGTGCTGCTGTATCGCGACGGCACCACCCTGCTCCACGTGCAGCGGAATGACAATGCGAATACGGAAGCTGCGCGCATGAGCATCATATACGGGGACGGGAACAGTACCCTTGTCCCTTCGTCCAACAACCAGTCGTGGGACCTTGTCCACAAGTATCCCGCATCGGGGACGTACGTGGTGCAGATCCAGCTCCTCGGCACCTTCCACAGCTCGCGGATCCTCACGATCAATCTGACCCTGAGCGGTATCGCGCCGCCATAAGCGAGGTTCCGGCCCTTGTCCTGTTTCGAGCCGCCGATAGCGATATCGGCGGCTTTTCTTGTGTCCAATTGGCAGAGAGATTGACATGACCGCACCAAGCGCTAGACTTCGCTTTAGCACCAGTCGTTGTCACAGGCCTCGTGCCTGTAACGAGTAACAGACGGTACCTTATCCAGAATGCGGACCTTCTTGCTTCGGCAATTTCCGCTATGGCCGCAAGCCATAACAAGTGGGCAAATCCTCTGGATCAGGGCTGTCATCTTCTGAGCTAGTTGGCAGGGTAACGGCCTACCAAGGCGATGACGAGTAGCTGGCGTGAGGTGACCGCCAGCCGGAGACAACGGAAATACAGTGCCCATGCGTGCTTCTCCTCTCTTGGCGAAAACCAGTGCTATGGCGCTGGCAAGTAGCTAAGAGAGGTTATTTTTACCCGCTTGCATTTCTATTCCGCTTCTTATACTATTTCCGGCATGATCCCGAACATGTCATATCGCACCCAGACCGCATGTCTCCGTAAGGTGGCCCTTTTTGCATGGATGCACCTTATCGGACAAGATGCCGGAGCTGTTGCGGATGAACATGTGACGAGATACTAGATACTAGGTCTCGACCAACATGGGAAAGCAAGAAAGCCTCCGGCACGACCGGGGGCTTTCTTTTTCGGGTGCTCGCGAGAGGACGGATACGCGCACGCTCTCTCGCCAGCATCTGAACGGATACGTTCAGAACGAGCTGGAGCACATCACAATCGAATCACTCCAAACCTAGATATCCTATGATCGCTGCAAGTCCCATGATCGTCCCTGCCGTGCCGTCGGTCGCTTTCGACCCGCCGGACACGTTCTACACCGTCCACATCGAACAGTCAGATCCCGCATCCCAGAATCCCTTGAGCCTCAAGGTCATCAAGGCGATAGATGCCATCGTCGCTGGTACAGCCATCCGTGCTCGAGCCTTTGGCTCCTTTGCGGAAGCCAAGGCTGTCGCTGGCCCGCGCTCGGTCGCGATATTCGACTATGCGTTCCGCGCAGGCGACTTCTCTCCGAGGCAGACTACTGACGTCACGACCGCACCGGAATGGGCGCGCGGCACTCACTGGTCTGTCCTCGTGAAGCCGCAGTGCGGCAAGAACGATAGCCGGATATACCGCTGCGCATCCCAGGTGGCCGCTATGTTCGGCGAGCGCATATTCCTCGAGCGCATCGGTGTCCGCCAGTACCCCTGGGGGATGCCGAAGCGCGGCACAGATGGTCCGTCGGAATATGTTGTCATCGACCCGGTCGTCATCGAGTCCCGACTGGCTGCTCTCAACAGCGGGCCGCATCTCGCGGATGCTATCGCTGACCGTTCCTTCGCCGCCGAGCTGCCTCCCGGTTCCAGGATCAGCTGGGTCCGCGTCCTCCCTGAGCCTCTCGGCTATTCGGCGGAGGCGATGCAATCGGTCGTCACGGCGCTGCGCCGTTTCGAGATCGCGTCGCATGAGCTGCTCCGGCAGGATGGGGATGTCCAGCGTGCAGTCCTATCCGGTGTCACCTTGCGCGAGCCGCGCCTCAGCCGCCTCTATCTCGACCCCGGCGTCGACTGCTTCAGCGTGGCCCGGCCCGATCTGCATTGGACCGAATCAGGCCTCTGCGCCTCGGAGAACGACGAGATGCCCGGCGGCATGCCGGAGCTCGTCCTCCTCGACAAGGCATATGGCATGAATGAGCAGGCCTGGGCGGGATTCTTCGGCTGGCTGACCTCTACGGGCCCGCTCCTCTTCCTGGTCTCTCACGAATGGTCGAAATGCTACATCCCCGAGATCAGATGGCTCGTCGGTCATCTGAAGAGCCTCGGCTACGATGCGCGGATGCTCACGACGGACTGTCTCGACGATCTCGAGATCGGTCCGTCTGGGGTCATCCACGAGGGTGACAAGGTCGGCGCTATCTGGCGCCAGTTCCCGATATTCGAGACAGCCGGAAAGCTGGCGGATATCGTCGAGCTGGCCCGTCGTGGCAGCGTCAGGCTCTATCCTGAATGGGCGCACTTCGGCAACAAGGCCTGGTTCCATCTCTTCACGAGATACCAGAGCTGGTTTGCCGAGCGTCTCGGTCCGGACGATATGAGCCTGCTCCGGGGCACTCTGCCCGAGTCGCACATGGTCAGCGGCGAGGAATCGTTCCCGATCTTCATCAATGGCGCAAGGATCGGATCTGTCTTCGACCTCGTGAATCTTCTGGAGGCAGACCGCGACCGTCTCGTCATGAAAGTCTGCGGAGCCAACGGTCTCGCTGCTCGTTCCTACGGCGTCCTCATGGGCCGGGGCATCAAGGGATCGGCCTGGTCTGCGTGGGTCGGCGATCGCTTGGCCGCTCACGAACCGTTCCTTGTCCAGAACATGTTCAACCCGGGCGTCGTCAAAGTCCCGGTCTGGCATACAGGCAAAGGCCAGTCCGAGATGTTCCGTTGTAAGGTCCTCATGCGGCCCTGGGTCCGCGAAGGGCAGATCGTCTCGGTCCATGCCTGCGCCGTGCCGCGCGAGTTCCACAAGGTGCACGGCATGGTCAGCATGGCGGTCTCGCCCGTGCGCCTGGTCTGAGGCTTCCGAGAGCCGGTTTGGCAGTGATAGATAGCAGTTCTTGCCCCTCCCCGCCGGCGACGCCTTCGGGTGCCGCCGGCTTTTAGTACAGATCAAAATCATGAAAAAACATTTATTACGACAGAAGAGCATCAGGTTCAAGGACTGCGGTTTCCGCGTGGGCGTGCTCCCTCGGGGACCACGGGCGTCTATCGCCGACGTGAGAGGCGTCATGGTAGGGCACACGACCCTCATCCGCGGCTCCGATATCCGGACGGGCGTGACGATCATAGACCCAGGCGTGAAGGATCTCTTCAGAAACAAGCTTCCGGCCGCTATATATGTCGGCAACGGCTTCGGCAAGTTGGCAGGCATCACCCAAGTCGAGGAGCTCGGTACTTTGGAGGCTCCTCTAGCGCTGACGAACACACTGGCGGTGGGCGTTGTCGTGCGCGGGCTCGTCGATCTGACTATCGCACATACGCCGGATCTCAAGCCCTATGAGACGGTGAATGTTGTCGTCGGCGAGACCAATGATGGCATGCTCAATGCGATACACAAGGATGTCGTCATTGCGAAAGATGTGTTCGATGCATATGATGCGCGCTCGTCTGACGTGAAGGTCGGCAATGTCGGCGCCGGGACAGGCACGCGATGCTTCTCTTGGAAGGGAGGCATCGGGACCTCTTCGAGGATCGTGGCCATCGGTCGGAAGAGATTCACTGTAGGAGTGCTCGTTCAGACCAACTATGGGGGCACTCTTTCTATCCTCGGCGCGCCTGTTGGCGAACGGCTCGGCGCGAGCGACTTCAAAGAGTTTCTGAAGCCCGATGGCTCGTGCATGATCGTCCTCGCGACCGATGCGCCATTCTCTGCACGAGATCTCAAGAGGATAGCCAAGAGAGCCTTCTTCGGGATGATCCGGACTGGCTCGATAGCATCGCACGGCAGCGGAGATTATGCCATCGCATTCAGCACGGATAGGTCAGGTCAGGCCTTGCCCGATGAAGCATTGAACCCGTTCTTTCTCGCTGCTGCGGATGCGACGGAGGAAGCGATATACGATGCTCTGTTCGCAGCCGAGACGATGAAAGGCCGGGGCGGAGCCGTCCTAGAGGCTTTGCCGAAGGAGCGGGTGTTGGCCATGCTTACAGAAAGCCTCCATGAGCATGAATAGAAATCCTGTCATAGGCGTGATCGGCGGTATGGGGCCGCTCGCTACAGTCGAATTCCAGCGGCTGCTCGTCGAAGCGACGGCCGCTTCGTCGGACCAGGGCAATATCGAGGTCATCGTGCACAACAATCCGAACATCCCTGATAGGACACGGTCGCTCGCTCTCGATGGAGGCGATTCGTTCGCCAGGGCCATCATAGCTTCGGGACGCAAGCTCGCCCACGCTGGAGCGACGGTGCTCGTCATGCCGTGCGTCACTGCACATGCGAGGTTCGACCTCATCGCACACAGCCTGCCGGTCCCGCTCATCGACATGGTCAGGCTCACAGCCCACGAGGTGGTCGCTCAGGGCATTCCGCACCCTGTGGGAGTGCTCGCGACCGACGGCACGAATGGAGAAGGGTTCGTCGTCGGGGCCTTCAAAGAGGCAGGGATAGAAACCCTGATACCAGATCCACCGCATCAGTCGGAAGTGATGCGGGCCGCATACGCAGTGAAGTCGTCCCATCCGAGGCGTTCGTCGGGGATCATCAGAGCGGCTCAGTATCTCAAGACGAGAGGGGCCGAGTCGCTTCTTCTCGGATGCACCGAGCTGTCGTTCTATGAGCCCGAATTGAGAAAAGTGCTGCCGACCATCGAACCGATGAGGGTAGCGGCGGCGTATGTAGCTGGACTATGCAGCCATCCTGGTTCGTTCCTAGGACATCACCTGTAACTTCAATGCGGGACATGCATCCTCACCATTTCCAAGCCGCCGAGACATACATTGGCGGCTTTTCTTGTGTCCAGGCGAGCATCTTTTTTGTGCGGACTGCCATTATCTGATATTTTTATCCTGGACAATACACATAACCAAAGAGTGAAAGGATACTTATGAACCTTGAAAAGTTTTCTGGAGCCATCCGCCACCATGACTCGACGTGGCACGATGGAGGCGTCGCACTATTCATGCCTTCAGGCGAGCTGTATGCGCTCGCTTCGGAACGAGTAGGGGAACGTTATCGTCATCACTGGGATTCGCGCCTCGCGTATGCATATCTCAAGGACATGCTCGATGGAGTGCCGCCTTTTGGTACTGATGAGGATTCGATCCGCGCCATCGCAGGCTATCAACAACGCAGTCTTCTGGATCATCACCTCTATCATGCAGCTGCGGCATTCTATGCATCTCCCTTCGCTTCGGCGGCATTATTGGTCGCGGATGGACAGGGGCCGCATCGTGGTCATACCGCCTCGACCTCCTTGTGGAGGGGCACAAGCGATGGGATAGAGCTCGTCGAGGTGCCATATAGGACGGCTGAAGACTTCATTCCGCAGTCGATCGGGCATTTCTACACAGCCGTGAGCGCGCTTGCGGGCATGCAGGGGCTATATGAGGAGGGGAAGACGATGGGGTTGGCCGCATATGGTAACCCGTCGGTCTTCCTGGACTGCTTTCGCCAGTACGCATATTCGAGAGATGATGGGTCGTTTTTCATCGAGCCCGATTTCATCTATGCAGCGCTGGGGAATACCTTCGGTCCGAAATACTACCGCTGGATACCCCAACCGCCACATATACAGAGGATCTGGGACGAGATCACGAGCCTGAGGGGCACTCCCTTACGCACTGGACAGATGCCTGTCTCCCAGGATGACATGGATATCGCGTACGCCGGTCAGGCCATCCTCGAAGAGATGGTCCTGGGCTTGGCGAGGCGCCTCAAGGACAGGACAGGCGAACGGAATCTGTGTCTTTCAGGAGGGGTCGCATTGAACTGCTCAGCCAATGGCAAACTGCTCGCATCCGGGCTATTCGGTGATATCTATGTGATGCCAGCAGCTGATGATGGAGGCCAAGCCATCGGCCGTCTCTTCCACGACCTACATGTCTCAGGTATCCGGTGTGACACGAGGATAGGATCGCCATATCTAGGGCCGGAATATGGACCAGCTTCGATTCAGGCAGCTATCTCCATGATCGGTGATACGGCAGATGTCGGCTCGACGTCTTTCTCCGAGACAGTGGAAAAGGCTGCTGGCCTCGTCGCGTCGGGCAAAGTGATCGGATGGTTCCAAGGGCGGTCCGAGATAGGGCCGCGGGCGCTTGGCAATCGCAGCATCCTCGCCGATCCTCGTCGCCCAGAGATGCGAGAGCATCTGAATCGTGTCGTCAAGCATCGCGAGTGGTATAGGCCAGTGGCGCCGGCTGTTCTGGAAGAATGCTCCCAAGACTTTTTCCAGCTCGATCGAGCACTGCCGTTCATGCTCTTTGCCGTGCAGGTTTGTCCGGAGAAGATCGGAGAGATCCCGTCAGCCGTGCATATAGATGGAAGCGCCCGGGTACAAACAGTCAACATTTCCCAAAACGCCCGATTTCACCGGCTGCTCAGCTCGTTCCGTGCGTTGACCGGGGTACCTGTCCTCATCAATACCTCCTTCAACGGTCGGGGAGAGCCTATCGTCGAGTCGCCTATGGATGCAGCTGGCGCATTCATGAAGATGAGCCTCGACGCGCTAGTCCTCGGTGACGTGTTGCTCGTTAAACGCTAGCTGATTGAGTGGTACAATGACCCTACTGAAAGATATTTCAGTAGGGTCACTCTATTTATGAAGCCACTCATCATTGTCGATAGCGATCGTATCCAGTCGGTACGCCTCGATTTTGAGGCGGGGAGAGTCGATCGGAAGCTGCTCGCACGCCTCTATCGTCCGTATGCAGATGTGGGCGATGTCGATCAGTTCGTCAACGATGCGAGCCGTTCTTTTCCAGAAGGAAATTGCGGATTGGCGAGCCTCTACCTCAGGCATCTCCTCAAGATGGGCGATATCGTGCAGGGACGTTATGGGCCGCATAGTCATACCTTTCTGAAGATAGGCGACGACATCATAGACATCACTGCTGACCAGTTCGGAGGGCCGCGCACATATGTAGGACTCATCATGAAGCCTTGGTCTGTGGAAAGCTAGTCGCCGCTCTTTCTGTCCATTGGCCCTGTGGGATCTCGCAGGGCTTTTGTGTGAGGAAAACCGCTCCCCGACCCTCTTATTTGCACATCCTTTGCCCCTATGCTAAGCTCCTCTCTACGCGCTTTTATAGCGTTTTATTAATTCTTTAGTAACAAATTTATCTTTGGCTCCCGTCGCGTGATCGTCACGCTCACACGTTGGAAGCCAAAGCGCTAAGCAAATACTATGGCAGCAGAATTCAATCGCACCAAGTTGCACGTCAACGTCGGCACCATCGGCCACATCGACCACGGCAAGTCTACCTTGACCGCCGCTCTCGTCGCCGTTCAGGCCAAGAAAGGCCTAGCCAAGGAGAAGGCCTATGCCGAGATCACCAAAGGCGGCACTGTCCGCGACGCGACCAAGACCGTCACCATCTCGCTCTCGCACGTCGAGTACGAGTCGGCAAAGCGCCACTACGCCCACATCGACGCTCCGGGCCACGCCGACTATATCAAGAACATGATCACCGGCGCCGCCCAAATGGACGGAGCCATCCTCGTCGTGTCCGCCACCGACGGCGTCATGCCGCAGACCCGCGAGCACGTCCTCCTGGCCTACCAGGTCGGCGTCCCGAAGATCATCGTCTTCCTCAACAAGTGCGACCTCGTCCCGGAAAAGGACCTCATCGATCTCGTGGAGGAGGAAGTGCGTGAGCTCCTCACGAAGAACCACTACGACGGCAAGGGCGCCCCGGTCATCCGCGGCTCCGCGACCGGCGCTATCGAAGGCAAGCCCGAATGGACCGCCAAGATCGACGAGCTCATGGATGCTCTCGATACCTATATCCCTGATCCGGTCCGCGAGACCGACAAGCCGTTCCTCATGCCGATCGAGGACATCTTCTCCATCGAAGGTCGCGGCACCGTCGTCACCGGCAGGATCGAGCGCGGCCAGGTCAAGGTAGGCGATGAAGTCGAGATCGTCGGCTTCAGGGACACTACGAAGACCACCATCACCGGCATCGAGATGTTCAACAAGTCCCTCAAGGAAGGCATCGCTGGCGACAACGCTGGCCTCCTCCTCCGCGGCACCGCGAAGGACGATGTCTCCCGCGGCCAGGTCCTGGCAAAGCCGGGTTCCGTCAAGCCCCATACCGAATTCGAGGCTGAGGTCTACGTCCTCAGGAAGGAAGAGGGCGGCCGCCACACCCCGTTCTTCACTGGCTACAAGCCCCAGTTCTATATCCGCACCACTGACGTCACCGGCGAGGTGACTCTGAAGGAGGGTGTCGAGATGGTCATGCCGGGCGATACCGTGACCTTCAAGGTCAAGCTCGTCGCTCCGGTCGCTCTCGAGGCTCAGATGCGCTTCGCAGTCCGCGAAGGAGGCAAGACCGTGGGTGCAGGCGTCGTCACCAAGATAGTCGCATAAATCAAGCTGACAGCAGTCAGTGAACAGTAGACAGTCGAAGAGACAACTGATAACTGACAACTGACTACTAAAAAACAATGGCAACCGCAAAAACAACTGCAAAGACTGAGGCTGCGACGAAGCCCCGCGCTCCTCGCGCCAAGAAGGTTGCCGGCGAGACTCCGCACCTCCGCATCCGCATCCGTGCCTACGAGCACAAGATCCTCGACGCGTCGCTCCGCCAGATCATGGATACGGCCGCCCGCTATGATGCCGAGATCCATGGCCCGGTGCCGCTCCCGACCGAGATCAAGAAGTACACCGTCAACCGTTCCTCATTCATCGACAAGAATGCCCGCGAGCAGTTCGAGATGCGCGTCCACAAGCGCCTCATCGATATCGTGAACCCGAACCCGAAGGTCATCGAAGCGCTCACGAACATGAGCCTCCCGTCGGGCGTCAACATCGACGTCAAGATGATGTAACATGAAATTCATTATCGGAAGAAAGCTGAATATGACGCAGATCTATGGCGAGACCGGCGCCGCAGAGGCCGCTACCGCCGTCGCCGTCCGCGGCAACGTCGTCACCCAGGTCCGCACCACGGAGCGCGATGGTTACGAGGCCGTCCAGGTAGGCGAGGGGACCCAGAACCCGAGCCGCCTCACCAAGGCAGAGGAAGGCCATATGGGAGAGCTTGGCTCTTTCGCGACGCTCAAGGAGTTCCGTGTCCAGGCTCCCACCATGAAGGTCGGCGACAAGATCGACCTCGCATTGTTCAAGGCAGGCGACAAGGTCGAGGTCTCGGCCATCTCCAAGGGCAAGGGCTTCCAGGGTGTCGTCAAGCGTCACGGCTTCAAGGGCGGCCCCCGCACTCACGGCCAGAAGCACTCCGAGCGCGAGCCGGGCTCGATCGGCGGCGGCCTCCGCACCCGTGTCCCTGTCGGCACCCGCATGGCCGGCCGCATGGGCTCTGACCGCGTCACTGTCAAGGGCCTCCGCGTCCTCCACGTCGATACGGCCGATAATGTCATCTACGTCTCCGGCGCCATCCCCGGCCGCCGCGGCACCCTCGTCGAGATAGTCGCCCAGAAATAAACCACCATGGAAGCAACCATCTACAACCAGGCAGGCAAGTCGGCAGGGAAGCTCGCGCTCCCGAAGGGCATCTTCGACCTCCCGTGGAATGCCGACCTCGTCCACGAGATCGTCCGCCTCATGAATTCGAACTCGCGCACGAACGTCGCCCACACCAAGACCCGCGGCGAGGTCCGCGGCGGCGGCAAGAAGCCGTGGCGCCAGAAGGGCACCGGCCGCGCCCGTCACGGCTCCTCACGCTCCCCGATCTGGGTCGGCGGCGGCGTCACCCACGGACCGCGCAATGACAAGAATTTCGAGCGCAAGATCAACAAGAAGGCCCGCACCAAGGCCCTCCTCACCATCCTCTCGAAGAAGTATCGCGACGGCGAGATCATGTTCCTCGACGCTCTCGACCTGAGCGCTCCGAAGACCAAGGATGCCGTAGGCATCCTCCGCTCCCTCTCCGGCGTGAAGGGCTTCGAGAAGCTCGGCACAAAGAAGCAGAATGCCGCTATCATCACGGTCGGCTCGCGCAGCGAGGCCCTCGCCAAGAGCTTCCGCAACATCGGCTCTGTCGAGCTCGAAGAGTTCCGCAACGTGAACCCGGTCTCAGTCATGAACCACACCTTCCTCATCATCGCCGACCCCGCAGCTTCCCTGAAGCGCCTGGTGACCGAAAAATAGCCGACTTCTCACTTTTCACTTTAAACTCATCACTTACTATCATGGCACTATTCTGGTCAAAAAAGCCCAAGGCTGAGAAGAACTACAGCGCGGAGAAGAAAGGCGCGAAGGCAGCCTCTTTGCGATCGGGCCGAGGACTGCCCGAGCCGCGTGAAGGACAGAAAGCCGCGGCGAGTTCCGCAGGGTCGCGAGCGGAGACTGTTGCCAAAGCCGTTTACGCCCCCGCCCTCGAGCGCTTCGGCGATGCGGCCTCCGTCATCATCCGTCCCCACATCACCGAGAAGTCCGGCATCCTCTCACAGAGCGGCGTCTATACCTTCCAGGTATCGGAGGGCGCTACCAAGCCCGCTGTCGCCAAGGCCATGAAGGCTCTCTACAAGATCGTCCCGGTCAAGGTCGCCATGGTCACCCTGCCTGCGAAGAGCGTCTTCGTGAAGGGGCGCCGTGGCACTGTCTCCGGCATCCGCAAGGCTCTCGTCACCGTGAAGAAAGGGGACACGATCGACTTCGTATAACTGACAACTGTCAACTGACTACTGATAACTAACATGAAATCCTACCGACCAACAACCAAGTCTCGCAGGCACATGACGACGCTGCCGTTCAAGCAGTATCTCACCGCGTCTGAGCCGTACAAGCCGCTCACCTCCGGCATGAAGCGCGACGTCGGCAGGAACGCCTTCGGCCGTATCACTGTCCGCCACAAGGGCGGAGGCCACAAGAAGCTCTTCCGCGAGATCGATTTCCTCTACGACAAGAAGGACATCATCGCCACGGTCAAGACCGTCGAGTACGACCCATTCCGCACCGGCTACATCGGCCTCGTGAACTACAAGGACGGCACGAAGAGGTACGTCCTCCTCCCCAAGACCGCCAAGGTCGGCAATTCCTTCATCGTCTCTGAGAAGGCTCCGATCGAGATCGGCAACCGTCTGCCCCTCCGGAGCATCCCCGTCGGCACATTCATCTACAATATCGAGATCAAGCCAGGCTCCGGAGCCAAGCTGGTCCGTTCGGCCGGCTCCTTCGCCCAGGTGGTGGCGAACGATGCAGGCTATACCCACATCAAGATGCCCTCGACCGAAGTCCGCAAGATCCACGACCAGGCGTGGGCCTCGATCGGCGCTGTCTCCAATGAAGAGAACCGTCTCGTCGTCATCGGCAAGGCGGGCCGCTCGCGCTGGATGGGCATCCGCCCGACCGTCCGCGGAACGGCTCAGAACCCCGTCGACCATCCGTACGGTGGTGGCGAGCAGCGCCAAGGCCGCGGTCTCCGCAGGCTCAAGACTCGTTGGGGCAAGCCGGCAGGCAAGGGCCAGAAGACCCGCACCCCGAAGAAGTACTCCAACGTATTCAGGGTATCGCGCCGTCAGCCTGGCAGGCTCATGAGGAGCGGCTCGTAGGATCTCTTACCACATGGCATTCAAGCATTTCACCAACCCTATAAAGGGCCTGATAGAGTTCTTCCTCTTCATGGCTATCGGCGTCGAGGCCAATGCCAAGATCGCCTACAAGAAGGACAAGAAAGACGGCAAGATATAGGGATTATTCTAGCGAGCTCGGCTCATTTGCTGGAAAAGCCAGTATTTACGGGTTTTCAGCTTCCCACCTTAAACATGCTATGTTCGAAGTGTTATATTTTTAATATTCGAATATTGAGATTGACTTTATTCGAAGTTTTACTTAGACTAGAGAAATGCCAATTCAGGTCAACAAAATAAGCCAGGCTCAGGCCGAGAAGATACGTCTTATAGATGAGGGACAATTCGCTGACATCAAGAGTGTCGATATCGCGCCTAGGGACCTCACAACTCTTATATCCGCTTTTGCAAATGCAGATGGCGGCGATTTGTATGTGGGAATCAGTGACAAGGAACGAGTCTGGTCGGGTTTCAAAAAGATTGAAGATGCAAACGGGCACCTCCAAATCTTCGAAGAGTTATTTCCTCTGGGCACGAATTTTCAATATGAATTTTTGCAGTGCAGTGATTACAACGGGCTCATCCTTCATGTACAGATAAACAAATCCCAAGGCCTGGTCCGTGCTTCAAATGGTATCTTGTACTTGAGGCGGGGAGCACAGAGTCTTCCTCAGAATACTCCCGAAAAGATAAAGAGACTCGAGTTGTCTAAAGGGGTTGAGTCATTTGAAAATGAGACAACGAATTGTTCGAAAGCAGTGGTTACTGAGTCTGCTGTCATTGGGCGTTTTATAGAGGAGGTTGTTCCTACTACGAAACCAGAGCCATGGCTTAAAAAACAGAATATGCTGATAAATGATAAGCCCACTGTAGCAGGGATACTTTTGTTTTCTGATGAGCCACAGGCAATTCTACCCAAGCACTGCGGAATCAAGATATACAGATATAAAACGAGCAACATAGAGGGAACTAGGGATCTTCTTGATGGAGATCCTATAACCATTGAAGGTGATTTGTATTCGCAGATTCAAGATGCGGTGCGTAAGACTAAAGAGATAACCGAGAGCATTCCCAAGTTCATAAAGGAAGGCGAGCAATTTGAATATATTAAGTATCCTCCGGAGACCCTTCACGAGATCGTGACTAATGCTGTGCTGCATCGTGATTACAGTATCCGTGATGATGTCCATATCAGGATATTCGATAACCGCGTAGAGGTACAAAGCCCAGGTCGCTTTCCGGCAAATATAACGCCTAAGAATATATTGGATGAACGATTTGCAAGAAACGGTGTCATTGTACGTATACTCAACAAATTTCCAGATCCCCCCAACAAGGATGTTGGGGAAGGCCTGAATACTGCCTTTGTGAAAATGGAAGAGCTCGGGCTTAAGCCGCCGGTTATCAGGGAGTTGGAAAATGCTGTACTTGTCGTCGTTCGACATGAACCACTTGCTTCTCCTGAAGAGACTATCTTCGAATATCTACAAACACATGATTCGATAAAGAACAGAAAAGCCAGAGAAATTACTCACGAGATGAGTGACTTTAGAGTCAAGGCGGTCTTCAATCGTTTGCAACAGGCAGGGAAGATTGAAAAGGTTCCAGGGAGCAGGACAAGTTCTACGGCTTGGCGCCTCAAGAAGTAAAGCAAAGACATCCAAAAATAACATTTCCGTATGATATAATCATCCATGTGAAGCGCTCCTCTCTCTTCAAGCACCTCAAGAACAAATGGATCATAGCGGCGATCGTGCTCATCGTCGTCATAGCGCTCATAGCATGGGCGCGGGCGGGCGGCAGCGCGCCTACATTCCAGTACGCGACCGCTCAGACGGCGGATGTCGTTGAGCGCGTGAGCGTCACTGGCGCCGTATCGCCGCTCACGAAGGCCGATCTCGCCTTCAAGAAAGGCGGCGTCATCTCGTCCATATCTCTCGGAGTGGGCGACAGGGTCAGCCGCGGACAGGCCATCGCCTCGCTCGATGACGCGAGCGACCGGGCTGCTGTCGCGGCCGCCCAAGCCACGCTCGCCGACGCATCCCGTGGCCTGACTGCCGAAGAGCTCTCCGTCCAGCAGTCGTCCCTCTCTACCGCAGAGAAGGCGGCTGTGAACGCCGCGCACGACGGGCTCTCCCAGGCCCAGACGGCCCTCTTCAACGACACCGACGTCTTCTTCACGAACGCACAGAGCTCGAACCCGTCCATCTTCATACGCACCGGCACTGTCCAAGCCAAGAACGCTATCGAGAGCGAGCGCCTCGGTGCGACTACGGAGCTCACGGCATGGTCATCCGAGCTCGGCGACGCGTCGCTCTCGCCGGAGGGCCTCGTCGCCAAGGCTCATGCCCATCTCTCCGTCATCAAGGGCTTTATGAATGACCTGTCCGTCCTGGTGAACCAGCTCAATACAGCGAATGCCAATCTTTCTCAGCAGGCTCTCAACGCATATATCGCTTCCATGAATGCCGGACAGTCAGCTATCGATGCCGCCGTGACCGCCGTCACCTCTGCCGAGACTGCGCTCGCGTCCGCCCAGTCAGCCTATGACCTGAGGCTCGCAGGCAACTCCCAGGAATACATCGCAGCCCAGGCCGCGCGCGTCGACCAGGCCCGAGCCGACCTCGCTGCGGACACGCTCGTCTCGCCCATCGACGGCATCGTCACCCGCGCCGATCCTCATGTCGGCGAGTACGTCGCTCCCGGCAGCTCGGGCTTTGCGGTGCAGGGTTCCGGATTCAAGATAGAGGCATATGTGCCCGAAGCTGACATCGCCAAGGTCGCCATTGGCGACCTGGCATCGAGCACTCTCGACGCCTATGGTTCCGATACTGACTTCCCGGCTCACGTCACCGCCATCGACCCCGCCGAGACTGTCCTCGAAGGCGTGCCGACCTACAAGGTCACTCTCGAGTTTGTCGCTCCCGATGCTCGCATCCGTTCCGGCATGACAGCCAATCTCGATATCGTCACCCACGTGCGTCCCGGTGTGCTCGCGGTGCCATTCAGGGCCATCGTCGACGCCGCCGGCGCAAAGTCCGTCCGCATCGTCAGTGCCGACGGCATGACCTATGCCTCTGTCCCCGTCACCACCGGCCTCAAGGGCTCCGACGGCCTCATCGAGATCGTGTCCGGATTGAAGGTCGGCGATAAGGTCGTGACGTATGTAAAGTGATGCCCCACACTCCCGACACTAATATCATCGAGGTCTCGAACCTCAAGAAGACATACACCGATGGCGGCACGAGCACGGTCGCTCTCGACGGCGTGTCATTCTCGGTCAGGAAAGGGGAGTTCCTCGCCATCATGGGCCCATCCGGTTCCGGCAAATCCACACTCCTCCACCTGCTCGGCCTCCTCGACGTGCCCACCTCCGGCTCTTATCATCTGAATGGGCGGAATGTCACCTCATATAGCTCCGACGAGCTCGCCCACATCAGGAATGAGGAGCTCGGCTTCGTATTCCAGGCCTTCAACCTCCTGCCGCGCACTACCGTCGTCGAGAACGTGAAGCTGCCGCTCTATTATTCCGATATCCCTGAGCATGAATGGGATGTCCGCGCCCGCGCCGCAGTGGAGTCCGTCGGTCTCGGGCATCGCATGGAACATGGCCAAGCCGAGCTCTCCGGCGGCGAGAAGCAGCGCGTGGCTATCGCTCGCGCCCTCGTCACCGATCCGGCGGTCATCTTCGCCGATGAGCCGACCGGCAACCTCGACAGCAAGTCCGGCAAGGTCGTCATGTCCGTCATCCAGCGCCTCAATGAGGAGCGCGGCAAGACCATCATCCTCATCACCCACGAGACGTCCACTGCCGAGCACGCCGAGCGCGTCATCCGCCTCGCCGACGGCGCCATCGAGAGCGACGAGCGGGTGAAGGACCGCCTCTCTGCGACAGACGAGTTCGTGAAATAAACCATACTTATGACCTGGCGCCACACATTCAAGACATCGTTGACCGGCCTGACCACGAACAGGTCGCGGTCATTCCTGACCATCCTCGGCATCGTCATCGGCATCACCGCCATCATGCTGGTCATGTCCCTCGGCGCCGGAGCGCAAGAGCTCATCCTCGGCGAGGTCCAAGGCCTCGGCACGAATACCATCGCCATCATCCCCGGCCAAGTGTCCACCAGTCCCTCCTCGAGCGCCGCTGCTCTCTACAGCGACTCCCTCAAGCCGCAGGATGTCACCGCGCTCCTCAACAAGGCCAACGTGCCCGGCCTGAAATCCCTCATGCCCGTAGTCGTCGGCTCGGCAGCTGCTACCTATGGCTCGAACGCCTACCAGACCACTATCTTCGGCGGCACGGGGCTCATCGCCGACATCTTCAACCTCGTCCCGTCGGAGGGGCAGTTCTTCGACCAGAGCGAGGTCGTCTCCTTCGGCAGCGGTGTCGTCATCGGCGCCGATGTGGCCAAGTATCTCTTCGATACCCAGGATCCTCTCGGCCAGAATATCAAGATCAAGGGCCGCAATTTCCGCGTCGAGGGCGTCCTGCCCAAGTCCGGCGGCGGCACGCTCTTCAATTTCGATTCTATGGTCATCATGCCGTATACCACGGCTATGACCTATGTCACTGGCCAGAAGTATTACAATCGCATCATCACCCAGGCCGAGTCTGATGCCGCCGTGCCGGTGACAGCCGCATACATCCGCCTGACCCTCGAGGAGACGCACAACATCACCGACCAGGCCAAGGACGATTTCACCATCGAGACCCAGCAGACGCTCGCCAATACCCTCGGCACCATCACCTCGGCACTGACCTGGTTCCTCGTCGCGGTGGCCTCGATCGCGCTCTTTGTGGGCGGCGTCGGCATCATGAATATCATGCTCGTCTCGGTGACCGAACGCACCCGCGAGATCGGCCTGCGCAAGGCTCTCGGCGCGCGCGACCACGACATCCTGGCGCAGTTCCTGCTCGAAGCCATCCTGCTCACCCTCATCGGGGGCGTCATCGGCATCATCCTCGGCGCTGGCCTCGCATACGTCATCGCCTTCGTCCTGACGAAATTTTTGGCCGTGAACTGGCAATTCGTCTTTCCGCTCTCCGGCGCTATCCTCGGCATGTCGGTCTCCGCGGCTATCGGCCTCATCTTCGGCGGCTATCCAGCCAGCCAGGCAGCCAAGAAGAGCCCCATCGAAGCGCTCCGGTACGAGTAGCCCTCGTCGGGTGAGCCTGTCCAGGGCCCATCCATAGCTGATATACTCACAGCATGAAGTATCAGCGCCTCCAGAAGACCGGCTCATTCCGCAGCTGGCGCACCATCGTCAATCTCTGGAGCGTCGTCTTCTTCACGGCCATCATCTACGATTTCTTTACCGAGAATTCGCTCGCCCACGAAGACGTCATCCTCGCCATCTCGGCTATCTACTGTGCTGCCCTTGCCATCTACAGCGCCGAGAAGGAGTTCCGCCGCTGGCACCACATGCACGCATCTATCCATCCCGGGGAAGTGTACGTCATCCTCTGGACCATCCTGATGGTCTTCATCATCGCCGGCAACATAGCCTTCATGCCCGGCTATCATATCCCGGCCGAGGTCAGCGCCTCCTACGTCGCCGCCATCACCATCCTCGCCCTTACCCGCGAATCCAAGAACTACTACAAGCGGAGGCACAAGGGATAGCCCTCCACGGCTACTTCAGTGCCTTATATCCCCCTTATCGCCACCTTATATTCCCATGATAGCCGCCCTGTATGCTAGCCCGTAGCATAGTATTTCATCGGCATGCGCGTCCGCTGTCGCATAGGCCGATGTTTGGTGGACAGAAGCAGTAACTGCCCCGGCCGAGAGCGTCATCGGCCGGGGCACATTTGTATCTGGATATGCCTTGACTCGGGCGGGACATAGCATCTGCCCGAGCATTTGACTTAGGAATATGGCTCTGCTACTATGCTTCCCAAGCTCTCGTCGAGCTATTTTCTTTCGAGAAAGGCACATGCCCGGCTCGCAAGCTCGACGACGCGAAACACACATGTCACGAAGCCTCAAGAAAGGCCCATACGTCGAGGAAGGTCTCCTCAAGAAGATCGCTGGCAAGAAGCCTGCGCAGGCCGGCGTCGTCAAGACGTGGGCACGCCGCTCCCAGATCTCGCCTGAGATGGTGGGCTTCACATTCGGCGTGCACAACGGCCGCATCCATATAGACGTTCTGGTCACCGAGGACATGGTAGGGCACCGCCTCGGTGAATTTTCGCCTACTCGCAAGTTCGTCCGCCACGGAGGCAAGATGCAGAAGGAGATCGAGCTCAAGGCCAAGGAGGCGGAGGTCGCTTCCGCCCAGGCAGCCAAGGCCGCAGCCGACGCCGCCCCCGCCAAGAAATAAACCGTCAACTGACCACCGTCTACTTTCATGATCACCGCATCCCTCCAGAACTACAGGATCTCTCCGCGCAAGATGCGGTCAGTCGCCGATATGATCCGCGGCAAGTCCGTGGCACAGGCTATGGCCATCCTCGATACCGCATCCAAGAAAGCCCGCCACCCGATATCAGCCCTCATCGACTCGGCTGTCGCCAACGCCTCTCACAACTTCAAGATCGACCCCGCTGGACTCGTGGTCAAGGAGATCCGCGTCGACCAGGGCTATACGCTCAAGCGCTCGACCCCGATGTCCCGCGGCTCCGCATTCCCGATCAAGAAGCGCACCTCGCACGTGAGCGTCGTCCTCGCGCCTGCGGTCGAGAAGGCCACAGCCACGAAGGCCCCCAAGAAATAACATGTCACACACCGTACATCCATATAGCCACAGACTGGGCATCATCCGCGACTGGAAGAGCCGCTGGTTCTCGTCCGACAAGGCCTATCGCACGGCCCTGAAGACGGACATCCTCATCCGCGAGTTCCTGGCCACCGAGCTCCGTCCCTTCTACGTGGGCGGCGTCGATATCGAGCGCACCAGGAAGGCCATCCGCGTGGCCGTCCGCACCTCGCGCCCCGGCATGATCATCGGCAAGTCCGGCGACGGCGTCGTCAAACTCCGCGCCAAGGTCCTCAAGCTCCTCGCCAAGGAGAAGGTCGACCTCTCCGGCCAGGAGCTCAAGCTCGACATCGAGGAGATCCGCAGCCCCGAGTCCAGCGCCGCCATCGTCGGCATGATGATCGCCGAATCCCTCGAGAAGCGCTTGCCGTTCCGCCGCGTCATGAAGCAGACCATCGAGAAGGTCATGGCCAACAAGGAGGTCAAGGGCGTCCGCCTCTACCTCGGCGGACGCCTCGGCGGCGCCGAGATCGCCCGCTCCGAGGAGATGAAGCGCGGCCGCGTGCCCCTGCAGACCCTGCGCGCCGACATCGATTTTGCCCGCGAAAAGGCGCACATGACCTACGGCGATATCGGCATCAAGGTCTGGATATACAAAGGCGAGATCTTCAAGGCTCCGGTCGCCGGCCAGAAGGAGGCCATCGCCCCCAAGGCATAAATTGATCACTGTCTACTGACACACTGTTAACTTACTCCCATGCTTTACCCGAAAAAAGTCAAACATCGCAAGTGGTTCACCATGAGGCAGCATCCTGCAAAGGAGGCGGCCCATGCCGACACTCGCGGCATCACGATCGCTTTCGGCTCCTACGGGCTCAAAGCCTTGGACTATGCCCGTGTCACCTCGAACCAGATAGAGGCCGCCCGCAAGGTCGCCATGCACCACGCGGGCAAGACCGGCAAGGTCTGGATCCGCATCTTCCCGGACCATCCCTTCACCCAGAAGCCTGCCGAAGTGAAGATGGGCAAAGGCAAGGGCGACCCTCAGGGCTTCATCGCCGAGGTCAAGCCCGGCCGCATCATGTTCGAGATCGACGGCGTCGAACCGGCGGTCGCGGCCGAGTGCATGAGGAAGGCTGGCACCAAGCTCCCGGTCAAGACCCGGGTCATTGCCCGCTCATAACCGTCAACTGACTACTGATAACTGACCACTGTCTATTCACATGAACTTCAAGGATATAACAACCAAGACTCCCGCCGACCTCTCGAAGATGCTCGCCGAGAAGAGGGAGGCCGGCCGCGCATTCAGGTTCGGGGGCGCTGGAGCCAAGTCCAAGAACGTCCGCGAAGGCCGCGCCATCCGCAAGGACATCGCCCGCATCCTGACCGCGCTCAATGTCGCGCCTCGGGCGTAAATCTGGACATACACCGTCGTTTCAAGTAGACTCAAACTTCCATGGCTAACCAAAGATTCACAGGCACCGTCGTTTCATCCAAGATGAAGGACACCACCGTCATCTCGGTGGAGCGCTACATGAAGCACGCGAAGTACGGCAAGTACCAGACCCGCCGGACCAAGATCATGGCCCATGACGCCGGCAACACCAAGAAAGAGGGCGAACAGGCCACCGTCGAGGCGTGCAAGCCGATCTCCAAGAATAAAGCATTCAAGGTCGTCGCATAACTGATAACCGTCAACTGACTCCTGATAACTGACTACTATGATCCAACCCCGCACCATCGTGAATATCGCAGACAACTCCGGCGCCAAGCTGGGCCGCATCTTCAAGGTGCTCGGCTCTTCCAAGAAGCGCTGGGCCGAGCTCGGCGAGGTCGTGGTCCTCTCGGTCCAGAAGGCCGAACCCCGCAAGACCGCCAAGAAGAAAGACATCTTCCATGCTGTCGTTGTCCGACAGACCAAGGCTACCCGCAGGAAAGACGGCTCGTATGTCCGTTTCGATGAGAATGCGGTCGTGCTCATCGAGAAGGGCAAGAAAGAGCCCATCGCCGGACGCATCTTTGGCCCCATCCCGCGCGAGATCCAGGAGGCCGGCTTCCAGACCATAGCCTCTCGTGCCGCTGAGATCGTCTAACTGATTACTGATAACTGACAACTTTTAACTTACTTCCATGCATATCAAGACCGGCGACGCAGTAGTCATATTGAGCGGGGACGACAAGGGCAAGACCGGCAAGGTCGTCAAGGCTTTTCCCGCGAAGGGCACCATCGTCGTCGAGGGTGTCAACGTCGTCAAGAAGCATGAGCGCGCCAGGCGCGAGGGCCAGAAGGGCCAGCTCGTCGAGCGCGCCATGCCATTCGATGCCTCGAAGGCTCGCAAGGCCGACGGTGCGATAAAATAACTCCCATGGCATACACCACCGCATTCGAGCTCAATAAGGGATCCTGGAAAGCGCTCTCGAAGCCGCTCGCTCTCGACAACCCCATGCAGGCGCCCCATCTCGTCAAGATCGTCGTCTCCTCGGGCTTCGGCTCGGTCAAGGACAAGAAGAAGATCGACCTCATCGCCGAGCGCCTCGGTCGCATCACCGGCCAGAAGCCTGCCGTCCGCGCGACCAAGAAAGCCATCGCCACCTTCAAGACCCGCGAAGGCGACCCCGTCGGCTATCAAATCACCCTTCGCGGCAAGCGCATGACCGAATTCCTGGACAGGCTCGTCCATATCGCCCTTCCTCGCATGAAGGACTTCCGGGGCCTCTCCCGATCGTCCGTCGACGCTATGGGCAACTACACCATCGGTATCAAGGAGCACACCATCTTCCCGGAGACCGCCGACGAAGACCTCAAGGACGTCTTCGGCATGGCTATCACCATCGTCACCACCTCCAACGACAAGAAGCAGACGCTCGCGTTCCTCGAGCACCTCGGATTGCCGCTCAAGAAAGAAGGGCAGGAAGGGAAGAAATAGTCCCGTCGCTTGACCATTCCTGCCCGTTTTGCTAGTCTATCCACACCTCCGCGATACCCTGTATCTCGAGGCACGAGCGATTGGAAGCCGGCCCGAAGGCGGTTGACCGATCCTAAAATCGTTTTATGGCGAAAACATCAGTCATAGCAAGGTCGAAGAAGACGCCGAAATTCAAGTCGCGCGTCGTTCGTCGCTGCTTCCGCTGCGGCCGCAAGCACGGCTATATGCGCGACTTCGATCTCTGCCGCATCTGCTTCCGCGAGTTCGCCAACGAAGGCATGATCCCGGGCATCAAGAAATCCTCCTGGTAACTGACGACTGTCTACTTCTATGATCACCGACCCTATCTCAGACCTCATCATCCGCCTCAAGAACGGCTCCGACGCCCGGAAGACCGTCGTTTCCATGCCGTATTCCAAGTTCGTCGAGAATGTCATCCATACCCTGAAGAAGGCCGGCTTCGTCGAGGCAGTCGAGAAGAAGGGCCAGGACTTCACGAAGACCCTCGAGGTCAGCCTCGTCTACATCCCCGGAGCCGGCGCCCGCATCCACGGCGTCGACCGCATCTCCAAGCCATCGCGCCGCATCTACCAGAAGGCATCCGATATCCGCGGCTACAAGAGCGGCTTCGGCAACATAGTCCTCTCGACTCCGAAGGGCGTCCTCACCGATGTCGAGGCCAAGAAGCAGAACGTCGGCGGCGAGGTCCTCTTCAAGATCTGGTAATCACTGACTACTGATAACTGACAACTGTCTACTACTAACATGAGCCGCCTCGCAAAGAAACCGATAACGATAGCGCCGAAGACGGAGGTCTCTTTTTCGGCGGGTGCGCTCACCGTCAAGGGCCCTCTCGGCACGCTCACCCGGACTATCCGCCCGCTCGTCACTGTCGCCGTCGAGAACGGCACGATCCACTTCGTCCCGGTCAACAGCTCGATCGCCGCTCGCGCCATGGCCGGCACCTACGTCTCGCATTTCAAGAACATGATGGCTGGCGTCACCAAGCCCTATGAGAAGAAGCTCGTCGTCGAAGGCATCGGATTCAAGGCCGACGTCAAGGGCAAGGTCCTCGCCATGGCCCTCGGCTTCTCGCACCCGATCGACATGCCCATCCCCGACGGCCTCAAGGTCACGAGCGAGAAGAACACCATCGTCATCTCGGGCATCGATTGCGAGCTCGTCGGCCAGTTCGCCGCGGACATCCGCGCCAAGAAGAAGCCGGAGCCCTACCTCGGCAAGGGCATCCGCTATTCCGACGAGGTCATCCGCAGGAAGCAGGGCAAGAAAGCAGCATAAACCATCATGAAAGCCATCCAGAAACAATCAATGACATTCGCCCGCCGCAAGGCTCGCATCCGCGCCAAGATCTCCGGCACGGCTGAGCGCCCGCGCCTGGCGATATTCAAGTCCCACCGCTATATCTATGCCCAGGTCATCGACGACACGGCCGGCCGCACCCTCGTCTCGACCGATTCCCGGAAGGTCTCCGGAAAGACGCCTGTCGAGCGCGCATCCCAGGTCGGTGTCGATATCGCCGCCAAGGCCAAGGCCGCCAAGGTCACCAAGGTCGTCTTCGACCGCTCCGGCTACCTCTACGCTGGCAAGATCAAGGTCGTCGCCGACGCGGCCAGGAAGGGAGGCTTGGAATTCTAATACATCATCATGACAGCAGATATCATCAAGAAAGGCACGAATGAACAGAGCAGCGCAGCCGCTCCGGTCCAGGCCGCAGCCGCTCCGGCGCCGATGGCGTCTCCCGCAGGCGACGCCTCAAATCGTCCCGGGGGCAAGGTCACTCCAGGCCGCCGCATGCGCGAGGGAGCTCCCGGTGGCTCCGGCCCGCGCCCTGACCATCGCCGTTCCGGCGGTAGGGGAGGCCGCCCAGGCGACGGACGCGAGCGCGTCAAGCCCGAGTTCGACTCCGTCATCATCGACATCCGCCGCGTCACCCGTGTGACCGCCGGCGGCCGCAGGATGAACTTCAGCGTGGCTGTCGTCGCTGGCGACCGCAAGGGCCGCGTAGGCGTCGGCCTCGGCAAGGGCTCCGATACTGCTTCCGCCGTCGAGAAGGCCACTCGGGAGGCCAAGAAGCACCTCATCCGCGTGCCCCTCACCGCGGCTCATACCATCCCCCACGCCGTCGAGGGCAAGTTCGGCAGCGCCCGGATCAAGATCTTCCCGGCTCGCGGCTCCGGCGTCGTCGCCGGCTCATCGGCCCGCGCTGTCATCGAGATGGCCGGCATCAAGGACGTCTGCGCCAAGATCCTGTCAGGCTCCAAGAACCGCCTGAACAACGCCCGCGTCGCCATCGAGGCACTGAGCACGCTCGTCACTGTCACCAGAGCCTCTCTCGCCGCCAAGAAATAACCATGCAAACAAACCTCCTCAAACGGATCCACCCCAACAAGAAGCGCATGCTCGTCGCTCGCGGCGGCAAGCGCGGCAAGACATCCGGTCGCGGCGGCAAGGGTCAGACCGCCCGCGCCGGCAACAAGCGCCGCCCGGAATGGCGCGACATCATCAAGAAGCTCCCGAAGCTCCGCGGCCGGGGCAAGAATTCCAATAAATCCGTCAAGACCTACAACCAGTATCCGATCGGCGTCAATCTCTCCCTCATCGAGGCTTCATTCAAGGCAGGCGAGCACGTCACCCCGGCGACCCTCATCGAAAGGGGTGTCATCGCGACGTGGTCCGGCAGGACCCCCCGCGTCAAGGTCCTCGGCACCGGCGAGATCACCAAGGCCCTTACATTCACTGCCTGCGCCGTCTCCGCATCGGCTCGCGCCGCTATCGAGCGAGCCGGAGGCACCATCGCTCTCGTGATCAAGGCAGAGAACGACAAGGCCAAGGCCGAGACCCGAGAGGCGTCCAGGGATCAGGCTGCCAAAGCCGCAGCAAAGAAGGCTGAGCCAGCCAAGGCAGAGGCCAAAAAGCCCGAAGCCAAGAAGCCCGCCAAACCCGCCAAGGCCGTCCCGGCGAAGGGTGAGTCACAGAAGGCTGCCGAGGCACAGAAGGCATCCAAGCCCGCCAAATAAACCATCGGCATGCAGCATTTCTTCGCAAAGATCGCGATCGCTTTCAGGGACCCGATCCTGCGCCGCAGGATCGGCTTCACCGTAGGCGTGCTCGTGCTCTTCCGCCTCCTTGCCGCTATCCCGATCCCCAGCGTCAATCCGACCACTCTCGCGAACCTGCTCAACTCCAGCCAGTTCTTCGGCTTCCTGAACATCTTCTCGGGCGGCGGCCTCTCCAACCTCTCCATCGTCATGCTCGGCGTCGGCCCGTTCATCACCGCTTCCATCATCATCCAGGTCCTGACCATGCTCGTCCCGAGCTGGAAGGCTCTCATGCACGAAGAGGGCGAGGCTGGCCGCGCCAAGCTCTCGCAATACTCCCGCTATATGGCCGTGCCCCTGGCCGTCCTTCAGGCTATCGGCTTCCTCATCCTCTTCCAGTCCCAGAATGTCCTGCCGCACCTCGGCATCTTCGCCTTCACGGTCAACGTCATCGCCGTGACCGGCGGCTCGATGCTCCTCATGTGGCTCGGCGAGCTCGTCTCCGAGTTCGGCATCGGGAACGGCGTCTCGCTCATCATCTTCGCCGGCATCGTCTCCCGGCTGCCCGTCTCCCTGGCCCAGAACTATCAGAAGCTCGTGGCTGGCGGCATGCAGAATCTGCCGTTCTACGTGGTCGTCCTGGCCATCGCCATCCTGGCTGTCGCCGGGGTCGTCTATGTGACCGAGGCCGAGCGCTCGGTGCCGGTCACCTATGCCAAGCAGGTCCGCGGCAACAAGGTCTACGGCGGCGCCTCCACCTACATCCCGCTCCGCCTCAACCAGTCCGGCGTCATCCCGATCATCTTTGCCCTGTCCATACTGCTCTTCCCGCAGATCATCTTCAATGCTGTCGCCAAGTGGGCGGCCCATCCGAGCCTCGCGGCAGTGTCGCAGTCCATCTCCGGCCTGCTCACGCCTCCGTCGTGGACCTACGGCATCCTCTACTTCGTCATGGTGGTCCTCTTCACCTATTTCTATACTGCGGTCACCTTCGATCCCAAGATGATCTCCGAGAATCTCCAGCGCTCGGGCGCATTCATCCCCGGCGTCCGCCCCGGCGAGCATACCCAGGAGCACCTCGGCTCGATCGTCACCCGCATCACCCTGGTCGGCGCGCTCTTCCTCGGCATCGTGGCCATCCTGCCTCTGATCATCCAGGCATTCTCGCCCGATGCCACGCAGTCCTTCGCCGTCGGCGGCACCGCCCTCCTCATCGTCGTCTCCGTCGTGCTCGACCTCCTGAAGAAAGTAGACGCCCAGGTCGCGATGAGGGAGTACTAGACAGCCTATTGACTTCGTGTCCTGAATAAGTAGGATAAGCTACGGTTCGCCTTCCAAGAGATAGTTCTTACTATCCGCTTCCTGCATGGTGCAGGCAGTACGTAGGCGGCTTAGCTCGATGAAAAAACGTAACCTGACAGTATTGGCATCGTCTCTGATGCCGCAAAACCAGGGCCGCCCTGTTGGCCTTGTTCAAACCGTAGTCACTGAAACTTCCCCCATGGACGCTCTGTGGCTGTGGGACTATCGGATCACTCATCTCGACAAAAGCAAAGTAATTGATATCGAGTTTCGGCTCCTGCAACCACAATATCGTGGCGTGGTGTCAGAGATGATGCTCGTCCGTCTCGACCTCGACGATATCGCCCAGATGGGCAGGAAGATCGGCAATGCACTCTCGCTTCAGCCGAGACAGGTTAATGACCGGCTCATTTTGTGCCTGCCCCGAGACTCTCGGTTCGAGGTCTCCGAAGAGCTTGTTATGTGGACGCTCTTTTTCCAGGAGAAGTTCACTCCCGGCGATGTCGGTTGGCTCCGCCAGCTGCGCATGTATCGGGAGACGCTCGTCTACGACGAGCGCGGCAGCCTCGAGTGGGTCAACTACGCCCAAATCCTGTTGGAAAAGGAGCGGGCATTGCGGACACCGGCTGCTCGCTCCCGCCCCAATCATCCGTTTGTCTTCTAAATGAAGCTCGCGCCCCAGAGGTTTCTCTGGGGCGCTGTTTTATTCATCGGAAGCCATCTTTCTGCTATACTCTCTCAATGCAAAATCTACACGCATTCATGTTCATGGGCCGACCAGGGTCCGGGAAGGGAACGCAATCGCAGCTCCTCATTCAGAAGCTACAGCAGATCGACCAATCGCATGGAGTGCTGCATATCGAAACTGGCGCCGAATTCAGAAAATTCAACGAAGGCTCAAGCTACACCGCCAAACGAAACAAGGAGCGCGTGGACAACGGCATCCTGGCCCCAGTCTTCATGACTGTCTACGCATGGGGCAATGCCCTAGTGAGCAGATTCACTGGCAACGAGCACGTCATATTCGACGGCACTCCCCGCAAGCTCCTTGAGGCCCAACTTCTCGAAGGCGTCTTTCCGTTCTACGAGCTCACGCCGCATGTGATCTATCTCGATGCGCACAAGGAAGAGACGACCAAGCGCCTCCTCCTTCGTGCCAAGACGCAGGGCCGCAAGGACGATAACGACAAGGGGATCGCAAAGCGCCACTCTCAATACGAGGAAGAAGTCCAGCCTTCGGTCGACTATCTCCGTATACAGCCGACGGTACGCTTTCACGACATCGATGGCGTGGGCACGATCGAGGAGGTGCACGCGCGCATTGTAAAGGCGCTCGCACTGGCGTAGAGTAGGGCTATGATCGCCCTGAAGAACAAGAAAGACATCGCTGTCCTGCGCGAGGGCGGCCGTCGGCATGCGGAGATATTGCGCGAGCTCGCAGCCATGGTGCGACCGGGTGTCTCCGCCGCGGAGCTCGACGACCGTGCGGCTGAGCTCATCGCCGCCGGTGGCGACCGCTCCGCATTCCTGAACTACAAGCCGGACGGTGCCGAGCGCCCATACCCGGCCACGCTCTGCGTCTCCGTGAATGACGAGGTCGTCCATGGCATCCCGAACGAGGAAGAGAAGGTCTTGCAGGAAGGGGACATCGTCAGTCTCGATCTCGGCCTCGTTCACAAAGGCCTCATCACCGATGCGGCTGTGACTGTGGCCGTCGGCACAGTATCCAAGGACGTCGCCAAGCTCCTGCGCGACACGGAAGACGCTCTCAAGGCCGGCATCCGCGCTGCCAAGGGCGGCCGCCACGTCGGCGACATCTCCCAGGCTATCGAGCGCATCGGCATCGCGGGCGGGTATGGCATCATCGAGGAGCTGGCCGGCCACGGCGTCGGCTATCGCGTCCACGAAGACCCCTATGTCCCGAATTGGGGCGACGCAGGCATGGGCGAGCCGCTCTCGCCTGGTCTCGTCATCGCTATCGAGCCTATGTTCAATCTCGGCACTCGCGCTATCAAGCTCGGCAAGGACGGCTATACCTATCGCACAGCTGATGGTTCATACTCGGCGCATTTCGAGCATACCGTGGTTATCACAAAAGGGGAGGCGGAAATATTGACTATTTGAGTAGTTTTGTGTTAGAACTCACAACGAATATAGGCCTTTGAAATGCGGGAATTCGCCGCAGCATAGAACCGCTCTGTGTAGCCTTATCGGCCATATTTCAGGGCTACTCTATGCTGTGGCGAAACATCGCCTCTCTGATTCCTTGCCCGTTTGCGCATATACATGCGAGATACGGGCAAGAACAGATGAGGAGGGTGCATTAGCCGGCACACTACATATGAGCCAGGATACTGAACGCAATCAAATCGCGACGACTATCGCGACAGTAACGAATGCAATCGATTGGGATAACATCGATTTGCAAGCAGTCATCGACGCAGCTAACCAGGGCCGCCTCGGCAAAGAGCTGACGCGCTGGCTGGCCTCGCGCGGCTGGAACCTCGGCAAGTTCGTCGCTCGCGACAAGTTCGTCGTGAACACGGGCCCCAAGGCGCAAGTCAAGGTGAGCTATCTCGGAGACAACTTCCGGGCGTGGTTCCTCCCGGCAGTCGAAGATAATCCGGCCGTCGCAACTCTCGAGCACTTCCTCCTGGAAGCCGCGATGTTCGACAAGGACATCATCGCCAAGATCGGCGGAGTCGCGAAAGCGATCACATCTCTCGCCGAGATCTTCGGCAAGATGGAAGCGCAGCCCAACGGCCCGAAGAGCCCTGCGGGCGACCTGCTGACGAACGGATCTGCCAATATCTTCTATGTGCCGCAAGCCGTGAAGAAACTGACTGACCGCTCGTTCAGCTATGTCTCATCGGACGGACAGGAGGTCACCGAGAAGCTCGAGGACTCGCAGTACCTCTTCCAGGTTGGCGACCAGTGGTTTGTGCTCCGCGCGGTCCTCGTCTCCTGGCGCGTCGACGGTTGGGGCGTCGGTGCCGGCTCCGTCGGGCACCCGAGCGAGTGGGGTGCTGGGGGCCTGGTGTTCTCCCGCAATTCTGTCCTCAAGTCCTCGGAACCTGTTGTGGCAGCTACAAGCTGATTCAGCAGAATCACCTACTGGGTGACACTTGGTCCCTTGGATACTTTGGCCCTGTGTTCGCTTCGGCGGGCACAGGGCCAAATTTTTGCATGGGTGCTATTCGTGCGGTTGATTCACGACGCACATCCGAGGTATCATTCATGCCATAATCATCCAACATATATATGCCTACCGCACCGCATTTCAAGCACGAACGGACCATGGCTGTTATCAAGCCTGACGGAATCCAGAGGGGGCTCATCGGAGAGATCGTTAACAGATTCGAACGGGTCGGCTTGAAGCTCGTGGGAGTAAAGATGTTCATCCCAACGGCAGATTTCGTCAGGAAGCACTATACGCTCGATCCAGAATGGCATTTCAAGACAGGCACGAAGTCGATCAAGGCATATACAGACAAGAATATGAAGCATCCAGTGAGCGATGACCCTATCAAGGTCAGCGAAGTCGTGCTCGATAAGCTGGTCAGATATGTGACCAAGGGTCCGGTCATAGCGATGGTGTGGGAAGGAGCGCATTCCGTGGAACTCATCAGGAAGCTCGTTGGCAGTACGGAACCGCGGACGTCTGACGTCGGCACTATTCGCGGGGATTTTGTTCTCGATTCGTATGCGATGGCTGATACTGACTATCGTTCGGTCCGCAATCTCATCCATGCATCGGGTTCGGTGAAAGAGGCCCAAGACGAGATCGCTCTCTGGTTCAAAAAAGACGAGGTCACTGACTACAAATTGGCCCAAGAAGCTATCTTGTATGGCGTTGATCTCGACGGTATCCTCTGACAGGGCATCGCCTTGGCGCGAACTGCCTTTGCCATCGGAGTCAAATGAGTGTCGTAAAGACTTTTCCACCTTGCGCGCACATGAGAGAGGTTTACAATGAGTGCAGGTTGCGATGAGCATTAATTCTACAAAACCAAAATCAACGGGAGATCAATGATTTAAGTATCAGATTCGCGGGCGCCTTGGCGTTCCGTGTGAGATCACCCACCTGCTCTACGCGGGTTAAGATGCTCTCGCAACCTATCGAGGATGCCGCCGCAAGGCGGCATTTTCGTCATGTCGTGGCAAGGCGTCGGTCAGCATCAGGCACATATACGCAGGAGCATTGCCCGGAGGGCGGTACCACGGAGATGGCTGCATGTCAGATGATGGTGCTTCTGCGTATATGTGCCTGATGCTGACCCCCAGCATTCCTGTATAATAGGTCCATGAATACAAAGCCCCGCGTCATGTTCGCTACGGGAGTCGGCACGGTCACTGGTTCCAATTTCGTGGTACAGGCGCCAGATGGGGCGGGCAGCACGCTTGGCGCCCAGATCCTCGTAGATTGCGGCCTCGTCCAGGGCGAGAAAGTCGCTCTCGACATGAACCGCGACCCATTCCCGTACAAGCCTGCGGATATCCGGGCTCTCATCATCACCCATGCCCACCTCGACCACGTCGGCCGCATCCCGAAATTGGTCAAGGAAGGCTTCCATGGCCCGATCTACTCGACGCCGCAGACGCGCGAGCTCGCCGAGCTCGTCCTCAACGACGCCGTCGGCATCCTCCAGGATGAGGCGCGACGCGGGGGAGTCCTGCCGCTCTACGAGCTCCCCGATGTCCAGAAAGTATTTCCGCTCTGGAAGACTATTCCCTATCACCAGGCCTTCGAGCCAGCTCCCGGCTTCTCGGTCACTCTGAAAGACGCCGGCCACATCCTCGGTTCGTCCATGGTCGAGCTCACGATAGGCGCACCTGGCGATCCGGCGACACGCACGATGCTCTTTACCGGCGACCTCGGCAACTCTCCTGCGCCGCTCCTGCGCGACACCGAGCCGGCGGGGGACATAGACTACCTCGCCATGGAGAGCACCTATGGAGACAAGAATCACGAATCCCGCGACCAGCGCCTGGAGATCTTCACCGGCGTCATCACGTCGACCCTCGCGCGAGGCGGCACGCTCATCATCCCGTCATTCGCCATCGACCGCACCCAGGTCCTCATCTACGAGCTCAACCAGCTCATCGAGAGCGGCAAGATCCCGCGCGTGCCCGTCTTCGTGGATTCGCCTCTGGCTATCAAGGCTACCGAGGTCTATCATCGGAGCGAGGACCTCTTCAATGACACAGTTCGTGCCCAGATCGCCCGCGGCGATGACATATTCCGGTTCCCAGGCCTCGAATACGCCATGACCGGCGAGGAGTCGCGCCATGCGGACAGGCTCAACAGCGCCAAGATCATCCTGGCGGGCTCGGGCATGTCGGCAGGAGGCCGTATCGTGAGCCACGAGGAGACATTCCTGCCTGATGCGCGAAGCACCGTGCTCCTGGTGGGCTATCAGGCTGCAGGCTCGCTCGGCCGCGAGCTCGCCGATGGTGCCCGCACTGTCCGCATTCATGATCATGACGTGAATGTTCGGGCGCGCATCGAGACCCTCTATGGCTATTCAGCGCACAAGGATAGCGACCATCTCGTCGGGTTCGCATCGACAGCTACGAGCCGCCTACGGCGCATCTTCGTCATCCTCGGCGAGCCACATTCCTCCATGCACCTCGCCCAGCGTCTCAATGACGAGCTCCATGCAAATGCCGGTATCCCGGAATTGAGGAAGTGGTATGAGTTGGAGTAGAAGCCTTGCGGTCACCTTCCAAGGCGGTTGCAAACCTCGTTGGATCAAGCTCAGCAACGGCCAGACTGTCGTTGCCTATACGAATGGCGTTGTCTATACGAATTCACCCGAGACGCCCGCGAGGGCCTTTTGTCGTATGTCTGAAGGTACATTCACATTTTGGAACAGATTCTGTTCCAAAATCGCAATGGTCGTGGGGGGTATGTTCGGTCGCCAGCTGTTTCATGAAATAGAGCATTGCTCTACTTTTAGGCGTTCCTGCTCTATTTTTTGAAAAAGATTGAGAGTCAGGCAAAACATCAAGGGCGCGAGGAGATTGTTCTCCTCGCGCCCCGTTCGACGCGAATGCCTGCGTAATCACACCAGCAAAAGTGCATCTATGGGGTGGGCGCTCGCTCTAAGCGCCCACCCCTGCTTCTTCATTAACCCCCAAAATAACTGTATGCAGTCATTCTAGCCGTATACCGATAAAACACCAGCCCGGGATGTGGATATCCCGGGCTGTGACATGGGTCAGATCCGTGTGGTCCTATTTGACCGACTCGACGACTTTCTTGAAGATGTCGGGCTTGAATTCGGCGAGGTGGGCGAGGATCTTCCTGTCGAGGGCGAGGCCCTTCTTCTTGGCTGCGCCGATGAACTTGCTGTAGGAGTTGGTCTCATCGAGGGCGCGGAGGCCGGCGTTGATCTTCACATTCCAGAGGCGGCGGGCGTCACCCTTCTTGTCGCGGCGGTGGGCGAAGGAATAGGCACCGGCATGGGCGAGGGCCTCGTTGGCGGCGCGCTCGGTGTTCGAGCGGCGGAAACGGAAGCCTTTGGCCTGGCGGAGGACGGAGCGGCGGTTCTTCAGGGCATTTGTTGCTTTCTTGACGCGAGTCATGGTGGTTAGTTAACAGTTGTCAGTAGACAGTTATCAGTAATCGGTCGACGGCTACATATTGATCAGGAAGCGGCTCCGAGCGTCATTATTCATGTGGATCGGGTTCGGGCGGCGCTTGGACATGCTCGCACGGGTGCGCTCCTTGGCATTGAAATGGTTCTGACCAGGCTTGCGGCCGATGATCTTGCCGTTCTTGGTGAGCTTGAGGCGCTTGGCGTATGATTTGACGGTCTTTTTCATGTCTTTTTCTTAAATCTTATCTCTTAACTCTTTTCTTTATTTCTTCTCGACGTAGATGGTCAATCCCTTCGGGCCTTTCACGGCCTCCTGGGCGATCTTGTATTCGACGGTGATGAGCTTGAGGATCCTTTCGAGGCGCTCTTTCAGGAAGTTGAAGTCCATGTATTTGGAGCGGCCGACGAGGAAGAGGTCGATCTTCACGCGGTTGCCCTCGGAGAGCCATTCTGAGACGCGCTTGGCTTTGAGGTTCAGGTCGTGCTCGCCCGTGCCGATCTTGACCTGGACGGTCTTGACCTCGGTCGTGACCGTGCGGGACCGGGCGGACTTCACTTTCTTCTTTTCGTCGTACTGGTACTTGCCGTAATCCATGATCTTCCCGATCGGGGGCACTGCGCTCGGTGATATCTCGATGAGATCGAGGCCTCTCGCCTGCGCCTCCTCCAGAGCCTTGCCCAAGGTGATGACGCCCAGATTCTCGCCTTCGGCGGTGATGACCCGCAATTCAGGGGCCTTTATCTGGTGGTTGATTTTGACGCGGATAGCCAACGATTTCGAAGAGGATTACGGGTACAGGCTGTATTTATAGCATATGGGGCTCATGTGCGCAAGAATAGGGCGTTTTCAGCATTTGACAGGATCTTATACAAGATGTACTTTTTTAACTAGTATGAATGCACATTTATTCTCTCTTGGGACCGCGCTTTGGACTATCGGAGGCGCTAGCCTCCTCGCCTGGATCACGACAGCTATGGTCAAACAGAGCCGGTCGCAATCGATACATGATCTGGCCGAGGCCCTTTCGTCGAATGTCAGGCCCGAATCGCCCATGCCCGCAGTGCCTGTATATATGGTCAGGCCATTCCGTCGCGCGCCCCATAGACGTTGTATCGCGGAGTGGTTCGAAGGCGAGCTCAAACGGGTCGGCTATCGTCTGGCGACGAGGAGCGAGGTCTGCGCCGATCGGCCAAATCTCTGCTCAGCTGGCTCAGCGACATCGATCGTATTCCGTCTGGATGGCCAGGGCCCAGTGTTCCAGTCTCTCTCCGGGCCTGGATCGCCGTTCGATGACCCCGTCTTCATGGTCACGTCTGCCAGGGCGCCGCGCGTGGTTAGGCCGCGCCCCCATGCGGCGGTGGGCTGCTCGTGCTGCGATCCTCGCCGTCGGCTCATCCCGATGGTATAAAGCCCTCCTTGCCCCGTCCCTTCGAGGTTCTCCCAAGAAGCGCGGCCTGCTCTCACGAGCTTGGTCCGCGCTTTTTTTGTGTCCTCAGAGGCATACTACGAGCGCAATCGGATGACCAATCGCATCCTCAGATGTTTTGGTGCGAGGTGACGGTCGATGACCTTATAGGAACCTCCTCACAAGCTTCATGGCGTATTCGGGGAGCTTTTCCAGGAAGAATCGGCCGCGCCACGCCTCGGGGTCTACTTCTCTGGACTGGCTCATGTCATGCACGAAATGCGATGCAACCTCTTCTGCGAAGCGCGAGTTCGTCGAGATGATATTCGCCTCGAAGTTGTAGAGCAGGCTGACGTTGTCGAGGTTGAGCGAGCCGATGGTGGCCCATTCGCCGTCGATGACGGCGGCCTTGCCGTGGATGAGGCTCTGGCCGTCCCTATTCGGGTACAGGAAGATGCGCACGCCCGACTGGAGCAGCGTCGAGAAGAACGACCGCGCCCCGAGATCCATGGCGGGGTAGTGGTCTGTCCTCTCCGGCATGACGATACGGACATCCACGCCGCGATGGGCGGCCAGCTTGATGACGCGGGCCAGCCTGCGCGTCGGCACGAAGTACGGCGTCGTCAGATATATGTAGTTGCGGGCGTTCCTGACGGCCTCGACGAGCGAGCGGTAGATGCGGCGCTTGCCGGGGGAGGGATAGTTCGTCACGTAGGAGAATTCGGAGTCGCGCGGCTTCTTGGGCGGAGGTATGTGCTTCTTGTGTCCAGCACTATCCGGGAGATCGTCATCCGCGCGGGCCCACATGCGCTCGAAGGCGTTCTGCATCTGGCTGACGATCGGCCCCTCGAAGCGGGCGTTGATATCGCGCCAGCCCTTCATGCTGTCTTTGACGCAGATGCTGCCGGTGTAGGCGACCGTCTCGTCGATGACGAGCGTGCGGCGATGGTTGCGCAGGAACCACGAGCGGAAGTTCGGCATCTTGAAGTAGCCGGGGATGAGCGTCTTCCAGAAGAGGAGCTTGATGTGCCTTGCACGCAGGTCGTCGGCGATGTTCGACCCTAGGAATGAGAAGCTGCCCGCGGCGTCCCAGAGGAAGCGCACATCCACGCCGGCTGCCGCGCGCTCAGCGCAGACGTCGATGAGGCGCTGGCCGTATGCGTCTCGGGCGAATATGAACTGCTCCAGGGCGATAGACTTCTGCGCGCGCGAGCAGTCGTCCAACATGGCGTTCCATGCGTCTTCATTGGTGGCGTAGATGGTCCAGCGGGTCGGGGAGGTCACGGATATGTGATACGATATCACCCATGGCGACCCTCGTCGACTACAGGAAAGCGCGATTCGACTACGAGATCCTCGAGACGTTCGAGGCTGGCATCGAGCTCCTGGGCCTGGAGGTCAAGTCGCTCAAGAAAGGCCAGGGCTCGCTCGAGGGCTCGCATGTCATCGTGAGGGGCGGCGAGGCATTCATGGTCAATGCCCTCATCCCGCCCTACCAGGAGAAGAACACTCCAGGCTCGTATGAACCCCGCCGGAACCGCAGGCTTCTCCTCTCTCGTAAGGAGATCGCGGAGCTGGCGTCGCTCGAGGCGGGCAGGAATTTGACAGTCATCCCGATTTCGATATATAATAAGGGTCCGCTCGTCAAGGTCTCCGTCGCCGTCGTCCGCGGCAAGAAGCAGTTCGACAAGCGCGCCTCTATCATGAAGCGCGAAGGCGACAGGGAGGCGAGGAGAGCGATGAAAGGTCATTGATAATGAGATCTTATGGGGATGATCGGCTTCGACAGCCGATGGCGTCCGTTCGTGCGGCGCGAGCCGGGACACCTCGCTAAACTATCCCAAACTCGAAATGCTAACACCACATCGCCGTATTTCACGGCATCTGATTTCGCATTCGCGCTCGTTTAAGTAGCGCGCGTCTATCTGCGGGGATCCTTACCGTAGTGTGATGTCATAACCAGGATGTAGGGCAGGGCGCCTTCTCACCGCTCTGTCCGAACCAACGAGATCGCTTGCGCGCGTTTTGTCCGCTTCAGAGCGCGCAGGCTAAACTTCAAAGCAGACTACCGCCGTAGATCCGTTCGGTCAGCCTCGGCTGCACCTGGGTTCGATTCCCAGCATCTCCACCATTTCGAAGTCGTGAGACTTAACTCGTTGTCGGCCGCTAACGCGGCCGACGTTTGAGCCAATGAATCCCACGGTTTTACGAAAGAAACGGTTAAGGTTTGATCGCGAAAAACGCGGTTCAACCCGATTTTTCGGAGAAATGCCTTCATTTCTCCGAAATCTCCGTTGGAAAGCAGATTTTCCGCTGAATTAGCCTCGGAAATCCAATTTCTGAGCGGTTCAACCGGATTGGCTTTGGCCCTGTCGAGGGCAGCGATTTTCCCGTCGATTTCGACCTTCTTGGCGACAAGCGGGTTTTTGAGTTCCTTGAACTCGTAAAGCTCGATTGAGCCATCGGTGAAGGCTGCATTTAGCCGGTCGATCTTGGCTTTGAGGGTGGCCAGATCGGCTTTCAGCCGTTCAACCTGTTCTCGCTTTGCCATGCTGCTTTCCGATTCCCAAATCTCGACTTGGGCGAGGAAGCGCTCCTTCCACTCGTCTGGCAGGGTGACGAGGCGCACGTTGCGCTTCACTTCTTCGGCAAACACCTCCTGACGCACGTACGTGGTGCTTTGGCAGCCGCGTTTCTTATTTTTGTGCGTGCAGCGGTAGTAGGAGAAGGAGAGGCCGCTCTTCTTCACGTGACGCTCTCCAGTGATGCAGTGGCCGCATGAGGCGCACGTGGCGAAATTGAGGAAGAGGAGACCTTTGTCTCCGCGGCGCTTCCGTGGCTTTGATACCGCGATGCGGGCGCGTTGGATTTCGTCCCATGTCTTTTTCGAGACCATGGGTACATGGCAGCCTTCGTGGAGAACGCCTTTGTGGTAGAACGCGCCGTAGTAGAAGGGGTTTCTGAGGAGATTGCCGACGGAAGAGAGCACGAGCTCTCTGCCGTGCTTGCCGCCGACAAGACCGGCCTTCCTCATCTCGATGAGGAGCGCGGTCATGGACTGCCCGCCCTGGGCGAAGTGTTCCAAAATCCTCTTGAGCTTCGGAAAGTGCTCGGGATGCGGCTCGATCGTGCGGAGTCTCGGTTCGTTAACGTATCCGATTGGAGCCTTGCCGTAGAAGAGGCCACGACGAACGCGCTCACGGATGCCGCGCTGGATGTTCACGGAGAGATCGCGGATGTACTGATTGGCCATGCCGAGCTCGACCGCGATCATGAGCACGTTGTCGGTGGGCAAGTACGATTTCTCGAACGTATGGATTTCCTGGATCTGTCCGCGCTGGAGCATCCCGATCACCTTCCCGCCGTCATCGAAATTGCGCGCGAGGCGGTCGAGCTTCCATGCTAGAATTGCGTTAGCTTCGCCACGGTCGATTCGCGCAAGCATTTCGTTGAACACTGGCCGTCCCGGTCCTTTCGCACTCTTGCTCTCGGTAAACGTCTCCTTAATCGAAAGGCCGTTCTCTGCCGCGATGGCGCGCATTTCGGCGAGCTGGGCATCGATCGAGAGCATCTGCCGGTCTTCGTCCTCGCTCGATTTACGGCAATAGATGAAGTATGAGCGCATGGTTGAATCATAGCATGAGACATAAGTAAATGCACGCAAGAAGGTGGATAACTGACGAAAATCTCCATGACCAAACGAACCAAGAAAGCGAAGCGTCGATCCACGGCGGCAGAGCGCCTGAAACATCGGCTCCATTGCGTGTCCCTCGTCCTTGAAGGGCGTTCGGCGCGTGAACTCGCACGTGAGACCGGAGACTCCTTCGGAGCCATCGCGTCATGGGTCCGGCGATTCCGGGCAAGGGGAGTCGAGGGTCTCAAAGAAGAGAAACGCGCCGGGCGTCCGTCGAAGCTCAGTCCGGTCGAGATGAGGCGCATTGAGCGATTCGTCTCGAAGGCCCGCACGCGGCCTGAGGCGATGACGGCGCCCGCGCTTGCGAAGCATATCAAGGTGGCTTTCGGCGTGACGCTCACCGCTCGACAGTGTGCGCGGATTTTGAAGCGCGTGAGCGCGTAACCAGATTTCAGATACGTTTTCCTCAAGACTCAGAAGTGTGCGGTTACGCACATGGCGCGGAAATAATTCCGCGTTTTTCGCGATCAAACCTTAACCGTTTCTTTCGTAAAACCGTGGGATTCATTGGCTCAAACGTCGGCCGCGTTAGCGGCCGACAACGAGTTAAGTCTCACGACTTCGAAATGGTGGGCCTTACTGACGATTGCTCGAACCTACTTTGAAGAAAATCCGTCGTGATGTGACGGAGAGCGTAGGATTCGAACGCGTGTCCTTGAGGGCTTCCGGGAGTGCCTAAAAGCTCGTTTCAGGGGTTCCCCGCACCCTTCCCCACGGTGGGGAACCCCTGCATCGTCAGAAGCCTATTGTGGCGCTTGAGCTTACCTCAAGTTCACGCCTTCGGCGGTATCCCCGACTTCGGTCGGTTTTCGCTCCGCAGAGCGTGGGCTCTGCTCCGCTCAAACCTCCCTCAGCCGTCGCTCACGCGACGGCCCCTCGTAGCGCGTAACCGCGCGCCTCGGGACGGGTTCACGGGGGCACACCAACACAGGTTCAAGGTCCACATGCATGGGTTCACGCAGCACGGGAGCCTAACATGTGTATAGAGCCATCAGTACAGGGAGAATATTTGCTCGACTTTAAAATGGCTGTTATGTTAATGTATTTCATTAAGCTTCAAGTCGACGATTCAAGGATGAACGATACACCAGTAAGTAGAATTTTGTCTCTTCTCGCGATTTTGCTCATCACCGCGAGTTGTAGTTCCGTTCCCAGTTCCGCTCCCAATGAGGCGTACGGCCGGGCAGTCGGGTCAGCGACAGGAGCAATGAGCGGGGCCGCGATAGGAGCGTTGTTGGTTAAATCGCCATTTAGTAATTATATTTTTCCAGATCCAATCCCAATGCCATCGGCGAGGATGCGATTACCGGAAGAGTTAGTGCATTTAAAATCGCCTGATATGACTCTAGGGAAATTAAGCGCTCTTTTGGATCGCGCATTGATCAAAGCAAAGATTGAAGGTGAGTGTTATTATCTATATCGCGATGGCTTTGCGCTCGCAACGCGCATTGAGCAGATAGACATAACTGGATCGTCACTAGCCTCCCCGGACAGATATTCAGTGGATGTGGCTCCGTTGCGACGGTTTGATTTAAAGGCATTAGTATCTCGACTGTCAGCGGCTCCGCCCGGTTACTATCGATGTATCGTATTTATCGTGTGCTCCGAAGAAATTACGTTCAAAAATGAGGCGCTGACGAAAGAGGATGCCGATGATATGTATAGGCATGGAAGTGCCCGCCTGCCCAAGAGTCGCGAGGATATACGGTGTACAGGTTATGTATGTTTCGCACTGATATATAATTTCCATAGGGAAAGCCAGTCTTTGCCGATAGTCGCGGACGAGCGTCCGATAACTGATGCTGAAGCGCAGCTGAATGGCGCTGGCGTTCTTGCTGCTTTAGCAGCGACTATAATTCCATGAAAATTGTTACGTCCCGTCTGTGGATCACTTTATGCTGGACAATCGGTTCGAGCCTGGTTTTTTTGCCTTTAATCCTTCAATCTCAGTCTGGCTCATGGAGTGATAAGGATGAGGAAATCATTTGGGCTTGGGCCATCCCCGCCATTTTCCCAGTGCTCTCTTTGGTAGTCGGCGTACACGCAGCCGAGGCGCTATCGCCAAAGAAGGACGATAGAACTGTGAGCTTTTTCTTTTTTGTACTTACGCTCGGCATTTGTTTAGCATATTTAAGTGCTGTTTTGAGTGTAGTTATAAGGCCCGCGATTGATCCAACATTCAGTGTTGCCATGCTTATTCATAAATCGGGACGATGGCTTGGGGTGTTTCAGGGGTTAGTTACAGCGACCTTCGGCATATTCTACGTTCACAAACGTCGAAATTGACGCGAAATATATACGTGAGAGTTAAGAACGCGCCAATGCCATTTTATTAAAGGGCCAGAACCAGGGTTTCATTCAAGTGGCCCGTTGTATGAATTATGTGGGATACCTGAGCCAATGCTGCGATCTTGCAAGGGGCCTTATCTTTCCCTTATCACCACTCTGCTAAACTGATCCCGTCGGTCGTTACCGGCCGAACCTCTATTACCTTGGCGGCTCGTTAAAGAGCGTATGTCGCCAAATCAGCTATCGCCGCCATCCAGGCCCGGCGATGCTGGGAGCATTTTTAATGCTTCGCGGAGTAGAGGTACGAGCGGGCATGACACATGACGTAATTTTAGGCATGCGAGACACGTGGGGGCAGGACGCTCCGATTTCTTTGTCGGCCGCTGATCGCAGGCACCACGTGTACGCGATAGGGAAGAGCGGGACGGGGAAGACGACGTTGCTGCGCAACCTCATCATTCAGGACATCGAAGCCGGGCGGGGAGTGGCTCTCATTGATCCGCATGGAGACTTGGCGACAGAAATCCTCGATCACATCCCGCGTCGGCGAATCGAGCACGTGACGTATTTCGATCCGTCTGATCCGGGGCACGCACCGGGATTGAATCTGTTCGCGCGCGTGCCTGCGGATCGACGGCATCTTGTGGCGTCTGGGATCGTGGGTGCGTTCAAGTCGATCTTCCCGGACTTCTTCGGGCCGCGCATGGAATACGTTTTCTATGCCGCCGTGTCGGCTCTCTTGGATTGTGAGAACGTGAGCTTCCTGGGTCTGCCGCGGATGCTCACGGACTCGAAGTATCGGGCATGGGTCGTACGCCAGGTGAAAGATCCGGTGGTTCGATCATTTTGGGAGTACGAATTCGAGGCGCATGACAGGCACACGAAAGCAGAAATGGTCTCGCCGATCCTGAACAAGGTGGGGCCGCTCCTCATGACGCCTCAGCTGCGGAACATCCTCGGGCAGGTGCGGGGCCGGATAGATGCTCGGTTCATGATGGATGAAGGACGGATTTTCATCGCGAACCTGTCGAAAGGGAAGCTGGGGGCAGACAAGTCGAGCCTGCTCGGGTCGCTCCTCGTGACGCAGTTCCAGCTGGCGGCGATGGCGCGGGCGGATGTGCGGGAGACGGAGCGGCGTGACTTCTTCCTGTACGTGGACGAGTTCCACTCGTTTGTCTCGGACTCGTTCGCCGCGATCCTTGCGGAGGCGAGGAAATACCGGCTGTGCCTCACGCTGGCGCACCAGTACACGGCTCAGCTGAAGCGGGAGATCGCTCAGGCGGTGGTGGGGAACGTAGGCACATTCCTTGCATTTCGGGTTGGACATGGAGATGCAGAAGAGCTTCAAAAGGCATTCGGAGACAGTTTTCCAGCCAGTGCGTTTACCAGCCTCAACAATGGAGAAGTCTATGCGAAATTACTTTCAAACGGACGGGACATTGAACCGTTTCTGGGGCGGACGCTGCCGCCTGCGGGGAAGCGGCACGGACGACGGGATGCGATCATTCGGCGGTCGAGGGAGAAATATTCCACTAGAAGGGAAGTTGTGGAGGGTATTATCAAAAAATGGCTCGCGAGCCGCTAGGCGGTTGATGCCATATGCTATAGCCATAGCTTGCTTGAGCGTAATCTTGCCGGGCGGTAAGGCCCAGGATTTGGATAAGGAGGTTTCGGCTCTTGTTGAGCACATGGCAAAGGGGCTCGTCGCCAAGCAAAAGACGAAGCTTGCCGTCATTGACTTCACCGATATTGAGGGACGGCCG
>Ga0265331_10000372_pt1 | contig 46716 bp, 31 predicted proteins | sample 41923metaG_FD_202088 | JGI IMG/M metagenome (GOLD analysis project Ga0265331, IMG submission 202088) | Rhizosphere microbial communities from Carex aquatilis grown in University of Washington, Seatle, WA, United States - 4-19-23 metaG | ecosystem: Host-associated > Plants > Roots > Rhizosphere... | reverse complement strand
ATCGCGGACGTCGCCCAGGTCGTAAATGCGTTTCAAATCGGCGTGCAGGGCGGTCAATCGCGGCACCACGGCGTCTTCCATGTTTTGGCGCATGATCAGCACCACGTCGGCCGCCGACATCGGCGAGCCGACCCGCTGCGCAGGTACCCCGGCGTAAGCCCCCCGGTGATTCCAAGTCTGGTCTGACGGCGGCGCAACCGGATTTTGCCGGTGAAATGTCGATGCCGGGCAATGCTCGACCGCGCGACACACGGCTGGCGAGATTCATCAAGAGCAGGCTGGTGCCCGCCCCCGGCTCACCGGCCACGAGGGTCACTTGCCCCAGCGCCACTCGGCCCGGCCAGAGCCAGCGGGTGGCCCGCGGCGTGAGCCGCCGAACCGTGGGCTCGTCGCGCAGGCGCTGTTCGGCAGCTCTGGGTGTTTGCTGTTCGAGATTCCGCATTGGGAGATCCTCCGCGAACGGATTGGTTTTTTTCAACGACCGACTTAAAGGCTAGGGTGGGAGAATGACCACGTAGCTCTGACACTCCGTGGCGGAGATCGCCGGTCGCCTCTGGCGACCGGCCTGATGGCCCCCATCACGGAGTGCCGCGGCTACGGGGGCCGCCACGACGCGTCGACGATCCTAGCCTTTGAGCGGGTCGTTGTTTTTTTCACCCCGCGCAAGTTGCACCTAACTGGTGAGGGGTGACTCCTAGCTCCTAACGCCTATTGGCTAACGCCTTTCCTGGCGGCCCATAGGTAAGTATACAGGTGGATACATATTCTAGTCAATTAAATCTGTAGAAAATATTTTAGTTGTATCTGATATTTTCGATCCAACCCAGGCGAGCGGGGGGCGTCAGCCCCCTGTTGTTGCCCCCAGGCGAGCCGACCCGCCGGGGGGGCGTCCCGGCGCATGCCTCGCGGTTAAGGCGAGCCGACCCGCCAAGCGGGTGCCCCGGCGTAAGCCCCCTGTTTCATCGTCGCGGTTAAGGCGAGCAACCGTAGGTTAGGCTTAGGGGCCGCGGCAACATTCCGACGGCTAGAACTTGGCCATCACGGGTTGTGAAGCCGCGTGCAGATGTGTCGTCCGTGAGCGGAGGCGCATGCCGATCGCTCAACGACATTCATTATTCATTCAACCACCGCGTCACGTCGCGTCAGCCAAATGCCATTCGACTGGCCGATACGCCCTGGAACCAGCACTTGCCTCGTACGCGGGCAAAGGCGGCCATGCTGGACACGCGGCCGACGGTACGGCGAAACCGTTTGCCGAATTGTGCGATCGTATCGACCCAAGCTTCAGCGTTGATCCGCAATCGTTCCAAGATGGGCAAAAGAGCGGTGGGAATTGCCCCGCGCGCCGTTGCGAAGTTGCCGTCCGGTCCAGTCGAGGAGTTCCAAGTACTCGTCCAGGGTCAGTGGCCGAAAACCTCGGTTCGATGCGCGCCGCTGCGGACTGGTCGGACGTCGGTCGCTCAGCGAGTCTGGCACATCCCAAAATAGACGCGATATCGCGGAAGGTTGCGTGAATCGCCGCCGGCTGCATTCATTCTTGGATTTCGGCGGCGTCCTGCCGGCGACCATTCTTGACCCATCACGCTGACAAAATAAACTAGTTCGCGCGCAGCGGGTTGAGACCGCGTGTCTTGGACGAGGTCGCTTCGTCTCGGTGGTCACTGTTGCGGAGCGGGTTAAACCGACCGGCTGTTCCGCGCATGGTAACCGACGCCGCGCCGCGCCAGTCGGCCGCTGGTCGTACCGCTTCGCCGTCGTCCCCGCGCGCATCGGCCCAACGAACCGTCGCACGTGCGATTTCAGTGCGTGCCGTTTTGGACGTCTGGTTACCCGTCGCCGCCGCTTTGGACTTCGCCGGTTTAATTGATGCCTGCCGTGGCGTATTGGCGCGCCGATCGGCCGAGTACCAACCAGCCCGATCCCCGCTCGGCGGCTCCCCGGGGAGCGGGGCCACGGCCATCGGTTCCTCGACCGAAGGTTCGTCGGCCAGCGGCGCCGGTTCCATTGGCCGAGTGTTGACACTCTGTTTCGCCGGAGCGGCGACTTCCTCGGCCACGGCCAATGAAGCGGGCAGTGTCACCCCATCGCGTGGAGGAGCTGCCTGATCGCGTTGTCGGCGATTTGGACCGGCCGCTTCGCCCAACGCCCGTAAGGTCCGCTTTGCAAGGTCATCGTTCGTCGGCGATTTTGGCTGGTCCGCCCTTAGTTCGCCTGTACAGACGGCCAGGGCAATGCTCCAAAGCACGCTCTTTATGATCCCATTTGGCGACCGCCGAAAATGCGGAGATTTCATCGCTATCCTCGTCGCCTGATGGTTATCATTGATACGGTCGCTACCATCGGCATTATCGGCCAGGACGCCCAGAAACTTCGCAGTTTTTCAAGCCGCGCCGTGAGTGAACCGGCGGGCGTGGTGCTAGCATTGGCTGAAGATCGGAGGTTTTCCTCCCGACACCCAAAACGCCCGGAGTACCGCGTGGAACACAGCACCCCCTGGAGGCAGTGCTTCCAAAAATGGCCCAAGGATGTGCCGCAGCGTGGAGTGTTGGTGACGAACTTCCAAGAGCAGATTGCCTTCGAGGGGTTCATGGCGAGCGATACGATGTTGATCGTCGAACGCAAGGCCCCTGATACGGTGGGCGCGCGCAAGGTGCTCTTGCCTTACGAACAGGTGTTGGCTGTCAAATTCGTCGACGTGGTGCGAGGCAAGTCGTTTGAGGATTTGGGGTTGGTGGGTAAACTCAAGGATTGATTTTTTCGCCGCAACGCGACCCTTGGTACGTTCGGAATTCTAAGGTAAGCTGAAATAACGTGTTCATCGTCGCCCTCACCGGCGCGGTGGTCCCTGGAGAACAACAGCATGGCAAAATCAAAGGAGTCTTCTGTGTCGAGTGCAAGTGACAAGCCCGAAACACAACCCGAAGCCGTGGCCCCCGTGGCCGAATCAACCCAGCCGGCCGCCCGTCCGCAGCAGGTGAAGGTCGACGATTCGAAGATGATCGCGATGTACGCGAACTTCTGCCGCGTGACCGGCACGCCCGAAGAGCTGATCATCGACTTCGGCCTCAACCCCCAGCCGTTCGGCGTACCGACCGAGCCGGTGGCCGTCAATCAACGGATCGTGACCAACTTCTACACCGCCAAGCGGATGCTGCACGCGTTGCAGCTCACCTTGCAACGGCACGAAGCGGCTTTCGGCGTGCTCGAGACCGACGTCCAGAAGCGCGTCGTCCCCTCGCTGCGCGGCCAGGCCCGCTAGTCGCGGCCTAAGCCTACCGATATCACCCACAGCTATCACCCACAGCCGCCCTCGGGATTCGTCCCGGGGGCGATTGTGTTGAGTGACTGTGTTGAGCGACAACCATGAGAAACCACGGAGGACTTCTCTTGGGATGACTTCTTTCGGGCTAGACGCGGAAAACGCAAATGGTAGGATTATGATAGCTAATGGTGGGTTGGAACCGTTTGTCCGCGGAGCCGATTATGGCGCAAAAAGAAGAAGCGTTGGAAGTCGAAGGGGTGGTGACTCAAGCCCTCGCCAACACGCGATTTCGCGTGACGCTCGATGGGGGCCACACGGTCATCGCCCACGTGGCCGGAAAGATGCGCAAGAACTTCATCCGCATCGTGCCCGGCGACAAGGTGCGCGTTGAATTGTCGCCCTATGACCTCACGAAAGGGCGAATCACTTTCCGCGAGCGTTAGTCGCTTGCCTTGCCGTGGTGGTTCTCGCCCGCGCGGCGCAGGATTCTTGGTTGCAGGATGCATGGCTGCTTCGGATTCATTCCGCGGCCGTCCCCCCTTGTGGCTACTTGCATTGGCCGCTTCCCTTCCTCGTGATGTGCCCCCGTGGCCGGTTTTCTGACGTAAAATTGGCTGGTTCGAGCCGTTTTTTCGCCCTAGCATGGCACTTCCCGCCTGATTTGCCTAAAACTAATGTTCGTTGTGGCGGGTATAGTTTGCAACGGCACGCGCTGCGGCCGAGCGCCAGCGTAAGCGGCTAATCGATATGTGCGGCTCGGCAACGCAGAATTGCCCCGTTTCCATTGGATCGCTCTGAAGGAGAAAGAATCGTGAAGAATACCCTCTTGTCCGCTTTGGCGGTCGCCCTGCTCCTGGGTACGGCAACTCGAGCCAGGTCCCAAGACGACGACACGAACGAGCTGAAGCCGTTTCTCGTGATTTCGTTCGCGGGTTACGGCGAACTGAAGCGCGACATTGAATATCTTGGTACGGCGTCGGACAACCCCGACATGGCCAAGGGTCTGGAAAGCATTTTGATGCTGATGACCCAACAACAAGGCCTCGCCGGGCTCGACGAAGAGCGGCCCTGGGGCGCAGCGGCAGGGTTCGGCGCCTCCGGCCCCGCCGGTTGGGTGTTCCTGCCCGTCACTGATTTACAAAAGCTGTTCGGCGCCTTGGGCGCTTTCATCGGTGAACCCCAGGACGTCGGAAACGAGGTTTGGCAACTCGAGAAGGATGGCCGTTCGGCATTCGTCAAGCAGCAGGGCGATTGGGCATTCGTATCGGCGACGCCCGAATTGCTTGCCAATCTTCCGGCCAAGCCCGACAAGTTGTTGGGCGAGCTTTCCAAGGAGTACGACATCGCCGTGCGGGTCCACATCCAGAATATTCCGCCGCCCCTGCGCGACATGGTGGTCGACGGAATCAAGGAGCGGATCACCGAGCAGATGCGGCAATCGGTGCCGGGTGGTGAGACTCAAGAACAACTGATGAAGATGCAGGTCGAGGCGGTGACGAAGGCGATCAACGAGTTGGACCAGCTCACGGTTGGTTTCAAGATCGACCCAGAGGGAAAACGAAGTCTCCTCGACCTTGGAGTGGCTGCCGTGGAGGGGAGCGACACCGCGCGGCAAATGAAGGAATCGACCACCAAGGAGTCGAGTTTCGCCGGTTTCCTGTTGCCCGGTTCGTTGTTTTCGATGCATTGCAACGCGGCGATCCAGAAGGAAGACGGGGCCGAAACGCCGCAGGTGCTGGGCAGCTTCCGTGCCCACGTGATGGAAGAAATCGACAAGGACGACGATTTCGAAGACGAGGAGCAGAGAGCCACGATCAAGGAATTGGTCGGCGAGCTGCTCGACGTCGCCGACGAAACCTTGAGCAAAGGGCGGCTGAACCTTGGTTTGGCGGTGGTCGGCGCGGGGCCGGTCAACGTCGCCTTGGGCGGCTTCGTTTCCGATGGTCAACGATTGGAACAAGCTGTGAAGAAGCTGGCGGACATGGCCCCCAGTGAAGCCGGTTCGCCGACGATCAAGCTTGATGTCGCCGAACATGAAGGCGTGCGTTTCCACACGGTCACGTTCCCGTTACCCGACGACCAGGACAGCGCCCAGCTCCAAAAGTTCCTGGGTGACAAGGTCGAAATCACGGTCGGCTTCGGTGCCGAATGCTTCTACGTGGCGCTCGGCTCGGACGGTGTCGCCACGATCGAGCAGGTGATGGCGAAATCGACGGGTACCACGGCTGAGCAGGCGCCATTGCACATGCGGTTGTCGCTAGGCCAGGTGATGGACATCGTCGCGAAGCAGGGTGGAAACCCGTTCGTCGGCCTGGCGGCTCAAATGCTGCAAGGCGGCCAGGACCACGTGCATCTTTTCGAGCAGCCGATCGCCAACGGCGTCCAATACCGGTTGGAGATTGAGGAAGGCATCCTCAAGTTGATCGGCGGCGCCGCGAAGATGGCGATGGGAGGGGCGGGCAACCTCTAAACCAGCAGCACAGGTCATCGAGAGTTTTGGCTCATGCGGCACCGGTCGATTCGTCGGCCGGTGCCTTTTTTATGCTTGAGGGGCGCATTTTTGCGCGCGGCATGTTACTATTGAGCCGCTTCGTCCCACGGTCCAATGGTTGAGAGGATTCCATCGATGAAACCAGCGAGTTCCACCCGGCGTGACTTTTTGCGCAATTCGGCGTTGGCGGCGGCCGCGGGCGCGGCGACACCCTACTTCCCTTGGAGCCAGCGGGCATTCGCCAACATTGCGGCCAACGATCGGCCGCGCATTGGGTGCATTGGCGTGGGGAGCATGGGCACGGGCGACGCCAGGGAACACGCCAATTTCGGCGACGTGCTGGCCGTGTGCGACGTAGATTCGCGTCACGCCGAAGCCGCCAAGAACGACAGCGGTATCGGCAAAGGCAAGGCCGACGCCTACGGCGACTATCGAAAGGTGCTTGAGCGGAACGACATCGACGTGGTCAGCGTCGTCACGCCCGACCACTGGCACGTGAAAATCGCCATCGAAGCCTTGCAAGCCGGAAAGCATGTTTTCTGCCAGAAGCCGCTCACGCTGACCCTGGAGGAGAACCAACTCATCCGCAACGCCTGCAAGCGTTATCCTGACCGTGTGTTTCTTGTCGGGACGCAGCAGCGTCAGGACCGCGGCCTGTTCCTCCGCGCCGTAAACATGGTCCAGAAAGGCTTGCTGGGCGACATCAAGACGGTCACCGTCGGTATCAACGGCGGCGACGTGGGAGGGCCCTTCCCCAAAGTTGCTCCGCCCAAGGAGCTCGATTGGGATTTCTGGTTGGGCCAGGCGCCAAAGGTCGATTTTATCGAGAAACGTTGTCACTATCAGTTCCGCTGGTGGTACGAGTATTCCGGCGGCAAGTTCACTGATTGGGGCGCCCACCACGTCGACATCGCAACCTGGGCGATCCAGCATGACCAGGAAGGTATGGGCCCCGTCGAGATCGACGGCACCGACGCGAAACATCCGGTGCCCTTCAAGGACGGCTATCCAACCGTCGACGACAGCTACAACACGTCGAACGATTTCGCCGTGAAGTGCAAATTCGCCAGTGGAATCGAAATGATCGTCGACAGCCGTAGCGAGAACGGTGTCTTGTTCGAGGGGAGCAAGGGACGGATTTTCGTCAGCCGCGGCAAGATCGCGGGCAAGCCAATCGAGGAAGGTTGGGACAAGGACAAATACACCGACGACGACGTCACCAGGCTGTACAAGGGCAAGCCGCACGAGGGGCACAAGCAGAACTTCTATCGCTCGATCCGCGAGGGGGGGCTGCCGGTGTCTGACGTCTTCAGCCACGTGATTGCGATGAACACCTGTCATCTCTCGGCGATCGCAGCGCGGTTCGGCCGCGTGATCAAGTGGGACCCCAAGGCCGAAAAGATCGTCGGCGACGATCAGGCCGCCGCTTTGTTCGCCCGTGTTCCTCGCAAGGGTTTCGAGATTCCCAAGGTTTAGGTTGCTCATTTCTCTCGCGTCACAGGGTTGCCAACGGCCAACTGGGCCGCGCCGACCGCGTGATCCGTCCAGACTCCGTGCCAACGCCAGGCCCATCCTCGTTTCCTTCAAACTGGAAAGCCAGACATTCCACCTCGGCCCTGTACCAAGTAGCGCCAGCGGATCGTACTTGGCCACGGCCCGGCGAACCTAGGAGGTTCTACGACAAGTTCGCCGTCGGCCATCATCACCAGTCGAGCCGATTGGCCATCGATCGACTCGATCGTAAGTGGCGTTTGGGGACATTCGGCGGATCCGGCGGACAAACGGTAGCGGCTTCCGAGCCGCGCGGGCGGACTGCGCAGGCGGCAGGCGACGTCGAAAACCAATTGGCCGCGTGCCGCGTCCAATTCCACCGAGAGCGACCAATGGCTCCTGCCGGCCATGCCTACCAAGAGCGCCAAACGCCGTCCATCCGCTCGGTCTTCGAAGTGCAATTCGCGTAGCGCCGGACTCACCGGCCAATCGTCATCGGGCGTACCTTCCATCGATTCCAAGAGCAAGCCGCTGGAGGACTCTACTTCCGTCGTGGAAACGGACGAATGGCTTATTCCTCGGACGTCGGTCGGCACGCCACCGGCGGTAAGAAATACCGAGTGTGCGTAGCGGTCGCCATGACGCGCGAAAACAACCCGCAGACCGCCCCCTTCGAGCGAAGCGGGTGAAATCATGGTGACGCGACCTCTTTTCCAACGCGCCAGCGGAGGAAGGCATCCAAGAAGCCCTGCAGCGCGTTACCGTCGATAACGCTTTGAAAGTTACCGACCATGTAGCCCGTACGCGCGTCCTTGACGCGCTGGTCGGGGTGCAGGAAGTAGTTGCGTATCTGCGAGCCAAAGCCGGTCTTGGCCTGCGACTGGTACTTGGCCGCTTGCTCCGCCTCACGCTTCTCCTCCTCGACACGGGCCAGACGGGCGCGCAGCATTTTGATCGCCGTGGCGCGGTTCTTATGCTGGCTGCGTTCGTTCTGGCACTGCACGACGATGCCGCTGGGCAAGTGCGTCAACCGGATCGCGCTAGAGGTCTTGTTCACATGCTGCCCACCCGCGCCGCTTGCGCGGAAGACATCCTCGCGGATGTCTTCATCACGGAGCTCGATTTCGGCGCTTTCACCGACTTCGGGAGAGACGTCGACGGCGGCGAAACTGGTCTGACGCTTGCCTTCCGCGTTGAACGGGCTGATCCGTACCAGGCGGTGCATGCCCGTCTCGCCCTTGAGGTAGCCGTAAGCCATCGGCCCGCGGACGGCAATCGTGGCAGTGGAGATACCCGCCTCGTCGTTGTCCTGCCGGTCCAAGACCTCGGTTTCATAGTCGTTCTTCTGGGCCCAAAGGATGTACATTCGCAGCAGCATCTCCGCCCAGTCGTTGGCGTCGACGCCGCCATCACGGGCGTTGATCGAGAGAATCGCCGTGTTGGCGTCGTGCGGCCCGTCGAGCAGGGCCTTCAGCTCCAGTTCGGCCAGACGTGCCTCAAGCCCTTCAAGCTCGCCTGGCAATTCGGCGGCGATCTCGGGGGCTTCATCCCCCATTTCGAGCATTACGGCGACATCGTCGCAGGAGCTGACCATGGCCGACATCGGCTTAATCAGGGCGGAGAGGGCCTTGAGCTCCGCAACCGTCGCCTGAGCGCGCTCCTGGTTGTCCCAAAACCCAGGCTGCCCCATCGAGTGTTCGATGGCAGTGGCCCGCGCACGTTTCGTATCGAAGTCAAAGAGAGTCCCTGAGTTGCGTGATTCGCTCCTGAATGGCGGCAGCCCGATCGCTCAATTCTTTGTCCATGAATAGTGGCTCCTTGTTGGGCAGGGTCGTGGCAGGATCTAAACCTGCTATCTGGCAATGCGCGGATGGTCATCGCCCCAGCATTATAACGCTTCGACAATCGTCGCGGGAGGGAAGTTTCCCTGCCTTCGCGGAAGGTTACCCCAGCTTCCACGTTCGCCTCGACCGCTAAGGTTCAAGCCGGACATTCGGCACAGCCGATACGATCGATACCATCGGAATTCCGGGAAGTCTTTGGGGGGACGGTTCCATGTTCAACGTTCGAAATCTCGCGGCCTGCTTGCAAGGCAGCCGGCAACCTCGTCACGTCGCCTTGGCCGTCGTGTTGGGACTGCTGGCGGGGTTCGTGACCGGCTGGAACCTGACGCTGGCCGTCGTCCTGCTGGCGGTCGTTTTACTCAATGTACGCACCCTTGCGTTTCTTGTGGCCTGGGCGATTGGCCTGGGTGGAGCCTGGCTGCTCTCCGGGCTTACGTACCGGTTGGGACAAATGCTGCTCGATTCGACCCCCTTGGGCGAATGCGTCGCGGCGCTAGGTGATGGCCCATTTTTCGCGCTCTTGGAATGGGACCGATACACGTTGGTCGGCGGCGCTTGCCTGGCGGGAGCGCTGTCGTTCGTAGCGTCGCGATTGGCCGCCTGGCTGGCTCGCTCTCACGGAAGCCTTGAAGGGGAATCGCAGGGCATGATTCGGCCACTGGGCGCCATCGGCGCGGTAGGCTTGCTGCTTGCCACAGGCCTCACCACCTCGCATCTCGTCTCGGCACGGGTCGAGCACGAGATCTTGTGCCAACTCACGGAGGCCAACGGTGCGCCGGCTTCGGTTGACGAATTCCATTTCTCACCGTGGACGGGACGACTTCAGATCAGCGACCTGCAATTGGCCGACCCAAGGCGCCTTGATCGCGATCGTTTGCGAATCGGCCGTGTGACTGCCCAACTGCGCGCGGGCGACCTGGTACGCGGCCGGTTGAATGTCGACACGCTCATTTTAGAGCACCTCCGCGGGGACGTCGCACGGCGGCAGCCGGCAGAGTCGGACGAATTCGCGCCGCCCATCATCGAGATGCCTTCATTCGATGAAACGGCCTCCGCGCCCGCGCACGAAACCATCGAACTCGATGGTTATCTCCGCAACTGGTCGGCCCTTCGCGATCGCCTCGCCGCCTGTGGTCCGTGGGTCAAGGCGCTGGGCAATCTGGCGGCCTGTGACGAAGACACCAAGTCGGCCTGTCGTGAACGCAGCGACCTCGGACGAAGGCGGCCACGTGTGTTCGTCGCCAAGCTCCGTGCTGCGGGTCTGGCGAGCAGTTGGGGTTTGGGCGCGAGGGCGACTCTTGAAGTGACCCACTTATCGAGCCGGCCGTCCGATATTGACGAACCGACGCGGATCGAGCTCGTGGCACCCGAGTGTGGCACCGATATCTCGGCTGAAATGGACCCGCGCGATGATTCAGGGCGGATCGCAATCAAGCTTCACAGCCACGGCCTGGCGTTGGACGATCTGGTCGATCGACACCAGACCGAAGGTCTGCTCGACATCGCCGACGGCGACGTCCGTATGGCCGGCGAAGGGTGGATCGACGGCAACCAACTCGAGCTGTCGTTGCACCTTGACATCGACTCGCTCGACGCTCACGTGACCGGAAACCAGAGGCTAGCCGGTATCTCGGCCGCCGTTTGGGATGATGGATTGCGGCGGCTCGGCGCGCTGCGGACCGATATCCTACTATCCGGAACCTGGGATACGCCTGCCGTGACGGCCGACCGCCGGCGAGTCGTTGACCAGTTCAAACACCAACTTCGCGCGGCGGGTGAACATAACCTCGTGAAAACGATCGAAGAGCAATTGGCGGGGACCGAAACCGCGCCGCCGCTAACGGCCACGGAAATGGTCGACGCCGTCGATCGACAGGTTGCCGACGACCAAGGGACCTGCCGCATCTCCGACTTGGGTGAAACGCCGCCGCGCTATCCATATCCCACAACGGATGGCCCCTTCGTCGGCACCGTCGTGGCCCCGCTACCCTCCAACGACGAGGTGGCGCCACGCCAACCTTGCGACTCCACGGTGGGCGGCCCAGAACCAACTGCGCCAGAGACCGGCTACCGACGAGGTGGTTCGCCCAAGATGTCGCCCGACATCTCGGCCGATGCGACGGCTGTCACGCCTTCCGCCGAACCTGTCACCGCGCAGACCGACCAACCGAATGTACCCGCCACGGGCGAGCCAACCACCGGCGATCGATATCGTGTCGTGACGGCGGACGACAAGTCCGTGACACCTGAAAGCACTGTTCCGGCCGGCCACGGTGAAGATCAGACCGAGGCGGAGAAAAACAGGGCTGAACCGACAGAAAACGAAGTCCACGAAATCGAGAATCCTGGGGTGAGTGATAGCTCCGAAACGATCAATGTGACGGACGACCAGGCCAAGACCGCCGAGGGCGCGACGGTCCGCCCGGCGCGGCCATCGGCGGCTCGCTGGCGCACACGGAGCACGGCCGTCACAAAATCTGAGCCGGCACCGCGCTGGACTCCCAAGGTCGAGCCGGACTCGAGCGCGCTGGACGAGCCGGCCGACGACGGCAAAACGGCGGAGTCCGAGCAACCCATAGAGCCGAAAGAGAATTGGTTCTCACGGGTCTCGAAGGGGATTCGCAGCAAGTTCAACCGCAAGCCTTCCTCGCAAAGTACGGTGAACTTCGCGCCTGACGAACCCAGCGATATCGACGAACCCAGCGATATCGACGAACCCAGAGACTTCGACGAACCCGCCGACGACGAGCCCACGGTCACCGATGCCTCATCTTCTCGCTCCGAAGACAAAAAGTCCTGGTTCAAGATCTTCCGCCGTTAGGCTACCGACGATCGCGCCATGTCATGTGCGGGCGGACGGCGCGCCGAAGAGGAACCCCATCAGGTCGCGTGTGCCGAGCGTGTGCGGACTGACAAGCAGTTCTCCGGCTTCATAACCGGCGGCATGACCTTGGTGGGTCGCAAAGGCGCGAATCCGCTCGAAGATACTCGACTGGCGGTGCGCGAACTGCGTCTGGTAGCAGCCGACCGCGGCCAGCTTCACGTCGAGCGTGTCGGCGATGTCGACCACCAGGTGCCCGCCGCCTTCGGGCAGCCCCAGCGAGCGGAAGGCCAAAGTGTAGTAAAGCTGGGTCGCAATCGCGTGCGTCGGCAGGCCGTCGAAGTGCTCGTCCCACTTCGTGAGCCGCGAATAGAATACGGCCGCGTCGGTAATCTGCATCGCCTGCCAATGGTCGGGCGAGGCGAGGGGGGTCTTTTCGCCGAACCCCAGGACCAACCGCGGCCGGTAGCGACGAAACTCCTTGGCAAGCGCCACGCGGGCTTCGAAAGTATCGAACAGTCGGCGGTTGGGCAGATCGAGCTGCACGCGGGTCGTCACGCCGAGGGCCTCCGCCGCTTGTCTCGCCTCTGCCAGGCGGACCTCCGGTCCCGGCGAATTGGGTGTCGGTTCACCGTCGGTCAAGTCGACGATCCCCACGCGGTATCCTTGTCGTGCCAGTTTTGCGAGTGTTCCGCCGCAAGCGATCTCCACGTCGTCGGGATGCGCGCCCACCGCGATCACGTCGAGTTGATTGATGGGATCCATAGGAATTAGGCGATGCTTCGAAGGGGATGTGAGGATGGAGGAGGAGATAGGGGGATACGGACGAAGTATTCACCCGGGTTTGACGATCGCCAACAAGAACGTCGGGTTCAGCGCGTCGAATCGGACCCTCTCGAGTTGATAAGTTCCCCTCGCGACGTTGATCATCCAGACCTTGACATCGGGCACCTGCCGCTGCAGCGTGGCATGCAACTCGGCCAGGTTCTCGATGCTGCCTACGTTCGCCACGAGCCTGCCGAACGGCCGCAGCCGGTCGTAGGCCAGCTCCGCCAAATGACTGACCTCGCGTCCGCTGCCGCCAAGGAAGATACTGTCAGGGTCGGGCAAGCTTATCCAGGCCTCGGGCGCGCGCCCGAGCACGGGTACCAGGTTTGCCACGGCGAATTTTTGCGCATTGGCTTTGATCAGGTTGTGGTCCTCCGCGTCCATCTCGATCGCGTAGGTCGTACCGGCAGAAGCAAGTTGCGCCGCCTCGATGGCCACCGAGCCGCTTCCCGCGCCGATGTCCCAAACGGTGCTCGTTGGTCCCAGGTCCATCTCGGCCAGCGCCAGCGAGCGGACCTCGGCCGGTGTGAGAAGCCCCTTTTTTGGTTTCGACTGCAAGAAGGCCTCGTCCGGGTTGCCGAACACGCGGCGGCCGATCCGGTCGCTCGGCCGGTCGGGTACGCCCGGCTTGCGCACCAGAATCATGACGTTCAAGGGAGAGAATTCCTGCCCGGCCAGCTCCGAAAGGTCGCCTTGTGTCACGCGCTCGTCGGGCGAGCCGAGGTTCTCGCAGACATAGGCCGAAAAGTAGTCGATCCTCCGCTGCAACAGCGCCTTGGCCACCGCCGCCGGCGGGCACGATTCGCTCGTGAACAGTCCGACCTTCTCCGAGGTGCGGATCTTTTCGATCACGTGGTCGAGCGAATGGCTGGCCAGGTTCGTGAGGTAGGCCTCTTCCCAGCTCTCCTTCACCCGGGCAAAGGCAAGCTGCATGCTGCTTACGTGCGGTACGACCTCGAACCGCTCTTTGCCCAGCTTATCGCAGAGGTAACGCGCCATGCCATAGAACAATGGGTCGCCCGAAACGAGCACCGCCGCGCGGTGCCCCTGGTAGGCCCCCAGGCGTTCGACGGCTTGGTCGAGGTTGCCGCCAACGATCACTCGTTCGGCCTTGGAAGTGGGCACGCGGGCCAATGTGAAATCGGCGCCGACCAGCAGGTCGGCCTGTTCGATCAGTTGCCGCGCGGCGCTGGTCGTACCGTCCAGCCCGTCATCGCCGATGCCGATAATGTGGATTTTCGCAGTGGCTGCCACGACAAGCTCGCTTTCCGCTGGGACCGGGCCGGTGAATGGCCGGAAAACGTGGATTCTATCGGTTGACGTGCGGGGCGTGCAACGGGCGACACGGACTCGCAGTCTAGCCGACGTCGACAACACGAGTTACTTGAACCCCCGCGCCGCCTGCGGTACAACCGCGGCATTGAATTCCCCACACACACTCTCCACACTCCGAATGCCCATCATGCCCCGTGTTCTTGTTACGCCAACCGTCATCAAGCATCAGCCCGGCCCCTACCTCGATGTCCTCAAGGCCGCTGGCTTCGAAGTGACTTATCCCACCGCCGCGCTCTCCGAATCGATCCCCAACCCCGCGCTGCTCTTGGGCCAATTGGCCGGCGTGTCGGCCGTGCTGGCGGGGAGTGAAATCTACAACCGTGAAGTGCTGGCAAAAGCCGGGCTGCGTGCCATCGCGCGGATGGGCGTCGGATACGACGCCATCGACGTGCCGGCGGCCAGCGAGTTCGGTACGCTCGTGACGATCGCGCCGGGCACCAACCACCATTCGGTCGCCGAGCAGACGCTCGCCTTGTTGTTGGGCGTGTTCCGCGGGTTCCCCGGCCGCGATGGCGAAGTCCGCACCGGAGTCTGGAAACGAAAGGCGCTTCCGCGACTGGCCGGCCGCACGCTGGGGCTGGTGGGACTGGGGCGCATCGGTCAGGCCGTCGTGCCGCGCGCCGCCGGGCTGGGCCTGAATGTGATCGCTTACGATCCCTACCCAAACCAGAAGTTCGCAGAACAAAACGGCGTGCGGTTGGTATCGCTCGACGAACTGCTCACGACGGCCGACATCGTCAGCCTGCACCTTCCCTGCACGGCCGAGACCACCGATCTGATCAATGCCCAGACGCTGGCCAGGATGAAGCCCGGCACGGTATTGATCAATACGGCCCGCGGCGGCCTGGTCGATGAACATGCCTTGGCCCATTCGTTGGCCAGTGGGCACCTGATGGCGGCCGGTCTCGACGCTTTCAAGACCGAGCCTCTGCCGATCGACAGCCCTTTGCAGAAACTCGATAACGTGCTTCTGGCGCCGCACATGGGCGGGCTCGACCTGGATAGCCAGCGCGACATGAGCACCAAGGCGGCACAGTGCATCGCCGATCTCTACCAGGGCCGTTGGCCCGAGGATTGCGTGGTCAACTCGCAACTGCGACCAGGTTGGAAGTGGACTACCGGCTGAACGTCAATCCCGGATCATCCTGCGGCGCGCCGGGCATCTTGAAGTTGAACGAGCCATCGCCATCAAGGGTCACTTGTCCCAGCATGGCGCCCCCTTGCTTGCTTTGCATGATCAAGAGCGCGTTCTCGACGCCGTAGGTGCCGGTGAGGACCTGGTTGTGGTCCTTTTGCGCAAATTTCCAGGTGAAGGTCTTGTCGGGTTTCAAGGTCAGGTCGAAGTTCGAGCCATCGTCGCGGCTCGCGTGCCAACTGCCCACAAGAACTGCCGGGTCGACCGGCTCCGCTTCGGCAATGGGTTGGCCGGTCGGTTGGCCGGGCTGATTCGAATCGGGGTCAGGCCCTGGCACCGGCGGCGGACCGTCCGCCACCGATGTGGATGTGCTGGCCATCCTCAGCAAATCGGCGGCGAGCCGGTCGGACGGCACGATCCGCACGACTTGTCGCAGCAACTCGCCGGCCTGTTGCACGTTGCCTGCGGTCATGTAGTGGTAAGCCAAAAGGAACTGGCCGTCGGCCTTTCGAGGATTCAATTCGACGTATCTCTCAAGGGCCCGCAACTGGGCCGTGTAGGGGTCGGGACCGGGGTAGAGGCCGGACATCGTCGTCCAGTCCCATCCAGGACCGATGGCCAACACGGAGTGAATCGTCGAGGCGGCGTCGGCGTAGTTTCCCAGCGCGAACAACGCCAGCGCGCGGAATTCATGCATCGGCGCGTCGGTCGGCTGTTGGGCAATCGCCTGATCGACCAGCGACAGCGCGTTGGCATAATCGCCCGCCTTGAAGCTGGCCATCGCGGCATTGAACGCATCGGTCGCCGTCGCCGAGGGTGGCGGCGCACCGGCAACGGCCACCGGGATCGGCTGCGAATAGTTGTAACCGCCACCGACGCCAGTCCAATACGGATTGGTGTACGGCATGTAACCGCTCATGTAGTAGGGGCTTCCCAGCCCCCACCCACCATAACCCCAACCGAGAGGATATCCGGCGGACAACCCAAACCCAACGCCGTAGCCGAGACCGAATCCGACGCCGTATCCCCAGCCGTAGCCAGGATAGCCCCAATGGTGATTCCAATAGCCGTGGTACCATGGGTGGTTGTAAAAACTGGGATGGTAATGGGCGCCAGCGAAGGCAATGTTGTGGTTACCGAACCGGTATTGGTTGGCAATCGCCGTTGCACCGAATACCGAGTGGTTCGCGAATTGCGGATGGAATCCAGCAGCGCCCAGGTTACGGCCTGCGCCGACGAAGGCGTTTCCACCAAGGCCGGTAGCGACATGCGGCGAGGAGAACGTCAACGCGCGGCCTGGAGTCACGTGACCTCCGGCAGCGAAGCTGCTTCCGCCGATCGCGCCCACATGGGCTCCGCCGAATTGACCGCGTCCCACGCTTCCGCCACCAGCTCCGAACCCTCCGCTTACGTGCGCTGCTGCGCCGCCCGCATGGCCACCACCACCGCCAAAACCGCCGCTATGCCCTCCTCCGCCAAATCCACCTCCGCCGTGTCCTCCGCCCCCGCCCCCCATGCCTCGCCCCGCGACTCGACTTGCCTCCAACGGTGCAAAGACGAGCGCCGCGCAGATGATCAACGCCGGTTTCTTCATGGTTTGGGCCTTGTTTTGTGAGTGGTGAGGCCGCCCCATCGGAGGCAGGCCTTCGACGTCGGCAGATTTCGCTTGTCGCTTGTACTCAATGATCCTTAGTCTGCGATCGCTTCGGTTTGGGTGGCGCACGTACGACCCGGATTTCGGCCGTGTCAGGCAGCGACTCACCCCCCAGCACGCGATGCATGCCTTGCCAGGTCATCTCGTGCGGGCTGACGCTGGTGTGGATTTCGGTCGCCGAACCGACACGGCCATCGGCCGACACCCCGTGCAGCTTTACGATCCAACGATCGCCGCTTTGGTGCCAGAAGCCTTCGCTGTGCCCGCCGGCGTTGTCGAAATTCCAGGTTTTGATTTGCATGGTCAACGGGTCCCAGCCGATGCGTTGCGTTCCGCTGATGGCCGGCTGGCCCGCGACCTTCACGGAATAATCGCACAGCAGGAAATTCTTGCCGTCGTCCCAGCGATAAGTAGTCGCCACGACTGAGTCGGCGCCTTCGTCGACCCAATCGCCGATCATCCAATCGAGCTGCTCGAGTTGCTCATGGGGCGAGCGCGGCTGGACGATCGTAAGCACGTCGCGAGCGCTGGCCACCAGCCACTTGCCCCCCTCCCTGACATGGACCACCGTGTAGCGATCGTGCGGCAAGTTCGATTCATCGTCGGCGGTCTGCACGAGCCGGCCGTCTTCGATGGCGAGGTTGTCGGAAAGAAACCGCAACGAATCGATCTCGATCGCCATCTTGTACTTCGAAGGTTGAGCGAATTGCGCCGCGAAGGCTTTCTCGATCGCATCGCGCCCCTGAATGGCGTTGCCTTGCTCATCGACCATTTCAGCTTGTGGGGCGAACTGGGTGGCGATTTTCTTGGCATCGCCGGCATTGTAAGCTTCGGCAAATTCGACGGCCGACTGCCGCAGGATCTTATCATCGGCGACGCGGGGCGGACTTGAGGCCGCGGCGCGGACGGTGGGCTTCTTGGCGGGCTTGTCGTCCGCCATACCGGCGCCGACGAGCACCGCAACGGCGGTTATGGCGGCTGGCAACGGGCTCACTCTCGTCATCAAAGCACCTCATGGCGGGAACATGCGTCAATGCGGCGACGAAAAGACGATTTTAGAGAGTACGCGAGAGAAAGCAATCCGACTTCGCGTAGGGTGGCGGAGACGCTGGTGGTCTGATTCTCCACGCGCCTCATGACACGGCCAGGGCACCCGCCTCAATCCCGGAAGATTCCTTCATTTCCCCTTCGGCGTAAGTCGGGACAGGCCTAGCGTGGCCCAGGAACTGGCGGCGCAGGTGATCGGCGTCAATAGTTTCGAACTCCCGGGCGAGCCATCGGGGGTCGAGCGAGAAATCATCGGCCAACTGCCGTCCGCGGCTTGCGTCGCGATCAGGAAGTCGATCCCGCGCTTGATCTCGGGTCGTTCGGCCGTATAGCCGGCGAGCGACAAGGCATACAACGTCTGGCCGGTGGCAAAGGCGTCGCTCCTTAATTCGGGGACGGTCTGGCTCCAGCCACCGTCGGCGCGTTGCAGCGAGAGCAACTCGGCGATCGTGGTTTGCATCGTTTCGAGCGGCCTGGCGATGCGAACCCCCACCAGCAGCTTCAGGACTCTGTCCTGATGGATGTCGGAGAGCTTCGCGGCATCGAGCCAGGCGATCGCTTTCGACAGCGCCGCACTTTGTGCTTCCGGTGCCTCGGGGCCCGCCTCCCCCGCGAGCGCCATGATGATCCAGGCGGCGTCGGTGGACTGGGTTTCGTTAATCGGCGGTCGCCTGAGTGTGGCAAAGAACTCCCACGAACCGTCGGCTTGCTGCTTGTTGACGATTTCCTCCGTGATCAGCTTCAGGCTTTGTTTCTGTCCCTCTTCCAGCGCTGGGATCGACTGCGCGGCGACGGCCAGGAACGGGAGGCCCATATTCAGCCCTCGACCCTGAGGGCGCGGGTCGGGCGGGTCAGCCGGATTGGGAAAGATCTTCGAGGCCAGCAGTTTATCCTTACTGCCCAGCAAGGCCTCGGTCGTATCCGTCACGAATTTCTTGTCGGTCGCGTACCCCTGCCGTTCGGCTTCGCTCAGCGCCCAGAGCACCATCGGCACGTGATGACACGCGGCACATTGGCGAGTCTTCAACCAGGCATCGCATTCGGCCTGAATATAGCCCGTGGCGCGCTCGACCGATTGCTCGACCTGCTGCCGCGTTGCGGAGGGAACCGAAACGGGTTCCTCGGCAACAACCAGATGCGAAACCCAAATCGCCGGAATGAACACAGCGCAGAAGGATAATCGAGCCACGGTCAACTCCAAGCGCTAGGAAAAAGAGTTTGCAGGCCAGGCATGCAGGCAAAGCCTGCGTGGCGCTTGGCGGTAAGCACAATCTTGATTCTACGCCACAGTCACCTAAGCTTGCAACGGTGGCAGGACGAAGGGCAGTGTCCAGATCCGCTATTAGGACACCACCAGACGAAGCGTGAGGAAGCAGACGAAGCGTGAGGAAGTTGTCCTGTTCGCACGTCACGTTAAGTTGGTTGGCGAGCCTGTCGCTCCACCACCCACTATTTGGAAAGCAATCGCACGATCGCCGCGTGCGCGCGTCCGATTTGCGCCGCTGTCTTCCCGCGTTTGTTGCGAGCATTGCGGTCGGCGCCGTGCGCCAGCAGCCACCGCACCGCTTGGGCATTACCCCGCCGCGCGAAGTACATCAGCAGCGTGCCCTGGTTCTCGTCGCGCGCATTGACGTTGGCTCCGCTCGCGGCGAGCAGTTCCATCACCGGAATCGGATCGGCCTTCGAGCGTGTCTTCGTAAGATGCATCAGTGGTGTCAGGCCGTCAGCGCCCAGCGCGTCGGCTTGGGCTCCCCGTTCGAGCAGCAACTTGATCAGCGGAAGTTTGCCGCCGCGAACGGCGTAGTGTAGCGCGGTGAGTCCGTATCGCCCGCGGTCGTCGACGCTCGCGCCGTAATCGAGCAACACGGTGACGCGGTGCAGCTCATTGCTGCTCACGTCGGGCCGGCACGCGCGCGGCAGCATCCAGTCGGGTACTTGCTTGCCCTGGGCGATCAGCAGATCGGCGACAGGGCGCTGGGCGTCGTCGAGACGGCCGAGAAGACTGCTGCGCTTCACGTCTGCGCCGTGCTCGATCAGCAGCTTCACCAGATCCACCCGGTTCATCGCCACCGCCAGCGTGAGCAGCTTGCCGCTGTGTTGCCGCACCTCGGCGCCACGATCGATAAGCAGTTCCGTGGCATCGATACTGCCGCCGCAGACCGCATGACACAATAGCGAGACTTCCTGGAAGTCGTCGGCGGGGTCGATGGCGTGGACGAGCGCCGGATGGCGATCGAGATGGCCGCCGAGCGCCGACAGGTCGCCCAGCCACGCCGCCGTGAACACGTCGTCGATGGCGCCGTGCGCCAGCAGCGGCGCCACCAGCGCCGGCCGCCATTTCTTCGCGATGGCCAGCGGCGTGACGGCGACGCCGGTTCCCAGGTGGACATCGTCGCAGGCCATGGTCGCATACAGCGGATCGCATGCGGGCGTATTGCAATCGGCGCCGGCGTTCAGCGCCAGCTCGAGAATTGCCGGGTGATTGCAGTACGTCGCGACCCAGGCCAGCGTGCGGTTGTGCTCCCCGCGCCGGCCGGCAATCGTTCGGTCGTTCGCGAGCGCCTTGCGGACATTTTCCGTGCGTCCCTTGGCGGCGTCGTCGAGCAGAGTCTCGAACCGCACCTGCGCCGGATCTTGAACTCCCTCGCAGCTCCTGCGAAGTTCAATCGGCTCCGTCTCGGGACTGTGAATCATCGCCTTGGCGATCCGCGCAAGGGGCCGCATGATAGTCTCCGCGTCGAGACCGCGGGCAACGAGCGCCTCGCGCATGCAGCGCAGCCACGCCGCGGCCCCCTTGGGGCTGATAAAGCGGTGCTGGTGCCGCCGTAGAAGACCTCCGGCAAGGTCGTCCGCATAGCCTCGGCTACCGCCGAACCACTGCACGAAAAAGGGGGTCGCCTCCGCGCTATTGAAGTGCGCAAACGCCACCCGCAGCAGTTCGTCGTGCTCGATGCGGCGATAGAGGTCCGCGATCAGCGCCGCCACGCCGTCGCTGCCACCAACGGCCTTCCAGTGCTCCGCGCCAGGATACGCCACCAGCGGTTCGCCGCGATGGCGCAATTCGTCGTGAATCGAGTTTGTGGCCTGATTCTTCAACTGGATCGCAAATGATGAGAGGGTGGTGGGTCAGGCTTTTCCGCCGACAACAAGTAGTGTCCAGAGCGCTGCATGCGATAGTACAAGATGCCCGTGCTCCGTTCAAAACCGAGTGACAGATAAAGCGCTTTAAAGTCCCCGGGAAGTCTGCCCGGTGTGTGGCATGAACACATTCGTCGGCCGCCGGATTGCGGTGAGCATTTTTCCCTATTTCGCGAATGGCTTCTCGTTCGGTTTGGCTGCCGGGGCGCATGAACCGTGCTTCGCGGCCTGCGAGCCAATTCCTGGGCCGGCCCCCGTGCCGTGGTGACGGCCCCATCGAGCACTAAGGACTTGACCGCCTTATTTGCCGGCTTCAGTCAAGGTCGAAAACCACCAGATCGGCGACATGCGGGTGCCACGACCTATCGCGGATGTCAGATACCGGCCGCACCTGTGTATAAAGGATAGAGAAAGTGCGCAGGGATGAATCCAACCCCGGAAACACGAGCCAGCTTGCTGATCCGCGTCCGCGATCCGGCCGACCAGGCGGCGTGGTACGAATTCGTCGAAATCTATCGGCCGGTCATCCTGCGGCTGGCTCGGCAAAAGGGGATGCAAGACGCGGACGCGGATGATGTCGCTCAACAGGTTCTGGTCGCGGTCGCCAAAGCAGTGGAGCAGCGGGAACATGATCCGAGCCGGGCAAAGTTCCGCACGTGGCTCCAGCGAGTGGCTCACAACGCGATCATCAATGCGCTCACCCGCTGCAGGCCGGACCGCGGCTCGGGCGACTCGGAGCTGCTGGCGGTGCTCAACCAGCACGAGTCGCCGAGCGGACCCGCTTCGGATCTGTTGCGGTTGGAGCATCGGCGCGAAGTTTTCCGCTGGGCCGCGCGGCAGGTTCGCCAGGAGTTCCATCAGGCCACGTGGGACGCGTTTTGGCTGACTGCCGTCGAGGGACGCGCCGTCGAGGCCGTGGCGGAAGAATTGGCGAAAAACCGGGGGGCGATCCATGCCGCCCGCAGCCGCGTCATGCGGCGAATCCAGGAAAAGGTGAATGAATACGAGCGGGACGCGTAGGGCAACATTGGCATGCGCGTTCGTTGAACACCGGCGGATTGGATGCAGGCCGGCGCGTCTCAGAGTTTGCCCACCGGCGTGTATGAATTGTGGGCGGCGTGGGTATTAAGCAAATCAGGAGGTAGCAGTGATCGGCCATCGAATGACGTGCGATCCGCGGCGGATCGAGCAGTTCCTGGAACAGCAGTTGAACGACGAAGAACGGACGGCGTTCGAAGCGCACCTGGACGACTGCGGCGATTGCCGTCGCCGACTCGAAGCGGCCGCCGCCGGCGACGACATCTGGTCGGAGATACGCGATTCGCTACGGGGCCAGCAACTGCCGGCGGACGGTCCGCCGCCGAGCGATTCCGCGCTCGATTCGGCCCCGTGTGGCGACGCATCGTTCAGCCACGCCACGGTCCTCAGGCTTTTGGCGCCGACCGATGACGAGCGGATGCTTGGCCGCTTGGGGGCATATGAGGTCGTGGGAGTCATCGGATCGGGTGGAATGGGCGTCGTGCTGAAAGCGTTCGATGCCGCGTTGAATCGGTTTGTAGCCATCAAAGTGCTGGCGCCGCATTTGGGCAGCAGTGGCGCGGCGCGGAAGCGCTTCTCGCGTGAGGCGCAAGCGGCCGCCGCGGTGGTGCACGATAACGTGATGGAAATTTACGGCGTGGCCGATGTGGAGGGGCTCCCGTATCTGGTCATGCCTTACGTCCGAGGGCCGTCGTTGCAGCGCCGGCTCGACGACGATGGGCCGCTGGCGCTCGTCGAGATTCTGCGGATCGGAATGCAAGCCGCGGCCGGACTGGCCGCAGCCCACGCGCAAGGACTCGTTCACCGCGATGTCAAGCCGGCCAACATCCTGCTTGCCGACGGCGTCGAGCGCGTGAAGCTTACCGATTTCGGCCTTGCCCGCGCGGCGGACGATGCCAGCCTGACGAAGACCGGCATCATCGCCGGCACACCGCAATATATGTCGCCTGAGCAGGCCCGCGGCGAATCGCTCGACCAACGGAGCGATTTGTTCAGCCTGGGCAGCGTGTTGTACTCAATCTGTACGGGCCGTGCGCCGTTCCGGGCTGAAACGAGCTACGGTGTGCTAAGGCGCGTTACCGACGATGAGCCGGTAGCGATTCGCGAGATCAATCCAGATATCCCCGAATGGCTGTGCCGGATCATCGCGCGGCTGATGTCGAAGCAGCCGGGCGACCGTTTCGCGTCAGCCCGCCAGGTTGCCGAGTTACTGGAAGAATGTCTCGCCCACGTCCAACAACCGACAGCCGTGCCGCTGCCTGCTTCGCTTGTGCCCCGATCCAATGGGAGCGGTAACTTTTCGACCTCTCGCCGTAGGTCAGGAGTCTTCGCCATGATCGCAACCCTGGGTCTGATCGGAATGCTTCTTTGGCAGGCGATGGGCGACCCAGACGCCGACAAATCGCAATCTCCCGCGGGCGCGGCGGTCGCTGAAATGCCGCCGGCCCAGTCACCGCCGTCTGCATCAGAGGCAGCCCAGCCACAACCGGCCGCATCGCAGCCGGCAGAATCACAGCCGAGTGCGACCGAGGCCGCGCCGACGCGACTACGCCATATCGGGGCCCTTACGACCGGCCATGACGTCAAGCTCGCGTGCTCGGCCGACGGACGGCTGATCGCGATTGTGAACAGCAACCCGACGTTGATCATGTTGGGAAGTGGAAGGAGCCGAGTTGAAGGGAACTGGAAGTCGTCGGCCGACATTTTGGACGCCGCGACGGGGAAGATTCTGATCTCGATCAAGCTCACCACGGCCGACGAAGACAAAGTGCTCGACGCGACCGAACGTATTTCCCACGTGGAAGGGACGGCCCTGGCGTTTTCGCCGGATGGGAAAATGCTGGCCGTCGGGACGAGCATCGGCCAGGTCAAACTGTTCCACGCGCGGACCGGCGAACTGGTGCGGTCGTTGGACGATGACGTGGCGAAACTCGCTGACAACGAGACCCCGGAGAATTGGAAGTTGCTCAGGCGCGCGATGGGTAGCGTCGAGTCGTTGGAGTTTTCGCCTGATGGCGCGGCGTTGGCTGCCTGTGGCAGCTCGTTTGCCGACTTCTCCGAGGGGTTTGACGGCGTACAGAGGTTGGGTTTTCGGACCACAGGTCCCGGCCGGCTGAAGCTGTGGGAGGTCGAAACCGGGAAGCTCAAACATGACCTGGCCGGGCATAACGACCAGGCGTTCTCGGTCGCCTTTTCTCCCGACGGAAAGTGGTTGGCGAGTGCCGGGCGTTGGCACACCGATGGGGACGCGTTTGGGAACGGCGTGATCCTTTGGAGCGCCAAGAGCGGCGAGCAGATTCACCGATTGATCAGAACCACCGCGAACGCCGGCGTTCGATCGATTGCGTTCTCGCCGGATAGCAAGCGGTTGGCGTTGGGCACGCAGCGTTTTGACAACAGCGATGCGGAGCACCCCAGCTCGGGCGGCGTGAGCCTGGTACACGCTTCGACGGGCATCGAAGAGTGGCTGGTTACGGTTCCTGGTTGGGCGAGACCGGTGGCATTCTCGCCAGACGGTAAGAGTGTCGCGGTGCTGTGCGGCGGACGTTCGATCAGGTTCCTGGAAACGGAGACGGGGACGACCAGGCACGAAATCCGACCGGAAGACTCCCAACAAGGATACCTATGGGACGATTTCGCATTCGCGCAGCGCGGCCACTTGCTGGCGATCGGCACCGTGGATAAAGAGCAAAATGGGGGCGTTGAGCTCTGGAGCACCCGCAGCGGTAACGATACCGATGCGCCCGCCGCGACATCACCGCCAAAAGAGGTGTCGGGGGAAACGAAGGACGGGTCGAAGACCACAACAAACTTCACGACCAGAGCGAGCGTGAGAACCATCGCGTGCTCGGAAGATGGCACTCTTATCGCCGTTGCGAACGGCGGCCCGACGTTCATCGGAGGGGTCAGAGCCAAAGCCAACATTCTGGACCACTGGAAGCCGTCAGCGGAAATCTTGGACGCCAAGACGGGGGAGATGGTCGTCTCGCTAAAGCTCACCAGCGACGAGGAAGACGCGGTGCTCGCCGCAACCGAGCAAATCACTCACTTCGAAGTAACGGCCCTCGCGCTTTCGCCCGATGGAAACCTGGCGGCTGTCGGCACCGACATTGGCCAGGTCAAACTTTACAGCGCGCGGACCGGGGAATTGGTGCGCTCGTTGGACGATGAGGTGTCGAAACTCGCGGACAGCCAGACCCCAGAGAATTGGAAGCCGCTTAAGCGAGCCATGGGGAGTGTGGCGTCGTTGGCGTTTTCGCCCGACGGCGGCCAATTGGCCATCTGCGGCAAATCATTTGGGGACTACGCTCGTACATTCGTAAGAGAACGACTGCTCGACGAGCTGAGCACAGGCCCCGGCCGGTTGAAGATCTGGGATGTCAGAACCGGGACGCTCAAGCATGATCTGGCCGGGCATAGCCACGCCAACGCGGTGGCTTTTTCTCCGGATGGCAAATTGCTGGCCAGCGCCGGACGTTGGAACGATAGTCAGTCCAGGACCGGCGTCGTCATTTGGAATTCCACGACGGGCCAGAAGCTGCGCACAGTGGTGACGGACACGAACGGCAGCGCGAATTCCGTCGCGTTCTCGCCGGACGGCAAACAGATGGCGATCGTCTCGCTCAATTTCGACGTCGACAAGGCGAACGATGCCATCACGAGTGCCATCAGCCTGGCACAGGTCGCGACGGGCGTTGTCGAGTGGCGGCGCGCGTATGCCGGTCTGGTGAAGCCGGTGGCATTCTACTCGGGTGCCGTATTGGACCTGAGCGGCGGACAATCGTTTCGTTTGATGCAACCAGAGACGGGGAAAACGCTGGCGATCATCAACCGACCGGCCGACCCAAACCAGCGCGGACGATGGAATGATTTCGCGATCACGAAGCGAGGCCAGATTTGGGTGACTGGCGGCGAGGATGGCGAGGGGCAAGGGACCGTCGAAATTATGGATACCAGTGGCGAGGTGAGATAAGGCGGGTCTCACGCAGCCAGTTCACACCAGGCGCTCGCCTTAAAAAAACAATGACCCGCCAAAAGCCCAAGGTAGTGACGGGCGGCCTCGTCGTGGGGCAGGTTTCCAACCTGCCATTGAGGTTTTCTGGCAGGTTGGAAACCTGCCCCACGGGATCATCCCTCACTTTTGGCGGGTCGTTGTAAAAAAACGCGTCGAGCTGGCGTGCGGCCGGCACAGCGGCGTGTGCTTGCTACGATGCCGGCCGCTCGCTCAGAGGGTCGGTTTGACCCGGCGCGTACCGAAGGCTATACCGGACGCGGGGCAAAATGGAACAACGGCGCTGACCAGTAGGTTGGGCTTTCCAGCCTGACACGACCGAGCGCTACGCAGTCAGGCTGGAAAGCCTAACCTACACGTCTGCGTGTAAACCTTGAACCAGGAGCTTCTAAAAATGCAACGACGGGCACGTACTGGTTGGCTGGTCGCAGGTCTGCTCGCGGCGATGGCGGTTGAAAGCCATGCGCAGGAAAAGCCGCTATCCCGGATCGCGTTTGGCTCGTGCGCCAACCAGGATCGCCCGCAGCCCATCTGGGAGGCCGTCGTCGCCACGAAGCCGGAGTTGTTCTTATTCATCGGCGACAACGTCTACGCCGACACCGACGACATGGACGTCCTGCGCGCGAAATACCAGCTACTGGGCGGTCAAGAGGGCTTTCAAGAGCTGAAACAGACTTGCCCTGTGCTCGCCACTTGGGACGACCACGACTTTGGCGCGAACGACGCCGGGGCCGAGTACCCGAAGAAACGGGAATCGCAGCAGGTGTTTCTCGACTTCTTCGGTGTGCCGAAGGATGATATTCGCCGCCGACAGGAGGGTGTGTATCAGGCCCGCGCGTATGGTCCGGTGGGGAAGCGGGTGCAGATCATCCTGCTCGACACGCGTTATTTTCGCAGCCCGCTGAAGAAAGGGTTCAAGAGCGGTGAGCCTGGCGAGGGACAACGCGGCGTTTACGTGCCTGACGCCGATATGAAAGCCACGATGCTGGGCGAAAAGCAATGGAAGTGGCTGGGAGAGCAGCTTGCCGTGCCGGCTGAGGTGCGGATCATCGCCTCGAGCATTCAGTTCGTGGCCGACGAACACGGCTCGGAGAAGTGGGGCAATTTTCCACACGAACGCCGGCGTTTGCTGAAATTACTCCGCGAGTCACGGGCGGCAGGCGTCGTGTTCGTGAGCGGCGACCGACATCTGGCCGAAATCTCGCGCCTGTCGGCCATGCAAGAGGGAGGCGTCGGCTATCCGCTCTACGACGTCACGTCCAGCAGCCTGAACGTGCCCAGCGGGAACTTCACGAAAGCCGGGACACGGTTCGCCAACGAGGTGAATTCGTACCGTGTCGGGCTGACGTTCTTCGAGTGCAATTTCGGCACGATCGATATCCAGTGGGATAAGCCCAGCCCAGTAATTCGCCTGCAGGTTCGCGACGAGCAGGGCGACGTCGTCTTGCAGCAGAGGGTGTCGCTGGACCAGCTTCAGCCGGCGAAATCGCCGTGATCGGTGGCCGGTGCGGAGCTTGGCATGCCACCGGCTTGCCTCTGCCCCAGCCAGCGTGATTGTCTCATTGTCAACCGCGTGACGTATAAGGCTTTACCGGCACGCGCCGATCCGTGACAATGGAACGCGATCCACCAGGAGCCCGTTTTGCCGTGGTCCGCGAGTTTGCCATTTTGATGTTTTCTCCCAGGATCATCGCGCTCGTTGCCGGCTTCGCCTGCCAAGCGGTCGGGCATGTGACCCTCGCGGCGCCTGACGAGCGCGCGAACGAACGCGCGGAGGCCCAACGATACGACGAACAAATCCGCCCGTTTCTCACTCGCCATTGCTTTGAATGCCATAGTGGCGAGAAACCCAAGGGCGATTTGCGTCTGGACCAGCTCGCGTCTGACTTCGCCAGCGAGGAAAGCCGTGCGAAGTGGTTGGAGGTTCGCGAACGGGTCGAATCGGGCGCGATGCCACCCAAGTCGCAGCCTCGCCCGGGGGAAGCTGACGTGAAGAGGGTCGCCGACTGGATCGGCGGCAGGATCGAGGCGGCGGAAGCCGTTCAACGAGCGGCCCAAGGGCGAGTGGTTCTCCGCCGGCTCAACCGCATCGAGTACGAGAATACGGTCCGCGATCTGCTGGGCGTGCATGCCGAGCTGAAGGAGATGCTTCCCCGTGACAGCTCTTCGGAAGGTTTCGACAACGTGGGTGAAGCGTTGCACCTCTCGTCGTTCCAAATGGAGAAATACCTGGAAGCGGCCGACATGGCACTGAAGCTGGCCATCGCCAACCGGCCCGAGCCGCCACCGGCCATCAAGAAGCGCTATTACATGAAAGATCAGCACCAGGTGAAGACCACGACCGAAAACGTGTACCGCAAGCTCGACGACGGCACCGCGGTACTGTTCAGCTCGTCCCCCTGGACGGCGATCGTGCTCTATGAGCTGTACCCGTCGGAGCGCGGCGATTACCGCTTTCGCGTCTCGGCTTCGGGTTTTCAAAGTGCTGAAAAGCCGGTAACGTACCGCCTTGACGCGGGCAATTTGTCGATGACCGGTAAGCCAAGTCTTGTCGGCTATTTCGATGCCCCCGCCGACAAGCCGAGCGTCGTCGAGTTCGTTGCGCATCTCGAGCCGACGAATACGCTCAGAATCCATCCTTACGGTTTGGCGGGGTCTCAAGCCGTCCACAAAATCGGGGCCGAAAAGTTCGACGGACCCGGGTTGGCGATCCAATGGGTGGATGTCGAAGGGCCGCTCAACGACACCTGGCCGCCCGAGAGCCATCGCCGCATTTTCGGCGACCTGGCACAGGCGCCGGCACCCGATGAAAACTTTGCCAAGCGGGTCCAGGTCGTTTCCAGCGACCCCCTGGCCGACGGCCGGCGTGTTTTGCGCGGTTTTGCCCGGCGAGCGTTTCGGCGCGCGGTGACTGACGACGATCTCGAACCGTTCATGTCCCTCTTCGAGGCCGGCCTGGCCCAGGAACAAACCTTCGAGCAGGCCGTCCGCGTTGGTCTTACGGCCATCATGGTCTCGCCGGAATTCCTGTTCCTCGACGAGAAGCCCGGCAAGCTCAATGACTTTGCGCTGGCCAGCCGCCTCTCGTATTTCTTGTGGAGCACCATGCCCGACGAGGAGCTGCTGCGAATCGCCGAACAGGGCGACAGGTCGGCCGGCTTGACTACGGCGGATGGCGTCGCGGCGGCCAGTGCCGAGGATGTTGGTGTCGCGGCGGCCAATGCTGTGGAAGATATCGCCGCGGTAGAAGATGCCACGCGCGGCGCGGACGCGAGTCTGGGCGATCCGAAGGTCCTCCGAGCGCAAGTCGAGCGGATGCTCGAAGACCCCAAGGCGGCGGCCTTCACCGAGAACTTCGTCGGCCAGTGGCTCGGGCTGCGCGACATCGACTTCACCGAACCGAGCCATATTCTGTATCCCGAGTTCGACGACATGCTCAAGGTTTCGATGGTCCGCGAAACCGAGCTGTTCTTCACGGAGATCCTCAAGAACGACTTGAGCGTGATGAACTTCGTCGCCTCCGACTTCACGATGCTCAATGGGCGGCTGGCCCGACATTACGGCATCGCGGGCGTGGATGGCTGGGAGTTCCAGAAGACGCCCCTTCCTCCCGACAGCCATCGCGGGGGCGTTCTGACGATGGCCAGCGTGCTGAAGGTGACGGCCAACGGCACGAGCAGCTCGCCGGTGACGCGCGGCGCCTGGGTGCTCGATCGCATCCTGGGCACGCCGCCCCCCAAACCTCCGGAAAACGTGGCGGCCCTCGAGCCAGACATCCGCGGCGCCACGACGATTCGCGAACAGTTGGCCAAGCACCGGCAGATCGCGACGTGCGCGAGCTGCCACTCGCTGATCGACCCGCCCGGTTTCGTGCTCGAGAATTTCGACGTGATCGGCGGCTGGCGCGAGTATTACAGGACCAGCGGAAACGGAAAAGAAGTGATTTTGAATGGCCAGCGGATGCACTATCTGCAGGGACCGACGATCGACCCGGCCGACGTGCTGGCCGATGGCCGGGCATTTCGGAACATCGACGAATTCAAGCAATTGCTGCTGGCGGACAAAGACCAGATCGCCCGCGCCTTGACCGTGAAGCTCGTGACCTATGCCACTGGCGGGCCACCCGCCTCGACCGATCGGCCGGCGATCGACGCGATCGTCGGCAAAGTGCGCGAGAAGGGCTATGGTCTCCGTTCGTTGGTGCATGAGATCGTGGCGAGTGAGCTGTTTCGGCGGAAGTAGAGTCGGGGGAGGGGGTGAGGAGGTGAGGGGGTAATGGGATGATGAGATAGGGAGTTGTACGAGTGGCGAAGCAATCGCAAGACGTAGGTATTCAAATGAAAAACGAAAGACGCAGCAAGACACCTGACCCCATCATCTCATCCCCTCCTCACCTCATCACCTCTCCCCCTCCTCACCGCATCAACCGTCGCCAGCTCCTCCGTGCCGCGGGCGTGGGGCTGGCGCTGCCGGTGCTCGAATACTTTTCGCCGCGCGGCCGCGCGGCGACGGACTCGCCTCCGATGCGCCGCATGGTGTGCATCTGCACGCCGCTGGGGCTGCACGCCCCTAATTTCTTCCCGGAGCAGACCGGTAAGGACTACCAATTCACTCCGTACCTGGAGGCAATCAAAGATTACCGCGACGATTTCACCGTGATCTCCGGGCTGTCGCATCCGGACGTGGGCTCCAGCCACGACTCGGCCTACAGCTTTTTGACCGGCGCTCCGCATCCCGAAATTCGCGCCGGCTTCCGCAACAGCATTTCGCTCGACCAGTTCGCCGCCGAGCACATCGGCGGCGAGACGCGTTTTCCGAGCCTCTCGTTGTCGGCCGAGGGATTCGGCATCTCCTGGACTCGCAGCGGCGCGCCCGTGCCGACCGATACGTTTCCCTCGGATGTATTCAAGAGGCTCTTTCTGGAGGGCCGTCCCGAAGAAGTCCAGGCCCAGACGCGACGCTTGCGCGACGGCCGGAGCATTCTCGACATGGTCCGCGAACGGACCAGAAAAATCGAAACGGCCGTCGGTTCCCGCGATCGCGAGAAGCTCGACGAATATTTCACCAGCGTTCGCGAACTGGAGCAGCGGATGGCCGTGAGCGAGCAGTGGTCGAAAAGGCCCAAGCCGAAGGTCGATGTTAAACCGCCGGAGAATAACTTTATCTCGGGCGACCTGATCGGCAAGACGGTGCTCATGTTCGACCTGATCCATCTGGCCCTGCAAACCGATTCAACCCGAATCATTACGATGATGTTGCTTGGGACCAGCGACGTGCCGCCGATCGCGGGCGTGTCGCTCGGCCATCACGACCTGTCGCACCACGGCCAGGACCCCAAGAAGATCGAGCAGCTCCGGACGGTCGAGATGGAGAAAATGAAAACCGTGCGCGGGCTGCTGGAGAAGCTGGCGAAAACCGAAGAACAAGGCGAAACGCTGCTCGACCGGACGATGGTCTTCTTCAGCAGCAACCTGGGAAATGCCAGCAATCATTCCAGCCGGAACCTGCCGGTGCTTTTCGCGGGCGGCGGCTTCAAGCACGGTCATCACCTGGCCTTTGATCCGAATAGCCCGCCGCCGTTGTGCAATCTGCAATTGACGATGCTCCAGCGCCTGGGCATCGAGGCCGAGAGGTTCGGTTCGAGCACGGGCACGCTGACGGGCTTGGAGGCGGCGGGTTAGGAGTGCCTCAAGCGGGATGAGGGGCGGGGGTGATGAAGTGATGAGGTGATGAGGAGGTAATGGGGTGAGGAGGTGGGGAGGTGATGAGGTCAGGTGTTTTGCCTTCCGTTTTGTTTTTCATTTGAATACCCACGTTTTGCGATCGCTGCGCCACTCATGAAACACCCAATCTCTTCATCTCATTATCCCATCATCCCATCATCCCTGCTGAGTGCCGGCGTGTTGGCGGCTACGATGCTTGCGGCACACGCCGAGGTGGCAGCGAAGACGGCCGACACGCCGGAATCGCTAATGGCTGAGATTGAGGCGCTGAAGGCCGCCAAGGTCGCGTGGCGCGAGATTAGCTGGAAAAACTGCCTGCTCGATGGACTCCGAGAGTCGCGCGCCCAGAACAAGCCCGCCTTGCTCTGGATCTTCATCGACCGTCCGATCGACGACGCGCGCTGTTGAGTCTTCGCAGGGGCCGCCCGTGAGGCGGTCTTCTCGAATCCCGATATCATTCGTCGCATCAACGCGGATTTCGTGCCGGTGGCCCTCAAGGCCGGCCTGGTCAACAATCCGACCAACGACGATGAAGGCCGGCTCTACCGGGAGATTGGCCGATCGAAGCCCGCCCCGCAAGGAATCTGTGTTGTCAACTCGGCCGGCAAAGTGCTCGACTGGGCGCTGATGTTCGACGACGACCAGAGCGTACTCGACTTTCTCGACCATACCTTGAATCGGTTCGCCAAGTACCCCGACGCCAGGCGACCGTTCCCGGCCGAGCGATTTATGAAGTTTCCGAGCCAGAAGCTCGACGACAGCCAGGATAGCGGCTTCGTTCCGCCGACGATCGAGCGCCACGCCGCTGGAGATCTCTGTCCCGCGAAGCCGCGAATCACGCCGGGGACGATCGTCAGCCTGGTGTTTGGCCGGGCATTCGATTCCGAAGGCAAGCCTCTGGCCGACACGGCGAGTCAAGAGCACTACATCGAAGATCGCTTTACCCTGCCCGTGAGCATGCAGGAGGAATTGGCGGAGCAACTCGTAAACGCCCGCAATGGGCGCTTCCGGCTGGCCGACGACCTGGCGCGGCTGCTCGTAACCCATGCATTCCTGGGGCAACTGGATGTCAACCCGCTGGGCGGCATGGCCGGCGGCCCCGGCGCCGCCAATCAGCTTATTGAGTGCGAGTTCTGGGCGCAAATTGCGGAGGCTGGCCGCAACGGAATTGGCCTCGTGAGCATTGAGGGCAAGTCGGATGCCGCGGGAATGTCGGGCGAGGGCCGGGGCGGCGACGGCCGGAGTGGTGACGGCCGACTGTGGCGACACGACGTCAAGCTCACCTGGCGAGGCTTTATTGAGATGAAGGGCGATCGGATGGCCCGGCTGCTCGTCGTGGCCAACGGCTCCGAAAGGCTGAAATGGGGGAACCAGTTCCAGGAGTTGAAAGGCCAGGCCGACGTGACGCACTTGCCGGGCGGACACGCGATCGATCTCGACTGTGCCGTTCGCTACGGCGTGATCGGCGAGCCAGTCTCGGCTGAAGATGCGGTCGCTGCGGACGAAATCGACGTCGCCAACAACGGCGCGCCGTTTCCAGGCGAAGTCCAGCGCCATTTGGCGGAAGTGCTCGGCGGCCAGTTCCTGATTTTCCGCGACCAGGTGCAGGTGGAACTGAAATTGTCGGACGATCAGAAGCGAGAACTGATGGCGCATTTCGGCCAGCATGTTCAACCGACAATGCGGCTCTTCGAGAAGATCAAGGACCTGGGGCCCGAGGAACGGGAAAGGGATCTGCATGCATACCGCCGGAAGGCCGAAGAGAAGTTAACGGCCCAGCTCAGTGGCGTATTGAACGCCAGGCAACAAGCACGCATGTTTCAATTGCAGTTGCAACAGGCGGGCGCTTTTGCCCTCTTGGGCCAGAACGAGGCTTTCCTGAAGTTGAAGATCGCCGACGGACAGCGGACGAAATTCATGGAAGTGGTCCAGGCGATGCAGGAGAAGATCCAGACGCTGATCAACCAATCGCAACCGGGTGCGATGCCCGACGAGATCCGCCCGAAGGTGATGAAGATCCGCCAGGAACACGAAGGGAAGATCGAGGCGATGCTGACTTCGGAGCAGAAAGCGCAATGGAAGGAATTGCTCGGCAAGCCGTTTGATTTTATGGACTAGGCGTATTTGTCATGAGCTATTCCGTCAAATCACAAAAATGGGTGTCTTCAATCAATCAGGAAGGTTGATTACGCGGTCGGGGGCGAGCTCAGCGGCGTAAAGGAGCGCGGCCTGGAGGTCCTCCTTGTTCAAGTGGTTGCCGGTCAAGATGGCATCCTCGGCCTCACCCGCAGCCAGATTGTCCAAAACCACGGAGACCATGACCCGAGTGCCTCGGATGCAGGGCTTCCCATGGCAGACATTGGGATCAACGCTGATCTCTTCAGGCCAATTGACTGGCCACCTGCGTTCAGGGAGTCAGCCAGTCATCGAGGCGTAAGCCCTGGATATTCTGAAAATCGGCCGTGTTGTTTGTCACGAGGGTAAGGTTGTGAACCAACGCGACCGTGGCAATCATTAGATCCGCTTCGGGGGCAAACATGCCGCGCCGCATGAATGCCCCTTGGATCCTGCCAAACTGCTCCGCGCAAAGTGAATCGAAGTCAAGCACGGCCACCTCTTGGAGCAAGTCGGGATGCGCTGTTTCGTTCGCGGACTTACTACGCCGAGTACTCGGGATCGGTCGCAATAAACGACCGTTGCAAGGTCCATGCCACGTAAGGCATGCCAAAAAGAAGCCCCGGTTCAGCACACCGGGGCCCGGGGAGAGGCCGTACGACGCGTCGTTCGGGCAAGGTCTCGAACCGTCGCCTCGCGGCCTTCCGCCCACCCATCGAGCGGAACTTGAGACGGCTGAACCCTCGCTCAAGCAGCGCGCCCTGAACGGCAGGTCCTCGCTTTACCTTGTCGCTACCGGCGTATCTCACGCTCAGTAGAGTTGCTCACAAATGGAGCTTCGAGGAAATCGGACCTGCCCGCCTCTCCCATCCAACCAGAGGAAACGTGCCGACACAGAACCAAGGGGCCGGACGTTGCTGGGCATCCTTCGACACCCCGCCCGCTCCAAGCTGTCCATCGCGGGTTCCGGCCGCTACAACAACCCGGAGATCCTGGGCTCCTCACCCTTCCTCCATCTTCCTATACGTGGTTGCGTCGTGCGGGGTCGCGCCTTTCTGGGAGAGCAACAAGTGGAGCACTCTCAAACGCTTGATTCGTCCAAGCGTCCCTCGCCGAGCACTGCGGCGAGGTGATCGAAAGCATGTCCAGGCGATCGGCACCACGAGCAACCGGCAAGCGGAGCCCGAGCCGAGGCAGGCCGCGTTTGACTTGGCGGGATGAAGCCCCCGACGAAGTTCAGTCAGGGGTCGCGATTCAGCTCGTCGTTTGACGCGTCGTTCGTCACCGGCAGCACGACCAATACGTCAAATCGGGGCCGAGTACCGACCGGCGGCTCCTTTTCCAAACCCACCGGCAGTTCGGTGGCAATCGGCTGCATCGGAACCTGCACGGCATTGCCGTCGTAAACCCCCTTCGCGAGCGGAGCGCCGAAGAAGTTTTGTGCGCTGACGATCTTGTACTCCTGCCCGATCTTGAGCACATCTCTCAAATCGACGGTCACGGTATCGAGCTCGTCCCAATTAAAGACCACTACGTGAGCACGACCCGGCTCGTAGCGGTTCGGCCGGATGAAGACTTCGACGCCGTCCATCGGACCCTCGACGTACGTTCCATCCTGATCGAGGCGGCCTCGATCGCGCCATGCGCCCCAACCGTGCAGAAGGTCACCCTTGGGCGTGTAAACCCCTAGTCGAACGTAGGTCTGTTCGGTCGAGCGGTAGCTGTTCCCGTGCCAGTCGTAATTTCCCAACGCCGCCTCGTCAGCGACGACCAGCCGCACCAGCGTGTTCGGGCCGACGAAAGTATTTTGGGTCACGGCAAGCTCGCTCCAAAGGTGAAACGCGCTAGCACCTACCAGGTAATTGGCGCGGCAGACAAGGTCGCCGTTGGCGGCGGAGTAGCCGAGCTGGGCGGTCGTGCCGGCAGTCGAATGGTAAAGGAAGTTGCTAATCACGGCGATTCGGCGGGCAGGCGATCCCCCGCCCACCAGGATGTTCCAAGCTCGTGAGCCGGCGACGTGAAGCGAACCATTATCGAACGCCGCGTTGCCTTCGACGTTAAATCCCTCGATCGACGAGTTTTGCGAGCCGTAGACATGGATGCCGCAGTCAAACTGCCTGAACAGAACGTTATCGACCAGCTGCTTCATGCCGCGAGAGTTTTGTGCGTAGATGGCGTGGCCGTGGCCACGGTCGGGTCCTCGCCAGCCGTTGTGGTAGATTAGCGAGCCATAAACCTCGCCCGCTTCCCCTTCGGCCCACAGGCCGATTCCGTTGGCCGTATCGTGGATTGCGAGGTTGATTAGCTTGACGTGTGACGCGCGGCAATGAATGCTACCCCGCCGAATGTCTTCGGGCCACGAGCCCGCGAAGGCGGATACCCGCTTAGAGTCGCTACATGTGACTTCAAAGCCCCAAAACGTCACGTGGTCGCCGCGAATCAGGAGCACTTTGTCCTGGTTGCCGCCCAGGGCGAAATCGAGGGTCGCGCGCCGGCCCGGAAGTTGCCGCAACGTGATCGGCCGCTCGGCGATGCCATGAAGGTCGCTCACCAAAGCCGCGGGGTAGGTGCCTTGGTCGAGCCAAATCGTATCTCCAGGCTGAACTGCCGGGGGGTGCGTCAGAGCGGTCGGCAGGTCCCAGGGCCGCTGGCGCGATCCGTTACCTTGTGGATTTCCGTGCGGTGCGACGAAGTAGTCGGCAGCCTGATTCGTGAAGGGGGCAGAAAGTGCGATAGCGCACAGCGTGACGACGAACGAGGACGGTACTCGCGGCAAGGTCTTGCTCCAATTCTGGGCCATTCTACCACCTGGCTTCGCCGAGAACAGCAGGACGTTCGCCCTTGCCATCCGCCCGCCGGCGCGGCATGCTGGTGGCATGGCCAAGTCCTTTGCCAAGCTCGTTGCTCTGCCGAAGCCGAAACGATCCTGGTTTCAATTTCGACTGCGAACGCTGTTCGTTCTGGTGGCGGTGTCTGCCGTGCCGTGTGTGTGGCTGGCATGGAATATGGATGCCAGGCGGCGGGTGGAGCTGACCAAACAACGAGTCCTAGAGCTCGGAGGAACTTTCACCACCGAAAACCGTTGCCCCAAGTGGATTGAGAAGCTCGTCGGCCACGAACGAACGGACCTGTTCGAACGCATCGCCAGGATCGACCTGACTCAATGGACAAAGTCCCACGCGACGGATACCGATCTGGCGTTCGCGAGGCTGATTCCTGGACGTTGCCGTCAACTCCGTCTCGATGGCGCGGCGATCGGAGATACCGGCCTTGAGCAACTCGCCGGCGCATCGTCGCTGACCGGGCTCTACCTTGCCAGAACGCGCATAACGGACGCTGGTCTTGCCCAATTGACGAAATTGCCGAATCTCGTAGATCTCGATCTCAGCGGCACATCCATCACCGATGCAGGATTGGTCCAGCTGAGTGGCATGCCCCATTTGAGAGAGGTTTTTTTCAATTACACATCCATTGGCGACGCAGGACTCGCACACTTGAGCCGGCTGACGAATCTTGAACGGCTCGGGCTCCAAGATACCAAGATCAGCGATGCCGGCCTGGCCTATCTGAAGAATATGCCCAACTTGATCGACCTTGACCTTGGCAGGACGAAGATCGGCGACGCCGGCCTGGTTCATCTGAGAAGCCTAACTCGTCTGAAACGCCTCAACCTGAGCGTGACGGACGTTGCCGATGCCGGCATCGCGAATCTGGCTGGGTTGGCGCAACTCAAAGATATTGACCTCGGCCATACGCAGGTGAGCGATGCCTGCGCAGTCACCTTGAACACCATGCCCGCGCTCCAGATCGTTCGCATCCCCAATACGAAGATCACCCCAGCCGGCCGTCAGGCAATTGGCGGCGGTTCCCCGAATCGTCAAGTAGGCGACGCTTTTTTTAGTTACCCACTGACGGATTGAATGGACTGCACTCCCGCCAGCTACTGGCCTGCTTTCCTGGTGTCAATTACCAGGCCATCGGCACTAGGAGCAAGCGGCAAGCGTAGCCCGAGGCGCAGTGGGGCATCGTTGATTTGACACTGCCGAATCGCGACGTTTGGTTGATTGGCCGGTGATGCTGAACCCACCCGGCCGCTCGACCGCCGCGTGCGACCTCTCGCGGCGGTCGATTGGGTTTTCCGGTCCTAACTCCCGCTAAGCCCGCTCGGCCACGTAGGACGCCAAGTCTGCGTGGCCTTTTTTGTGCTCAGCCACAACGGGAACGCTAATGGACAATCTGACCGAACCGGATTCCGAATCTTAACCGTTGTTTTTTTGCCGCAACGATATCGCTGCTCGTCCTCGCGCTGGCCGTCCTAATGATCGCAGTCATTGCCACTTCCAACGGCCTGGCTGACTTGTACCGATAACGATTTGGCTCCACGGCCGCCGACGTAGTTTCCCTGATGGGCGCCGCCAGCATGCTCGGCTATCCCGGGCTTGCTTCACCAGTCCTACGCCGTGAAGCGAATTCGACTCCGACGGGCGCATCACTGCGACGGAGTCTTTTCCTCCCGTTCTACTGGGGCTGCCTGTGGGAAGGAAGGCTGCCCGCCACGCCGGAACCAGCAGGAGCTCAGGCCTTGCCCTCCTGCCGGCGCGGGATGCCCTCGACGGCCCAGTCGCCCTCGGTGGGAGCAGCCGCCACGTCGGGGACGTCCAGGTTTCGCAGGCCCAAGCGCCGTAGAGTTCGACGGCTGGGTGCCAACGAAAACGGCCGTTGATCGGCCACCATCGCCGTGGGGCGGGGCTGCAGGCGACGCCCTGCTTCGGGTCGGTGCTCGCACTGGCTCTTGCCCACTGCCCCCTTCCGGCGGTTTCCGACGCTTATACGTCTAGGGAATTCCCTACTTCCCGGTTCCAGAACCGTTTTCAGACAATGCTTGTTTCCCCATTCGTCGTGTGTACAACAGCATGATCACGTGCGGTAACGATCGTAGGAGAGCTGTCGGCCTGCTCCCGTAGCCAGAGTCTTGACGCTAGAAAGGTGCCTTGAAGTTGGAAAAGTTTCGTATGGTAAGCGCGACGCGTCGGTGGTTGTTGCTGGCTTTCTGTTGGGCCTTGCTGTCACATACCGCAACGGCGCTTCACGCCGGCGAAAAAGAAGATTACTTCGTGGCGTGCGACAAGGCAGACGCCCTTGTGAAGAAGGCCGATTATCCGGCTGCCTCGCGGGAGTATGAGCGGGCGCTCGCGCTCGCGCCGCGCGTTTTCGGTCCGAATACCAAGAGCACCGCCTACGTACTCAACGAACTGGCGCGTGTCTACCAGGCGATGGGCCAAAACGCGAGAGCGGAGCCGCTTTTCCAGCGCAGCCTCAAGATCTACGAAGCGAAGCTGGGACCGGACCACTACGGCGTGGCCATGAGCCTCAACAACTTGGCGGTTTTGTATCGTGACATGGCGCAAAACGCGCAAGCGGAGCCGCTTTTCCTGCGCAGCCTCAAGATCCGCGAAGCAAAGCTGGGACCGGACCACCCCGAAGTGGCTGCGAGCCTCAACAACCTGGCGGTCCTGTATCAGGACATGGGGCAATTCGAGAAAGCGGAGCAATTCTACCAGCGAAGCCTCAAGATCTGGGAAGCAAAGCTGGGGCCGGACCATCCCGACGTGGCCAGTAGCCTCAACAACTTAGCGACCCTTTACGACGACATGGCCCAATACGCGAAAGCGGAACCCCTGTTCCAGCGCAGCCTGAAGATCCGCGAAGCGATGCTGGGATCGGACCACCCAGACGTGGCCATGTGCCTCAATAACTTGGCGAGCCTCTACTATGCTATGGGCCAAAAAGCGAAAGCAGAGCCCCTATTCCAGCGCAGTCTCAAGATCTACGAAGCGAAGCTGGGACCGGACCACCCAGACGTGGCCATGTGCCTCAATAACTTGGCGGTCCTGTACCAGGACATGGCGCAATTCGAGAAAGCGGAGCAATTCTACCAGCGCAGTCTCAAGATCAAGGAAGCAGTGCTGGGACCGGACCACCCGGACGTGGCCACGAGCCTCCACAACCTGGCGCACCTGTATCAAGCCATGGCGCAATTCGAGAAAGCGGAGTCGCTCTACCAGCGAAGCCTCAAGATCACGGAGGCGAAGCTCGGATCGGACCACCCCGACGTAGCACGGAGTCTCCACAACCTAGCGCTGCAGTACAAAGAGACGGGTGAATTTGCGAAAGCGGAGTCGCTCTACCAGCGAAGCCTCAAGATCCAGGAAGCAAAGCTGGGAACGAATCACACCGATGTGGCCAGCAGCCTTTACAATCTTGCCGATCTCTATTACAGCCAGAACCGGAATGCCGAGGCCGGGCCACTGGTTGACCGTGCGCTCGCACTGGGCGACCGCGCTCATGCAGATCCCACCTCGCGGTTTCGGAGCCATCGGTTGCGTGCACAGATCTCATGGCGCCAGCAACGAAAAGCCGCGGCGCTCGACGCCTTGAATCGGGCCCTCGATTTGGCCGAGGCGGCGCGAGGGCAAAGCGCCGGCGCCGAGCAGGAGCGCTCGCAATTCTTCGGCAAGTTCGCCGGCGCCTTCGAGCAGATGGTGGCCTGGCAGGTCGAATTGAAGGATACCTCCACGGCCTATCAAGCCAGCGAGCGGGCCCGCGCCCGCTCGTTGGTCGACCAACTCCAACTCGGCCAGGTCGATCTGCTCGCGGGCCTGCCCGCCATCGAGGCCGACGACCTCCGCCGGCGCGACGCCGAGGCCAATACGAACGCCGCCAGCCTGGAAAAACAATCGGAGCTGCTCGAACGGCAGCCCGGTCTCTCGGCCGACGAGCGCGACAGCCGCCGCGACCAACTGCAAGCAGAACTCGGCCGCGCACGGGAGACGCTTGTAGAAGTGTATCGCGACATCCGCAACGTCAGTCCGGCCTATCGCTTGTCGGTGGGCCGCGATTTCAAACCCGCCGGCCTGACCGACATTCAATCGCACTTACGCCATGACGACGCCCTGGTGTTGCAATACTTTTTCGGCGCCGAGGCCGGATACTTGTTCGCCATCCCCTCCGAGGGCGAACCGAGACTGGAAGAACTCACGGTCACGGCAGAGCAAGTCCAAACCTTGGGCGTCGAACCCGGACCATTGACCGCCGAACGGCTACAGCAGATCCTCTCCGTCGATGGCAGGGAAGTTCCCAAACTCCTATCAGATCCCAACACCGCCCCAGTGGCGCTGGCTCGCCTGGCCGCGCTCTGGAAGTTGCTCATCCCCGAGGCCGAGCGCAATGCCCTGACCAACGGTGAAGTGAAGGAACTGGTTGTGATCCCCGACGGGGCGCTGGCCTTGCTTCCCTTTGAAACGCTGATCGTCGAGCCGGGCGACTCGCCCAAGTACCTACTCGACGTCGGGCCGCCCATTTTCTATGCCCCGTCGGCCACAGTGCTGTTGAACCTGGCAACGCGTTCGGTGGAATCGCCAACCACGAAATCCGCCGTCCAGCCGGTTTTGACCATCGCCAACCCGGTCTATGGTGGCCCACAGCGGACGCCCGCAGCTCCCGCGAGCGCGTTGGACGGGCTAGCAGCCCGCAGCCGTTATGGCGCCGTCGGTGGCGAACTGGCCCCTCTGCCGCACACGGGCACTGAATCGGCATGGGTGACCGACGTCTACAAGAAGCAAGGCATCGCTTCGGCGGGCTTGCTGGCTGGTCTGGCGACAGAGGCCAACGTGCGGTTCAACGCGCCCGGCCGCCGAGTGCTGCACTTCGCCTGCCACGGGTTGACCGACCAGGCTTACGGCAATTTTTTCGGCGCACTTGCCCTCACGCCTGGCAAGCAAGGTATGGCGAACCCAGCCGACGACGGCTTCTTGACATTGCCTGAGATTTACGAACTGGACCTCAAGAGTTGCGAGCTCGCGATCTTGAGTGCCTGCGAAACAAACTACGGCCCGCAACAGCAGGGCGAAGGAGTCTGGGCCTTGTCGCGTGGTTTCCTGGTGGCCGGTGCCCGACGCGTAGTAGCCAGCAACTGGCTGGTTGACGACGAAGCCGCCGCCAGCCTAATTAGCTATTTCTGCGGCGGCATCGCCAAGGCAGAAGCCAAGGGCGAACCGGCCGACCATGCCAAGGCACTTCACGATGCCAAACGCTGGGTGCGGCAGCAGGAGAAATGGAGCAGTCCGTATTACTGGGGCACGTTCGTGCTAGTCGGTCCGAATTGAGCACTTTGCCCAGCGCGTCGGCGCAAGGAGCACGCGGCAAGTGGAGCCCGAGCAGGCCGCCGGCGAGGGAGACGAACCAAGCCTCCCGCAAGTGACGGCACGCATGACTTCGAATACACGCTCCAGAGCGCGCTTGCCGGGCGGCAAGGAATTCAGACACGGTGTCCGGCCTCGCGTCACGCACGGATTCGAAATTGATGTCGAGCGCACGCATGGCCCGTCGGCGCTTTGAGCAAGCGGCAAGCGGGAGCCCGAGCCGTGCTGGGCCGCGGGGCGAGGTGGGCGACTTCTCGCTGGCCTCTGACGCCACCCACAGGTGCTTGGCCGAGCGGGGCGAACTACGGACCCGCCCTCATTTCTGAGCGGGTGGATCAAATTCGAGCATCTTGTCCGTAATCTCTTTGTCGATGGTTGGATCGTAGGTCGTCGTCTGCTCCGTCCGAAAGTTGTCGAACTTTACCTGTTTGTCGATCTGTCGCACAAGGAACGATTCCTTCTCAATCCACAGAGTGATCGGATGGTCACCGTACTTGCCTTCGATGCGAAAGCACTCAATCTTCTCAAGTTTTCCGTCTTCGCCACGTTTGAGATCTGTGACATTAGTCAGACGTCGCCCGCCCACCTCTTTGGGCAACAGAAGCGATGGAATGGTGTGCGCTGAGCTACCCGACACGCCTGTGGCCCCAGCCAGTGCTAATTCAAGCGACTCCGTTTTTTTTATACCCGGTTTCACGTCCCACCATGTTTGGACGTCCTTCCCCTTCGACCAGACAATGTATCTGCTTTGAGGGTTGCCGGTCTGCTCGAACTCAAAGCGAAACCGATCGGGACGCACAAATGCGGTTGTGAATGGTTTCTCGATGGTCTCCTTCCCTCCGGCCTTGATGAACAGTGTTTTTACCATACCTGAATCCCGGTACGACTTGCAATCGGCGTACACCTCTGCCATTCGATCGAGGATCTGCTTTGCCGAAGGATCGTCAGGTTTTGGTTCGTCCGCACCGGCGCCCGCCTGGGCCAATGACACAACGACCGCTCCGCAGAAAAGCAAGTGCTGGAGCCTCCCGCAAAACGAAGATTTGCACCGCATGTTGGTCCTCCAAGTATGATGGCAACGCGTTCACGCCATCTTGATTCGTGACTCGCGCCGGTATTAGTGTAACAAGGCGACGGCATAGGGGCACGCGATTCTTCCATCGCCCCGAGCGAGCAAGGCTTCCGCCGGGCGCGGTGAAGGCTGCCACCCAGTTCGCTGCCCCTTCCTCGCCAAACCCATGGCGCGGGACGATCGAGGGGCCGACTTGCCCTCCACCTGCCGGCGCGGGATGCTGGTGGGCATGAACACCAGACCCGATCCCCGCCGCCGCTTGTTCCAATTCAGTCTTAAGTCGGTCTTCATCCTGATCCTGGTCGTCGCTGCTTTCTTCGGTGGAATGGCTGTTAAACAGCGTCAAATGGAAGTGATCATGGCGGAAGCCGAGCGGGCGCGGGCCGAAGCGCAGTTGCAAGCGGAGAAAGCCTTGTACGCCGAGCAGCTTGCGGTGGCCCAAGCCCTGCAGAACGTGGCGGTGCCGGCGAAGGCAGGAGAGGACCAGCCGGCACAGGCACAACAGTGAAGGCGACCGAGGAGCTAGCGGCAAGCGGAGCCCGAGCCGAGCAAGGCCGCGGGCGAGGTGGACGGTACTCCAGGCGACGCCCTGGCTTGGATCGGTTTCGCCGTGGCTCCCCTTGCCCCCTTCCGCCGGTTTCCGACGCTTATACGTCCAGGGAATTCCCTACTTCCCGGTTCCAGAACCGTTCTCAGAGAATGCTTGTTTCCCCATTCGTTGCGTGTACAACAGCATGATCACGTGCGGTAACGATCGCAGGAGAGCTGTCGGCCTGCTCCCGTAGCCAGAGTCTTGACGCTCGAATTTTGCCGCGAAGATAAGAGGAGTTTCGTATGGCTGGACGCGCGACGCGTGTGTGGTTGTTGCTGGCTTTCAGTTGGGCCTTGCTGTCACATACCGCAACGGCGCTTCACGCCGGCGAAAAAGAAGATTACTTCGCGGCCTGCGACAAGGCAGACGCCCTTGTGAAGAAGGCCAATTATCCGGCTGCCGCGCGGGAGTATGAGCGGGCGTTAACGCTCGCGCCGCACGTTTTCGGCGCGGGTACCGAGAACGCCTACGTACTCAACGAACTGGCGCGTGTCTACCAGGCGATGGGCCAAAACGCGAAAGCGGAGCCGCTTTACCGGCGCAGCCTCAAGATTTGCGAAGCGACGCTGGGACCGGACCACCCCAACGTGGCCATTAGCCTCAACAACCTGGCGGTCCTGTACCAGGCCATGGCGCAATTCGAAAAGGCGGAGCCGCTGTTCCAGCGCAGTCTGAAGATCCAGGAAGCCAAGCTGGGACCGGACCACTCCGACGTGGCCGTGAGCCTCAACAACTTGGCGATGCTGTACGAGGACAGGGCGCAATTCGAGAAAGCGGAGCAATTCTACCAACGCAGCCTCAAGATCCGGGAAGCAACGCTGGGGCCGGACCACCCCGACGTGGCCCAAAGCCTCAACAACTTAGCGATCCTTTATAAGGGCATGGCCCAATACGCGAAGGCGGAACCCCTGTACCAGCGCAGCCTGAAGATCCGCGAAGCGAAGCTGGGATCGGACCACCCTGACGTGGCCAGGACCCTCAACAACCTGGCGACCCTATACTATGCCATAGGCCAAAATGCGAAAGCGGAGCCGCTCTACCAGCGAAGTCTCAAGATCAAGGAAGCGAAGCTGGGATCGGACCACCCCGACGTGGCCAACAGCCTCTACAACCTGGCGATCCTGTACCATGATATGGGCCAAAATGCGAAAGCGGAGCTGCTCTACCAGCGCAGTCTCAAGATTCGCGAAGCATCGCTTGGGCCGGACCACCCCGATGTAGCTGCGAGCCTCAACAACCTGGCGAAGCTGTACCAGGACATGGCGCAATTCGAGAAAGCGGAGCAATTCTACCAGCGCAGTCTCAAAATCAGGGAAGCGACGTTCGGATCGGACCACCCCGAAGTAGCAAAGAGTCTCCACAACCTAGCGCTGCTGTACGAAGCGACGGGTGAATTTGCGAAAGCGGAGTCGCTCTACCAGCGAAGCCTCAAGATCTTGGAAGCCGAGCTGGGGCCGGACCACCCCGATGTGGCTACGAGCCTCAACAACTTGGCGGCCCTGTACAAGGCCACGGCGCAATGCGCGAAAGCGGAGTCGCTCTACCAGCGAAGTCTCAAGATCCGGGAAGTAAAGCTGGGACCGGATCACACCGATGTAGCCGGCAGCCTTCATAATCTTGCATATCTCTATTACAGCCAGAGCCGGAATGCCGAGGCCGAGCCGCTGGTTGACCGTGCGCTCGCACTGCTCGACCGCGCTCGTGCAGATCCCACATCGCGGTTTCAGAGCCACCGGTTGCGTGCACAGATCTCATGGCGCCTGCATCGAAAGGCCGAGGCGCTTGACACCTTGAATCGGGCCCTCGATTTGGCCGAGGCGGCGAGAGGGCAAAGCGCCGGCGCAGAGCAAGAGCGCGCCGCGTACTTCGGCCGGTTCGCCGATGCATACGAGCAAATGGTGAGCTGGCAGGTCGAATTGAAAAATACGCTTGCGGCTTTTCAAGCCTGCGAAAGGGCACACGCACGTTCACTTATCGACCAGCTCCAACTCGGCCAGGTCGATCTACTCGCGGGCCTGCCCGCCATCGAGGCCGACGACCTCCGCCGGCGCGACGCCGAGGCCAAAACGATCGTCGCCGGCCTCGAAAAGCAATTGGAGCTGATCGAACGGCAGCCCGGTCTCTCGGCCGACGATCGCGAAGGCCGCCGCGACCAACTGCTAGTGGAACTCGGCCTGGCGCGGGAATCGCTGGTGGACGCGTACCGCGACATCTGCAATGCCAGCCCTGCCTACCGCATTTCCATCGGCCGCGATTTCAAACCCGCCGGCCTGACCGACATTCAATCGCACTTACGCCATGACGACGCCCTGGTGTTGCAATACTTTTTCGGCGCCGAGGCCGGATACTTGTTCGTCATCCCCTCCGAAGGCAAACCGCGACTGGAGGAACTCACGGCCACGGCAGAGCAAGCCCAAACCTTGGGCGTCGAATCCGGACCGTTGACTGCCAAACGGCTACAGCAGATCCTCTCCGTCGATGGCGGGGAGGTCTCCAAACTCCTGTCAGATCCCAGGACCGTCCCGGCGGCACTGGATCGCCTGGCCTCGCTCTGGAAGTTGCTCATCCCCGAGGCCGAGCGCAATGCCCTGACGAACGGTGAAGTGAAGGAACTAATTGTGATCCCCGACGGGGCGCTGGCCTTGCTTCCCTTTGAAACGCTGATCGTCGAGCCGGGCGACTCGCCCAAGTACCTACTCGACGTCGGGCCGCCCATTTTCTATGCCCCGTCGGCCACAGTGCTGTTGAACCTGGCAACGCGTTTGGTGGAATCGCCAACCACGAAATCAGCCGCTCAACCGGTTTTGACCATCGCCAACCCGGTCTATGGTGCCCCTCAGCGGACGCCCGCAGCTCTCGCGAGCGCGTTGGACGGGCTAGCAGCTCGTAGCCGTTATGGCGCCGTGGGTGGCGAACT
>Ga0265331_10000371_pt1 | contig 46754 bp, 42 predicted proteins | sample 41923metaG_FD_202088 | JGI IMG/M metagenome (GOLD analysis project Ga0265331, IMG submission 202088) | Rhizosphere microbial communities from Carex aquatilis grown in University of Washington, Seatle, WA, United States - 4-19-23 metaG | ecosystem: Host-associated > Plants > Roots > Rhizosphere... | reverse complement strand
CCCCGCACCGTCAAAGATTACATCGACAACGCGAAGTTGAAATTCGGCGTCAGAAGTGTCCGCGACGCCGTGATTTGCTATCGCTTGCTCATGCAAAAGCACTGAGCATCAGGTCTGATTCAGCAACACGTTGATTTCGCGCGCTGCGTTAAATGGCTTTCGCCCGAGAACGAATCAGAACCCGTCCCTTTGAGACGGGATTGTCGAACGCTCTGTCCCGAAAGACGGGATGAATTTCAATCGGTTTGTGTCTCCTCATGTTGGCCGCAACGTCAACATGGGGTTCTAATGTTGCAGCTCGTCACACCCGCCGATTATGCCGCTTGCGCCGATGCGCTCGCCGAAATGTACCGGCTTCGATTTCGTGTCTTTAAAAATCGGCTTGACTGGGATGTACCGACATCCGGTGACATGGAGCGGGACGCTTACGACGACTTCAAGCCCGTTTATCTTCTCCAGCGCAACGCCGCCGGCGATCTCACCGGTTGCGTGCGCCTGTTGCCCACGACCGGACCGACCATGCTGCGCGATACCTTTCCGGCATTGCTCCATGGCGGTCCTATGCCATCCGATCCTTTCGTCTGGGAAACAAGCCGCTTTGCACTCGATCAGCGACACGTCTCGTCGGTCGGTGCCGGCGGTGTCGCGACACAGACCTATGAACTCCTGGTGGGTCTTCTCGAATTCGGGCTGGCCAATTCCATCCGTGAAATCGTCACCGTCACGGATGCCCGCATGGAGCGTATCCTGCGGCGCGCGAACTGGCCGCTGCGCCGCCTTGGCGAACCCGTGCAGATCGGCGACACGCGCGCGCTGGCGGGCTCTGTCGAAATCTCCGAGGACATTCTTCGCCGCCTTCAAAGCCGCGGCGGTTTCGCGGGACCGCTTCTGACAAATCCCGCGCTTTCTCCGGCGTGGAGGTCGTAGCATGAGCACCGATGCCTCCCCGACGTGGCTGGATGATCGCCGCTACAAATACACCGTGCGGCTATCGCGCCGCGAGTGGGCCTGGGAATTCCTCCGGCGCAATCGTGACTTCTGCGAAGCCTGGCGTTCCTGCCAGCTCGAATACGGCATCGTCGGTTATGATGCCGGAACGACGATGCTGGTCTCGCAACACGAGACGCCGCGCTTGGCCGAATGGGGATTGCTCTATTCTTCGGCGCCGGACCAGGACGCGCTGACGGCGATCGTCTTCTGGTCGCCGGATCTGTGTTCGAGCGTCTTGCGGATGGCGGCATTTCCACTTAGCGCCCGCATCGACGCGACACCATTTCTGCTGCGCGACATCGCCTGTGCCTCTGTATTGCTCGATGTGCCGTCTGGCCCGCAACACCTGTTGTTCACGGAGGAGGGGAGAGGCTTGCAACTGCTCGTCGAGGGCGAGGAGGTTGTGCGTCCCGTGCGCCTGCTGACCAATGGGGCGCCGAAGCCGGAACTCGTCAGCGGTCAGTTGCGCGCCCTGCATTGCTTCAACGAACTTCGCCTGACCGGGCGCCTCTGCCCGAGCAGCATCCAGCGCGATCCGCTGTCGCCGCGACTGCGCCATGTGTTGCGGGTGCTGGACGCGGACCTGGCAGGCGCTACGCGGGAGGAAATTGGCGAAGTCCTGCTTATGGAAGGCCGCGCCACGGAACGGTGGCAGGGCAGTGGGCGTGCTTTGCGCGACTATGTTCGTCGCGCCCTCAGGCGAGGGCAGGACTTGATGCGCAAATCCTATCGCGCCCTGCTTTCTTAAACGGGGCGCGTGTCGGAGGGATAGCTCTCCCGGCCGACCAGATGCCGCGATCCATCGCCGAGAAACCAGCGCGCCCGCCGAAGGTGGCTTTCGAATCGGCTGTGGGCGCGCGCCGGTTCGCGCTTTGGATCGATGGCCAACAGTTCGGTGCAGATATCCGGCGCAGCAGCCTTGGCAGCCACGGCATCGAGAATCTGCATGTAAAGCGTGAAATGCGCCTCGTCATACGCCGTCAGTTCGTCCGCCCAGGGCGGCTGGTCTGCCAGTTCGCAAGCGTTTGCGGTCATCCTCGATCCCCTTTCCGGCTGGGCCCTCGCGATGCGGATTGTTGGATATATCCCGTGGAGAAATCTCCCACAAGCCGTTGCCCTCCCGGCCATGAACCTGCGAGAGGTCTTTTCCTGGAATTTGCAGGCCCAGCGGCGCGCCCGCGGGCTGTCGCAGGAAGCGTTGGCCCATGAGGCAGATGTGGACCGCACCTATTTGAGCGCGCTCGAACGCTGCATCAATGCCGCGACTCTGGACACCGTGGAAAGGCTCGCCAAAGTCTTGGGCGTCGAACCTTCACTTCTCCTGGAGCGGCCAAGCCGCCCACGCCGTCAACGGCGAAGCTCCACGCACAAATAGTTCTTTAGCTGATTCCGTTGGCCGCCCGCGCGGACGCGCGCCGCGTGCTCGTGGACCAAGCCCGGCGAAGGGCCGGTCTTGGCCCTGACGGGCGTCGCCCGCCTGGCGGGTTCAGGCTTCGCCCGAGAGGCGGAGCCGGCGCTGCCACGCCGGCACTTCTTATATGGGCATTCCCCCTTCGCGCAGGTGGGTGGCGTTCCTGCTTACTTCGGGGCGCACGCTAATGCGCGCAACCCCTCGCGTGGGGTCTCCCCGCGTCTCGCTGCGCTGCGACGCCGCCTTCAGCGGCCCTGCGGGCGGGTGATCCCCCTCCCCACGCGAGGGGTCAAGTCCGCGGGCCGCCATTTTGTCTTTGCAGTTTGTTGTGCGGCCCGCGGATGCGCGCGCGCACGCCCCGAAACGCCGGAGAAACACGCCACCCACCCCGCTTCGGGGAAATGCGCTGGCGAGGTCCGAGCAGGCTGCCGCAGCCGTGCCCTGATCTTCCAACCCCGGTGCTGCGGCGGGAGTTGCGACATGATCCTTTTGACCTACGCAGTGACCGAGCAGCTTTTGAACAACGGGGCCGTTCCCGACGGGACCGATCACAAGCCGGTTGTGAAGTTCTTCACGCCCGATGCGGGCGCGATCTGGCTTATCACCGAAATGTCGCCCGACGATCCCGACAGTCTGTTCGGGCTGTGCGATTTGGGCCTTGGTACGCCCGAACTCGGCACTGTCTCCTTGCTCGAACTCAAGGGCTTGCGCGGCAATCTCGGTCTGCGGGTGGAACGCGACCGGCATTTCAAGGCGACCCATACGCTATCAGTGTACGCCGAAGCCGCGCGCCTCGCAGGCCGCATCGTCCTGAAACGCAAGAGCCTAGACGAAGCAGCCGCCAAGCTCGCTCAAAAACGCACCCGCGCCTGACAGCGCGCGAACTCGCGCGCGCGGGGTTCGCGCGCAATCTCTTCCCGACAGGAGCGCCAGATGCGCCCGAACACGCAGCAGCAATCGCCAGACCAATCCCGCGCTTCGCTTTATAACGAAGTGACCGAGCGGATCGTGATCGAACTCGAACTGGGCATCGTGCCGTGGGTACAACCTTGGGAAACTTCCGGTGTTGCGCTTGGCCTGCCCCGCAGCGCAGCCACGCGCCGCAATTATTCCGGCATCAATATCCTCATTCTATGGAACGCCGTCATCACGCGCGGGTTCGCTTCGCAGGAATGGCTCACCTTCCGCCAAGCCTTGAGTTTGGGCGGACACGTCCGGAAGGGCGAGCGCGGCACCGTCATCTGTTACGCCGACAGCTTCGTTCCGCGCGGCGAACGTGAACGCTCAAGAGAGCAGGGCGATGCCCCGTCCGCTGTTCCGTTTCTGAAACGCTTCACCGTTTTCAATATCGATCAATGCGAAGGCTTGCCCGCTTATATCGCGCCGCCGCCGCGCATTCTTTCGGAAGTTCAGCTTTCGCCCGACGCCGAGGCTTTGATAGCAGCGACGGGTGCGAACATCGTCGCCGGCAACGGCGACGCCTTCTACAATCGTGCCGAAGACGTGATCCGTCTTCCGACGCGCGAGGCGCATGTTTCGACGGCGGATTTCTATTGCACCGCCTTTCACGAACTCGGTCACTGGACGGCGCACCCATCGCGTCTCGCGCGCGATTTGCAAAATCGGTTCGGATCGGAAGCCTACGCCCGCGAAGAACTCATCGCCGAACTCACAAGCGCGTTTCTTTGCGCGCAGTTCGGCATCGTCCCGCAGGTCCGCCACACCGATTACCTCGGCCATTGGCTGAAAATCCTCAAATCCGACGCCCGCGCGATCTTTCACGCCGCCAGTCAGGCGAGCAAAGCGACCGATTTCATCCTCGCCTTCCGCCACCCCGAACCACCGCCCGCCTGAGCGGACGGTTGCGCCCATGCGCGTGGGGCTTGACGCGCGCTTTTCTCAAGGAGTCATGTGTCATGGAAGAACGTCATATACCGCTTGAACAACTGCATATCTCCAAACTCAATATGCGGTACGGCAGAAAGAACCCGGACGTGTCCGATATTCTGCCGAGCATCCGCGAAAAGGGCATCCTGCTGCCCCTCATCGTCCGCCCCGAAGATGGTAGTTTCGGTGTTGTCGCAGGCGGCAGGCGCTACCGCTGCGGCGAAATCATCAAAGAGGAACGCGGCGCGTTCGCGGCCCCGCGTTGCGTGGTCATGGCGGAGGGCGACGACGCCGAGGCCATCGAGGTTTCGCTGATCGAGAACATCGCGCGCCGCGATCCCGACCCGTTCAGCGAATATGAAACCTTTGCCAAGCTAATCAAATGCGGACGCACCATTGACGGCATCGCTGCCACCTTCGGCATCACGCCTCAAACCGTCAGGCAGCGATTGGCACTCGCCAATCTCTTGCCGAAGATCAAGGACGCCTACCGCGCCGAAGAAATCGATGACGAGACCGTGCGCCACCTCACCATGGCGACCAAGGCGCAGCAGAAGGAATGGTTCACCCTCTTCGAGAGTGAGGACGGCAACGCGCCAACCGGCCACTATTTGAAGCAGTGGTTATTCGGCGGCGCGTCGATTTCGACCAAAACGGCGCTGTTCCCGCTGGAGCAATACACCGGCGAGATCGTCAACGATCTGTTCGGCGAGGAGCGTTTCTTTGCGAATATCGAGATGTTTTGGGAGGCACAGAGCGCCGCCATCGAAGCCAAGGCCGAAATCTACCGGGAGGCCGGGTGGAGTGAGGTCGTGGTGCTCGATGTCGGCGCGTATTTCTCCACTTGGGAGCATGAAATGGCCCCGAAGAAGAAGGGCGGCAAGGTCTATGTGGAGATCGCCCACAACGGCAGCGTGAAGTTCAACGAAGGATGGTTGACCAAGAAGGAAGCGCAGAAAGCCGCGCGCGCCGAGGCCAAGAATGGCGGCGCGGACGGCGACGGTGAAACCAAAGCGGCTCAATCTGCCAAGTCGCAGATGACGCAGGCGACGGAGAATTATCTGGAACTCCATCGTCACGCGATCGTTCGGCTCGCGCTATTGCGCGATCCGTCTTGCGCGTTCCGGCTTATGGTCGCCCATGCGCTTGCGCCGACCGGCAACTGGACCGTGAAACCCGATCCGCAGCGCGCGCGCTCCAACGAGATCGGCGCGAGCGTGGCGGGGTCGGCGGCACAGGCGAAGTTCAAGGACGAGCGCGAAGCCGTCGAAACCCTGCTCGGAAAGGCGATGGAACACGATACGGTCGGGGTGTTCGCGCATCTTCTGACGCTCACCGATGCGGAGGTCTTGCGCGTGGCCGCGTTCGTCATGGCCGACACGTTGGCGGTGGCTGACACGCCGGTCGAAGCGGTGGGCCTGCATTTGAAGGTCAATGCAGGCGAGGTCTGGCAGGCCGATGACGTTTTCTTCGAACTGCTCCGCGACCGCACCACCGTCAATGCCATGCTGGCGGACGTGGCGGGCAAATCCGTTGCCAAAGCGAACACCGGCGAGAAGGGAAAGACCCAGAAGAAGGTCATCCGCGATTTCCTCGCGGGCGAAAACGGGCGGCCCAAAGTCGAGGGTTGGCTTCCCGGCTGGATGCAATTCCCGTTCAAGCCTTACGGCAAAGGTGCATCCGGTATCGCCAGCGCGGCCAAGCAGGCCGCTAAGGCGCTTCCCGCCGAATAATGAAATCGCGGGCGGCGGCACTGCCGCCGCCCGTTATCTTCGCCGTGATGCTGTGCGCGATTTGCGCGATGCCGCCATCGCAGATTTCCGTTGCGCGCCGTCGCGGCCGAGGCCGATTTCCTTCGCCAGTACCGACCGCCGCGCCGCATAGGCGGGTGCCGTCATCGGGTAGTCCGACGGCAGTTTCCACTTTGCGCGATAGTCTTCCGGCGTCATGCCGTAGCGATTGCGCAAGTGGCGTTTGAGCGTCTTGAGGCGCTTGCCGTCTTCCAGACAGACCAGGTAGTCGTTCGTCACCGACGCCTTGAGCGGCACGGCAGGACGCAGTTCCGGTTCGCCTGCCGCGAGGCTTAGGACGGCATGATGTACGGCCCGCAGGAGATTCGCGACCTCGTTTGCTGGCACCTTATTGTGCGCCACATAGGCGCTTACCAGTTCGCTCGTCAGTTTCAGCGGTGTATCTGTCTCGATCATGGGTTCCTCGCCGCGAAGTGCGATTCATCACAGATGTGGCCTCTGTCGCAAGCGCATTCCTGTTGCCTGACAATGACAGCAGAGTCATCTCCGGTTAGCGCTCAGTAACCATTCCTCGCTTGTTGGCTTGAACCTATGGGACCGTCCGGCCCTTCCCGAAACCATCGCGGCCAACAAATTTCCCCGCGCGTGTCCGCGCTCCTCGCGCACCAAATTTGTTTGCCGCTCCGGTGCTGCGCTTCGCTGCGCCCTCAAGGGTTCGGGTGCCGGAGCGGTCCCATGAACGGTTCGCCATCGCGAGGGAATGGTCTCTCGCGGACAACCGGAGAACCAACATGTCTTCCATCGGTCAAGTCACCCGTCAATCCAACGGTTCCTACAAGGGCCATCTCAAGACGCTCGCCTTCCGCGCCGAGATCAGCATCGTACCAAACGCCGACAAGAAAACCGACGAGCAGCCCGACTATCGCGTGCTGTGCGGCGGCGTTGACCTGGGCGCAGGTTGGATCAAACGCAGCGAATCCTCTGGAGCGGATTATGTCAGCCTGAGCCTTTCCGATCCCTCCTTCGGACCGAAGAAACTTTACGCGAACCTTGGCCGCGCCGCCGGTCAAGACGACGACATCTTCGCAATCATCTGGAACCCGCGAAGCTGAGTTCGCCTCGAAGCTCCCGCGCGAAAGCGCGGGAGCATTTCTCGCGGCACGGGAAATTCGCTCGCAATGGCCGGACTCCACCGTACACCTCGCGGCACTTTGCGGTGCGCATTCTCCGGCACGTCATCTTAGAAGTCGAAATTCTGATTCGTCGAAGCACATATGCTCGCGATGGACGACGAGACGGACGACGACGCCAACGAGCGCGCAGCAGCAGCGCGTGCGGGAAGCCCGTTCCTGAATACTGCCCAAGCCGCGCATTATCTCGGGCTTTCCGAACGCACTCTCGAAGACATGCGTGGAATGCCCGGTGGCCCCGTCTTTCGCAAGCACGGATCGACGGTTCGCTATCACATCCTCGATCTCGATGCGTGGTCCGAACAGAACAAGCGCGCCAGCACGAAGTTGGCGGTTCCACGTCAAAGGCAAGGCATCTGATGACACGCCGAAATCGTAACTATCGCCGGCGTAATTCGCTGACGCCGCGCGGGGCGGGCGCAATCGCCGCCACCTTCGTGCTTTGCGCTTATGCGGCAAGCCCGCCCAGCTCGCCGTCGCACGCTGCTTTTGTGTGGAACGCAACCGCCAGCGCGCCCATCGGTCTTTATCGTGTCACGAACGGTCGCGCGCTTTCGCGCGGCGACCTTGTGCTGGCCGTTCCCACCCCGCCGCTCGCCGCCTTCGCGGCTCGCCGTGGCTACCTTCCTGCGCGCGTGCCGCTTGTCAAACGCATCGCCGCTGTCGCGGGCGATGACGTTTGCGCGCGTGGCAACGCGATCTTCATCAATGGCCACCTTGCCGCTGCGCGGCTCGCGGCCGACAGCAAACACCGTCCGCTTCCAGCGTGGTCTGGGTGCCGGACGCTTCGCTCCGGTGAGGTGTTTCTGCTCATGGCAAATGTTCGCGCCTCCTTCGATGGACGATATTTTGGACCGACCAAGGTTTCGGAGATCGCCGGAAAGCTGGAACCGCTATGGACGCGCTGAAGGCCGTTGGCCTTTGCGCGCTGCTAGCAGCACCGCCCCAAGACGCGCAGCCTTGCGGGCCTGTGGCGCAGGTTTCCAGTCCCGCAATCGACCGCTGGCAACCGTTGATCGCAGCAGCATCGAAGCGTTTCGGCGTTCCCGTGGAATGGATTCGCGCGGTGATGGCCCGCGAAAGTGCGGGCCTCACCACGCTTCACGGTGCGCCTATTGTTTCGTCCGCAGGCGCCTTGGGCCTCATGCAACTGATGCCCGGCACCTGGTCCGACATGCGCGTGAAATTCGGCTTTGGCCCCGATCCCTTCGATCCGCACGACAACATTTTCGCTGGCACCGCCTATCTGCGTGAGATGTTCAACCGTTACGGATATCCCAACCTGTTCGCCGCCTATCAGGCCGGACCGAGAGGTCTGGATGAGGTTCTTGCGGGCCTTAAACCCCTTCGCGAAACGACCAGAACCTATCTCGAAAGCATCGTTCGCGACGCTGAAATCTCCCCTGTTGCGAGCGAAAAGCGCCCCTCAACGATCCCGAAAACGGATTCGAATTCGTTGTTTTTCGTGCGCGCAGGCGATGAGAAGCCCGCGTCAAACAGCACCGATCATTCACGCGAAGCGCAGGGCCTGTTCGTGCCGCTTGGCGCACAGCCGGTTTCACCGTCTCGCTGAAATTGCCAAGGAAAGCGCGGATTTCACAGCAGAGGAGGGCCACCACAGGCGCATCGCAAGATAAAGAGGCATTGGCGCTAACTTCGCGCCAAGCCTTTGTCTGCACATCTCAAAAGTTAGAGTCAAATGCGTGTTCGTTGGAGTCAACGATTTTTCAATGCGTTGAATTCATTCGATGCGTTGGCGCTATGTGGCGATTTCTGCATTTGCGTGTTCAATCGCGTGCGTAATCGCAGGTAGATTTGCCGTGAGTGACGATGACGAATTCAAGCCGAAGCTGGGACGTATCCGTTCTACGGCCGCGCGCGAGCGGAAATATCTTCACCGTGTCCTGCAAGGTATCGCGCGCGCCGGCGGCCGTCATGCGAAAGCGAGGAAGGCACGCTTCGACGGCAGCCGGATCGGCCGCGGCTCCGGCGTGGCGCGCGTGCTGCACCACGGGGTATTTCGGCAACGCCGCGTCGTCGTGCAGGCTCGCCTCGTCAAGCTCGCGGGCAAGGGCTTCGCCAGCGCGCGCCGCCATCTGCGCTATCTCCAGCGCGAAGGCGTTGGCCGCGAAGGAGACGCGGGCGCGTTGTATGACAAGGACCGCGACGTGGCCGACGGGCGGTTCTTCATGGACGAGGCGAAGGACGACCGGCACCAGTTCCGCTTCATCGTCTCGCCGGAAGATGGCGCGCAATATCAAGATCTGAAGCCCATGGTGCGCCGCCTGATGGCGCAGATGGAAGAGGATTTGGGAACAAAGCTCGATTGGGTGGCAACCGATCACTACAACACTGGCCATCCGCATTCCCATATCGTCGTGCGCGGAAAGGATGATCGCGGAAAGAACCTCATCATCTCGCGCGAATACATCTCCCACGGCCTGCGCGCCCGAGCAGCCGAGCTGGTCAGCCTCGACCTCGGACCGCGCACGGATTTCGAGATCGAGGGCGTGCTGAAGAACGAGATGGAACAGGAGCGGTTCACCAGTCTGGACCGCGATCTGCTCAAACAGGCCGATGCCGATCTTCGCCTAGTAGCGGTGGCAAAAGATGCTTTCCGCCAGACCTTGCGGGTCGGGCGTCTGCGGAAACTGGAACGCTTGGGCTTGGCCGATGAAATCAATCCCGGCCAGTGGCAACTGTCATCCGAACTGGAGAAGACGCTGCGTCAGATGGGCGAGCGGGGCGACATCATCAAGACCCTGCACCATGAACTGACCAAGGGCGGTCAATCACGAGACCTGTCCGCTTATGCGATCTACGACCCGAACGGCGGCAATGCGGACAGGCTGGTTGGCCGTGTTGCAGGGCGCGGCATGTCCGACGAGCTATACGAACGCCGCTACCTGATCGTCGAGGCCGTCGATGGACGCGCCCATTACGTCGATGCTGGGCTTTCCGATGCCGACACCCTGCCGCCCGAGAACGATATCGTGGTCGTGAGCCCTGTCCGGCCATCCCTGAAGAAATCCGACCGCACGATTGCCGAGATCGCGGCAGCAAATGATGGCCACTACAGCGCCGCCCTTCATGCCGAACGCGATCCACGCGCCTCGCCCGAATATGTCCTGTCACATGTCCGGCGCCTGGAAGCGTTGCGGCGCGGGGGTGTCGGTGTGGAGCGGGCAGGCGATGGAACATGGACACTTCCGTCCGATCATTTGCGGCAGGTCGAGACCTTCGAGCGCAATCGCACGCGGGCCTATCCCGTACAATGGGAAGTTGCTTCGGCCAAGCCGCTCGAACAATTGGTAACGGTCGAAGGCGCGACATGGCTGGACAAGGAATTGGTTGGTGGATCGCAGGCAGAATGGCGGGATAGCGGTTTCGGCCGCGAGGCACGCGAGGCGTTGGAGCGCCGCCGATTGTGGCTGATGCAGGAGGGGTTTGCACAGGGCAACGGCGATCGCACGATCTATCTGCCGCGAATGCTGGACGAATTGCTGCGCCGAGATTTGACGAAAACCGGCGCGCGGCTTTCGGCCGAACTCAACCTGCCCTATGCGGAAACCACCAAAGGCGGGCGCATCGAGGGTGTCTATGCGCGAAAGGTTGATCTGGCGAGCGGGCGATTTGCCGTGATCGAGAAAAGCCGGGAATTCACGCTCGTTCCCTGGCGGCCGGTTCTCGAAGAGCAGCTTGGCAAGAGGGTGTCCGGCATCATGCGCGGAGACGAGATTTCCTGGACCTTCGGGCGCCAACGCAGCGGACCGTCGATTTCGTAACTCTCGCGCAAATCTTCAGATCGGCATTTAAGATTTCCGCGTTGCTGCTCGTTGCCGCCAGTTCCGAATTGTTGAGTTGGGCTTGGGCGGGATATTTCGTGCTTCTACCGTACAAAACCGCCGTTGCCGAAATCGCGATGTTGCTCGATTCCTGTTCGCGTTTCGGGAGCGACATTGGTGACCCCCACAAAATTCCTGATCGGGCAGATATGCATCGTGCTTGCCGTCGCCGTGGGCGGTGTGTGGCTCGCGACCGAGTGGGCGGCGTGGCATCTGGGGTTTCAACCGCAGTTGGGAACGCCATGGTTCAAGGTTCTGTCTGTTCCGCTCTACTACCCGTGGCGTTTGTTCGAGTGGTGGTATGCGTATGACGCTTACGCCCACGGGATTTTCAACACAGCAGGTTCGATAGCCGCGACGAGCGGGTTTCTGGGCTGCGCTGTTGCCATTTTGGGATCGCTGTGGCGCGCGCGTCAGGTCGGCCGTGTCACGACCTATGGGTCGTCGCGTTGGGCAAATATCTTGGAGATCAGGAAAGCGGGGCTTTTCCGGCCTGCCGGTGTGTTTCTCGGTCAGTTCGATGGCGAATATCTCCGCCACAGCGGGCCGGAACACGTCATGGCCTTTGCACCGACCCGTTCCGGCAAAGGTGTGGGCCTGGTTGTGCCGACCCTGCTGTCATGGACCGAAAGCGTGGTCATCCATGACATTAAGGGCGAAAACTGGCAGCTCACCGCGGGCTGGCGGTCGCAGTTCTCTCATTGCTTGCTGTTCAACCCGACCGACACCCGCAGCGCGCGCTACAATCCGCTGCTCGAAGTGCGCAAAGGGCCGAACGAAGTCCGCGATGTCCAAAACATCGCCGACATCCTGGTTGATCCCGAAGGGGCGCTTGAGCGCCGCAATCACTGGGAGAAGACCAGCCATTCACTTCTGGTCGGCGCAATTCTCCATATCTTGTATGCCGAGGAAGAAAAGACGTTAGCCCGCGTCGCGAGCTTTCTGTCCGATCCGCTGCGCTCCTTCGAACATACCTTGCGCGCCATGATGGCGACCAATCATCTTGGCGCGCCAGAAAATCCCGTCGTTCACCCCGTTATTGCCTCTGCCGCACGCGAAGTCTTGAACAAATCCGACAACGAGCGGTCGGGCGTTCTCTCCACCGCCATGTCGTTTCTGGGCCTTTATCGCGATCCCACGGTTGCGGCGACCACTTCCAGCTGCGACTGGCGGATTTCCGACCTGATGGACGCCGAAAATCCGGTCTCGCTCTATTTGGTGATTCCACCATCGGATATTTCGCGGACCAAGCCGTTGGTGCGTCTGATCCTCAACCAGATCGGCCGCCACCTCACAGAAAAACTCGAAGGCGATCCGGCCAAGCGCCGCAAACACCAGCTCTTGATGATGCTGGACGAGTTTCCGGCGTTGGGGCGGCTGGATTTCTTCGAGACCGCTCTGGCCTTTATGGCGGGGTACGGAATCCGCGCCTATCTGATCGCCCAGTCGTTGAACCAGATTTCGAAGGCGTATGGTGAGAACAATTCGATCCTCGACAACTGCCATGTGAGGATTGCGTTCTCCTCCAACGATGAACGCACGGCCAAACGGATTTCCGACGCACTCGGAACGGCCACCGAATTGCGCGCTCAGCGCAACTATGCCGGCCATCGGCTGTCGCCCTGGCTTGGTCACGTCATGGTGTCCCGGCAGGAGACGGCCCGGCCGCTGCTTACACCTGGCGAGGTGATGCAGCTTCCGCCGTCGGACGAGTTGGTGCTGATTTCCGGTCTGCCGCCGATCCGCGCCAAGAAACTTCACTACTACCGGGACCAGAATTTCACGGGGCGGGTCTTATCGGCGCCCGTGCTCAGCAGCGGCTTCTATGAGGATCGACCTGCCCAACGGTCCGACGATTGGAACGGTGAGGTTCGCGGCCTGCAAAACGCTCTGTTTGAAGCCGCGATGGCCGAACCTTCGTTCGCGCAGGAAGCCGACGAAGGTGGGCGCCAACCCGACCTGACACCGCAGGCAAACACGGCGCAGCAGGGAAAGATTCCGAAGATCAAGCGCGGTCGCGAAACCGAACCCCAGCCTATGGACGATCTTCTGGACGTTCTCACGCGAGCCCGCGCGATGAACGACGGCGAGCATCGCATCGACAACGATATTTTACGCTCATTCTGAGGACACCATGAAGGTCCGGCATTGTTTGTATTTTGAGGAGAAGGTCAGCGCGGAACTGGAAGCACTCTGCGCAAGCCCCGGCACCTCCAAGTCCGACATCGTGAACGGCGCGCTTGCCGCATTCCTAAAAAACCGCGGCGCAGATCACATCGAGGCCAAGCTGAGGCCGCGCCTGGATCGGATCAGCGAGCAGCTCAATCGCATCGAGCGCGACCAGCAGATCACCATGGAGAGTCTGGCTCTCTTCATTCGCTACCACCTGACCATCGGGGCGCCGTTGCCCGCAGGCCAACTCTCCGCCCTGCAGGCCGTCGGTAACGACCGCTTTCAGGGTTTCATCGAACAGGTGAGCCGCAAGCTCGCCAAGGGCGTGACCTTTGGCAGCGAAGTCATCGAACGCGCTCAGGACGAGCGCAGGAACAAGGGGCGCAAATGACGGATCACACAGAAAGCCGTGAGCGCCAGCGCACCATGCTTCGCAGCGCCATGGGGCCAAGGATCGCCGCAGCACTCGCCGATGCGGCCGTGATCGAGGTGATGGTCAACCCGGATGGCGCCTTGCGAGTCGATCGTTTGGGAGAGGGACGGGTTGATCTTGGCGTGCGGATCGCGCCCGCAGCGACCGAACGGATTATCCGCTTGGTAGCTGCGCACCTTCGTCTCGAAGTCCATGCCAACAGCCCGATCGTCAGCGCGGAATTGCCCGCTTTGGGCGATGGCATCGCTGGCGAACGGTTCGAGGGACTTCTGCCGCCCGTCGTGCCGGCGCCGTGCTTCGCCATTCGCAAACCGGCCGCAAAAATTCACACGTTGGGCGATTATGTGAATACCCACATCCTGACGGTCAACGAGGCGGCGTGGCTGCAGCGTGCGGTCACCTCACGCAAAAACATTCTCATCGCGGGAGGGACCAGTTCGGGCAAGACGACGCTGGCAAACGCGTTGCTCGCGGAGATCGCGCATCAGGACGAGCGCGTGATCGTCATCGAAGATACCCGCGAACTGCAATGTGCCGCGCCCGATTGCGTCAATCTTAGGACGAAGCCTGGTGTTGCCTCGCTTGCCGATCTGGTTCGTTCGACGCTGCGCTTGCGTCCCGACCGCATCATCGTTGGCGAAGTCAGAGGCGCAGAAGCCCTTGATATGCTGAAAGCCTGGAATACCGGCCATCCGGGCGGGATCGCCACCGTTCATGCCAATTCCGCACCCGCCGCGCTCTATCGGCTGGAGCAACTGATTCAGGAAGCCGTTGTCACGGTGCCGCGTCGGCTGATCGCGGAAGCCATCGACGTGGTGGTGTTCATCGGTGGTCGCGGCAGTACGCGCCGCGTCGAAGCTATCGCCGAAGTGACCGGACTGACCGCCGATGGCGACTACGCGCTCACCGAATTTCATTCCCCCCGCCTCCATGCCCTTTGAAGGAGATCACAATGACTCAAAGCCTCAAGTCGCGCCTTCCCGGTTCCATCGCTTTGACCTCAATCCTGGGAATTTCGCTCGTCGGCATGCTCGTTTTCCAGCCGGTATCCGCGTTGGCGGCCGGTACGGACATGCCCTGGGAAGCACCCTTGCAGAACATCCTCGATTCTATCCAAGGCCCTGTCGCGAAGTCGTTGGCCGTCATCGTCATCATCATCACCGGCCTGACGCTCGCCTTCGGCGAGACTTCAGGGGGCTTCCGCCGCCTGATTCAGATCGTGCTCGGGCTTTCGATTGCCTTCGCCGCATCGAGCTTTTTCCTGTCGTTTTTCTCGTTTGGCGGCGGGGCGCTGATCTCGTGATCCAGGGTTTCGAAGTTCCGCTGCATCGCTCTCTGACCGAGCCGATCCTGCTCGCGGGCGCACCGCGCGCGCTTGCCATCGTGAACGGAACGGTCGCGGCGGCCCTCGGGCTGGGGCTTCGCATGTGGCTCGCTGGTCTGTTGTTTTGGGCCGCCGGTCACACCGTCGCGGTGTTTGCCGCCAAACGCGATCCTGCTTTCGCCGAAGTGCTCCGTCGTCACCTTCGCCAGAAGGCGCATCTCTCATGCTGAACCTGGGCGAATACCGCCGCAAATCCGACCGTCTGGCCGATCATCTGCCTTGGGCGGCATTGATTGCGCCCGGCGTGGTCCTCAACAAGGACGGGAGTTTCCAGCGGACCTTCCGGTTCCGTGGACCGGACCTCGAAAGTGCAACCGAGGCCGAACTGGTGGCCGCCTGCGCGCGTATAAATAATGTGTTGCGTCGGTTCGGCTCGGGCTGGGGATTGTTCTTCGAGGCAGACCGCTTCGAGGCAGCGGGCTATCCGAGCAGCAGATTTCCCGATCCGGCATCTCTGTTGGTGGACGACGAACGGCGCGCGGGTTTCGAGGCGGGGGCCGGAAGGCACTTCGATAGCGTCTCCCATCTCACACTTACTTATATGCCGTTGCCGGATATGACCTCGCGCGCAGAGCGTGCGCTGATCGAGCGTGAGCACGATACGGCATCCCGCGATTGGCGGGCAGAATTGAATGCTTTTGTCTCCGAGACTGACAAAGCCTTCGACCTATTTGGCCAAATACTGCCGGAGATCGCGCCGCTCGATGACGCGCAGACGCTGACCTATCTGCACGGGACGGTTTCGACCAAACGACATCGCGTTCGCGCGCCGGAAATTGCCATGTATCTCGACGCGATGCTGACGGACACGCCGCTGAGCGGCGGTCTCGAACCGATGCTCGGCGAGCAGCATTTGGGGACGGTGACAGTTCTTGGATTTCCGAGCGCGACGCAGCCGGGACTACTCGACGCGTTAAATCATCTGAATTTTCCATACCGCTGGACGACAAGGTTTATTTCCCTCGACAAGGCCGAATCCAGCAAGGCGTTGGTGAAGGTCAGGCGGCAATGGTTTAACAAACGCAAATCTATCGCGGTCATGTTGCGTGAGGTGGTCCATAACGAGCCGGTCCAACTTCTCGACACCGATGCCGACAACAAGGTTGTCGATGCGGATCAGGCTTTGCAGGCCTTGGGCGGCGATCACGTCGCGTTTGGCTACGTCACCATCACGGTCACCGTCATGGACGAGAACGCCGTCACCGTCGATGAGAAGGTCCGTGCGGTCGAACGGGTTATCAATGGCCTGGGGTTCACGACCATTCGCGAGAGCATCAATGCCGTAGAAGCGTGGTTGGGAAGTCTACCGGGCCATCTCTACGCCAATGTCCGTCAGCCGCTGATCCACACGCTGAATCTTTCCCACCTGATGCCGTTATCGTCTGTATGGGCCGGGCCAGAACGCAACGAGCATTTGGACGGGCCACCATTGCTCTACGCGGAAACCACGGGCTCGACGCCGTTTCGGTTCTCTACCCATGTCGGTGATGTCGGCCACATGCTCATCGTCGGACCGACCGGGGCAGGAAAATCCGTCTTGCTGTCGTTAATGGCGATGCAGTTTCGGCGCTATGCGGATTCCCAAATCTACGTCTTCGACAAAGGCAAGTCGGCGCGTGCGGCGACGCTTGCGATGGGCGGCGCACATCACGAACTCGGGTCGGATGGAACGCTGGCATTTCAGCCGCTGGCAAATATCGACAAAGACGCCGAGCGGAGCTGGGCCGCGGACTGGATCTGCGGATTGCTCGATCACGAAAAGGTCGCCGTTACACCGGACATCAAGGAGCAAGTCTGGTCGGCGTTGAACAGCCTGGCATCGGCGCCAAAGAGTGAGCGAACGCTGACCGGCTTGTCGCTGCTGTTGCAATCGAACGCGCTCCGTTCCGCGCTTTTGCCTTACACGCTGGAAGGACCGTTCGGGCGGTTGCTGGATGCAGCCGAAGACAGTCTGGCACTAAAGGATGTGCAGTGTTTCGAGACCGAAACCCTGATGCACCAGGCCGCCGTCGTGCCGCCGGTGCTGACCTACCTGTTCCATCGGCTTGAGGATCGCTTCACCGGCCGACCAACCTTATTGATCCTCGATGAGGCTTGGGTTTTCCTCGACAACCCGCTTTTCGCAGCTCGCATCCGCGAATGGTTGAAGGTTCTTCGGAAGAAGAATGTTTCGGTCGTATTCGCCACCCAATCGCTGGCGGATATTGCAAACTCTTCGATTGCCCCGGCGATCATCGAGAGCTGCCCGCAGCGAATATTCCTGCCCAACGACCGCGCGATCGAGCCACAAGCCCGGACAGCTTACGAGCAGTTCGGCTTGAACGAGCGGCAAATCGAGTTAATCGCGCGGGCTATTCCGAAACGCCAATATTATCTGCAATCCCGCCGCGGCAACCGCCTGTTTGAGCTAGGGCTTGGCGCCATCGCGCTCGCCCTCTGCGGATCGTCGTCACCCGCCGATCAGGCGCTAATCGACAAAATCGTATCCGAACACGGGAAACGCGAATTTTCCGATCGCTTCCTGGCCGCCAAGGGGCTCGATTGGGCGGCCGATCTTCTCACCGAGTTTTCCAGAAAGGAGAGATTTAAATGAAACGTGCCCTCAAATATCTCGCAACGCCGCTCACTGTTGCCCTCTTCAGCGTTCCCGCCGCCGCGCAGTGGGAAGTGTTCGATCCCACAAATTTCGTGGAAAACGTGTTGCAAGCGTCGCGCGAGCTTGAGCAGATTCAGAACCAGATCCAGTCGCTGCAGAACGAAGCGACGATGCTCGCCAATATGGGCAAGAACCTTCAGGCGTTGGGGTTAAACGAACTCGGACCAATTCTTTCCGACCTCGACCAGGTGCGGTCCATCGTCAATCAGCCCTTTGGCATCGGCTTCGATCTGGGAACGACACAAGCGGCGTTCGGGCAATATTGGCCCGTGACTTATGCATCGGGAACACCGAACGCCACGTTGCAATCGGATGGCTTAACTCGCTGGACCGATGCGATGCAATCGTTCCTGCAAACGCTTAGTGTCGGTGCTCAAGTCGTTCGCAATGTTGAAAGCGATGCGGCATCACTTTCGGCGCTGGTGGGCGCATCGCAGGGCGCGTCCGGTAATCTCGAAGCCACACAGGCGACCAACCAGCTTTTGGCGCTGTCCACCAAGCAACAGCTCCAGACCCAGAGCCTTCTGGCGGCGCAATATCGGGCCGAAACGCTGAACCTCGCCAACGAGCAGGAAGCTGAAGTGCGGGGCAGGGCGGAGTTTTCCAACTTCGCGGGCTCCAGCAACGCCTACACGCCGCAATAGTGATCGGAGCTGTCTTATGGGCGATTTGAACGTCGTCGATCAGTTTATGCAGACCTTCATCCACTACATCGACAGTGGATTCGGCCTGTTGTCCGGCGATGTTGGCTGGCTCTCGACGATTCTGATTTCGCTCGACATCACCTTGGCCGGGCTCTTCTGGACCATGGACGGCGAGGCACACGTCCTCTTTCGCCTCATCAAGAAGGTGCTGTATGTCGGCTTCTTCGCCCTGCTCATCAACAACTTCCAAACCCTATCGCAGGTCATTTTCGACTCTTTCTCAACCCTCGGCATCCACGCGACCGGAGCCGGGTTAACGGCCGACGATCTTCTGCGCCCCGGCAAAATCGCCGGCACCGGCTATCAGGCAGCATGGCCTTTGTTGAACAAGGCGGGTTCGATGATGGGTTTCACGACGTTTTTCAGTCACGTCATCACGATTGCCGTGCTGCTGTTTGCCTGGGTCGTGGTAATCCTGTCGTTCTTCGTTCTCTCGGTTCAGCTCTTTATCACGATCATCGAGTTCAAGCTGACCACTTTGGCAGGGTTCACGCTGGTTCCCTTTGCCTTGTGGAACAAGACGGCGTTTTTGGCGGAACGCGTTCTGGGCAACGTGATTGCCTCCGGTATCAAGGTGATGGTGCTGGCCGTTATCATTGGCATTGGCGCGACGTTCTTTAATCAGTTCATCGCTGCGCTTCAGGGGCATGATCCGACGCTGGCCGATGCGATGTCGCTGGTATTGGCGTCGATTTCGCTGTTCGGACTCGGGGTCTTTGGTCCAGGCAACGCGTCCGGTCTGGTTACCGGTGCGCCGCAACTCGGTGCTGGCGCCGCGGTCGGGACCGTGGGTGGACTCGCTGGTGCGGGAGCGCTCTCTGGAGGTGCTGTGATCGGCGCAGCGCGCCTGGGCGGCGGCGGCCTCGCGGCGATCCGCGCAGCGTCGTCAGCATCACCGCCATCATCAGGCGGTACGCCGCCCAACGCTCCGCCGCCCACCTCGGGAAATACATCGTCACCGTCCCCCGCGGGCTCAAACAGCCAGGCATCGCCGAGTGGGGCGCCGGATTGGGCGCGGAAAATGCAGCGGGGTCAGAGAATGGCCGGACATACGCGCGCAATCGGACAAGCGATCAAGGAAGGCGACAAGCCCGGCCATGGTGCCAATCCCGAACTCGATGGAGGTGAAGGCTAATGTTTCGACGCACGACACAACGCTATGGGCAGACATCCGAACCCGTGACTCCCTATCAGCGTGCCGAGCAAATGTGGGACGAGCGAATCGGCTCAGCCCGTGTGCAGGCGAAGAATTGGCGATTGATGGCGTTCGGTTCGCTTGGGCTGTCTGCAATCCTCGCCGGTTGGGGAATATGGCAAGCAAACCAAAGCCATATCGTTCCTTATGTGGTGGAGGTCGATAAGCTGGGCGAGGCGCAAGCCGTCGCGCCGGCCATCGCCAACTACAAGCCAACTGATGGCGAGATTGCGTGGTTTCTCGCAAAGTTCACTACCGATGTGCGGTCGCTATCAAGCGATCCTGTTCTTGCGCGAAAGAACTGGCTTGAGGCTTACGACTACGCCACCAATCACGGCGCGGCGTATCTCAATCAGTTCGCGCAAGAACATGATCCCTTCAAGGGCATCGGCGAACGCACTGTTTCCGTTCAGATCACCAGCGTCGTGCGCGTCTCCGGTGAGTCCTTTCAGGTGAAATGGGTCGAGCAGAATTTCGATCACGATGCAGCATCGAGCACGGAACACTGGACCGGAATTCTGACCCTAATCACCAAGCCGCCCACGACTGCTGAGACGTTACGCAAGAATCCCCTCGGCATTTACATCAACGCCATCGACTGGTCGCGCGAGCTCGCGCAATGAAGGAGATGAATATGCGTCAATTAGCGCTTGGTTCCATTGGATTGCTGTTTCTGTCTGCCTGCGCGTCGGCTCAGCCATCTGGCCCAATTCAACCCGCCCTCAAGCCTGCTACGATTGCTCCTGGCCCCGCGCAGCCGGTCAAGATCGTCACCGTTGCACAGCCGCTTCCACTACCTGGACAGCTTCAGCCCTATCCCGAGGTCATTCGATCCGACCACACGACGCCCGCCGCGCGTGTCGGTGCTGCGAATGATCGTGCGCTGATCGAGCCGATCCGCGACGGTTATGTGAATGCAATGCAGGTCTATCCGTTCGTGCAAGGCGCCCTATACCGGCTCTTTGCTGCGCCGCAGAAGGTCAGTGACATTGCACTCCAACCCGGTGAAACACTGATAGCGATTTCCGCAGGCGATACGGCGCGATGGGTTGTGGGCGACACGAGCAGCGGGACAGGTGGGGAGAAGCAGGTTCATATCCTGGCAAAACCCTTTTCCTCGGGTCTCAAGACCAACCTCGTCATCACGACCGACCGCAGGAGCTATCACCTCGAACTCGAAAGCACCGATCATACCTATATGGCCGCTCTGTCGTGGACCTATCCCAACGACGAACTTATCGCCCTCAGAAAGCAGAATGACGAAGCGAAGGCAACTGCTCCGATCGACACCGGGCTCTCACTGAGCAGCCTCAATTTTGACTACACGATCAGCGGCGATAATCCTTCGTGGAAGCCGTTGCGCGCCTTTGATGATGGACGACATGCGTATATTGAATTTCCGGTGACGCTAGATCGGGGAGAAGCGCCGCCGCTGTTCGTGGTGGGCGAGGGCGGCACCAGCGATCTCGTCAACTATCGGGTCCAAGGCAACTATTACATCGTCGATCAACTCTTCTCGGCAGCCGAACTTCGCCTGGGCAAGGACAAACAGCAGGTTGTCCGGATCAGCCACGGCGGAGCGCGCTTGTCTTCGAGGACACTATGAGCGATCCCGCGACACCTGCAAAGCCCGAACCTGAAGGATTGGTTTTGCGCGGCAAGCCTCGTCGCGTAACGCGCTTCCGACGCAATGTGGTTATCGGCGCCGCAGCAGCAGTTACGATGGTGGTAACGGGAGCAGCATGGCTGGCACTGCGCACCCCGTCGCCAAAGGTCAAGATCGGCAGCGAAGAATCCTACAACACGGACGTCAAACCACCGGCCGATCAACTCGTTGCATTGCCTTCGAACTACGACAAGGTGAAGCCGCCCCGCCTGGGGCCGCCATTGCCCGGCGACCTTGGCGCACCGATCATCAACAGAGAGAAGCAGCTAGGAATGAACCCTGCGTCGGGCTCGTTCGGAGAAGGCGATGCCGAGCGCGCTGAACATTTGCGCCAAGCGCAGCTTGCCCAACAGGCCCGCGAAGCGAAGGTGATGTTTCAGACGAGTATGGGAGGCCGCGCGGAGACGATCCCGTCCGCCCAACAACCAAATTCGGCGGTGTCAAACAGTGTTCAACCCGCCAGCGCCGCCCTGACTGAGGATCAGAACGGTCAGCAGCACAAGCTCGATTTTGTCCGCCAGCGCGACGACAAAGGGATTTACAACAGTCACCAGCTTGAAAACCCCATATCCGAATATGAACTCCTGGCGGGCACCGTAATTCCGACCAGCCTGATTACCGGTATAAACTCCGACCTTCCCGGCCTTGCGATCGCACAAGTCACGCAGAACCTATACGCGCTTTCAGGTACGTTGCTTCTGCCCGCAGGTTCGAAATTAATCGGCAAAACCGATTCCATCGTGGCGTTCGGTCAAAGCCGGGCGCTGATCGTTTGGCAGCGCATTGTCATGCCGAACGGCAGCTCCATCGAGATTGACAACACGCCTGCTACCGACACCGAAGGCTATGCGGGTCTCGAAGACGAGGTGGACTACCACACCTGGCGGCTTATCAAGGGCGTCGCGCTTTCCACCTTGCTGGGTGTCGGCGCGCAGCTATCGGTGAACAACAGCAATAGCGATTTGCTGACCGCGCTTCGAGAATCTGCACAAAACAATGCCAACCAGGCCGGGCAGCAGATCACGCAAAGGAACATGGATATTCAGCCTACGATAACCGTTCGACCTGGCTGGCCGCTTCGCGTCATCATATCCAGGGACATCATTCTACAGCCATATCAGGGCTGAAAATTGTTGTGACAAACATGAAGCTCGCAAAGTTGCCTGATCGCACGCCAGTCAAAATTACATTCGTCGCGAGTCCTGGCCTCGCGAAGTCTCTTGCGCTCTACGCTCAGTATTACGAAGAAGTTTATCGCCAAGCCGAGTCCATATCGGAGCTGATGCCATACGCTCTTGAAGCATTCCTCGAAAGTGATCGCGGGTTCTTGAAGTTTCGTCGTGAACGCGAGGTCAGTGTAACGACCAGCACAGATCAAGCGTCAACCAGTGGCCACCGTCGCCCTCGGCCTTCTTCTGAAACATCATCCACCTCAAGCTAAAAGGAGAATTGCGGTGGCTGTTATCGGGACATTGCATCAAAGTCGGGACGGTGGTTGGGCGGGCTCCATCTTTCTTTTGGCGCATGATGTGAAGATTAGACTTATCCCTAATGATAATCAGATCCATCCCAAAGCTCCCGCCTTTCGTATTGTCGCGGGGACTGCAGAGTTGGGAGCTGTCTGGCGGGAAACGACCAAGGAAGGGAATTCTCAAGATTTCCTGGGCGGAACTATCGACTTCCCCGGGCTCGATGAACCGATTGCGTTGGCGGTGTTCTTCTCCGAAGACGGAGCAAAGGCGCGCACCGTTTGGAGAAGGCGACCGCCGCACAGTGCAAATGGAGCAGATGGCACATGAAATCGGGAAACGGCACTCAACGGCGGAGATCGCGCAATCAAGAGAGATCGAACATACCATTTCAAGAGCGGCCCACCTGCACCGTGGCAGAGGCGTGCGACGCCGTGGGGCTGGGCAAGACGAAATTCTACGAATTGATGGGTGCTGGAGCTGTGAAAACCATATCGGTCGGCCGCCGTCGCTTGGTTTGTGTGCCTTCCCTGTTACGTTTTTTGAATCGGCAGGCCCAAAACGAAGGCACCGCCTTTTTTATTCATCGCGTCCCTGAATGAGTCGAGTGTTTGAGTACTCGCAAGGCCGATATTTGAACAGCAGGATCGGCGCCGCCATTTTGTGAGGGGTTTCCGCACTTGAACCCTGAACGGACATCGTCGTTGCTTCAATCTCGAAGCCTGACGCAGCGCGAAAAGTTCTTACATCCAGTGGCACGCAAGTTGTCGGTTGAAGTTTGTCCACGTTGGTGACGATCTGCACGGCAAGGCACAGAAGGCCGCCCTGCAGGCTGTCCCTTGCGAGCTGATCTTCTTCGAGCAGGAATCCGGCGCCAATCGAGAACGCCTCGAGCTGGCCCGTGCCCTGAAGGAGCTGCGCAGCGGCGACACTTTGGTCGTCGCCCGCCTGGAACGGCTGGGACGGTCTCTAATCCACCTGCTGCAGATCATGGAAGATCTAGAGGCGACGGGGATTGCCTTCCGGTCGCTGCGCAAGGTGCTCGGAAAGGCGCCGCGGCCGCGTCGGCGGCGCAGCGAAGAGCTTCCCCTGCTTGTGCAGGGACTGGCTTTGAGCAACCCCGGCCTTTCGCTGCGTGGTATAGCTAGCCAGCTAGAGGCCATGAAGATTCGGACACCGGCTGGCAAGTCAACCTGGTCGGCCGCCTCTGTGGCCCATCTGATGAAAAAGGTCCCCGGTGCTCCAAGCCCATAAGCCCGCGCTGCCATCGGAAGAAGAGCTAGAAGCTATGGCCGCGACCCTGGCGGAGACCGGCCATTATCGCATCCAGCGCCGGCTCCGACCCCGCCCCAAGATAGAGGCGCCGCCCGGCACCGAGCTAAAGCAGGCGTTGTTCGTCGACGCGGAGACGACGGGGCTAGATCATCAGACTGATGAGATAATCGAACTGGCCATGGTGCCATTCACCTACGGGCAAGATGGCCAAGTCCATGAGGTGAAGGAGCCTTTCCAGCACTTCCAACAGCCTTCGAAGCCGATCTCGGCTGAAATCACTAAGCTGACAGGCATTACGGACCAGATGGTGGCTGGCCAAGTGATCGACCCGGGCGAAGTCAACGCCTTCGCCAAAGACGTAGTCCTGATCGTCGCGCACAATGCCGGCTTTGATCGCCGCTTCATGGAAAAGCTGTCGCCGGCCTTTGGCCTCAAGGGCTGGGCCTGCTCCCAGAGCCAAATTGATTGGGCAGAGGAGGGGATCGAGGGTACCCGTCTTTCCTATCTGGTCGCCAGCGCCGGGTTTTTCTACGAAAAGCACAGAGCTGTAAACGACTGCCTAGCCGCGATCGAACTATTGGCCACGCCGTTACCGGTTACCGGCAGCCCTGGCCTAACCAAGCTTTTGGAGAACGCCCGCAAGCCAACCTGGCGCATCTGGGCTGAGAATTCACCGTTCGATCTCAAGGACGTCCTCAAGGCGCGAGGTTACCGCTGGAATCCAGACGGCACACCTTTCCCAAAAGCATGGTTTATCGACGTGCAGGATGATCGGCGCGAGGCCGAACTTTCGTCTTTGCAGAAGGAAATCTACCAGCGTGAGGTCCAGGTCCTCACGCGCAAGATTGACGCGTTCAACGGATTTTCAGACCGCCTTTAAGAGCGAGCGATTGTGATGCTTGACCCCCGCTGTGACTTTTGCGCTGAATTTAACGGCCTTGACGGTGATCTCTATAAGAAACTGATCGGCAAAGACGGTCCGTCACGGATTGTGCTGACTGAAGGTAATGTGGTGGCTGTTCCGAGCCTGGGTGAAATATTGCCCTACCACCTGCTCGTCATTCCGACTTATCACATCACCTCCATCCTAAGCCTAGAGTCCGGCGACAAGGCTTCCTTCGCCACATTGGTTCGCCACATACGCGGAGTCTTTGAAGCAGCTTTCGGGGAAACGCCAGTGATGTTTGAGCACGGCGACCCGAAGGGAACGGACGTATTCAACGGCCAATGCATTTCCCATGCCCACTTCCACATCCTTCCCAGGCATGTCGATCTGCTCGCTGCGGTTCATGCTGAACGTCCCTTGCTGGCGTCGATTAGTCTTGACGGTATCAGCCCCGCGACGGACGAGCCTTATGTCGCGGTTGTGGACGATGCAGAAGTGATGCACCTTTTTTCATCCAAGGATGCGCCTCGCCAATACCTGCGCGCCCTATACGGCAAATTGGTGGGTGTAGACGGCGCTGAAAATTGGTACGCCCGCTCCAGTGGCGTGACCACTGCGGCCAGTGCCGAGAAGCTGCGGAAATTGTTTGGGGTAGGCCATGACTGAGGTCCAGCATCGGACATTTCCTGGCGTCGTTATGATGGTAGATTTGGATAAATACCTGGACCAGGTCCGTAACATGACACCAGTCGCGGAATGGTCCTTTGTCGCGCCGATTTATCAGTCGGCTGAGAGGCTGGCGAGAAAACACCACTTACACCTTGTGCGGATATTTGGTGACGGATTTCTTCTCTACGGGGAGGGGCTGCCTGACCGGACCTTGCTATTAAATACCGTTCAATACCTCATCGAATTACAAGCGGCACTCCAAGAAAACGCGCTTAGATTCAAAGCGGCGGTTGTTGGCGGCACCCTAGTACTTTCAGAGAGGCGCTCAGCTACTGGCGAGGTCGAGACCGTTCTCGCTGGCGCAGCCGCAAATGTCGCTGGTAAAGCGATCCGGCGAGCAGCACGCGGCACGCTGGAGATCAATTGGCCTTCAGGGTCTACAGCCTTGGCAGCGGAAACTTTCGAAACCATAACTGCAGCGGCAACTAGGCAGACAGCTTCGGTCTCTATCTCGCATCTTACGCCTGACCGAGACCCTTTCACGCTTCCACCCGCCGTCAAATCGGACACAGCTACGCCCGCCGAAATCTCGGCATTTTCCGGCAGCGTAAAGAGCGTCGTCTTCGATACGATTAAGATGGCCGACGACAAAGCGAAGGCGATTTTCGCGGTTGCCGGCGGCTTTCTGGTCTATCTTTTTAATGGTCGCGTGGATCCTGCGGAGTTTTTCGTCTTCTGCGGCGTCGGGCACCTCGTTCGCCTGGGCTCCTGGTTTGCGGCGATGTTCTTATTCTTGGCTTCTGCCATTCTCTCGCTGCTTGTCTTGTATCCTCGGACTGGCACATCTCACAAAGGTCTGTTGTTTTACGGTTCGATCCGTCTTTGGGGAACATCCGTCGCCTATGCGGATCGGCTCAAGGAGCTCTCGCCGGCCGATCTGGCTGGCGAGAGTGCCGTTCATAACTTCGACGTGTCGGGGGTAGCAGAACAGAAATATACGGCCCTACGCCGTTCAATCTGGCTAATGGGCCTGGGTATACTGGCCGCTCTCATATTTCTGGGCGTTCAGTGGCTCTCGTTTCCGACGCCCAAGCAGTAGTCGATTTGCATGCTGCCGCTCCTGACCTATTTGGACTCTCTGCTTCCCACTGCCAAAGAGCTTGAGGGTTGGAGTTGCATATATGTACAGCATATTCTGCGGTCAAACTGTGACTGTGCCGACTTTCTAGTTGCAAGAGGGCTCGATAAGTCCAAGTTGCGGATCTTTGGGAAAGCCTATTCCACAAGTAATGTCGCGCTGTCCTTTTATCTGGATCAAAGCTTCAACGCCCAAAGTATCGGCGTTGGCTATAAATATGACGCGCCTTTTGACAACGCCCTGATTTCCTCTGTTCGGGAAGCTCTCGACGCGATGGTGGCGCATGGGGACACAAAGATTCTCTTAATCGATGAAGGCGGGCTGGCCCTGCAGGCGGCCGCAACACTGAATCGGGCAGACGTCCGCTTTGCGGTGGTCGAGCTTACAGCGCGCGGTGCTCATCATTATCATCTGTTGGAACAGCATGCGCCCATTGTAGATGTCGCGCGCAGCAGTGCCAAAAAGCGCATAGAAGCGCCGCTCATCGCCAAATCGATGGCGACTCTCTTGGCTTCGCGCATACACGAGGCGACGGGCAAGTCGTTATCCTCGATGCGCATAGGGCTGATAGGTGCCGGTGCCATCGGAGGAGCCTTGGCCGATGAGTTGCAAAACATTGCTGCGGCCATCACAACATTTGATGCCGTCGAGGAACGATCGACAACCAAGACCATTACGGATGCCCTTGTGGGCGCGGATATCGTGACCAGCAGTACCGGCCGAGGGATGGACTGGTCGGAAATGGTGCGATCGCTGCCTGTGGGCACCATTCTTGCCAATTGCGGCTCTTCGGATATCGAGTTTCAACCATGGCGCCTACGGGCGACTTTTGCTCCTCAAGGAACGTTCTTCGTCGAAGATCCCGGAATGCCGTGGCGCGGCAACATCACAATCGGCACACCAGGGCAAACCCTGACGCTCCTGGGAGGCGGGTTTCCTGTGAATTTTGACGGAAGCCCAGATCCGATTTCAGCGCGCGAAATCCAGCTAACTAGGGCGATTTTAATGGCGGGCGCTATCCAGGCGACAGCCTCCGACAAGGCCGGAGTCACCGAGCTGGATGCGAACGTGCAAGCACACATCGTTGCTCGCTATGAGGAGCTCATTCGATAATAGGCGGCCTTGGCCAAGCTTATATCGGTCACCGACCGTCGCGGTAGGCTATGACAATATTTGCCCGCTCTTCGGCAAGAAGCCCGCAAACTGCAACGCTGGGTTGATCGAAAGCACCGAAATGTTAGGCTCTCCGCTGGGGGTTGCTCGTGTACATTTCCGAAATCAAGATTGAGAACTTCCGCGCGTTCGGCTCTGGCGAACGGGCCTTCGTTCTTCCGCTCAACCCCGGGCTTACAGCTCTGGTCGGTGAAAATGACGCCGGCAAGACGGCGGTGATCGATGCCTTGCGCTTTGTTCTCGGAACGCGCGATCAAGAGATGTTCCGCGTCGAGCCCACAGACTTCCACCAGTCACCGGGCGAAGAACGCTCAAGCCAGATCATCATCCGCTTGACGTTTAGAGATCTGACGGCGGCTGACAGGGGCGCCTTCGCCGAGTTTCTCACCTATGAGGACACCGATGGACAGGTGAGCACATTGCTAATCCTGACGTGGGTCGCCAGGCGTAGCAGCAAGGAGAACACCTCGCGGCGCGTCGCGCCGGCGGAGTGGCAAACCGGCGCCAACGGCGATGGCCCGGTGCTGGATTTCGGTGCGCGGTCCCTCCTGACCGCGACCTACCTCCGCCCGCTCCGCGACGCTGAGCGCGCGATGAGCGCCGGGCGCGGATCGCGGCTGTCGCAGATCTTGCAACACACCAAGGAGATCAAGAACACCGGCGTCCCCTTCAAGGCCGACGCGCTGGCAGGCCTGGATCCGAAGACTTTGAGCGTTCTAGGACTCGGAGACTACGCTAGCTTCTTGTTCGGTGAGAGCGAGGGGATCACAGCGACCCGCACCAAGCTCAATAAGAACTATTTAGCCCCGCTGTCTTTCGCCGACGACCCGCTTCAGGCGCGAATCGGCGTTAGCGGCCATGCCGACGACGCGATCCGCCTGCGCCAATTGCTGGAGAAGCTCGAGGTCGCGCTGGTCCCGATGGCTGACCCCAAAAGCGCCCACACCCGTGGCCTGGGATCCAACAACCTGCTGTTCATGGCATGCGAGCTGCTGCTCCTCGCGGCCGAAAGCGATGGATTCCCCCTGCTGCTGATCGAAGAGCCCGAGGCCCACCTCCATCCCCAGAGGCAGTTACGCTTGATGTCATTCCTACAAGCGCAGGCGGAAAAAAAACGGCCGGACGGCCAGACCATCCAGATCATCGTGACCACACACAGCCCGAACCTGGCTTCTGAACTGCCGCTCAGCCATCTCGCCCTGATTGAAGGCGGCCGCGCTTTCCCGCTTACCGAGGGCAAGACGAAGCTTAGCAAGTCGGACTATCGCTTCCTCGAACGGTTCCTTGACGTCACCAAGGCCAACCTCTTCTTTGCCCGAGCGGTGCTCATCGTTGAAGGTGACGCCGAGAACATTCTACTGCCCGTCATCGCCAAGCTGCTTGGCCGGGATTTCTCTGAATTCGGGGTATCCGTTGTCAATGTCGGCGGCGTGGGGCTGGGCCGGTACGCGCGAGTCCTTATGCGCCAGGACCCGGGCGCCGACGGCGAAATTGGTATCCGCGTTGCCTGCGTGACCGACATGGACGTCATGCCGAATAACGCCCCTTGGATCGTCGGCCTTCTAAAGGAAGGCGACAAGATTCCTGAACGCCCGCCGTCGAAGCGGCAGTGGCGGATCAAGGCTGACTTCGTCGAGGGCGGGCTCGAGCAGCGGCGCAAGGATAGGACCGAGAAGGCCTCAGGGCAGCAAGTTCAGACCTTTGTCGCCAATGAATGGACACTCGAGTTCGACCTCGCCTACTACGGCCTCTTGAACTCCGTCTGGCGTTCGGCGGTGCTCGCACTTGCCGATGACAAGATCCAGGCGGGCAAGATCACCGAGGAGAAAGCGATCGCGGATAGCGCGGATGAGCTCCAAAACCTTAAGAATCAAGGGCTAGATGCGGCCACGATGGCGGCGCACGCCTACGCCAAATTTGAGCACGAGGGCGCGTCGAAGACGATCGCCGCCCAGTACCTGGCTGAGCAACTCGAACGCGCGGTCGAGCAGAGGCAGATCGATGCGGAGCAGCTGCGGAAGAAGCTGCCACCGTATGTCGTGGCCGCTATCGCCCACGTCACCCGCCCGTTTGGGGACCCGCCGCCAGACGGCGTCGAGGAAGTGATCGGATGATCGAACTGATCGGCGCCGCCATTACCGAGGCTGAGATCCAGTGGGCCGCGGCGTTGATGGGCCTGGGCACTGACGGCTTCGCCCCCGTCGGCGCCGACGACAGCCGCCTGTGCGCGATGATGAGCCTCGACACCGGCGACTACGAGGCCTGCCCTGGCAGCGGGAAGACCACGCTGTTGGTCGCCAAGTTGGCGATCCTCGCGGCGCGGTGGTCGCCTCGTCAGCAGGGTATCTGCGTGCTGTCGCACACTAATGCTGCGCGCAATGAGATCGGGGACCGCCTGAGCGCGAGCGCAGCGGCCGGTGCCTTAATGCGCTACCCACACTTTGTCGGCACAATCCACTCTTTCGTGAACGAGTTCCTGGCCACGCCGTGGCTGCGGTCGCAGGGTTATCCGGTCCGCATGGTCGACACACAGATCGCCTTGTCGAAGCGGATGGGCGCGCTGGACTACAAGTGGCGCCTGGCCATGGACAAGCGGGGCCTGGGCCTATCGGCCCTCACCTACAACGCGATCGATTTCACCAGCGACAAACGGGGGAACCTGGGCGTCAATACAGACACCTATCAGGCGATGGTTACTGTCTGCCGGGAAACCAGCGAACAGGGCTACTTCTGCTTTGACGAGATGTTTGTCTGGGCGAACCAGCTGATCGACCGCAATCCCGGCGTGGCCACCGATCTGCGCCGTCGCTTCCCGCTCGTTTTCATCGACGAGGCCCAGGATAACAGCGAGACCCAGTCGGCGATCCTGCATCGGATCTTCTGCGCTGGCGACGGCCCCTCCCGGCGCCAGCGGTTCGGCGATTCCAACCAGGCCATCTACGCCAATTCCAACCAGGACGGGGCCATCACTGACCCCTTCCCAGTCGCGCCGACCTACTCCATCCCCCGCAGCTACCGCTTCCCTCAGGCGATCGCCGATATGGTGAAGGGGTTCGGCGTCATGCCCCAAGACCTTGTCGGCGCGGGTCCGAGCGTCGGTCGGATCACCTCGGCAGCGAAACCGGCCACGATCTTCCTGTTCGACGATCCTTCGGTGCAGCAGGTCCTGCCGCGTTATGGGGCCTATCTCATAGACCAGTTCCAGGAGCCTGAACTGGCGATCGGGACTTTCGTCGCGATCGCCGGCGTCCACGAGATGGACAAGGACGACAATATCCCCCGAGCGATGGGCCATTATGCCCCTCACTACGATGCCGCCTGCGTCCGAAAAGAGTCCGCGCCAGCCACCCTCGCGCAATTCTTGGCCCGGGCGCGTTTCGAGATGGAAGGCGTGGGCAACACCCATGTCCTAGTCAACGGGCTCGCCGCGGGCCTGATACGGCTGGGCGAGCTGTTGGGTCAGGCTCGGACCGCGGTCCGCCGCAAGTCCGCGCATAGACGGATGATCGCCGCGCTTGAAGATAGTGCCGCGCTTTCGCCGTATCTCAAGCTCGTCGAGCTGACCCTCTCCAACCGTGGCGACTACACAGCTAAGGGCTGGGAGAATGACGCCCTGCCTCTCATCGCTAAAATCGCCGAACATTTCGCCGACGGCGCCGAGATCGATGATGCGGCTGTTACGTTTCTGATCTGGCCCAACGAGGTCGAGCTCATGGCCGGCGACATCGCCTACGCGCCGCGCACCGACAATGTGTTCAGCTACCCGCACACTGAACCGAAGGTGCATATCCGCTTGGGTTCGATTCACTCGGTCAAGGGCGAGACCCACACCGCGACGCTTGTACTCGACACTTTCTTCTACGCGCACCACCTCAATGAGTTGAAGCCGTGGCTGCTCGGGACCCGGTCAGGCGGGTTAAAGGCCAAGAAGAATGGGGTGCCCCAACTTGAGAGCTCGCGTTTGCTCGGACGGCTTAAGTTACACTACGTCGCCATGACCCGGCCCTCGCATCTTCTCTGCGTGGCCATGCGCAGAGACGCTTTCACGGTGGAGGAACTAGGCGTCCTAAGGGGCCGGGGGTGGTCTGTCGTTGATTGCTGCACGCCCGCGTAACTTGTTGGCGGTAACGGTCAGCGATCCGGGCGGGCTGTTCTGAGCCGGCCCATTCGAGTGCACCACAATAGCTTGTGATCCAAAGCCTTCTGCCTACATCTCGCCATCGAATAAATGGGGATAGAAGACAATCTGTACTGCCGCTCGCAAAAGTCGACCTATCGTTTGATGGAAAGGCGAATCACCTATGCGATTCAAAAATCTCGAGCGCTATAGACGAGGCGGCTCCAACTCCAATATGCAGCTGAACATTCCGCTGCCGACGACACCAGATGGTCGGATTTACCGATATTCGCCGAATGAAGCCGCGGTGCCGCGCCATTTCCTCTTAGGCGGGGTCAAGGCAAACTATGACATTAGCGACGGCGCGCGTGCGCGCATGAAGGTACAACCTCGGTCGAATAATACCGTCTGCCCCTATAGCGGCGTTGTAGCGCCAGACGAGAGCTTTGCGCATCCCGATGACGTTGAGGCAGCGCATAAGATCATTGAGCACGCCGTAATGAAGGACGTCGACGACCAAGTCGGACGAATGTTTAAGGATTTTGGCCGCGGGATCAGCAGCAAGTTTCTAAAAGTCGAGACAAAATCGCGCGGGTACGCCAAGCCAGCTCCGCGCTTCGCCAGGCGTGATTTGTTGCGCGAGATTGTTTGCGATCATTGTGGTCGGGACTACGGCCTCTATGCGCTCGGCTTCTTTTGTCCCGACTGTGGCGCGCCAAATCTGCGACTGCATTTCTTGCGTGAGGTCGCCTTAGTTGACGAGCAAGTCTCGATCGCTGAAAGCCGCGACAATGAGGAATTGGCTTACCGCTTGTTGGGTAACGCCCACGAAGACGTGCTGACGGCCTTTGAGACGACGTTGAAGGCCGTATATCATTTCGGGCACTTGGCTAACGGCATGGAGCCGGCGAAGCCGGTGAAAAATGATTTCCAGAATATCGCTACAGCACGGCAACGATTCCAGGAACTGGGTCTCGATCCGTTTGGCCCCCTAACTCAAGACGCCATCGCCCAGCTCGCTCTGAACATTCAAATGCGCCATGTCATCGGACACAATCTTGGTTTGGTGGATGCTAAGTTCGCCAACCTGACGGGCGACGCTAGAATTGGCGAAACCATCAAGCTAGTTGGCGATGATATAAGAGCATTCGCGCGACTGACCGCACAGGTCGTGGACGGATTAGACACCTGGCTGGGCGGCGGCCGTGCAGCTCCGCGTCCCCTCCCACTGCTGGAAGCACTTCCCGAACCGATGGCGGCAGTTGATCCAAAAATTGAAGCTTCAACACGATTATCTATCGGGCTGCTTGCTGTCGAAATCGGATGTTGGATCGTGCAACAGGTTGACGAAGGACTTTCCGGAATGATCGACGGAGACGAGATCGCTGCAGCTTTCCCAGATGCGTCCGAAGCGGAAATAAGCCTCGCGGTTGGAGAATTGTCCCTCGACCAGTATATCGAGATTCGTTCAACAATGAGCAGCAAAATCGGCTATTTGACTCCGACAAATGCGGGATACATCGAGTTTGACGCTCTGGCCGGTCTGGGCGATCCGAAACTTACTGCTGCTTCTTTGTTGCCGAAAATTCTGGCGGAACCGGAAAGCGTCAATGTTCCAGAGCTGCATCTAGGCTCGGGATATTCGAAGCGAACCTTCAATGCCGGAATGACGATCGTCCTTGAACAAGTGAAACGTGGCCCTATCAGCGAGATGGGAACCCCTGATTTTCCCACGAGGTATTTTTATATAAGTCCGGAAGACAGGGCCGCGCTTGTGAGGTTGCAGCAAGAACTTTCCAGCTAAGGCGAAAGGCAGGGATAAGCCTTGCCGATCACCCATCCTGTAAAGCACCGTATCAAACCATTATGGCCCGTCTTGTGCCCCATTTGGATCGTTTTCACGCACTAACCGAGCCTGGCGTTGTCGGCACATTCGCCGGCTGCGAAGTCACGGAAATCTTCGCCATTATTCCCGGCCAAGAAGGCCCGCAGAATGTTTTCACGATCGCGGTTTTGGACGATAGCGATCACGCCATGGCGCCCAAGATCATCAATCCTGAGCGCTTGAAAGTCCCAGGCTTGGAGGATTGGGTCTTTGGTATCGGCCAGTACAGGCTCAATCTGGCCAATTTCGAGAACGGGCTCTCCGCCTTTGACGCGACTGATGTTTGGGCGCTTTCGGGCAAAGCGCTAGGCACGCCCGCGTTACAGCAGGCCAATCCCCAGTTTGTGCCCCCGGACCAAGCAAACCCCATACCGCTTAACAAAGCGCTCAAGAACAATTTTTGGGCTGGGTCTCACATATTGGAGTGGGCAGATCCCGTCAAAGACGCGTTCATGCCCATATTCGACACGCCAGCGCTTCTCACCGAGCTGGCGAAACAGCTTCTGCCGTTCATCCCCATTGACCTAGCGGTCCTGTCCGACCGCCTTGGCAATATCATTGTCCAGATCCCAGTCACGCTTTTGACAGCGCAATGTTCCGAGACGAGCGACAATGCCGGCTATCGCGTCCACGTCCAGTGGCGACCAGGCGTATCGCCCCGGCCATTGCGCGTGACCGTGTCTGCTGAGTATGACGAAACCATAAGCTGCCACGTTACGGGTACCGTGCTCGATCAGCCGATCACGTTGCCACTGGTGGCAAGCGGCGCCGTCCCCAAAGCCTATCTCTTGGACGAGGATCGCAACATCTTGATGGCGGCAACCGGAGCGTTGTCATTCTTCAATGTGATCCACGTCACGACCCATATGATGGGGCGGGCCGAACCACGCGTCTTCACGTATAAAGATCGCAAAGGCGACATACAGTCCCGGCGTATCGCGCTATCGCCGCCAAAATCTGAAATGGAAATCGGAAAACCCCTTCCCAAAGCGAACGGGGATTTCACCCAAAAGCGCCTTTATCAACTGGATACCGAACGGGTGAAACGCGAGCGGCTTTTCGAGCAATACGGCTTGCCCGGCACCGATCCGGCAACAGAACACACGCGCGTACTTACCGACCTGGTCGATCTGATGCGCATGCATGGGGAAACCGGCGTCTGGCTTTGGGATCCGTTCCTGGAGGCCATTGATGTGATTGAGACGCTGTTCGCGTGTCCGCACGGCGGCGCTGAATTGAGAGCCTTGAGCGGGGCCGAAAACGTAAACGGTGACAATGTGGACGAATTCATAGCCAAGCAGAAAGCCGCATTCGATGCGGTCACCGGAAACCGGCTGGGCCTGCGGCTCGACTACCGGGTTGCGCATAGCCTGGACGGCATCGGCTTCCATGATCGTTTTGTGATATTCCCCAAAGATGGCGGAGATCTGGCGTGGTCGTTGGGTACGTCTGTGAATGGCTTGGGGAAGAAACATCACATTCTGCAGAAGGTGACGGACGGCCAGCGCGTCAGTGACGCTTTTGAAGGGTTGTGGAAGAGGCTGGGCCCGGCGCAGCGCGTGTGGAGCTGCCCATGACCCCGTGGAGAGCAGAGCTTGAAGCTGCAATCAGTGCTGCTGCAAAACCGGGCGCGCCCTTGGTGCCGTCGGCATTGCTGACCCATTGCCAAGGTCTCAACGATCCTGTCACCCATTTGTTGGGAGAAGAGACCGGGCACACAATTTATGCCGCTTTGAATGAATCCTCGGGCTTTATTTCACTGGTACGCAATCGCCAGCTCGTCATGACCGACGAGCGTCGGCAAAAGGTCGCTGGAGCCGTGCGATGGTTGGTGGCCACCATGCAGGCTTGGCGCAGAGCTGATGATCCCAAAGATGCGATTGTGGTTAGTCTTGTGGTCGTGGCAGCCAGATTGGACGAAGAAGGGCTGCTGTGGAGGCTGTTACCTGATGCGGCCGGCCCCAATCAAGAGATGGGAATAGCACTCGGCACTATCCTCTCAAGAATGCGGGTTAATCCGACATTGATGGCCACAAGATCGCCAATCAGCGAGGGAGAAGAATTAGATGGTTTGCTGAAGGCCGAGACAGAAAAGGACTGGCCAACACTACGCAGGCTTGCGGAAGAGGTCGCGTACCACGCCACGACCAGTGTTTTGGTCTCGCAACCTTCTCGCGCCCTCAATCGTTTTTTCCCTAATATTTTGACGCAGATCGCTCAGGCCGTTCCGCAGATCGGAATCGCCATGGCGATCGTGACCGCGCTGCCCGTAGAGGATGCTTTCAAATTGGGAGCTCGGAGCGGCAATGATTATACGCAATTTGCCAGCGTCTGTCGGCTGTTCAACCAGTATACGCGCGTGCGCGCGTTGGGTGCGGCGCAAGAAGACGCGCTAGATCAACTGCTAGCCCTCGTTGTCCAGAACCCGGCACAATGGGCGTCCTGGATGCGAGCTTTTGTTGCCCATCCCTATCGGGCTACCCAGATCCAACCCGCGATAGGCCGCGCGCTCGCTGGCGCCGATGTTATCGCGATGCAGGGTTATCTGGACGGGATCTATGTGCAAGCTAGTTGGCTGGGTCGGAGCGAAGTAGGGGCTTGCTTGGAAGCCTTCGCCAGCCGAGTGCCTTTGGATCGGCGCCAATCGGCTTGGCGATTGGCTTTTGCGCGGTGGCAACGGTGGAACTTTGGAGCCCATGAAAACCTCAGCCGACTTACCGCAATATCGCAGTCCAATCTGGATTTCGCCATTGTCGGCTATGTTGCGGAGTGCCTGTCAGGGCAGGAGCGCGAGGCTTACGCCAATGGATGCCTGATCACTCTCAAAAATACCGAGCTGCGCTGGCATCAGTCACAGCAACCATTCATGGAGGACAGCTATCGGATTATGTCGCGGTATCAGCCTTTCGCGCAAGCCGGCCTGGCAGGCACAGATCGCTCAAAATGGCTGCGTGATAAAGCGGAAGACTATCTGCTGGGTGAATTTGAAGAGCCTTATTGGCGGCAGCGATATCACTTGCAGAAGATGCCGTCCTGATTTCAACGAGAGACGTAACTAGTCTATCAAGTTGATGCTCTGGTTATCTGTGCCGGAACTAGTCACGGTCCGAGGTTTGTCCCGAAATCGCATGATTTTACATAATGCGACATAGGCGCCCAAACGGACGCGGTAGGTATCGGCATTGGGTTGACATGGGTCGCGGCCTTATCAGCCGGCCGCTGGCTTTGCACCCCTTGCGGCCCTAATGGCCTCCCAGCAGATCGTCCAAATATTCTGAAGTGGGGGTAACGCCTGTTACCAGGAGATGGTCCCGCGCGCGGGTGCAAGCGACATAGAGCAAATGCCGCTCAGTGTCATAAACTTCCCTCAGGTCCCGATTTCGCCTGCCATCCAGGCAAAATTCCTCCCTACACATCACCAACTTCCATACCCTTCAGTTGTCTTTGTTGGTGAGCCCCACGTTCTGGCTTCCCGTTTGTCGGGGAATAGAGGCAGGGGATGGACAGGAAATTGACCTTTCAACCCGCAGCGGCGGCGCTTCCCGGCGCGGCCAAAGGAACGGCCGTGCCTGCGGCGGACGAGTGGTTTGAGCGCGAAGTTTTGCCCCTTGAGGCGGTACTGATGCAGTATTTGGAACGCAATTGGCGCAATTCTAGCGATGTTCCTGATCTGCGGCAGGACGTGTACGTGCGGGTCTACGAAGCCGCCCTCAAGGAAATTCCGGAGAACGCAAAGCATTTCGTGCTCGCCACCGCGCGAAATCTCCTCATCAACAAATCCAAACACGAACGTATTGTCCCTATAGAGACCGCTGCCGATCTCGATGAATTCGGTTTGGCGTCCGACGCGCCCGGGCCCGACCAGATCGTGATCGCCCGCGATGAACTGCGCCATCTCCAGGCCGCATTGGATCGGCTCCCTCCCAGAGGCCGCGAAGCCATCGTGTTGAGGCGGATCCAGGGTCTTACACGAACCGAAATCGCCGAGCGCATGGGCGTCAGTGAGTTGACCGTCAGCGGCTATCTCTCACGCGGTATCTGCCTGCTTGCGGATGTCCTTCATGGCGAGCCTTCCAACATTAGGAGGAAGGCGTGAGCAGCGCAGACGAGGATTTGAGTGCTGCAATCGAGCGTCCCATTGACATGCAGGCGGCTGGTTTTGTCGAACGCCGCGACTCCGCAAGTTGGAGCGATGCAGACGAGGAGCGATTCAAAGCGTGGCTCGATGAAACTCCGGCACATCGTGTCGCGTTCATGCGGCTCAATGCGGGTTGGAAACGAACCGAGCGGCTGGCCGCGCTTCGCACGACCGACTTCAAACGGTCCGCGACAACCGCGCCACCAAGCAGCCGATGGCCGCTGAAAATTGCCATGGCGTGTGGGCTGGCCATCGCTTCCACCGCTGCATTGACGGCTTATTTCTCAACACCCCATTATGACACATACGCCACGACCGTTGGAGGACACGAAACCCTTTCCCTACACGATGGTTCGAAGATCGAACTCAACACCGACACAATCGTACACATCTTGCAAACACAAAGTCGGCGCTTGGTGCTCCTTGAGAGGGGCGAAGCGTACTTTCAGGTTCATCACGATGAGGCTCGCCCGTTCGTTGTTGTCGCTGGCGCTGGCCGTATCGTGGACCTGGGTACGAAATTCGCCGTGCAGTCGGAGCAAGGTCATCTCGGGGTCTCTCTCATCGAAGGCCGCGTGAAGGTCGAACTGAAAGATACACCATGGAAGGAAACCACGCTTTCCTCCGGTGACGTTCTGGTGGCCTCTGCCGGATCGGTGTCCGTAAAAAGGGGGCCCGTAGCCGATCTATCGAACGCGCTGGCCTGGCGGAAGGGAATGCTGGTCTTTCACAGCACGACCCTCCTGGACGCGGCACGCGAATTCAACCGGTACAACGAAACCAAGATCGTGATCGACGATCCTAGGGCCGCGCACGAAACGATCAATGGCGCGCTGCCAGCCAATGATCTTGGCGAGTTTGAACGCATGGCCGGAAACCTCTTTGGCCTCAAGGCCAAGAAACGCGCCAACGAAATCGTTTTTTCGCGCTGAAGCGCAAAAGGGGCAGGGGCACATTCAATGCAAGGGGGGAAGATGACATATCGTTCGCTAATAAGCTGGCTGCTTGCCGGAGCATCCTGCGTAGCCGCGTGCTCGGGCAGCGCATTGGCAGCCTCATTCGATATTCCACGTGGCGACCTTGCATCCGCGCTCGATGCCTTTTCGGCACAATCCGGTGTTGCAGTGATCGTGTCGGCCAGCGCCGCCAAGAATGTCCAGACTCAGGGTATCAAGGGTGACTTCTCTGCTCCCAACGCACTTTCTCGAATACTGAAGGGAACAGGCTTCACCGCAAATCCCAGTCCGTCGGGCGTGGTCGAGATCGTCGGAATTGGCGGGAAGAGTTCGAGCATTGAGATTCCCGCTTTGCAGTTGGCCCAAGCCGCACCACCGCGCGCCACCGTCGAAACCGTAACTGTCACGTCGTCGAAACTCGGCGGCGCCGATGTGCAGAGCATCCCGATTGCGATCACCGCACTCAGCCAGGAGCAGTTGACCGCCAGCCAGACCAATGGCGGCCCGGACCTGATCAAGCAGGTTCCGAACATGACGTTCACGAAGACGAATTTCTCCGGCTATAGCATCAGCATCCGCGGTATCGGCACGCAGGCGATTTCGGTGACGACCGATCCGGCGGTCGCCGTTGCCTTCAACGACATCCCGTTCATCCGTAATCATTTCTTCGAGCAGGAATTCTACGACGTTGCCCAAGTGGAGGTGCTGCGAGGCCCGCAAGGCACGCTCTACGGCCGCAATGCGACTGCCGGTGTCGTCAATCTCACCTCCGCCAAGCCAACCGACCAGTTCGAAGCGATGGCGAGCGCAGAGCTTGGCAATTATCACCAGAAGCGGTTCGAAGGGATGATCAATATTCCAATCGTGGATGATCGGCTCGATATCCGCGTGGCGGGCGAGTGGACCAAACGTCAGGGCTATTCCTTCAACACTTCGACCGATGATCGCATCGATGGCCGCGACCTGTGGTCTGGCCGTGTCACGATTGGCATGAAGCCAACCGAGAATCTGCAAATGTATCTCGTCTGGGAGTATTTCTCCGAAGACGACGATCGCATGAGAAGCGCCAAGCAGCTCTGCAAAACCGACTATGGTCCAGGTTCGATCCCTCCTACGCCGGACGGGCAGGCCGGAGGGCAATCGTTGAGGCTCGGTGGTGTGACCGTCAATGGCGTAGTCAAGACATTCAACTTAAGCGCCATCGCAGGTACGGGGGATTATTTCCTTCAAGGCTGCAAGCCGGAATCTCTTTATTCGCCTCAATCGTTCGAAGTTCCGCTTCCTTATTCGCTGCCTTATGTCATCGGTCTAGGTGCACTGGATGGAGCGCCCAAGCTCATAAAATCACCTTACCCTAGTCAAACCCAATCATCGAACTTGCGGGTAATCCAATCTTCGCTAGACCCGATTTACAAAGCGAAGAACGACGTTGTGGAACTAAATGCGGAGTATGCGCTTACGCCGGTCCTCACGTTCACGTCCCAAACCGGATTCAGTCATGATTTCCTTTATTCGGCTGAGGACTACAACAGGTTTGGATCGGTTTCAGGTGTGTTCGCACCATCAGGACTTGTTACAAATGGGGTTATCGGAGATGTCGATCCAACCGGCATGATTTCGACCCAAGGATTCTTTTGCGATCCTCAATTGGGTTGTTCCAACCAGTTCGTCATCGAAGATCTTTCGCAGGAGCATGCCTGGCAACTCAGCCAGGAGGTCCGTCTGGCTTCCAGCTTCGGCGGGCCGTTCAATTTCAGCGCCGGCGGCAACTATCTGCATTACGAGACACAAGAGAACTACTACGTCTTCAGCAATGTGTTCACGATGATTGACGCGGCAGACGCCGTCAGTGGTCACAATTTCTCTGCGGCGAACCCCTGGATTCCAGGCGTGTCAGACAATGCCTTCGCGCTTCCGAATGGCTTCCAATTCAACAGCCTATCGCAGCCTGCGACGAAACTGGGAAACGGCTACATCGATCCGAATCCGTTATCGAGTCTCAACGACAATGGGCATAATTATTTCTTGAGCAAGAATCCTTATGTGCTCAATTCCTACGCTCTCTTTGGTGAGGCCTACTACAATATCTTCGACAATCTGAAATTGACCGCTGGCCTGCGCTGGACGGAAGACCAGAAGCATTTCCCGCTGATACCGAGCTGGTTGGTGACAGAGGGTTGGGGATATCCCGTTACCGATGTTGTAAATCAGCAATGGGATCAGTTCACCGGCCGCGCGGTGGTCAACTGGACACCGAAGCTTGCCTTCACCGATCAGACACTCGTTTTCGGCTCTTATGCGCATGGTTATAAAGCTGGTGGCGCAAATCCTCCGGGCGCGGTTTTTACCGTTCATCCTGGTTCCACGGCGCAGGAGGGGGAGGCATCACAGCCTGTTCATCCTTTGACGTTCAAACCCGAATTCATCGATGCGTTCGAATTGGGATCGAAGAACACGCTGCTCGACGGAGCGCTCACCCTGAACGGAAGTTTGTTCTACTACAATTACGAGAACTATCAGGTCTCCGAAATCGTCGATCGCACAGCTATCAATCTGAATTTCGACGCGCATGCGAAAGGGGCCGAGTTAGAGGCCACATGGGAACCGATACCCGGTTTGCGCTTCAATTTTGGCGGCGGCTGGGAAGACACTGCCATCGCCAAGGGCCAGAGCGCCGTCGATCTGATGGATCGCACCGCCGGTCATTCGGATTGGTACGTCGATAAGCCGTTCGTGAACGAATCCTCCAACTGCATATTTCCAGGTTATGTCGCGCAAACCTTTACGATCGGTGCGGGCAGCTTGTCGCAAAGCGGAGCGGCTACCAGCTATTGTGCCTATGCTTACAATCTGCACGTTGATCCTCTGACGGGGCTGCCTTACACCCCCAACCCAACCGCTGAAATTTTGGGTGGCGGAATTCCAGCGGGCTATGTGGGATACGATCCCGCCACGGCGCCGAACAATGGTGCGGGTTTTTCAAAAGATCTGAGCGGAAACAAACTCCCGAACGCGCCGCCCTTCACCGCTTCATTTGGTGCGCAATATTCCATGCCACTGACTTCGGATTGGGCAGGCACAGTGCGTGCCGATGGCTACTGGCAGGATAGTTCGTGGTGGCGCGTCTTCAATGACATGCAATACGACAAGCTGCACGGTTACGCGACGATGAATTTGACATTTATTTTCACCAGCCAGAACGGCTGGCAGGTGATGCTTTACGACAAAAACGTGTTCAACACGACGGCCATCACCGGCGCGTTCCTCAACAGCGACGATTCAGGACTCACGACCAATGTGTTTCTGACCGATCCAAAGTTGATCGGTATCCGCGTCACGAAGAATTGGTAGGGGGAACCAATGAGCGAACTGATAAACACAAGAAGCCGCAACGTGAATTTCCGTCGTCAACTTCTGACGAACGCTTCCTTGCTGGCGTTAGTGGGCGTCGCCTGTGCGCCCACGGGCGCGCTGGCATCTTCGGCGGATGAAGACCGGCCGACTGTCTGGATTCAATTGGGCGGCCAACTCGAACGTGTGGATACGCCGCAATCGGTGTTCGCACCTGCATTTTTGGGGCTTTCACCGCCGAACGTAATGAGCCCGATGGTCAACTCACAGCGGCCATCGCGTTATAGCAATGGTGCGGAAGGAAAGGTCACATTTCTGCCCGGTGGCACTGACTGGGTCGTGTCGGCCGCGATTCGCTACGGCAAATCCCAAAGTGCCAGACATCAGCATTACGAAACACCTGGCCTGCCAACGATCTTCGGGACGTTCAACAATCGCGTGACAACTCGCCATCCAATAAAAAAGGGTTACGGCGACGGCCAGACGAATTCCCGGCAATCGGATTTCGTTCTCGACTTCGAAGTGGGCAAGGATGTCGGACTCGGAATGTTTGGTGCAGGCGCGAATTCGGTTGTCAGCGCCGGAATGCGGTACGCGCAATTCACATCCAGTTCGGATACCACTCTTCATGCACGGCCCATTTACGCCTTCGGTCCGTCAGTAACTCAAGGTGTAGGCAAGTATCACCAGAGTGCGCGTTTTCCATATTTTCATAACTATACCGCGGTCCTGCACAGCACGCGCAACACACACGCCGTGGGGCCTGCCGTATCATGGGACGCTTCTTTGCCGGTAGCGGGCTCCAAAAGTGGCACGATGATAGATTTCGATTGGGGCCTGAACGCCGCAGCTTTGTTTGGGCGTCAGCGGTCCCATACGGATCACCGGACCACGAGTTACAGCCTGCACTACAATGGATTTGCGAAGGTAACGGCGCATTCTTCTCAAGCGACAAGCCATGATCGTTCAAAATCGATCTTCGTTCCGAATGTTGGCGGCTTCGCGGCAGTGTCGTTGAAATTCCCCAACGCCAAGGTCAGCCTCGGCTATCGAGCAGATTTCTTCTTCAATGCCACTGACAACGGTATAGACACACGCGACGCAGCCAATCAGAGCTTCTATGGCCCCTTTGCAACCATCAGCATCGGATTGGGCGGGTAGGGATACTTAAGGCGACTGTTCGTAGAAGTCGCCGAACGGATGGCGTGATCCCGTATCGTTGATTTCGGCTGTTTAAGAGAAACGGCTGACCGAATAGCATTGGCGGGTCGGAAGAGTTGCTTGTCGAGAACAGTCCGATGGATCGTCTCCTGTAGGCATATTTGGACAGTATTCAGGGCAGGCAATATCGATCAGTTGCGCGATGCCCCGACGGAAGTGGCAGCAAGCTTGGGTCTGCACAGCGTCGCCTATTTGGCGCCGACCCGAGCCGACGCGCCGCTGCTGATCTCCAACTACAATCCGGGCGGACCACCCACTATGTCGCGAGAGGTTGTCACCTCTTCGATCCGTGATCCGCTGGCTGTTCCGCTGCACCAGCTCGTTCGCCTGGGCCTATCGCCAAGTGGCACCTGGATCGCGCCAAGGCAAAGGTCGGAGTGAAAACCAATGTGCAGGCGGGATCGCCTTCAAACGGAAGAGCAACTGATCGACTAAAGCGAATTTTCCCAGTTACCCTTTGACCAATCGAAGCTGGGTCGATTGGCAATTGGCTCGGACCAAAGGGGGCGTCGCGGTCCATGAGAAATATTGCTGCTTGGGAGCCCGGGCACCCTCGCATGTTTGTTGCCAATCGGCCCTGACTGATCCCCATTAGCGAGAATACTGCCCTCTCCCCAGGGCAGATTCACGGCCGACAATTTAGTTGCGCCCCCGGTGGCTCCACGGGTTCTCCAAAAAATCTTTCCCGTTTTCAAAAAAAATAGCGCGATCAGTGGTCAACTCTGGCCGTCTGGATTGTCGGAATAAGTGAGACCCGCGTCCAACCCTCACCGGGGAGATCGCCAGGGGATGATCGAGAGATCGGACAAAGACCGTGAGAAGACTCCGCTCACTTCGGAGACGGCGATGACGCCGTCCGAAGTCGACGAGTGGTTTGTGCGTGAAATCCTGCCGCTGGAGGCGGCGCTTATGGAATATCTGCAGCACAATTGGCGCAATCGCAGCGACATCTACGACTTCCGCCAAGAAGTCTACATTCGGCTCTATCAGGCCGCGTTGAAAGAGATTCCGAACCGCCCCAAGCAATTTCTATTCACGACCGCGCGCAATATTCTCATCAACCGCGTTCGCCACGAGCAGATCATCCCGATCGAGGCCGTGGCCGATCTTGAAGCGCTGGAAATTGCAGCCGACGCGCCCTCAGCCGACCGCGCGCTGCTTGCGCGGGACGAACTGCGCCATTTGCAATTGGCGCTCGATAGCCTGTCTCCGCGTTGCCGTGAGGCCGTCATCCTTGGCCGTATTGAGGGCCTTTCCCGAAGTGAAATCGCCGCCCGCATGGGCGTGGCTGAGAGCGCCGTATCGAAATACCTCTCAACCGGCATCCGTACCTTGGTCGAACTCCTATACGGCGAATCTCGCACATTGCGGAGGAAGCGGTGAGCGGCTCCCAGGAACACGGATACTCTTCAAACGCGCTCGAAATCGATGAGACCGCGTCCGAGTGGCTTGAGCGGCGCGCCTTCGGTCCTTGGACCGAGCACGATCAGCACGATTTCGATGCCTGGTTCGCGCAATCGCTGGCTCATCGGATCGCTTTTGTGCGCCTCGAAGCAGGATGGAAGCGCACGGAACGGTTGACTGTGTTGCAGTCCTCGATGCGCCCATCACGGTCGCTTTCGCCGGCGCCCGATTCCCGGCCGAAGCTGCTCAAACTGGCCGCGGTTCTGCTGGCGGTAGCGGCGATCGGAGGCGGTGTCACCTTTTATACGAATAAACCCGCGCAGGTGATCTATGCGACAGGATTGGGTGAGCGTGAAGTGCTCTCGCTCGCCGACGGCTCGCAGATCGAACTCAACACTGACACAAGTCTGCGGACGGCGGTCACGTCCGGGCGCCGGCTGGTCTGGCTGGATAAGGGTGAGGCGTATTTCCACGTCAAGCACGACCCGGCGCACCCCTTCGTCGTGATTGCCGGTGGGCGCCGCCTCACAGACATTGGCACCGCATTCAGCGTGCGACGCGATGAGGCGCGGTTGCGGGTGGCCGTTCTTGAAGGAAGCGTTCGGCTCGACAGCAATCATGATCTTCAGGCTGGCAAGCACTCGACCATCTTGAATTCCGGTGACACGGTCGTTGCCACCGCCACCACACTTTCGATTTCGCGCGAAGCGCCAAAGCAGCTTGCCGACGAACTCGGTTGGCGCCGCGGTGTCCTGATTTTCAACCACACACCGCTTTCGGAAGCGGCCGCCGAAATCAACCGCTACAACCGCAAGAAGGTCGTCATCGCCGATCAGGCGGCCGGACACATGAAGCTCGGCGGCACATTTCCCAAGAACAACGTCAACGCCATCACCGCTTCTGTCCGCGAACTGTTCGGACTGCGCGTGGAAGACCATGGGGACGAAATCGTCATCTCTCGATGATGGCAAAGACACCGCTGGGTAGGACCAAATATTCTTTTGAATGAACGGGGGGGTATATGACGACTTCAATCTCGAAACTGGCGATCTCCGCCATTGCGCTAGGGCTTTTTTCGTCTCCGGTTGCGGCCGCGGATTTCAATATTCCCGGCGGTGACCTCAAATCGGCGCTCGACGCTTACACACAGAGAACCGGCGCCGCACTCCTCTATGCCGAAGACTCGCTGCGTGGTGTCAAGAGTAGAGGCGTCCAGGGCAATTTCTCGGATTCATCCGCGCTCTCCCGCATTCTTTCCGGCACAGGATTTTCTGTTCGAACACATACCGACGGCACGATGACGATTACGCGTTCGCCGTCTGCAAGCAACGATACGCCAAGTTTCGTCGATGTGCCGAATATGGTCATGGCCCAGGCTGCTCCGTCCCGCGCAGCCGTTGAAACAGTCACCGTGACCTCCTCGAAACTCGGCGGCGCAGACGTGCAAAGCATTCCAATTGCCATCACGGCTCTTTCACAAGAGCAGTTGACCGCCACACAAACGAATGGTGGTCCGGACCTGATCAAGCAGGTGCCGAACATGACGTTCACGAAAACGAACTTCAGCGGATATTCGATTCAAATTCGAGGTATCGGCACGCAAGCAATCTCTGTAACCACAGACCCTGCTGTAGCCGTTGCGATGAATGATGTGCCCTTCATCCGCAATCATTTTTTCGAGCAGGAATTCTACGACGTGGGGCAGGTAGAGGTTTTGCGCGGCCCCCAAGGAACTCTTTACGGACGAAATGCGACTGCAGGTGTGGTCAATTTGAGCACCGCAAAGCC
>Ga0265331_10000369_pt1 | contig 46797 bp, 38 predicted proteins | sample 41923metaG_FD_202088 | JGI IMG/M metagenome (GOLD analysis project Ga0265331, IMG submission 202088) | Rhizosphere microbial communities from Carex aquatilis grown in University of Washington, Seatle, WA, United States - 4-19-23 metaG | ecosystem: Host-associated > Plants > Roots > Rhizosphere... | reverse complement strand
TGGCGTCCCAAGTTCGGGGAGAAGGACTTGAACCTCCATCACCTGGTTCAAAGCCAGGCAGCCTACCGTTAGCCGATCCCCGATCACGTCATCAACAAGGAGTGCCCTGCGGGAGTCGAACCCGCCTGGCCAGCTTGGAAGGCTGGGACCTCTGCCGATCGGCCAAGGGCACGCAAGGCGGAAGGAGAGGGAGTCGAACCCCCAAGGCTCATCGCTCGTCCCGACCACCGCTGCGCGGCGGTGCCCGCGGGCCGGGTGCCGTCGCCAATCGGCTTGTCCTTCCACATCAAGCTGCGGTGGCAGGAATCGAACCTGCAATCGTCTCCTTAACAGGGAGCTGCCTTGCCGTTGGGCCACACCGCAATCAAGTCAGCGTGGTCGGATTTGAACCGACGATCTCGTGCTCCCGAAGCACGCGGAATCCCAGGCTTTCCCACACGCTGAATCGAAGCGCCCAGCCGGAGTTGAACCGGCACGTCCTGCATGGCGAGCAGGTAGGCTACCGCTACATCATGGGCGCGTTGCAAACGAACCGAATTGTCAAAGATCAAGAGCACCGCGACCACGCTGCGCGCGGTGCCCGGAATCGAACCCACGTCGCCGCATGACGGGTGCGGAATCGTGCCGCTGGACCACCAGTGCTATTCGTTTTCAGTGGGACCGGACGGACTTGAACCGTCACCAAGTGAGGTTAAGAGTCAGGTATGCTGCCGCTAACACCTCGATCCCGTTGTCGTCGCAGTTTTCGCTGTTGCTGGCCGACCAGTCGGCACGGAGGGAGTCGAACCCACGATCTGGCCCTTATAAGAGGCCGGCTCTAACCGTTGAGCTACGTGCCGCAAGTGGGGCCGGAGGGATTTGAACCCGGGCACCGACGCGCAGCGGTGGTCGCCTTCCGCTTAAAAGGCGGATGCGCTGCCGTTACGCCACGGCCCCACGGGGAGCGGGCGTATGCGTTTCAGCCGAAGTCGCGCCAACATCGTTTGTTCTCCAAGGTCGAGTAGTCCGGGGTGGAGTCGAACCAACCGCCGGCGACGTATCAGGTCACCATGCTTCCGTTACAACACCGGACCGCGTTCAAGTCGGGAGGCTGGGAGTCGAACCCGGATGTGCGTGCTCCCAAGGCACGTGGGTTGCCGTTACCCTACATCCCGATGGATTTTCCAAGTCAGAACGGCCGGACTCGAACCGGCGATCTCCTGGCCCCCGACCAGGCTCCAGTAGCCGCTCTCCTACGCTCTGTTGTGCAAGTAGCCCATAGGGGATTCGAACCCCTGCCGCCGGCTTGAAGGGCCGGAATCCTCAGCCACTAGACGAATGGGCCACAGAGTGGATCGGGAGGTGCTCGAACCCTCGTCTCCTGATTTTCAGCCAGGTGCTAAACCGTCTCAGCTACCGATCCGACAAAAAAACCCAACGAAAAAGGCCCGGTGTCGTTGTGACACCAGGCCTTGAAGAGCCTTGCTTTGCCTTGGGGGCCGAGCGTCACAAGCGCAACGGGAGCGAAGCCCGCCGCTGGAAACACTGCGCGGGGAGCGAATTCGCCGGTTGACCGGCAGAATAGCACGTCCCTTTGCGTTCGTTTGTGATACTTGGCCGTAAGGACATCATGGTCAGGAGCCTCGAAAGGCGGTTGATCTTTTGGGAATACCGGCACGATCGGATCACGGGACCGACGGTGCTCAATGGTAATACCTGGTTAGACGCCGCATGGCTCCAAATGGTTCGCAAGATTTTTTATCCGTTGGCGATGTGACCGGCACTTATGGCGGGATAACTGGCCCTCAACTGATATTCGTTCGTGCTCGATGGCCCGCCAAACCGGATGCGTCCTAGAGAACGCATCATGAACATGGCGCCGTCCGACGAATATGACCGGGTGCTCGCCGAAAACGTCCATACCGTCGATTGGACGAACTCGGGGAGATGCCGCCATTGCAAATTGCAAATTGTCGGAGGCAATCGTCAACGCGCCACCGGCGGCCTCCCAGCCGATGCCGCCGTGAGTAACGTCGCGGCTGCGCAGCTCGGCTGGATTGACCCGCGGGAGCAGGTTCCTGAGCCCTGTGACGATGCGTAACGATGGTGACGATGAAATTCACGCATAGTTTTTCTATCTTCTACGTGAGGGCGTTCCGACGAACGTGCATCCTACGCTTCAAGCGGGTTGACGATTGGATTACGATGACATGTGGAGCTTCACGTTGGTTGGCTACAAACGGCCGGCGCGCATATCACCGTTGCCGCCCAGCCCCATTGGCCGGCCGCTGCCTTCGGCGGCGGCCGGCCAATGGGGGTAGGACTACAGGAACGGAGGCCGTCTTGCGTAGCAGCCAACGTCAGCAACCACCGGGCAAGCCGGTTGCATGGCGTTCTCCACGCCGCGGTGGAACGAAACCTGGATCAAAACCAAACGAAAGTGGCACGGCATATTGCGCAAGCCCATCTTTGCCGAAAGGACGGTGGGCAGGCACTCGCCTAAGGCGAGCCTGTCCCACCCTATGGACGCAAAGCCAGTCGATCTCGATCAGGAGCTTCCCACACCGATGACCACAGGCTTCGAAAACCCGCCAGGCAGGTTGGCCGGCATCGACTTCGGTACGGTGCGCGTGGGCATCGCGCTGACCGACGCGCGGCGGACACTGGCCAGCCCGCATGCGATTTATCGCCGTGGCGATCAAGTGGCCGATGCGCGATACTTCCAACGGCTGGCGGCCGAAGAGCGAATTACCGCTTTCGTCGTCGGCTTGCCGGTACACCTCGATGGCCGCGAGAGCCAAAAGTCGATCGAAGCCCGCGACTTCGGCCAGTGGCTGGTCGAAACGACGGGCTTGCCGGTGACATTCTTCGACGAACGGTTTACCACCAGCGAGGCCGACCAGTTCCTGGGCGCGGCGCGGCTCACGAAGAAGCGCCGCAAGGAGCGGCGCGACATGCTGGCGGCGCAGATCATGCTCGCCGCGTACCTCGATTCGAACACGCGGGGCGATTCGCGGCCGCTGGCACTGGACGACTGAAATGCTGCGACTCATCGTAGGTTGCGGATACCTGGGCTCGCGCGTGGCGCGGCGTTGGCTCGACGCGGGTGACGAGGTTTTCGTCGTCACCCGTTCATCCGAACGGGCAGCGTCGCTTGCGGCCGAAGGCTTTCGTCCGCTCGTGGCCGACGTGACCGAGCCAGCCACGCTCGGTGGCTGGCCGGCGGCCGATACGGTGCTGTACGCCGTGGGGTACGACCGCAAGTCGGCAAAGCCGATCGAACAGGTTTATGTCGAAGGGCTGAGCAACGTTCTGGCCGCGATCGCCGCAACAACGCGACGCTTCATTTACATCAGCACGACCGGCGTCTACGGCGACAGCGAAGGCGAGTGGGTCGATGAAACCACTCCTTGCCAACCGACGCGGCCGGGTGGCCGGGCCTGCCTGGCCGCAGAACAGATTCTCCTGAGCCATCCGCTTGCCATCAAATCAGTGATTTTGCGATTGGCCGGCATCTACGGTTCCGGGCGGATTCCGCGACGGGGGGCGCTAGTGGCCGGCGAATCGATCGCGGCCCCACGCGACGGCTACTTGAACCTGATCCATGTCGACGATGCCGCCCAAGCGGTGTTGGCCGCGGCTGAGCGACCCATTGCTTTGCCTCGAATCTATCTGGTGGCAGACGGCAAACCAGGCTTACGTAAAGACTACTACGCCGAGCTTGCCCGCCTGGTCGATGCACCACCACCTCGTTTCGCCGAACCCCCCGCCGATTCGCCGGCGGCCCAGCGGGCCACGGCCGACAAGCGGATCTGCAATTTACGGATGCTTGACGAGTTGGCGATTCAGTTGCGATACCCATCGTATCGCGAGGGGTTGGCGGCGATCGTGCGGGCATCCTAGCCTTAAGTCAGGCCATCGTTTAGAATCGTGTGCTGCCGGACCGGATCACGTCAGTACGGGTTATCGGCGGACGGGTGAGCGAAGGCAGCCCCCCCTTGAATGTAACAACCGCAGGCCCCAACCATGATTCAGCGGAAGCCGGTCTTTCCCCACGTGATCGAGATCAACTACCAGGCAGGCGAACGGATTGGCTGCAATGTCTATCTGGTGTTCGACGGCACCGAATGGCTGCTGATCGACATCGGTTTCGAAGAGACCGTTGAAGAGATCATCGAGATGATACGGCAGCTCGACTTTCCGTTGTCGAATTGCAAGACGGTCATCGCCACGCACGCCGACGTCGACCACATCCAGGGGCTGGCGAAGATCAAGCAGCTTTTGAAGGCAACCGTCACCGGCCACCCGCTGGCCGCCGAGTCGCTGGCGGCGGGCGACCGGCTCAAAACCTTCGCCGAGGTGACCGCGCAGAACATCCACCTTGAAATGCCACCAGTCAAGATCGACAGCTTCGTCGACGACGGCGACCGCATCAAGGTCGGCAGCCTCGAGCTGGAAGTTTGGCACACGCCAGGCCATACCGACAGTCAACTCTCGTTCAGGCTCGGCAAACTGCTGTTCAGCGGCGACAACATCTACCGCGATGGCTGCGTCGGTGCGATCGACGCGCACCACGGCAGCGACATCGGGGCCTTCATCAAGTCGTTGCGGCGCATCCGGGCCAGCAACGTCGAATGGCTGCTGCCCAGCCATGGCCCGATCTTTCGCAAAGACGATGCCCTCCTGGACCGCACGATAACCCGTCTGGAAAGCTATCTGCACATGGCCGATTTTGGCACCTGTGCCACCGACTGGCCGTTGATGGACGAATGGGACCGGGAACTGGCTGAAGGGAAGCTCCCTTCTTAGCTGTGCGTAGCGTATTTACGGGCTGTGCGGGATAATCCCTCAACGCCCGGCGGTTGCCGTGCCGATGGAGTTACTACACACCCGGATGCCCGTACATCCGCACCCAACCTCGCCTTTGCTCTCCAGGGGGGACAATCCATGCTTCGCCGGATCACGCTGGCGTGCTGCTGCGCCTTGGCGCTCGTGGTCGCCATGTCGGCCAATTCCGCGCAGGCCCAGCAGGCCTTCGGCCGTCAATGGGGCCGCAGTTACAACTCGCAGGACTGGCAGCGCTTCTACCATTATCCCTACGTCTATTATCCGCAGAATTTCTGGAGCTCCGATTATTATCGCAGCGCCGAAAGTCTGTACTACCGTTATCCTCCGGAGATGCGGATTCCGGTTTACAATAAGAACTGGCATAACGAATATCCGCAAAACCGCCGTTATCACTACGGCCACCAATTCATCCTGGACACGTTCTAACACCTGCCAGGCTTCCATAATCGACTCCCGTCAATTCGCAGCTCTGCGGATTGGCGGGAGTTTTTTTTTGCGCAGCGGTCTGCCACCGACGTAAGTTCAAGATAGCCGGCCGTTTTTGTAAACGCCTTGCCGGATCATCCGATGGCATCGACGCCCCCGATGCGCCTCACGCGGCCTCGCCATTCGACCCGAATTAAGTAGACCAGCGCCCCTTCCAACCGACACAAAACCAGGTTGAATGGGTGGTTTGCGATTGGCTTGCGATTCCACAGCAAATGGGTATGATGCGATAAAGGCGTTGAGTTTAACGCCAGTGACACGAACAGCCGTCACGGCCAATGGGCGTGCCAGGCACGTCGGGTGAGCACAGTCCATGCGAGCGAAACAACTAGGGAAAACGCTAAACGGTCGCGAACTGAACGCGCTGATCCAACCATTGCGGCAGATCGACAACTACACCAACCTCTTGTACCTGTTGGCCGACTACCTGACGTTGGCGGCCGTCATCGGATCGACGATCGCATTTTGCGAACTACGCGGCGCATGGGGCCTGTCGTGGGCTTGGAACATCCCGGTCGTGGCCGTGGCCGTGATGCTGATCGGCGCCGTGCAACACCGTTTCGCCGGCCTGACGCACGAGGGAGCGCATTACATCCTGCTCAAGAACCGACTCTGGAACGAGTTGGTTTCCGATTGGTTCTGCATGTTCCCCCTGTTTTCGACGACGGCCCAATACCGTCTGATCCATCTGGGACATCATGAATACACCAACGACTGGGAGCGAGATCCGGAACTCTTGAACATGGGCAAGACGCGGATGATGGACCGCTTCCCCATGACACGCAGCGAATTCGCTCGAAATTTCTTCGGTCGCATTTTCTGGCCCTCGACGTTGTTGCGTTACATGTTGGACAACGTCTACATCACGACACTGGGCAACAGCCTCAACCCCTACCAGGACCCCCAGGCCGATGGCCGGCGTGGGCGCATCGGCAAGTTACGGATCACAAGTATCCTTGGCATCGCCTACCTGGCGCCCATGGTCGCCGTGATGGGTTACCTGAGTTGGTTCGGCAACTGGACGTCGTTGTTGTTGGCCCCACTAGCGTTGGTGGGCTCGGCCACGGTAGTGATCGCCCTGCTGCCGGAGGCGTGGTTCTTCAAGTCGCAGCTTCGGCCGGTGGTTTCCAGTAAGGTTACCAGCGTCATGCGGCTGACCTGGATCACGCTCCTGGAATGCGTGGTGGCCTGGGCCCGGTACGCCACCGGCCTCGAGTGGGGAGTCTATGTGTGGCTGCTCTGGATGCTGCCAATGTTCACCAGCTTCCCTTACTACATGTTGTTACGCGATCTCTATCAACACGCCAACGCCGACGACGGCAAGCTGACCAACAGCCGGGTAATCTTCCCACATCCGGTGGCGCGCTGGGCGATGTTCATCTATGGGCAGGACGTCCATTTGACCCACCATCTCTACCCGGCCGTGCCACATTATAACCTCCGCAAGCTGCACAAGTTGCTGATGGAGAACAACGCCGAGTACGCCGAGCACGTCGTCGAGTGCCACGGCATGCTCTGGAACGACTCGGGCCGGCTGACGGCGCTCGACTGCATGGAAGTGCCCACCTGCGAACGCTCTGCCGTCGAAGCCGCGCTCGACACGCGGCGATTGGCGGAGATGTCCGCAAAATAGCGGGCTTGCGCCGGTCGTGGTTCAGAATTCGTGCGTGAAGTGCGGTGGCGCGCCAGATAGTTCGCGGACCGACCAGTCGTAACGGAACGATCCGATCAGATCGGCCGGGCGCTCGAAATACTCGCTCATGGCTCGCAGGTCGTCGAATTCGATACTCCGACCCGCCTCGCGCTTCGCGTGTTTCGAAATCACCAGCAAGAAGTACTTTCCGGAGCGTGGCACGACCAAGGGAAACTCGCCCTCCGCGCCCGCTCGCACGCAGGCGCCCCCGAGCGCATGCAGGGCCGTGGCGGCGGGCGTGGCGTCGATGTCGCCCGTGTCGGTCGACCGCAGGCCACGGCTCGCCAGTTTCTCCTTGGGGCGATTGTCGAATGGCAAGGCGATCACCACGGCGTCGGCGTCGGGCTTGATTTGGCCGGGGGAGGCCGCGTAGGAAAGGTTTCCCTCAAACACCACCGGGTTTCCGCTAGACTCGCTCGTGGAGTCGGTATGCACCGCGGCGGAACGACCGCGCCCGATCACGTAGCCTGCCAGCAGGAAGACCAACGCCACCAGCATCAACAGCGCACCTAGAGCAAACACGCCGGCGCGGCTGATGACCAGTAGTGCGTCGTCGTTGCGGCCGGATGTGGCCATCCCAAACTCCCGGCGCCGGTTCACGGGCGGCAACGGCGGCGCCTCGCCCGGCAAAGGTGGCGAGAGCGGGGCAGCAAACATGCTGGCGGTCGCCACCGGTGGGGCGATCAGGTCGGGGATATCGTCAAAGCGACCTGCGCCAGCGACGAACGCACCCTCCACCTTCGCCGGCGCCGCGCCCGTTTCGCCCAGCGGCACGGTGGGCACCATATTCGGCTGGCCGCACTGAGGACACAACACCGCGGTCCCCCCCTTTCGTCGCGAGGCGCGGATCGGCTGGTGGCACTGCTGGCAATTAAACAAGACAGGCATCGGCGGATAGCCAAAGAACGGATTCGACGGATATCGAGCCCACTCATCCAAGCTAATCGACGGGAACAATTGTGGCCAGTGCTTACGTTCGTTCCTCGCCTTGCCGGCTGGTGCCAAAACAGGATCGACTCGCACCAGTCGTCAAAGCCATCAACGCCGCGCGACGCCGGACATCCGTTATTACCCGCGTAGCGGGTTTTCATACCCACCGTTGCCGCGAGTGAGGTTCATTGGTCGGAAGACCCACTGTGGGGATGCCCCTCCATAGGCGAGCGTGCCTCACCCTGCATTGAGTCGTGTGGTTGCTGCGGAGCGATGCGCAGTGGAATCAAGTCAGTAGAGTCACGTTAGCGGCACTTTCAGCCCGTCATAGGCCAATTCCATCGTGGCGGGCAGTGCCGCGTTTGTCGCCACATGCTCCAGATCGTGCGACATGTGGGTAAACAGCGTTCGCCGCGGTCGCAGCCGCCTGGCGATGGCGATGGCCTCATCCAGACTAAGGTGGCTCGGGTGCGGCTTGCGCCGCAACGCGTCGAGAATCAAGATGTCGAGTCCCTCCAACAGCGGCCAGCTTTCGTCGGGTATCTGATTGGTATCGGTGCAATAGGCCACGTTCCCAAAGCGGAACCCCAGCACGTCGAATCGCCCGTGATTCAGCCGGATCGGCACGACGCGAGTGCCCAAGAGTTCGAACGGTGTGGTCGTGATTCGCACGAAGCTCAACCGGGGAATGGCCCCCTCGTGGAGCGAATTGGCGTCGTCGTTGAAAGCATAGTCGAACGATCGGCGAATCCGTTGTTCGACCTGCTCTTCGCAATAGAGTGGCAGTTTGTTCCCGAGGTAGAACGAAAGCACACGCAAGTCGTCAAGTCCAAACAAATGGTCGGCGTGGTCGTGCGTATAGAGCACCGCGTGAGCCAGGCCAATTTGTTCTCGCAGCAACTGGCTCCGCAGGTCGGTCGGCGTATCGACCAATAGGTTCCCGCCAGCGAGCCCAACGGCAAGCCCGCACCTCGTCCGTTGGTTGCGGACATCATCGCTACGGCACGTCGCGCAATCGCAGCCGGGAATTGGCACGCCCACCGACGTGCCTGTGCCCAGGAACACAAGCTGGCCGCGAATGTCGGTCGTCAACGGGTGCGGAGGAAGCGGCATAGGGCGATGCTGCGGCTGAATGGGTCGGTCCCATAGTACCCGGATTCACGTCCGATTTTCTAGCCCGACCACGTCGCCGGGAGTAATTCGGTTTGTATCGGGGGGAAACCAGCCCCACGGCGAAGTTGCCGGCCGGCTGGCAATCGCATAGACTGGAGATTGCTGAATCCCACCCCGCGCGCCCGCCCGCTCGTTCTTCCTCTCCGAAGATCAAAATGCCATTGGATCGAGCCTGCCAAACCGTGAATCTCGGCGCCGAGGGCGGTGCCATTTCGCGCCGCCGTCTACTCGAAGTCGGCAGTCTCGGGTTGATGGGCGTGACATTGCCCAGGCTGTTGCGCGCCGAGCAGGCCAACCGCGCGGCCGGTGTCGTTCCGCGGGCCGATGCCTGCGTGGTGATCTTCCTCAACGGCGGGCCAAGTCACCTTGACATGTGGGACATGAAGCCCGACGCGCCCGAGGGAATCCGCGGCGAATTCAAGCCGATCGACACCAGCGTTCAAGGCATCCAGTTTTCAGAACATCTGCCGCGGCTGGCAACGATCGCGCACCACGCCAGCATCGTGCGGTCGATGCACCACAGCGTCAACAACGCGCATGCGCTGGCCGTTTACACCAGCCTTACGGGCCACGACAGGGGCGACGGCAATGTGGCCGTCGGCAATGCGCCGACCGATTACCCTTCGATTGGCGCAACGTTGACCGCGTTGCGGCCACCAAGCCTGACCAGCGTGCCCGCCGTTTGCTTGCCCTACAAGACTCAGGAAGGCGCCGGCGGGCCACCGCAGCCCGGCTTTTACGGTGGATTTCTCGGGGGCAGTTACGATCCGTTGTTTGTACTTCGCGACCCGAATGCGGCCGATTTCGCCGTGCCCGAGTTGACTCTCACAGCCGAAGTCCCCGGCGGCCGTCTGGCCGCTCGCCGGCAATTGCTGACGCGCGTCGAACAGCCTTTTGCCTCGACTTCGGCGCAAACAGCCGTCGACTCGATGGATGGGTTCCAGCAGCGCGCGCTCGACCTGTTGACGAGCGAGACGGCCCAGCGCGCATTTCGTATCGCCGAAGAGCCCGACGGTGTGCGCGAGTCGTACGGCCGAAACATCTATGGCCAGAGCGTGCTTTTGGCCCGGCGGCTGATCGAGGCGAGCACGCGCGTGGTGACGATCTCGTGGGCGCCCGACGCCAACGCGACCTGGGACACGCACGGCGGCAACTTCCAGAAACTCAAGGGAACGCTCCTCCCGCAGTTCGACGCGGCCTGCACCAGCCTGGTCAACGACCTGGCCGACCGTGGACTTTTGGACCGCACGCTGGTGGCCGTGCTCGGCGACTTCGGCCGCACACCCAAGGTGAACGCCAACAATGGCGGCCGCGACCACTGGAACTACTGCTACAGCCTGATGCTCTTGGGTGGCGGCATCAAGGGGGGCTACATCTACGGTGCTAGCGACAAGATCGGCGCGTTTCCCGCGCGCGACCCGCTGGTGCCGGGCGACATCATCGCCACGATCTACCATCAACTCGGCATCGAGTCCGACCGCTGGATTCACGACCAGCTCGGCCGCCCGCACCGGTTGGTTTCGAAGGGGGACGCGGTGCGAGAGCTGTTGGCGTAGAACGGAATTCATTCCGTTCTCACGACCCGTCTACTCTGGCCGGTGAAATCGCCATTCCTTGCTCACGATCAGCCGCGCGCCGCGCCGGAAGGAGAGGTACGACCAGGCCCATTGAAGCACGACCAACAGCCGGTTCTTGAATCCGGTAAGGTAGTAGATGTGAACTACGAGCCACAATAACCAGGCTGGAAAACCCGCCAACCGCAACCGGCCGACTTCAACGATGGCCCGGCTGCGGCCGATCGTCGCCATTTGTCCTTTGTCAACGAAATGGAACGGCTGGCGGGGCTCGCCCGACAGCTCGCGGCGGATCGTCCGTGCCAGAAAGCGGCCCTGCTGCATGGCCACCGGCGCCGTACCGGGCAACGGCTTGCCAGTCTGGTGCATGAAGCACGCCTGGTCGCCCGCCACGAAGATGTTTGGATGTCCTTTCACGCTTAAATCTGGTTCGACCAATACCCGGCCCTGTCGATCGACCTCCAATCCCGCGGCCGCGCCCAGCGGCGAGGCCTGCACGCCCGCCGCCCACAGAACGGTTGCGGCCCTTACTCGTTCGGTAGCGATCTCGACTCCGTCGGCGTCGATCTTCGTCACGGCACTACGAATCCAGACGTGTACGCCCAAGTGCTCGAGGTCGCGCATCGCACGGGCGGCCTGCGGCTCGCTGAACATGGGCAAGATTCGCGGACCAGCCTCGAGCAGGATCACGCGGGCCTGCTTGGCATCGATGTTGCGAAAGTCCTTGGCCAGCGTGAAGCGGCTCATCTCGCCAATGGCACCGGCCAGTTCGACTCCCGTTGGACCGCCACCGACGATCACGAAGGTCAAGAGCCGTTTGCGGTCGTCGGGTGAGTTGCTGCGCTCGGCCTCCTCATAGGCCAAAAGCACGCGCCGGCGGATCTCGGTGGCTTGTTCGACGTTCTTCAGGCCCGGGGCGAATTCTTCCCAATCGTCATGGCCAAAGTAACTGTGCCTCGCGCCGCAGGCCACAATCAGATAATCGAAGGACAGCTCGCCGAAGTCGGCAACCGCCACATTTCGCTGTAAATCGATCGAGCGAATTTCACCTTGCAGTACGCGGATGTTGGGGTAGGGCGAGAGCAGGCTGCGGATCGGGGCGGCGATGTCGGCCGGGCTGAGTCCGGCCATGGCCACCTGGTACAAGAGCGGCTGGAACAAGTGATGGTTGGTGCGATCGATCAACGTCAACTCGACGTCCCGCAGTCCTCCCAGCCCCTTGGCGGCGTTCAACCCGGCGAATCCCCCGCCAATGATCAACACGTGCGGCATGGGAATAGAAGAGAAAAGAATAAACTAGCGTTCAACTTTGGATTTCGAGCTTTGCCCCATATTGCCGGAGGCGGCGCGGGCGATTTTTTGGCCGATGAGCGCGATCTTGTGGTCCTTGAGCCGTTTCTCGTTGAGCCAGTACGGGCTGGTGATTTCCTTGAAAGCATGGATCGCGGCCTGAATCCCTTCGGCCCATGCCACGGCAATCAGCTTGATGTCACCGTGTACATCCCCCACGGCGAAGATGCCCTGGCGGCTGGTCTCGAAGTAGGGATCGACCGCGATGCTGCCGTCGTCGTTCAAGACCAGGGCCAATCGCTCGAACGTGTCCTTGGCCGACAAGAAACCAATCTGCACGATAGCCAGCGAACAGCGCAGTCGCTCGCCGTGGGTCAACTCCAGCTCGATTTCGTCGTCCACAAACCGCGCCGCGGTAACTTCGGCCGAGGTGTGGACCTGCCCGCCGGCATCATGGATTTGCGCCAGGCTGTCGGGCTTTCCGATCGGCGTTTCCTCGCGCACGATGAGGTCCACCGGGCCACCGCGGGCCAGCACCATCAGGGCCGCGTCCAGAGCGGAGTCGCCACCGCCTACGACCACCACACGGCTCCCCTCGTAGTCGCCGATCTTGGGAACCTTGTAGTGCACGTTCTTCGACTGGAGCTGGTCGAGCACGTTCAGCCGACGGGGATAGTGCAACAAGCCACAGGCGATGATGACCTTTCGGCACAGATAACTCCCGTTGCTGGTGACGACGCGTTTGAGGCGGTCTTCCGTCTCGACCTGGTCGGTGTCGTCGATCGCGACCAGTTCCTCATTGAAGCGAAACTGCACAAGCGCGTCGACCGCCTGGCGATAGGTCCGCTGCGAAAGCTCGTCGCCGGTGATGCCTTCGGGGAAGCCAGGAATGTCGACGATCCGCTTGTCGGCGTACAAGAATTGTGGCTGTCCGCCGGGCCGCTCCTTGGCCTCGATCACCAACGTGGTCAGAGCGCGGTGGGCCGTCGTCAGGCCGGCGGCCATGCCTGCCGGTCCCGCACCGATGATCACTACGTCCCAGAAAGGCAGATGCCCAAAGTCGACGTCGGCCCCAAGCTGCGTCACCTTGAAATCGGCCATGTTCGATCGCTGCTCGGAATCGCTTTATCGTTTGGCGACGGTTTGTGACGCTACGTCAACGGTCCCAATGTAGCAAATGACGGGAGACGGCGCCAATTACCGTCGGCGACGACGATGCGCGATGCGAGGTGATCTTGCCACTCGGCGCTCACGCGCGACTTTGTGCTACCCGCTGGCCACGCCCCAAGTGGCCGATTACAATCTTCAGCATCCTTCCACCGACACACCCTCGAAAGATTCTTGAAAGGTAACGGTATGAAACGCTCCCGCCTCGGCTATCGTTCGCTCGCGATTCCGTTCGTGACGCTGTTTTTTCTGACCAGCGCAGCGATGGTGCGAGCCGACGTGACGCTTCCGGCTGTGATCGGCGACCATATGGTCTTGCAGCGGGGAATGCCGATCACGATTTGGGGTTGGGCCAGTCCCGGCGAAGACGTGACGGTGGTCCTGGGTGAACTCAAGGCCGGCGCCAAGACCGACGCCGAAGGCAAATGGATGGTCAAGCTGCCTGAGTTGCAAGCCGCAGGCCAGATACTGGAAATGACGATCAGCGGCAAGAACAGCATCAAACTCAGCGACATCCTCGTGGGCGAGGTCTGGTTCGGCTCGGGACAGTCGAACATGCAATGGTCGGTTAAGCAATCGGTCAATGCGCCGGATGAAATCGCCGCGGCGAACTATCCACAAATCCGAATTTTTTCGGTGCCGCTGGTACCAGCCGGAAAGCCCGCCAAGACAGTCAACGCGAGCTGGCAGGTTTGCTCTCCGCAAACCGTGCCGGAGTTTTCAGCGGTTTGTTATTTCTTTGGCCGCGAGATCCACAAGGCTTTGGGACTACCAGTGGGAATGATCGGTACTTCATGGGGCGGCACGCGAATCGAACCTTGGATTCCGCCGGCCGGCTTCGCCTCGCAGCCCGACTTGCAAGCGGAACGCGAACAGATCCAGGCATTGCAGACGGGCTACCAGAACACTCTCAAGGCCAAGGTCGAGGAAACAAAGGCGTGGCTGGCGGCGGTGGAGAAGGCCGCCGCGGCGGGTCAGGAACTACCCGATCCGCCGGTGATGCCGGGCCAGCCGTTCAACAGCAATAACGTTTCCACTGGTTTGTACAACGGCATGATCCACCCGTTGGTTCCATTCGCCGTGCGAGGGGCGCTTTGGTACCAGGGCGAATCGAACCGCGGCCAGGGTAAGCACTACAATGCGCTGATGAAGGGCCTTATCCAGGGTTGGCGCGATGTGTGGGGCCAAGGCGATTTCCCTTTCTTGTTCGTGCAGCTCGCACCCTATGTCTACGACCAGAACGTGACGGCGCTGCCGGAAATCTGGGAGGCCCAGACGGCGACGCTGGCGTTTCCAAACACGGGGATGGCCGTAACCACCGACATCAGCACCGTCCGCGACATCCATCCGCCGAATAAACAAGAGGTAGGCCGGCGGCTGGCATTGTGGGCCTTGGCCAAGACCTACGGCAAGAGCGACGTGGTCTATTCGGGTCCGCTCTACGAGTCGATGAGCGTCGATCTCGATCAGGTCAAGGTCAAGCTCAAGTACGCAGGTGGGCTCAAGTCGCGCGATGGCAAGCCGCTGACGTGGTTCTCGATCGCGGGGGCTGACAAGAAATTCGTGCCCGCCACGGCCACGATCGAAGGCGAATTGATCGTGGTCAAGTCTCCTCAGGTGACATCGCCTGTCGCGGTTCGCTTCGGCTGGCACCAGGCGGCGGAACCGAACCTCGCGAACCAGGCCGGGCTGCCGGCCGTTCCTTTCCGCACCGACGATTGGAGCGACGCCATCCCCGCGGCGCCGGAACAATGAGGCTTCGATGACGAACCGTATCGGGATTGCCATGATGGTCGTCGTCTCGTCGGTGGCCCAAACCAACGCCGTTGATCCGCCACCCCGTGTGACCGGCGTCGTATTTGCGGTCCATGGCGGCCTTGGCTTGCCGCGCGAAGAGGTTTCGAAAGAGCAGGAAGCCGAGCTGCGAGCGACGCTTGAAAAGGCCTTGCAAGCAGGTTTCGACGAGTTGGCCCAGACCAAGTCGACCGGCCTCGACGCCATCGAGACCGGCATTCGCGTGCTCGAAGACTCCCCGCTGTTCAACGCGGGGAAGGGGGCGGTCTTTACCAACGAAGGGCGCAACGAGCTTGATGCTTCGATCATGGAGGGAAAAACACGACGAGCGGGAGCGGTCGCCGGCGTGACCGTGGTAAAGAACCCCATCTCCGCCGCGCGCGTCGTCATGGAGAAGTCGCCACACGTGTTGCTGATCGGCCGCGGCGCCGAGGTTTTCGCGACGCAAAACGGCGTCGAAATCGTCGACCCCAGCTACTTTTGGACGCTCCCGCGCTGGCGGCAAATCCAAGAGCAGTGGGAGCGTTCGAAAGCCCAACCGCCTACGCACCGGAAAAAGCAGTCAACGCGCGAATCGCCCACAACTGAATCGAAGCACGTTTGGGGGACTGTTGGCGCCGTGGCCCTCGATTCCGCCGGCAACCTGTCCGCCGGCACCTCGACCGGCGGCACTAGCGGCAAAGCCCCCGGGCGCGTGGGTGATTCGCCGATCATCGGCGCCGGCACTTACGCCGACAATGGTGGTTGCGCCGTTTCTTGTACCGGCCATGGCGAATATTTCATCCGCTTCGCCGTTGCCCATGAGATCAACGCCTTGATGAAGTACGAGCGGCTAGCCGTCGACAAGGCGGCTGATCGTGTGATCAATCACACGCTCAAAGACGCGGGCGGAGAAGGGGGCTTGATCGCGCTCGACGTGGAGGGCAGTTACACGGCCGCCTACAACTCGGAAGCTCTCTTCCGCGGCTTTATCACCCGAGACGGAAGGATCGAAGTTGTCCTGTTCGAAGACTAGGCGGCGTCTACTGGCCAACCTTTTCCGCCATCGGTTCGCTGCCTGGGATGTCGTCTGCCGTCAGACCGACGGTGGATTCGCTTTCAACAGGCGCGGCCTCGATCACCGGCTCGACCGGCCTTGGTTCGATGCGTGCGAGTGCGTGCGCTTGAAGCTGAGTAAGTTCGGCCTCGGCGCCCGGATCAAGAGAATAAACATCGGCGGGCAGGTCGGCCGCCGGCGGCGAACAGACCATCACCTGCGATTCGCCCATCACGCACAAATGGCTCCCATCGACCAAGAGCGCGGTCCCTTCGTCGATACCCAAGCCCAATAGTTCCGGATGACCGTCCAACACTCGCAGAAGCCGTTCTTGTCGTTTGCGCTTGAGAAAGTGCTGGTCGACGATCGTGCCAGGCAAGAAACCAAAACCGGGCCCGATCTGAAGCGTGGGCCTGTCGCGGCGGATCATCACCGGCGACATGATCGCGGCGCCCGCCGAAGTTCCTCCGACAACACCACCCCGCGCGAGCACACCGCGAATTTCGCGTTCGGTCGACGTGCCCAAGTAGGTGTCGATGAGCCAATTCTGGTCACCTCCCACGAACCATACACCGGTCGCGACAGTCAGCGGACTGACGAACTGGGGTTCATCGGCCGTCACTCTTGAGCGGGTGTGCAGGATCGTCAGGTCGGCGAGCGCCTGTTCGCGCCAGACGACCAGCTTCGACTCCATCCGGTCGGTGTCGGCGAGGGCGCTCGCCGTGGTGATCACGACGACTCGAGCCTGCGTGCCACCGGCCAGATTGATGAAGTGTTGCCGCAGTTCGTCGGGCAATCGACCGCCGCCGCAAATGAAGAGTTTTCCTGAGGATGTGCGTGCAACTTCAGCCGGCTCCGCGACTTCAACCGCCCCTGGGTCTCCCTCCAGCGCTACTGCCGGCCCTTCCGCCCTCAATGCATGGTTGCTGGTCGGCAGAACACAGGCCAGCAGGAAAACACTACCGAGGCAGGTGCCTGGAACACAAGCGGCCAGCCGCCAGCGAAACGTGCTGATCCCCTTGAGCGTCGACCAGACCCGGCCGCACAACGATCTTGGTTGGTCTGGAATTGGTCTGAACTGGTTGGGCGCTGAGGCATCCATGCCGGTCCTCCTTGATGATGGCGCAAGTCCGCAAAGCGCGTGCATAGTTTGGTCGATTTTCTCCAACGGGACAAGCCCAAAGATCAGTATCCTTTGATGAATGGTACACAGTGACCCTTTCCAAGGAAAGGCAGATTGGGCGAGCGAACCGCTCGAGCGGCGGTTCCTTCGGGGGGTGGTTGTGCGATTGAGGACCGTACCGTATTTTGAAGGCTGTGGAAAATCGGCCACGATCCGGCGAGACCAGAGGTCAATCAGGAGCCCAAGTACATGGCCCAAGCCCAAAACGAACTACCGCGCGTTGAGCTCAAGACCTCCAAAGGAGATGTCGTCATTGAGCTGTTCGAGGACGAAGCCCCCAACACGGTCGCAAACTTCATTCACCTCGTCGAAAAGAAATACTACGATGGCCTGAAGTTCCATCGCGTCATCGACGGCTTCATGGCACAGGGAGGGTGCCCCAAGGGGACCGGCACGGATGGCCCCGGCTACTCGATCGCCTGCGAGTGCCAACTCAAAGGTGCACGCAAACATGCCCGCGGAAGCCTTAGCATGGCTCATGCCGGCCGAGACACGGGCGGGTCGCAATTCTTCATCACTTTCGCTGCTACACCGCACTTGGACGGCAAGCACACCGTCTTCGGCCAGGTCGTAGAAGGCATGAACGCCATCGACAAGCTCAACCGGACCGCGGCCGGTGTCCAACCCGATAGTATCGTCATGGCCAAAGTGCTCCGAAAACGGGACCACGCGTACGCGCCCAAGACCCTCCCTTCGCGCAGGTGAGCCACGCACATGCCGCTGGGATGGATTGAGCGCATCGTCGCCGACAAGGGTTACGGCTTCATCGGCCCCAGCGGCGGCGGGGCCGACATATTCTTCCACCGTTCGACGGTGGAGAACAACGGGTTCGAACAGCTTCGCGAGGGGCAGGGAGTATCGTTCGAGTTGGCGCCGGCGGATGCCGAGGAATGCGGACCCAAGGCCGCCATGGTCCAACGCTACGACGGACAGGTGCCGCGCCCCAGCCTTGCGTCCGACGAATTCAAGCCCCTTCGCCGGCACGCCGCGGCGAGAAAGAAGAAACCGACCTGGAGGGGAAAATGACCAGTTCCCCTTTCAACCCGGTCGAATCGCTGGCCGACATGCGGCATGAATTTGGTGAGCACGGTGGCGTCAATATGTCGATTGAGGCCAGCACGACGTTCACCGTGCTCGAGCCGGAGCTGCTGCCCAAGTTGTTCCAGGGGCAACTTGGTCCTGCAAGCGGGGGCTTTTACCTTTATGGCCGGCATTACAATCCAACGGTTTACGTATTGGGCCGTGAATTGGCGGCGCTCGAAGGGACCGAAGCCGGTTACTGCACCGCCAGCGGCATGAGCGCCGTCGCGGCGGTGGTCTTGCAATGCTGTGACCATGGGGACCACATCGTCGCTTCCGACGCTTTGTACGGCGGCACGTACGCCCTGTTCCACGATTTTCTCCCTCGCAAGTCTGGTATCCACTCGACCTTCGCCCATGTTTCCGACTTCAGTGCACTCGAAGCCGCCTTCACCAGCCGTACGAAACTTTTGTACGTCGAGTCGCTGTCGAACCCGACACTTGTCGTGGCCGACATCCCGCGCCTCGCCGACTTGGCTCACAAGCACGGCGCTGTGTTGGCGGTGGACAACACGTTTTCGCCGGTATTCCTTTCGCCCGCCCAGCTTGGGGCCGACGTGGTGATCCACAGCCTCACCAAGTTCATCAATGGCGCTTCCGACTGCATTGCGGGCGCAATCTGCGCCAAACAGGAATTGATCGACCAGATGATGGACCTGCACGGCGGCGCGCTCATGCTGTTGGGGCCCACTATGGACCCCCGAGTGGCGTTCGAGATCAGCCTCCGCATGCCGCACTTGGGGCTGCGGATGGCCGAGCACGGGCGCCGGGCATTGAACTTCAGCCATCGCCTGGCCGAACGCGGACTGAGCGTGATTTATCCAGGACTGGCGTCGCACCCGCAGCACCGGCTTCTTGCCAGGCTAGCCAACCCCGGCTATGGTTACGGTGGCATCTTTTGCGTCGACTTGGGGACGGCCGAACGGGCGAACCGGTTCATGGAGCTTCTGCAAAACGAGGAAAGCTTCGGCTACATCGCCGTGAGCTTGGGTTACTTCGATACCCTGTTGTCGTGCTCCGCCAGTTCCACGTCGAGCGAGCTATCGCTCGCCGACCAACGCCGGGCCGGCATTTCGCCGGGCCTGGTGCGAATTTCGCTTGGCTACACCGGCAGCCTCCAGCAGCGATGGGAACAACTGGCCGACGCGCTCGATCGGCTGGACCGTGACTGAATACGCCAGAATTCAGGGCTCGCCAGAGTTCGTAAAGTCGCTACAAGCTGGAGGCCGAACTCCCGCGAATCCGTCGACGACCCTAAAGCCGACCAGCGGTTAGCCTGCCGTTACGGTTCACCGCGCCGGAATGCCCGCGTAGCGGGGCGTCCGAGTCGACACGAGGATCACGGGTTCTTGGTGCCTCTTCAACCAGTGCTTCGTCAACACCGCTGCGGGCGATGGGCGAAAACAGCCGCGACACCGAATCGACCAGTTCCAGTAGTTCGCGATCGGCTGAACCCGCCACCAACTCTAGGTTGAATTTCTTGAGGAGCGTCTGTCCTTCGGGCCAACGCACTGCCAACGCGGAGGCTGTCTCGGAGGCTGTCTCGTATATCCGGCTGCGCGTCGTGCGCAATTGGTGCGCCGTTTGCTGCACATTGGTCTCCGCCGGATCCAATCGGACCATAGCCACTTGGGTCCCAAATTCTCCCACATCGAGACGGATTTGCTCCAAAAGCGGTGCTACGATCTCGGAGCGAATCTCCTGAGCGCTGAGGGACGTTGGCAGCGGCAGCCAACGCGCCAACCACGACTCGATTTGTGCGGCGAATCGTGGCACCACGCGCGCCACAAGGTGCGGCTGCGCCGCTACGTGTACCAACATTACGTGCAATCCGCGAAACACCTCCAGTACAGCCGCGACGCGTTTGACGCCATGTGTCTTGAGTCCTCGCAGGTCCGCCAAGGTGACTTCGGTGTAGGCGCCAAGCGGCGTGTTCCACAACACGCGAGGCAATTGTCGCAAACTCGGCGCAAAACGTCCTAGTAGCTCCCCGTCCAATGCATGTTCGCGTGCCGTTGCGCGCCATTGCTCCCAGAGGGCTTCCGATACGATCTCGGCCGCCTCGGACGATGACAACGTAAGTGAACTTTCGAGCGGAGGCGGCGGTGGGGTGATGGCCCCCGGTGGTTGAGGTTGGCAGGCGCGTCCCAACAACATGACCAAAGTGCGTATCTTCTTGGGGCCGATTCCGGCGGTCGAATACAACTCGGCAAACGGCGTGGCCAACAATTCCCGCAGGGTCCGGTGCATCAGCACCAGGGGTAGCTGACGATCCGTAGGCAATGCCCAGTAGCCTAGGGGCTTGTCGAGCCGATCCGCAAACTCCTCTAACAGCAGGGTTTCTCGCTGGCGGTCGAAACCAGCCACTACGTCAAAATCCAGCGCATGCGTCGATTTGGTAACTCTCATCCGCAATGGGTCCTCTTCTCGGTTCGTCCGCGGTGTTCCGGTACCACCACGGATCTCGCGCCGCGAGGTCGTTGGGCTGTTCCAACCCGTACACCGCTTCGGCTTGTCCGGATTATATCAGAATCCTCCCAGGTGAGCACGAGGGGCGCGCGTTTTCGCACACCACCACAAATTAGGGGGTTAGCGGGCCTTGTCGGTTACAGTTTCTTGGCAAGATTTTCCTGCCAAATGCCGATAACAGGGCCGCAGGAACCGCGTATCGCGAAACTCTCTTTGAAAATACCGAGCGTAGCGGTTATTATCTCGCGCCGTGCCGTGCGTGAAACCGACGCCGAGCCAGGGAATCACGACCAAATGCTTGCGAGCCACCGCCGACGAATTCTCGACGCCGGTTGGTTTCTGGCCTGTCTTGTGGCCTCGTCTGTCTGGTGTCTGACTGCGGCTCATGAGCTGGGAGCCACCTTCGACGAACCACTCTACTTGACCCGAGGTCTGGAGACCTGGAGAAGCGGCAGTCACGCTGGCTTGATGAAGCTGGGCACAATGCCTCTGCCGGTGGACTGGGACACTCTCCCGTTGTACGTTTGGGAGCGGTGGCGGGAGAAGCCTTTTGACGTTGCTGCCGACCTCGACCGCATATTGCCGGTAGCCCGCGCTGGCACACTGGCATTTTGGTGGCTGCTTTTGGCCTACGGCTGGTTGGCGGCGCGTCGATTGGCCGGTCCCTGGGGTGGACGCCTGGCGGTCGCCTGGTTAGCCGCGGAACCAAACCTTTTGGCACACGCCAGTCTTGCGACAACCGACATCGCTATCAGCGCTTGTCTGGTGGCGCTAATCTATCACTGGCAAATCGGCCGCGATCGAACATGGCCGTGGCGCGTGGGCTGGCCAGCGCTCTGGTTCGCCGCGGCCGTTGGGGCGAAGGCGTCGGGTATAGTCTTTGGCCCGCTATGCATGTTCGTCGTCGAACTGGAGCGATTGTTTCGAGCCCGATCGACAAGTTTCAGAGAGTTTAAAAACATTCGAAGCCTGTGGCAGCTCGAAAACCTGCCCGTCATTTACCGAAGCTTCGGGCCATTTCGGCGCGACGCCAGCCACGTGATGGCCATTGGCTTCGTGCTGGTCTTCATGTATTGCGGGTGCGATTGGAGACCCGAGCCGTCGTTCGTCGCCTGGGCACACAAACTGCCCGACTCACCGGTTGCTCGCTCGATGGTCTGGCTTTCGGAGCACTTGACGATCTTCAGCAACGCGGGCGAAGGCCTGGTCCGCCAGATCAAGCACAACATGAAGGGGCACCACGGCGCCTACTTGCTGGGCACGAACTACCCACGCGCAGTCTGGTACTATTTTCCATTGGCGTTGTGCATCAAGCTGACGATACCGCTCTTAATGGTGATTCCAGCGATGGCCTTTTGGCGCCGAAATGGTTTGGTCAATTGGGCGATGTTGTCGGCGGGTGCGCTACTGGTGTTCAGCGTCACTTGCCGGGTACAGATCGGGATCAGGCTGGTGTTGCCGCTGGTGGTGATGCTCATCATCGGGGTGGCGGCGGCGCTGGTTCGCGCCGCGAGCGAGTCGGGAACCGGCTGGCAAAGGCGGGTCGTAGCGATTGGCGTCGTGGCCGGCGTCACTTGGACCGCGGTCTCGTCGTCACAGGCGTGGCCCAATGGCTTGTGCTACATCAATGAATTCTGGGGTGGCTCCGAGCGCGGATATCTGTGTTTGAGCGACTCGAACTACGACTGGGGACAGGGAGTGAGGGAACTGGCTCAATGGCGGCGAGACCGGGGTCTTGAACAACTCGACGTCTGGTACTTCGGCACCGATCCGGCCATCAACTGGCCGCCGCTACGAAATGTGCCGCTGCACACGCTGCCGCTTGCGCGTGCTGACGACGTACCGGCATTCATCCAGGGGCGCTACGTCGCTGTCGGCACGTCGCTGTTGTTCGGCACGGGCGATTGCGGCCCGGCCTGCCCACAAGCCACCGAGTTCTTTCGCCATCGCAAACCATTCGCCCGCACGACGACATTTTTGATTTACGACCTTTCTCCATCCAGTACCGATGGTCCGGTGACAGTGGCCGAAAAGACAGCACCTCGTAGCAGGAACCGGCCATGACGATTGACCAAACGGATGAACGTTTCGGGGTATGGCGCCGCTGGGCCGCAAGCCACCAGCGAGGTTTGCGAATGGCGCTGATCTTGATGGCGCTGGTGGTGGTCGTCACTCAATGGGGCCGGGCGGCGGCACGCTTGGAGGACGGCGATTTCTACTTGCACTGGCAATTCGCCAACCGATTCGTCCACCATCGGTTTCTGTACGCCGACGGGATGCACCTTCCTTATCCCCCGTTTTGGGCCATGGCCTGGTCGCCCATCGCGGCGCTTTCGTTGCGGGCCGCGAAAATTGTTTGTTATCCAATCAGCCTGGTGGCGTTGGGCGGGTTGCTGTTTTTGCTCGATCGTCTCACGCGCCGTCACTTGCCGTTGGGCCGCGCGCCGCGATTCTGGGCCACGGCGGCGGCGCTGGCCCTGGCCAGCCGGTTCCTGGTGCGCGAGTTGCCCGAATGCGGACCAAACCTGGCACTGGTGGCATTGACCTGGTTGGCGATTTATTTCTGGACGCAGGGACGTGATGCGACCGGCGGAGTTTGCTTGGGTCTGGCCACGGCGCTGAAATGCACACCCGGCCTGTTCGTGCTCTATTTCGCCTGGAAGCGGCAATGGAAGCTGGCCCTAGTCGCCCTGGTCACGGCCGGGGGGTGTACGCTCGCCCCGGCACTCTGGCAAGGACCTCGCGATTACGTCTGCCAGGCTGGAATCTGGCTGACGAACCTCCGCACCGCCGCGAACCAACCCGACCCGTCGTTGGGCATCCTCGGGCAAGAGGAACTCAAGAACCTTTCTCTCAAGCCAGCGGTAGCCCGCTACCTGATGCGCCTTACTCCCGGCCACATGAGTCGCTTGGAACATCCCTGGTACATTGAGTTTCTCGACCTCTCGCCGACCGCCGCCGGCTATGGCGTGAAATTTGCCTTGCTGGCCCTCTTGGCCGCAACGGCATGGTCTGTGCATGGACCGATCGTGCATCGCGACGACCTGGCAGTGATCTGGCAGTGCGCCGCCGTTTCCACGCTCATGTTATTGCTCTCACCGATCACATGGTATCAGCACGCGGTGTCCCTGGTGCCGGCGTTCTACCTTTTGGCTCGCACGGCGGCCACCCGCGGCGCGTTGCCACGGGCCACGGTAATCGTATTGGGGGCGTTCATCGTCATCAACCTGGTGCTTTCGCGTGGTTTGATCGGCCGCGAGGCATCGCAGTTGCTGGCCAGTTACCACCCCAACACGTTCTTGTTCTTGGCCTTGTTGGTGACGACATTATCCGCCGCCCGGCGTGAGATTCGAAGCGCTGAGCAGGAAATAAGGGCCACCGCATTCACTTCCGCCGAATGCCGGCGGAAGGCGGCATGAATGAAGCACTCGCTGTAAACCAAAGCGGAACTCGTGAAAGTCTCGAGCCCAAGAGGAGTCGATCGAATTCTCACGGTCACCCTAAATCGTATTCGAGGTGCATCGCGGATTTTTCCACCTTCGACGATTGCAATTCGCCCTGTCGAGGTTCTGACGAGTTCCGTTACTGGAATCGGCCTATTGGTCATCTTTGGCCTGGCATTGCGGTTGTACCACTACTTACGCGGACCGTCGCTCTGGCACGACGAAGCGGCGCTGGTCATTAATGTCGTCCAAAAGGGCTTCGGCGAGCTTCTCGGTCCACTACTCTTCTCCGAGGCAGCTCCGCCACTCTTTCTGTGGTTGGAGCGGGCTGTGGTGCTCTTGCTGGGCGATGGAGTCAATGCTCTGCGTCTCGTGCCGCTGGCAGCCAGTTGCCTGGGTCTTTTATTGCTGGTACCGCTGGCAAGGCACTGTCTGGCTCCGGCCTCGGTCGGTTGGGCCATTCTGCTTTTCGGGTGTTCCGACCGCTTGCTTTGGCATGCCTGCGAAGCCAAGCAGTATTCGGTCGAAGCTTGCCTGGCCGTGGCGCAGTTGGTGTTGTACTTTCAGACGGCTGCCTGGCCACTGGCACGGCGCCTGGTATTGTTCGCGTTCTTGGCGCCGGCGACGCTCTGGCTTGCGTACCCCGGTTGCTTTCTTTACGGCGCCCTCTTGCTCGTCTACTTGACCGAGGTCCGCAAGGCGCGAAGTCCGGCGGCTTGGATGGCTTACGGCTTGTTGATCGCGGCGGTGTTCGGCTCGTTCGCGATGCTCGTCGCCGGTCCGATGCAGGCCCAGTGCGACCAGACGATCGTTGATTGCTGGCAAGGAATGCGACAGTTTCCAGATTGGCGGCGCCCGGCGAGCGTGCCGCTATGGACGTTGCAATCGACGTTCGATCTCGTCGGTTACGTGTGTAAGCCGGTCGGCAAAGTCCTGGCACCGTTGGCTGTCGTCGGCATTATCGCGTTGTGGCGGCGCGGCGCACGCGATGTATTGCTTCTGCTTCTGGTACCGATTGGGCTGGCATATGTCGCGTCGTGCTTCCATAGCTATCCCTATGGCGGCATGCGGGTAATGGTCTATGCCTCACCGGCCATCGTGATGCTGGTGGCTGCCGGTGTCCCGCCGTCGCTCGACTGGCTAAAGGCGAAGCGACCCATCGCCGCCATAGCCCTGACCGTTCTACTTCTGGTTCCGCTCGCGCGTGCTGCTTACTACGTCGTGGTCCCCTGGCCGCGGGCCAATTGCGCGGCCGCGGCCGATTACGTGACGCTGGCCCGGCTCCCCAGCGACCCGGTGGTCTCGAATCATTGGGAGTACGTCTACTACTTCCGCGGACTCGGTGCGGCTCATTTGCCGATGGAAACTCACGCGCCACTGACCGAAGGCCGTGTGTGGGTGGTCGTTACCGGAGCCACACCGGCCGAACGAAAGCCTTGCCTCGACCTTTATCAAGCCGGCGACTGGCAAACTCGCGAACGTCGCGAGTTCGAGCGGACCACGGTACTGTTGGTCGAGAAACAGCCAAGCACGATGCTTCGCTAGGACCTCAGAAACCGCCCGCCGTTGATATCCAGGATTGCGCCTGTGATGAAGCTGGCGGCGTCGCTGGCCAGGAAATGAATGGCCTGGGCCACCTCGCCGGCGTTGCCGTTGCGAGCAAGTGGCGTTTCGCGCCGGTACTCGGCCATTCGTTCCGGCGTGGTGAAAACCTCGTGGTGTCGAGTCTCGATGACGCCTGGCATGACTCCGTTGACGCGTACCGACGGGGCCAGTTCGCGAGCCAAAGTGCGAGTGAGGACTTCCAGGGCGCCTTTGGCCGCGGCATAGGGTCCGGCACCACCCGCCCCGCCCGTTTGAATCGAAAGCGACAGATTGTTCACAATGCTGCCGCGGCCGCTAGCGCGGAGGTGCTTGATCGCGCGTCGGCAAATGAAGAAAGCGTGGGTGACGTTGACATCGAATACCCGCCGCCAAAGCTCGGTGGAACAATCTTCGATGCGCGATCGTTCAAGCGGCGAGCCGGCGTTGTTGACGACAACGTCAAGTCGGCCGGTCGCGGCTACGAGCCGGTCGACCACCGCATCGGCCTGAGTCTCCTGCGTCAGGTCAGCCGCCAGCAGCAGGCCATCTCCCCCACCGCGGCGGATGGTGGCCAATGTTTCCTTGGCTTCCGCTTCGCTTGAATGATAGTGGATCCCCACAAAGGCCCCCGCACCGGCGAGTTGGAGCGCGACGGCCCGGCCGATGCCCACGCCCGCTCCTGTCACGAGCGCCACGCGGCCGGTCTGGTCAAGCGACGTGGCCTTAAAGAGGTTGGATGTCATGAGGGTACTTCTGAGGCCATGGAGAATTTAGCTGCGAAACATCGGAGGTCGAATGCTAGCATTGTAATGCGGGAGCGGTGAACGGTCGATAATAAGCCCGCTCAGGAGCTTCGTGGGACGAACTCGGGTGGCGACACCGCGGAACCCCCTTGAAGAATCGTAGGCGCCCGGTCAGTCGGGGCTGGCCAGACCAGACTTGCGTGACCGGAGAGTTCCGAGTACAAGGACTCGCCAATTTGGGTAACTCGCGATTCACGCCGCCTCATCAGGACTAAAGGGCATCTAGCGATGGAACTGACCATGCGTACGGGCAACGATGTCTTCGTTCCCGCAGGAGGCTATCGCAGTCTCGAAGCCACTCTAGCGCAACACCGTGATGATCTGGCCGAGCTGCCCGTGGTCGTCCTTTCCTGTTTTGATACCAGCACCCGCTTGCTGCCCTTCGTTTTTTACGACCATCAGATCTTTCCCGCGGGGGCGCGCGCCATCGCCGGAGCGGTTGCGAAGGCCGGCTTTACGCGCACGCGAGCCGTCTTCGAACTCTGGAACAAGAACTTCCGGCCCAGCCAGGCCAAGATCGACGGCAAGCCGGTGCAGATGCTGCTGGTTTCCTCGATGCAGATTCACTCGGCCCGGGCCTTCGCCGCCATCAATGACGCTTGGACGATGGGCGACGACCGTCCGCTGATCATTGCCGGTGGGCCAAAGGCCGTCTACGAACCATACCATTACTGGAAGCCGGCGGGAGCGGACCATCCCACGGCCCCCGACGCCGTGGTCACCGGCGAAGTTTACGTTCTGCTCGATTTGTTGAATGTGGTGCTGCAACATCGAGGCCGCAACGAATCGCTCCGCACGGCATTTGAACGCGCTCGGCGTGAGGGAGCATTGAAGAGCGTGCCCGGCCTGGTTTACCTCGATCCGCAGGCGACACTCCATGAACCAAAGTTGGTCGATACCGGCTTGCAACGGCTGGTCCAGCACCTCGATGAAATGCCCGACGAGGTTGTTGGGCTGCGGCTGATGGAACCGCCGCATCGCCGCCAAGGCCTGTCTCCCGCCCCCATTCCAGACAACCAGGTGGGTAAGCGCACTCGATTCGTCAGCGTCTTGTTAACGCAGGGCTGTAAGTTCAACTGCTCGTACTGCCCAATCCCGGCGATGAACCAACGGAGCTGGCGGTTCCGAAGCCCAGAGGGGATCGCGCGGCAGTTGCGGAGCGTACACGAAGCCTTCGGCACTCGGTACTTTTTTGGCACGGACGACAACTTCTTCAATCGCCGAGAAACGGCCGAGGCGATCTTCTCCGCGCTTGCCAAGACCAGACTCGCCGATGGCGAGCGGCTGGGCAGGAAAGTGCGCTGGGCCACGGAAGCGACGCAATTCGACACCTACAAGAACCGCGACCTGCTCCCTTTGGCACGTGCAGGCGGCTTGACGGGAATTTGGTTCGGTATCGAAGACCTTACCGCCGAACTGGTCAACAAGGGTCAAAAGCCGGAAGTCACAATCGAATTGTTCCGGGAATTGCACGCCAACAGCATCATGCCGATGGCGATGATGATGTACCACGAAGGACAGCCGTTTCATTCTCGCGACTCACTCTATGGCCTGCGCAACCAGGTCGCGTTCCTGCGCCGGGCAGGCGCGATTTCGGTGCAACTCACCGTGCACACGCCGGCGGTCGGCACCCGGGAATATGAAAACACCTACCGTTCCGGCAAGGTGCTCGAATCCCTCGGCGACCGGGCACTCCCAGATTCGGCATTTGATGGCAATCATGTGATCGTCGCCGGCCGCGAGCCTATGTGGACACGGCAACTCAAATTGCTGCTCGGCTACGCCACCTTCTACAATCCTTTGAACTTCGTGCGTGCGTTTCGCCGCGATGGTTCGCCGCTACGCGACAAGCGGGTTGTCTACCAGGTCTTCGGTTCGATCGGAGTCTTGTGGACGGCCGCCAGTGTCGTACCTTACTTGCTGAGGCTCATGCTACACCGACCAAGATTTCATGCCGGCCCTCCGCTGCAAAGTTCCGTGCCCGTCGGCAAGAGCGCCGGTTCGTTCTCGCGGTTACCCGTCGGCGTCGAGCCAGATGTGCTCGTCCCGCTGGAACTGCCCAAAAAGGCGGCGTAACGGCAGTCGAAGCGCGTGCCCCACGGTTAGGTCGACTCGACCGATGCGAAGAAGCCCTCGGCGGCCCAGTCGCGAAACCACCTCCGCAGCTTTCCCGACAATCGGTCGACGTCCACCCCGGTCGTCTCGATGGCCCGGCCGATCGCCTGGCCGACCGAATCTCCGGCCAGCAATGCACTGAGAACCTGGTAGGCCGGGAACGAAAGCTCGTAGTGGCGAACGACAAAGTGTTTTCGCGTGACTGCAAGGTAGGTATCAGCCGGGTCCGGAGGGGCCGGATCTTGTTTGCGCCGGACCGCGGTGAAGTAACCGTGAACGGGATAGCGCAGCGTGAGCAACCGCAAACAGGTCACGCCCACCAGACGCGCGTCGAGCAGTCGCTCGGGCCCCAACAGCGCGAGTCGATCGGCATCAAGCAAGCGATCTCCCTCCACACCTGGTCCGTCGAAGACCTCGTTGAACGTGCGCTCCAGGGTCGCCAGTTCGATGAGAAATTCAGGCCAGTCGGCCGGCAGACCCTCGACGTCGCTTTCCTTGGGGCGGGTCTCGGCGAGAAACTGCGGGAAATTGGCTCCGAGTTGCGACAACGTGTAACTTCGCGACGGGTACATCCGCAGATAATCGATCGCAAAGGCGTCGAACACTTCATCGCCCAAAGCGTGCCGCAGCACCGGATACTCCTCACGCAAGCACTCGACGAGCCGAGCTCGATAGGCATAGCCGTAAATCGCCAGCCGCTCCAGCGCCGTTTGCGCTTGCGACCGCGTCACTACCTGCTCGACCTCGTCCAGCCCCACGTCGATGTGGCGCCGGGCATCGGCCGCCGCGATTCCCTCCACAACGCTCGCCGGGTGCATGATCGCGGCTTGCATCCAGCGCTGGATTTGCTCCAGGTCGTGGACGGGCTTGTTAGGTGTCGTCATGAGCTCAGGGTCATTGTCAAAAGACGCCCGCGACGTCGGCATCGCCCCCCTGCACGTCGGCAACGATGAACGATAAGGGGTTCGAAACGGCGCTCGATTCGCTCACCGCGGCAGTCTGCGGAGTACCCAGGGGTGACAGCGCCGCGCTCATGTAATGGCGGGCCTTGAGCACTTCGGCGTGGACGACTGGGAATGGCGGGATCTTCGCGTCCCATTCCAACAAGGTCGAGGCCCCGCCGGTCAATTGGTGAGCCAACCGGTATAGTTCCCACACCGGGTCGGTCACGTGGTTGTCATGCGTATCGATCAAGTGTGTGCGACAGTTCGTGTGCCCTGCCAGGTGAAATTGCGCGACCCTATGGTGCGGGACCGAGCGAAGGTACTCGGCGGGATCGAAATCGTGGTTGACGCTGGAGACGTAGACGTTGTTCACGTCCAGCAGCAGTCCACAGTCGGTTTCATCTGCCATGCGGTTGATGAATTCCCATTCGCTCATCGTCGAGTCTGCAAAGGTCACGTACGTGCTGGGGTTTTCCAACACCAGTGGACGCTCAAGAAACTCTTGCACCATTCGCACGCGGTCGTTTACGTGCTTGAGAGTTTCTTCATTGAGCGGAATGGGTAACAGGTCGTGGGCGTTCAAGCCTGCCACCCCAGTCCAGCACAAATGGTCCGACACCCAGCGCGCGGAGACCGCGTTGGCCAGGCGTTTGAGCTTGCCAAGATATTCGAAATCAAGCGGGTCGGTACTGCCAATCGACAGCGAGACACCGTGCATGACGATCGGGTAACGCTCGGCAATCTGTTCAAGGATGTAGCGGGGACGGCCCCGTGAATCCATGAAATTCTCGGTAATCACCTCGAACCAGTCGACGGGCGGATGGTGTTCGAGGATATACGGGAAATGCACCGTTCGCAGGCCAAGGCCCAAACCCAGGTTGTCGAGTCCGAGGCGCGGCGGTGGCATGCTACTTTCCAGGACGATCGTCATGGATCAAACGACGGCGACAACCCACGGCTACTTCTTCTTCTTTTTCTTGGGGGCGGCTCCGAATTCCTTTTTGGCTTTCTTCATGGCCGCTTCGAAGTTTTTTCGCGCCTTTGCCCAAGCACCGTCGTTGAGCGGGACATGGCAGTCTCCCATGCCCTTGCACTTGTTCTCGCCCGGCGTTTCGCCGCAACCGCCCAGGCCGGCGCACTCGTTTTCACCTCCGCAACTATGGGCCGCGGCGGTGGCACACTGCGATTGGCCCGCGCAGTCGTTCTTTTCGCCTCCGACTTCGCCTTTGCATGAGGCGTTCAGACCGCGGCAAACGTGCGGGTCTTGCAGAAGCAAGGGCTTTTTCAGGTCCTTCTTCTTGGGCTTCTCGTCATCGTCGTCGGCGCGCGCCAAATTCGTGCCGGCCATCAGCCCGCCGAGGGCGGCCGCTGATAGCAGTTGAAATTCCCTGCGGTTGAGTTCCGATTTCTCCATGTCAGATTCTCCTTGTTGGTACAACCTTCGATTCGACACGAAAAGCGCCTCCTGCGATGCCGCGACTTCGACAAACTTCGCCGGAAGTTACGTCAACCAGCTTACACGCTGGCCACCGGTGTGCAAGCGCCCAGAGTCTTCCCCGAGTGCGGCATCGAGCTCCGGCGGGGGCGCCCTGGAGGACCACAATCCTCACGAATTCGGCTACGAAGTCAGGGCCTTGCCGGCCAATTGGCCGGCCACTGGCCGATGGACGTAGAGTGCTTCCACGTTCGGCTCGCCGCCTGCTGGAGGTAAACGCATTTCATAGTGGACCCGTCGCTGATGGTCGGCCAATTGCCGCTGGTGATTGTAGACCGAGTTGAATTTCCAGAGCATCCGTACAAAATTGGTCTGCCCTTGGGCCAGCAGCCGCGCCGAAAGGAAGAACGTGTGCCGCAGGGCCGCGAAGCCGAGGTGCTTGCGGTTGAGTACTTGTTGCGTCCTCACCAGTTCCTCATAAAACCTGGCCAATGGCAGCCCGGTCGGCAGCACCGCGTGCTGAACGTCGAACAGCCGGTAGTCACGGGTGGCGAACCGCCGCGATTCCGTGTGCCAGGTCTCGGTGCCGGGGTAAGGGGTATTGACCGTGACGTGGACGATTTCGGGCACCGACATGGCCCACTCGCGCAGCACCGCAAACCGCCTCTCGTCCCAGCTTGGATCGGCGATGATGTTTACCGCCACGACGATCCCGAGCGAGCGGGCGAATTCCAAAGCTTCGAAATTCTTCCCCAGCGAGACCCGCTTACGGAACTTTTTCAACCCCTCGTCGTCAACCGCCTCCAGCCCCAAGAACATGTACTTCAGCCCCAACCGCCGCCATCGCTGGAACACCTCCTTGTTGCGCAACAGCACGTCGCCGCGAGTCTCCAGGTAAAACTCCTTGCGGATGCCGCGGCGCCCGATTTCGTCGGCCAAGGCGTGACCATGTTCAGGGTGGATGAAGGCCACGTCGTCGACGATGAACACGCCAGGCTCGCGTACGCGGGCCAGGTCGTCGGCCGCCCGCTCGGCCGTGAGCTTTCGGTAACTACGGCCGTAGAAGGTCCAGGCACTGCAAAAAGTGCAGTCCCAGGGGCAGCCTCGCGAGAACTCGATTGAAGCGCACGGGTCAAGGCAGCCGATGAAATAGCCCTTCCGCCGCCGCAAGAGGTCGCGTGCCGGCTGCACTTCGTCGAGATCACTGACGAAGACGGGCGGCGGGCCGGCGCCCGCGGGCGTGACGACTCCCGGCAGTGTGGCGATCGCATCGCGGTCATCTCGCGCGGCCTCGAGCAGTCGGGGCGTGATCTCCTCGCCTTCGCCGCGCACGACGCAATCGAGCGCTCCCCGCGCATGTTCCAGGATTTCCGTCGCGGTGAAGCTGGCGCTGTGACCGCCGGCGAAGAGAAAACATCGCGGGGAGCGGCGACGGGTCTCGACAGTAAGGTCGACGACCTCTGGAATGTTGGCCAAATAATTGAGCGAAAAGCCGATCGCCTCCGGCCGCCATTCATCGAGCTGCTTGAAGTAATCCCGCTGACCAACGCTTTGCAAATCCAAGAGCCGCACTTCGTGCCCTGCGCGACGAGTCGCTTCAGCAACCAGCTCCAGCCCCAGCGGCTCCAGCCGGAGGTAGACCTCGGAATACATCAGGGCGCTGGGGTGAACGTAAAGCACTTTCATGCGATGCTCTCCCAATGCCCGCTCGCGTCCGAACGCCGCAAGGCCTCGATCACGCGCATGTTGGCCACCGCGTCGGTAATCGGTGTGGGGACTGGCCTGTCGTCGAGGATGGCGCGCGAGAACAAGTCGCCTTGGATGGTGTACTGATCGGTGGTGGGCAGCGTGATCTGCTCGATTCCCTCGGCTGTCTGGTGCCACATCCGGCAGGGCCGATCGGGCGGGGCGTTGAAGGGGATTTCGATTTCGATGCGTTCCTCGGCGCCGACAATTTGCACGCGTTGGTAGGATGCCAATTGCGTACCACAGGTAAACGTGGCGCGACCATTGCCGAAATCCAAGACGCCCGAGGTCAGCCGGTCGGTGCGGAACTCCGGGTCATATTCGATTTGCCCAAAAACTCGCGTTGGCTCGCGATCGAAGAGGAACCGCGAGAGCGAAATCGGGTAGCAGCCGATGTCCATCAGTCCGCCGCCGCCAATTGCAACCTGATTGCGGACGTCGGCGGGGTTGCGATTGAAATACGAAAAAAAACTTTGCACCGTTTTCAATGGACCGAACTTGGCATCGGTCACCAGCCGTTTGGCCGTGACCCACTGCGGATGGTGCCGGTACATGAAGGCTTCCATCAGCTTCAGTTTCGGCTGTTGTCGCCCCACCGCCGCCAGCGCCTCGGCCTCGGCGACGCTCAGGCCGATCGGTTTCTCGCAGAGCACATGTTTTCCGGCCTCAAGGCTCTTGATCGCCCACGGAACGTGCAAGTGATTGGGCAATGGGATGTAGACGGCGTCGATCGCCGCATCGGCGAGAAGTTGCTCGTACGAGCCGAAAGCCTTCGGAATGCCGAGCCGGTGCGCCGCTTCGCGAGCGCGGTCCATCGAGCGCGACGCGATCGCGACCATGTCGCAGTATTCGCCGCGCTGCATAGCGGGAATAACCTTCATGGTGGCGATATTCGCCACGCCCAGCACGCCCCAACGGACCTTATTCATGGTGGCAGGATGAAGGATGACGGATATGGGACGAGCAACAAATTACCACACGCGGAGCTAGACTGGAACCAGCGGAAAAATTTCGACGTCGACCCCGTCGCAAAACGCGAGGTGATCTGGTGCATCGGCCCGTTCGAGACCGTTGGCCGCCAGGAGCGATTCGTCACACTGTAACAATTGCGCGGAACGTACCACGTAGGGAGCATGGTGAACCTGCCCGCGGCGCAGAGTCCCGCCCTGCATCCCGGCATAGAGCAAATAGCGTTCGATCAAGAAGTGCTCCAAGCTACGCTCTTCAGACACTCCCGCCGCGATCGCGCGGCCGACCTGGCCGGCTCCCAACGTCAGGCCGACTTCGGCCATAATCCGAGTCATCGCGCCTGGCTCGCCGGGCCAAAGCCGCCGGCTGGCGTAGTAAACGCGGTTTCCGTGGCGTCGGACTTCCATCCGGGCAAAATGGTAATTCAATCGCCATCTCCAGCGGGCCACACGCACCGCCAGTGAATTGGCCGCTTCGAGGCTGAAGAACCAGACGCCCGGATCGCGCCCCCGGTAATGAACGTAGGTCCGAACGTTGGTTTCGTGAAATGCGAATCCAAACGGCCACCATGCCGGCCTCACACCTGTCATGTGAAACGGCACCAGCCCCACCCAGGCATCGCCTTCCCAAGTGTCGAGCGTCAGCCCAGGCGGCAGTAGTGCCGCGACAAGGTCTGCCGGAAAGCGCCAATGCACAAACAGTAAATCCCTCCAGCGGTGGTATCCGATCGCGCGGCCCGGCGGCCGTCGCGTGGGTGCGAGGCGGTCGATTTCGAGAGTGCTGGTAGGCGGTATCACAAGTAGCTGCTAAAGAACGGAATTGAGAGTACGGAAGGAACCACGGATAACCGCCCGGAAGAACGACCGCAACAGAGCGGCGATCTTAACTGACCGCTCAGAATGGCGTTTCGTCAAATTCCATGAGCTCGACGACGGCGCCGTCAGCGGCATGGTAGAACCCAACTCGCAGACCGGCCAAAGGCTCGAACGGTTCAATCAGCGTTTTCATTCCATAGGCGGCCTTTGCAATTGATTCGACGCGGTAGGCCACGTGCGGCTGGTTCCGCACCGGACCGGTGACGGGGCTGTCGGGCTCGAATCGCAACCACTCGACATGGTACGGGTGCGTAACGAAGTCGGTGATCCAAACCCGCGTCGCTTCGACAAACACCTCGCCCTCGTGTGGTTCGTCGGTCACCATGCCGACGTGTGAAAACTCCATGGTGACTCTCCAATTGCTCTCTCGTTCCGGCATCGCTTCAATACGGATTGGGTACGAATTTCCCGCCACGGCACTCTTTGAGATAGTGCAGGGCATGAACCTGCCCAGTCATTTCCAGCTCGTCACGGTAGACCGGGTCGTGCCAGCCTTCGATGTCGATTGCACCGCGGTAACCACCCATTCGCAAGGTGCTGATCACATCGGTCCAATTCGTGTCGCCAAAACCCGGTGTGCGGTGGTGGATGTATTGCCGGCCGCCGCGAATGCCGTACGTTCGAATCACGTCCCACATCACCGTGGCGTCTTTGCCATGGACGTGGAACACTTTGTCGATCCAGCGGCGAAGTTGCGGCAACGGATCGACCAGGCTGACCAGTTGATGGCACGGCTCCCATTCCAACCCCAACGCGCGACTGGGCACCTCGTGGAACATCATTTCCCAAGCCGATGGGGCGTGGGCGATGTTCCAATCGCCCCAGTCCCAATGGCCATGCATGTCGCAATTCTCGAAAGCGATCCGCACTCCAAGATCTTCCGCGCGCGCGGCCAGCGGAGCAAACACCCGCTTGAACGCCGGCAGCGATTCGGGCACCGGCCGGTTGACGATCCGGCCCGTGAACCCGCACACGAGCTTTGTGCCAAAACGTGGTGCCGCGTCGATCAGCGCCGCGAAACCATCTGCGGTGTTTTCATCGATCAGCGGGTTGCCGTAGATTCCCACGGCGCTGACGACCGCAGCGTTTCCATGAGCTTCGAGCACACACTGCACCTCGTCGGCGATGCGGCCGAGGTCGAGTCCATCGATCCGGCCCGGAAACGTCAACTGGAAGCTCTCGAAGCCGTGCGGCAGAATCTGGCGGATGGTCTCCGCTGGGCGGCTTTCGGCCTTGACCAGTGTACCGATGCGGATGTCGTCGTGAGGCATGATATGACCGGCCCTCAACCCAGTTTTTTTCTTAGCGTAGCCCGGTGGATCCCCAGCACGTTGGCCGCAGCGACTCGGTTCTGGCCGGTGCGCTTGAGTACGGCGTCGAGCAGCGGCGGCTCGACGAGGTCGAGCAACTGCTGGTATAGATTCTCCGGCGGCACCTCGTCCGCCAACCGCGCCAAGGCCCACTCGCGGACTGCCGTGTCGACATCCGATTCGCCGCCCGGAAGCGATGCGACGATGGACGGTAAGTGCTCAGGCAGAATAGGTCCGGTACGAGCCAAGAGCGCCGCATGTTCGATCGCGTTGCGCAGCTCACGCGCATTTCCGGGCCACGGGCGCCGGCGCAGCTCGTCGAGCGCCGCCTCACTGAAGGTGACGGTGGGCGCAACCCCCGGATGAATCTGCCGCAAGAAGCGCTCGGCGAGCGCCGGAATGTCTTCGACCCGTTCACGGAGCGGTGGTAGCTGGATTTCGAACACCGCCAGCCGGAAATAGAGGTCCTCGCGAAACTTGCCGTCGCACACCTCACGACGTAAGTCACGATGAGTCGCGGCGACGACACGAAACTCCGTCGGCCGGGCCTTCACACCGCCCACGGGCGTCGTCTCTTGCTGCTCCAGCGCACGCAACAGCTTGACCTGCACCGGCAGCGGGATATCACCTGCTTCGTCAAAGAACACCGTCCCGCCGTGGGCCAATTCGAGCAGCCCTTTGCGCTCGAAATCGGCCCCGGTGAACGCGCCGCGGACGTGGCCGAACAATTCGCTCTCGACCAAGGTCGGACTCAATGCCGCCAAATTCACCGGCACCAGTGGCCCGGCTTCACGTGGCGAATGCCGGTGGATCGCTTGCGCTACCAGTTCTTTGCCCGTGCCGCTCTCCCCGGTGATCAGTACGCTTGCCCTCGACGGCGCCGCCAAAGCGATCCGCTTGAATACTTCCTGCATCGCAGGACTGGTGCCTACGAGCTCGTCGCTCGAGTCGGATTGCTGCAACGGACCGGTGGGATGATCGGCGAGGGAACGCTGGGCTAGTGCACGCTGAGCCAGGGCGCGTCGGATCACGGCCAACGCCTGTTCCAGATCGAAGGGCTTGGTCAAGTAGTCGAAGGCCCCATTGCGGACCGCCTCGACCGCCGTTGCCAGACTACCGAAGGCGGTAATCACCACGACCGGGGTGCCGGGTAGGAGTTGCCGAAAGTGGGCCATTGCCGTCAGGCCATCCATGCCGGGCAAGCGGATGTCGAGCACCACCAGGTCGCAGCCCTTGCGGCCGGCCAATTCCAACGCGTCCTCGGCCGACGAGGCGACGCTGACCTCGTGCCCGTCCTCGAGCGCGCATCGCCGCAAGGCCCAGCAAATGCTCTCTTCGTCGTCGACGATCAAGACGTGACTCATACGATGACCGCTTGGGTCTGAAGGGTTGCTTCTTGCGGCGTGGGAGAAAGGGGCAATGTCAGCTCGAAGCAAGTGGCCGCGTCAAGGCGGCGATAAACAAGAGTCCCACCATGCGACTCGGCCACTTGCCGTGCGACAGCGAGACCGAGGCCGACTCCCTCTGGCTTAGTTGTCGAGAACGGCTCGAACAGACGCTCGGTGAACTCCGCCGGTGGGCCAGGGCCGCTGTCGAGCACGCGTACGCGGGCGCCGTGGTCGTCGTCGTGGCACGACTCAAGGCGCACCCAGCCCCCGCAACCTGCCGCTTCGACCGCGTTGAGCACAAGGTTCATCAGCAGATGCCGCAACTGGTCGGGGTCGGCTTCGAGCGTGCTCGCGCTGCCTGGTCCTGCCACCACTTGCAGGTCCACCTTACGGTGCCGGCACGAAGGTTCGACCAGTCGGGCGACCTGACTGACGATCGACTCCATCTCGCAAGGGACCCTCCGCGGCTCTTGCGGCTGGCCCGCGGCGAGAAATCGCTGCAAGTGCTCCTCAGTCAAAGCGAGTTGCCGCAGGGCCACGTCGAGACTCTCCTGATCACGCGCGCGGCACGCGCGCTGGTGCAATTGAACTGCCATTCGCGCGCCGGTCACGTCGTTGCGCAAGTGATGGGCCAATCCACCCGCGAGTTGACCCAGAAGCGCAAGTCGCTCGGTGCGGCGAATCACTCGCCGCATTTCGTCGAGTTGTTCCGCTAGTTGGTTGACGCCGCTGGCCAGATCGCGCAGTTCGTCGTCGCGCTCCGGCAATGGCACGGTGTGAAAATCGCCTTCGGCAAGACGATTCACCTGACGCCGGAGCCTCCCGATCGGCTGGCTCAGACGGCCAGCTACCAACGCAGCCACCAATGCCGACAGCGCCAGCGCGGCGCAGCCGACGGCGAGCGGCGGCCAGGCCGCCGCGCGCCGGCTGGCGCGCCAGTGTCCTTCGGGATAAAGGATGTGCAGCACCAAGGGACCTGAGTGAGATCCTCGTCCACTCGTCCGCGGCTCCTTCATCTTCAGCGCGGCGACGAAATAGCGCGTTCCGTCAATCTCATGGGGCGGGCCGAGCCGCAATTCCCGTACCGAGCCGACCGGCACGATCGGCGGAATCTTTGCGGTCCAGGAGCGGCTTGCTGCCACTCGCCCTTTTTCATTGGTCAAGAAGAACTCGGCACCGCTCAGCCCGCGCATGTCCGCCAACACGGCGTCGGTCAATGGAAAATTCGAATCCAACAGTGTGCCCGCCACGCCGCGCACTTGCTCGTCGATTCGCTCTTCCGCGTGACGCGTGGCTAGAAAGGCGTTCAACAGGCTGACGCCCGCCACTGCCACAAGCATCATCCCGGCGAATGGAAGCAGAATCTGATGGCGGATCGGCCAACGCATTGGGGAGGTTCGGCAAGGGGACCACCGGAGTACCAGACTCCATAATAGGCTGGGACGAGGAATGAAGGAAGAAGGAGGGGTGGCTCACGGAGGTGGCCCGATTTGCCAGGGCGTCCGCAGCACATTGAGCTGCATGAACAGCTCGTAATTGAAGGGCTGCGGCGAACTCACAGGCGCCACGGCGGCGAACGTCATCGTCGTGCGACGATTAAAGACCAAGGTGGCGCCCGAGGTGATGTTGACCGTATTGGAATACTGAACGCTGCCCAGCATGTTGGTCAATCCTGTCAGCGCGGCCAGGGTCGGTGTCGCGGTCAAACCCTGGGTGCGGTTGCCCATCGGTGTATTCACGTGGCACTCGACCGTGGGCACGATGCCCGTCAGCCCGCGTTTGGTGCCGCGGTTGAAATAGTAGCCGAGCCCCAAGTCGTTGTACCAGAACGTCGTGTCGTTCGCGGAAAACGCGGCGTCGATCGCGGAAAATCCATGCACGAACAGGCCGTCGAACGCCGGCCCAATTGAGCGATAGAAGCCCATCCAAGGCTGGATACTGCCGCTGTGAGTGACGCCGTTTAGCGTGTAAAGCGGCGTCACGCCCGCCAGCGTGGCCGGACCCGTCGGCGTGGTCACGGCGACTCCGGCGGAAAGCACGTTGCCGCTAGTCGGTTGAAAAATCAGCGCGCGCTTAAAAAGGAATGTCAGGTCGCCAATGTAACCGGTGGTCCCCGTCCCTGCGCCGAAAGTGCCGATCTGGCTGCCTGGCATTAAGGGATTTGGCACCACGCCCGGATCGACCGTAAAGAACGGGATGCGCATTCCGAATGAAGAGCGGCCGCCTCCGAATGTCCGCTCGAAGCCCATCATCTGCCGCGTGATTCCGGTCGAGTCGCCGACATGGTCGAAATAGTTCGAAGTGAAGAAAATGCGGTTACGCGGCCACGGGCTTTCGTTGTCGGCGATCTTGAATGTATGCAGGTTGAACGGCGCCGCCAGTCGTCCTCCGTAGGGGACCGTGACGTTCACGACTTTCCCCGGGATCGTTTCGCCGTTGGGCAGGTTGATGGGAGGCGTGGTGACTGTGCCGTTCAAGAAAAGTTGGGCGCCGAATGCGCCTCCAGGAATCGAGTCGCCCATCATGAACGAGCCGGCCGATTGTGGCGCGGAAGCACCCCCGTACGCACCGGAAATGGAGCCAAAATCGGGCGCCGCGTCGTTTTGCGCTCCGCGTTGGGTCGCGGGTTCGCGCGGTTCTTCGCCCGTTGAAGGCTCGGTTTCGGGCTTTGGCTTTGTTTCGCTGGGCTTTGGAGCAGGCTTACTTTTGGGGTATTGGCGCTTCGGGCGAGCGCCAGGCGGCCTGCTTGGCCGAAAGCCAACGGTCGACGCTGGTGCCGACAGCTCGTCGTTGGCAAATTCGGCCGATTGGGCAAGAGCTGCCGAGGCACACGCGAAGGTGAGCACCACGACGACGGCACGCGGGCAGAATCCGTTCATCGGCGCTTTGATCGTCCCGTGGGCATTGGACGGGAGAATGCGGCCCCCCAAGCCGGTAAGTCTCCTTATGGTTGTACTCGGCCTTCCACGGGAAGCGGTTTTAACTTTTTTGCCGACTTTGCCGGCAAATCCGCCGCGGCACGGCCGGCCAGCCTTAAGGAAATGAAGGGGAGCAGGTCATCGGGCGCCGCGGTAGGGTTTTGGCGGCCATCGGTCAGCTTGGGAACCCGCGCTTTGACATAGGCAATCAGTTCGTCAAGTGAAACGGCGCCGTCCGCCGAGCTATCGGCCTCGCCGGCAAGTCCGTCGAGCAGGGTTTTGGTAAAGGCACCGTGTTGCCAGGCCGCTTTCTCCTCCGAACGTTCGTCGCCGGCCGAGGCCGCGACGGAAAGGATCACATCTTCTTGCAAGGCGCGGATCGCGGCCTTGAGGTCGCGGGTGCGTAAGGGCTGAATCGCCCCACTGTGGCACGTGTCAAGTAATGCCAGCTTGCGGCAGGGGACGTCAGCCAATGGTTCGAAGTCGCTCCAGGAGATCGAACCGTCATAGACACCGTTGACGACATTCTCGGCTGTAACATCGAAACTCGCAAAGTGGTATTGCTCGTTCGCCGTATCGACGAAACCGTGGCCTGCCATGAAAATCAACAGCAGGTCGTCGGGCTGGGTATCGGCACGCAACTGATCGCTGATTTCTGCCAGCGCCGCTTTCCAACCGGCCTGCGTCACCTCGTCGTCGACTCGCAACGTCGAGCGGGCCAGCGTGAAGAACCCGGCCACCTGGCGCTGGACGAAATCGGCCACACTCCGCGCGTCGGCCGCCGCAAAAGCCAGCGGCTGGATGGCCGGGTCCTTGTACCTATCGACCCCCACCGCCAACAAGTAAAGGCGAGGCGGCCGGGCCGGCGCGTCGACGACCTGGCGCCGCTCGATCGTGACCGTGTCGAACGAGGCCGTCTTGGCTGCGGTGCCGGCGACGACTTGAATCAGAATTCGTTCATCGGAGGTCAGTCCGGCTTCCCATTCGTAAACGCGTTGCATGCGCCCTTCGACTTCCCGCTCCTCGACAAGTTTTTGGCCTTGGGCTATGACACCGTTTGCGAAGGCTTTGGCCTGTTCCAACTCACCTCGCTCCGGCACTTCGATCATGGCCCGCACGGTAATCGAATTCTTCGCCACATCCTCGCCCGGCCGGGGCGACAGAATCCGCACCCGCGGCGCCACTCGAATCTGCTGGGCGACAACCTGGTCGGGCTCGGCCGGCGGCTGCAAACCGGCTTGCCGCAGCGATGCATCGAGGTTGCCCGTCGGCAACAATCGTTCGAGCACGTCGGGCCGCTCCAGGTTCTTGCGGAACTGGTCGGCGCGGTAGAAATCGGGCTTCGCATCGAGACCTTCGAGCCCGCGATTGACTTGCCAGCCGAACAACATGTGCCCGTTGGCGGAGGCGTCGTAGAACCCTTCAGGAGTCCAGAAGGCCCATTCGCGGCCATCGCTGACGAACAGATTTGCCAGCGGCTGCCAGGCAGGCAGGAGTTGAAATGGAGGCCGGTCGGCGCCGTTGCGGCTGAACTCGAACCTGAGCATGGCATGCCACGGTAATTCCACGAGTCGCCGAAGGATTTCGGCGGGTTCGTTCTCAAACGTCAGGTCGTCAAGTTGCTTCTCATCGAACCAACCGACGCGCGTGAGAACGTCACCGTCTCGCACACCCCGGAAGAACAAGGGGCCGGCCGGATCGACCGTCGTGACGACGAGCTTCCCCTTTTCAATAACGAACTCGCCTCCCCAACGGCCCTTCGTCGCTTCGCCCTCCTGGCAACCCGACAAACTCCAAATTCGCAGCGTGCCGTCGGTTGAACCGGAGACGAGGTAGCGTGCGTCACCCGACACGCCCACCGAGGTGATGGCATCGAAATGGCCGCGAAAGTGCCGCAAGATCGGGCACACGCCATCGGCGGCCAGTCGGCAGACATAAACACTGTTTTGCAGGTCGGTACCCACGGCGATCGCGACGGGCTTGCCGTTGGCATCGGGGAGCCAACAGTAACAGCGGGTATTACCACCGAGTCTGCCCGGAAAACTGACGATCCCTCGTTTTTCATCGCCCTGGTTTAGTTGCAAAATGGTAAGGCCATCGCGCATCTCGGGCTTTGCGCTCCAATCGCCTTGCGCCCATTCGACGCTTAACCAGTCGTCATCTTTGACGGCGCCGGAGCCGGAAAGCGCCAGGGCCTTGGGATCGAAACTGGTGTCGAGCGGGCCGTAGTCGTTGAAGCCGACCGACAGGTGCTCTGTTCCCAGTGCAACTCGGTAGATCGGCGGTTCCTTGGCAAAGGCCACTTTGACAACCTGCCGCGCGTTACCGCGGAGTGCGGCGGACTGCGGAAGCGACGCGGTCGCGCCGACGAAAACCGCGTGGTTTGCGCCGCCGCAGTACGCCAACTGGCTCCCGTCGGGGCTCACCGCGCAAGCAGTTACGTGGTCGGCCAGCGCGCGCCGCAACCTAATCTTCCCCGCCGGAACGTCCCAGAGTTGCAGTTCGCTCTTACCGTTGGCAAACGCCGTTCCCGCCGCCAATGCCGTACCGTCGGGTGTGAAACCGAGCGACAGCACCACGCGCTCTGGCTGGAGCCGTTGGACCTGGACCTTGGGGGCCAGTTCCCAAACGAAGAGATTGCGCGCATCGTCGGCCGACGCCAGACGGCGGCCGTCGGCGCTGGCCGCCAGCGCGGTCACCATGCCGACGTGTACCGTATCGAACGTCTTTACGTCCTTGCGGTTGGCCAGGTTGATCTGCTGCAGTTTCCAGCGCGGCCGCCCCTCTTTCGTACGATCGATGTATACCGGAATAATCACGTGCCCCGTGGCTAGCATCGCCAGCGGCCTGATTTTCGGTTGTCGCGCGATCAAAGCCGCGTTGTCCTTCCCATAGACCTTGATGTCGTCGTCGTACAAAATCACCGGTTTCCAGTCGCCTCGCTGCCGGAGGATCGTGCGGCCGGAAAAATCGGTTGAACCGAGCCACGCTCCATCAGTTGAGAATGCCAAAGATCCAACCGAGTCGCGGTGCCCGTGGAGGAGCTTGATGAGCGCGCCATCGAGGGGATCGACCAGCCAAATCTCACCCGCTTCGTTCGAAGCACCGTACCCTGCGACCGCCAGCAAGCCGTCGCTAGGAGCAACGGCCAAGGCGTTGATGCTACCTCGTAATCCGCGGTTCACCGGCCAGCGGATCGATCGCTCGAGTAATCGTGTGCGTCGCAGGTCTCGAGTGACATCCGATGTGTTCCAGACCTGTACGACCTTGTCGAGGCCGGCTGAATAGAGTCGCTTGGAATCGGGCGTGAACGCCAGAGCGTGGACCGCCGCCGTATGGCCGGACGAGTTGATTGCCAGCCAGGGGCGAATTTCGCCAGGGCGGACTCGCACCAGATCGCGCTGCCGCGACTCCTGCGCTGCAAGATTACCGCTGGCGGCCAGCGGCAGGGCCAAAACGACCAACGCGATTTGCCGCATGCCGAACTGCATGGTTCTTCGTCCGGATGTAGCGCAATTCGTGAGACTTCCGACCGTCAGGCGAGCAAATTGGAGATCTCACGCTTTTCCGCGACGATTCCCTAAGGGGCGGATTTCAAGGGAATCGACACGAACAATTCGCCAGCGCCCTTTCTCCTTGTCGAGACCGACATGCTGAAAGTGCTTCTCTGCTTGCCGTGCGGCGGCTCCTCCAGCACGCGCGTGGATTCTTCGTCCTTCAACTCGCCACCGATCCTGGTCAACACGTCGTCGTTGAACATGCCGCGGAACTTGGTGCCTTGCGTTTGCTGTTCGCGGATCGACTTGAGCGTCTTCTGCGTGCGGGCTTTGAGCTTCTTTTGGATCGCAAGCTCCTCGGCGGAGAGTTTTTCCTCGGGCTTCTTGAATACTAGCGCCGACAGAACTTTGAGGTCGACCAGCTCCTCGGTGGCGACAACAATGAGCCGCTCATCGCCTGCGGGCTTTTCGAACTGGAAGAAGCCCCCGTCGTTGGGAAGCTTCAGAACTTCATCGCGCTTCGCCAAGGGGGCCGTTTCATCGTCGGCCGGCAAGAGGCAGCTCCGCTGGCCGCTGGACCCTTCGTGAAAGATAAAGATGTAGAGATCGCTCAGTGGCTGCACCTGGACTCGAATCTGGTCGCCCAGTTGAAACTGATGCTGGTGCGGATCAATCGCTTCTTCCTCGTCGCCTTTGCGCAAGAGCACGGTGTACTCCAGCGCCACCACCTTGCGGATGTTCCCCGGCAATGCCTCCGCCCCGGTGGCCACCACGGCGCCGTTAGGATGGTTTTGCACGTACTTGCGAACCAGGTCGCGGACACTGGGTTCGTCGGCGTCTCCACGAGCGGCCGGTGCGAGGCAGGCCACAGCGACGAATAATATCGCGAGCCAATGGTTGTGAGCGACATTCATGATTGGTCTCTCCGACGCGCCCCGGAACAAACGCCCCATGCGCAGTCTCGCTCTGGCCGCCCATGCATCATATCAGCTTATGTTCCGCAGGGCAAAGAAAGCGACCGCTACGGAAATTATAGGTCAGGCATTCCAGCCTGAAGGAGCACCTGCCAACCTGAAAAGGCTAAGCGTACGGCGATCAACGTATGCCGACGGCCGGCTCCGCGCCCATGGCCCCTTCGGTCATTTCGCCTCGTGGCGCGCGACCGGTATTGGCGGAACCGATTTCGTCCGCCTCGGCGTCGTGGATCAGTTCGACGACTTCACGCCGGCTGGCCAGATAGTAACCGACGCCGACCATCGCGATCAGCAGGGTGATCGCCCGGTAGCCCACGCAAACCGCCAGCCCGCGGCCAACGTTGACCGGAAAATTGACCGGCACGTGTCGATAAAGGAAATCCACGACCCCTTCGAAGGCCCCCAAGCCATTCATCGGCAAGGGCAACACGCCCGTGACCATGGCCAAGGGCACGATCACGAAGTGGTCGGCCATTGGCGGCACCTCGCCCGGCAACCCCTGGGCGACCAGGTAAATACCCAGTGAGCTGAGGCTGTGGACGCCCAGGCTGAGGAGCGCCGCGAGTAACAGTCGGTCGAGTCGTTGGCGGTAGAGTCGGATTGCCCCCAGTAGCCGGCCGAAAAGTGGTCCCACGCGCGGCACCCGCTCCAGGAAGCCTGAAAAACCGCCCTGCGTGATGCCCGGAATCAGCAATATGAGGATGGCCACGAACCCCATCCCAGTCGCCAATAGCGTCCCTTGGCAGATGATTCGGATCTGTTCGAGTTGAGTGTTCCATAGTCCGGTGGCGATGATCGCGGCACTGGCGAGCACGAAAAGCATGTAAAGTCCGATCACACGGTCGAGAACGACGGTCGCCACCGCTTCAGCGCGCCGGCCGGGCTGTTCGCGTGCGATGAAAACGGCCTTGAATAGGTCGCCGCCGACGTTTCCCAGCGAGACGAAGTTCAGCAAATAACCCAGGAAACCAAGACGAAACGCGTCCTTCATTGAGAAGGGCAAATCGAGTGCCCGCACGAGGATGTACCAACGAACGAATGTCAACATCACCGCGCTCAGGCACGCCAACCATGCCAAGGCCAAAGTAGCCCAATCCTTGGGCTGGCCCGCCAGCTTGGTAAACGCCTCGCGGTTATCGGGGTCGGCGACAAGATAGGCGATCAGGCCGAATGAAATGCCGAACTTGGCAAGGTTCAGAAGTGTCTTGTTCACAGTCGAAAACGCCCGTGTTACCACGGGTCACAGGGTAGCAATCGGTCGCCAAGCGCCGCGGTCCAGCATATCCGATGTCGCTTGACAGGGGCGAGTGAGAGTGATAAGTTTTTTGGTTCGCGATGGCAAGCCCAGTCTGCGACTGGAGTTGCATGGATGAGGCCAGATATTTCGACCTGGCGGAACGCCGCTTTGGCGCAGTCATTTGAATTCCAAAGCGGACGAGCGCCTTTTCGGCGTACAGTATAGCCGTGGAAACCGGATAGCGGCGGATACCGATGGGGGATTAGCTCAGTTGGGAGAGCGTCTGGCTGGCAGCCAGAAGGTCAGGGGTTCAAGTCCCCTATCCTCCACTTCATCAAGGACTTGCGAAAACCGCAAGTCCTTTTTTTATCGACTCTTGCGAAAGGGCATCGCGAAGATAAGAATCTGCTAGCCCAAATGCCCGATCGGACAAGTCGATTTTTCCGATCATTCGCCGCAAACGCAAGGTGTTCGCAATGACCTCGGTCCGTGCCCGGCTGTCGATAATGATGTTCCTCCAGTATTTCGTCTGGGGTTCATGGGGGGTCGAGATCGGCGGATACATGGGGAGCGAGCTTGGTTTCAGCGGCGTCCAGATCGGGTCGGTCTATTCATCGACGGCGATCGCGGCGATGATCACGCCGTTGTTCATGGGCTACCTCGCCGACCGGCTGTTTTCGACCGAAAAAATCCTCGCCCTGCTGCACCTGGTAGGGGCGGGCCTATTGGGCTGCGCCGCCTGCACGAAGCAAATCGTCGAGTCGTACCCGGCGATCGACGGTCAATTCAACGTGCTCTACCCGGTGATGGTCGCCTACGCCCTGTTCTACATGCCGACGCTCGCGCTGACGAATTCG
>Ga0265331_10000368_pt1 | contig 47070 bp, 46 predicted proteins | sample 41923metaG_FD_202088 | JGI IMG/M metagenome (GOLD analysis project Ga0265331, IMG submission 202088) | Rhizosphere microbial communities from Carex aquatilis grown in University of Washington, Seatle, WA, United States - 4-19-23 metaG | ecosystem: Host-associated > Plants > Roots > Rhizosphere... | reverse complement strand
GAGATTGCCGGCATAGGTCAGCTTGTCCACCACCAGAACGTCGTGCGCCGTATCCCCAATCAACCTGCGGACGACAGCCGACCCGATGAAACCGGCCCCGCCGGTAACCAAAAATCGCATCCTTCCGCCTTTCAGGAAAACTCGGCCTCTCCCTACCAGTCCGGTTCCGCGTATTCAATCCTCGCAGATTGGCGCAATCCGCGCTTCGTCGCCGGTCAAGCTGCCGTCAAGACCCTTGAACGGCTTCGAGGCGCGGCCGTGACGCCCGAGCGAGAGAAACAGCAGCGCCGGAATCGCGTCGTCGCTCTTGTCGTCGACGATATTCGTTGCGGCCCCTCCGCAATCCGCCTGCGGCGCCCACCCTTCCCGTGTCTGCCCGCGCGCCACGCGCCTTGCGCGCCGACCGTCTTTCTTCGTTGCATCTGTGCAACACTTGTCCAGATTCGATCAAATTTCCTGCGAAAGGCAAGTCGATACTCAATGCTCTTTTAACCTTGTCGAACGAAAGTCCCCTCACTCAATTCAACGCAGCCGGGACTCCCCAAGATGAAGAAGACGCTTTACGCCGCCGCCGCGTTTGCTGCGGCCACCACTGCCGCCGCCGCCGCCGACCTGCCGTCCAGAAAAGGGCCGCTGGAAGTGATCGTTCCGCCGCCGGCGATCAGCTGGAGCGGCTTCTACGTCGGTCTCAACGCCGGCTACGCCTTCAACAACTCCGACTCGACCTTCCACAACGCCGCCACCTTCCCGCCCTTCCTGCCGCAGATCGGCCAGGGCGCGACCGGCGTCGTCTCCGTCAAGAACGACGGCTTCATCGGCGGCGGCCAGATCGGCTATAATCGCCAGTGGAGCAACTTCGTCGTCGGCGTCGAGGCGGACATTCAGGGCATCGCCAACACCAGCAGCACCGGCAGCGCCGTCACGGTCGTTCCGCATCCGGCGCCGGGCGCCTTCTTCACCACCGCGCTGTCGAGCAGCAAGAGCCTCGATTATTTCGGCACCGTGCGCGGCCGTATCGGCTATCTGCTGACCCCGACCCTGCTGGTCTACGGCACCGGCGGTCTCGCCTATGGCGGCGTGAATCTGTCGGGCAGCACCTTCCAGACCCTGACCGCGTTCCCGGGCAACCCCGGCATCGCCGGCAGCACCCTGTCCGACACCAGGGTCGGCTGGACGGCCGGCGGCGGCGTGGAATGGATGTTCCTGCACAACTGGTCGGCCAAGGTCGAATATCTCTATTACGATCTCGGCACGGTCACGACGCCCGGCTCGTTCTTCACCTATCCGAACGCCGCCTCGGTTGTCGGCGCGGTCAACCACTCCGCCCGCTTCGATGGCCACATCGTCCGCGCCGGCGTGAACTACCACTTCTGCTTCGGCGGCGCCGAGCCGGTTCTGGCGAAATACTGAGCCGAGCCCACACGCTGAGTTACGAAGCCCGGCCATTGCGCCGGGCTTCTTTTTTGGCGCGCTCCATGGGGCAAGACGTATTCACCCCGCCTTCATCTCGCGCTGGGCATAGCCGAGCCGCACGTTGAGTTCGTGCAGCAGATGCTCGGCCGCCTTGGGGATATTGGTGCCGGGCGGGAAGATCGCCGCCGCGCCGAAATCCAGCAGCGCCTGAAAATCGTCGGGCGGAATGACGCCGCCGATCACCATCATGATGTCCTCGCGGCCGACCTTCTTCAGCGCGTCGCGCAGTTCCGGCGTCAGCGTCAGATGGCCAGCGGTCATGGTCGAAACGCCGACCACATGCACACCAGCCTCCACCGCCTTGTTCGCCACTTCGTCCGGCGTCGCGAAAAGATCGCCGATCACCACGTCGAAGCCGAGATCCGCGAAGGCCGAGGCGATCACCTTCTGGCCGCGGTCGTGGCCGTCCTGCCCCATCTTGGCGACGAGAATGCGCGGCTTCTTGCCGTCATTTTCCATGAAAGCCTTGGTCATTTCGCGAACGCGCACGACGGCCGGATTCTCGCCGCCGGCTTCCAGCGCATAGACGCCGGAGATGACGTTGGCCTTTGGCTTGTGGCGTGTGAATACCTTTTCCAGCGCAAACGAAATCTCGCCCACGCTGGCCTTGGCCCGCGCCGCCTTCACCGCGAGATCGAGCAAATTGCCGCCCGAGGTCGCGCCCGATGTCAGCGCATCGAGACAGGCCTGCGTCTTCGTCTCGTCGCGTTCTGCGCGCAGACGCGCGAGCTTGTCGAGTTGGGCGGCGCGCACAGCGGCGTTGTCGACCTTCAGCACATTCGGCTTGGCGTCGTTTTCGGGCTGATATTTGTTGACGCCGACGACCACCTGCGTCCCGCTGTCGATGCGCGCCTGCGTCTTCGCGGCCGCCTCCTCGATGCGCTGCTTGGGCACGCCGGCCGCAATGGCTTTCGCCATGCCGCCCAGCTTCTCGATTTCCTCGATATGCGCCCAGGCCTTTTCCGCGAGTTCCGCGGTGAGCTTCTCGATGTAGAAGGAGCCGCCCCACGGATCGATCACGCGAGTGGTGCCGCTTTCCTGCTGCAGTACAATCTGGGTGTTGCGGGCAATTCTCGCGGAGAAGTCGGTGGGCAGCGCCAGCGCTTCGTCGAGCGCATTGGTGTGCAGCGACTGGGTGTGGCCCTGCGTCGCCGCCATGGCCTCGACGCAGGTGCGGATGGAGTTGACGTAGACATCCTGCGCGGTGAGCGACCAGCCCGAGGTCTGGCAATGGGTGCGCAGCATCAGGCTCTTGTCGCTCCTGGCGCCCAGATCCTTCATCAGCCGCGCCCACAGGAGCCGCGCGGCGCGAAGCTTCGCCACTTCCATGAAGAAATTCATGCCGATGGCGAAGAAGAACGACAGTCGCGGCGCGAAGGCGTCGATGTCGAGGCCTCCGGCGACGCCGGCGCGGACATATTCGACACCGTCGGCAAGCGTGTAGCCGAGTTCGAGATCGGCAGAGGCGCCGGCCTCCTGCATGTGATAGCCGGAAATCGAAATGGAGTTGAACTTCGGCATATGCTTGCTGGTGTAGGCGAAAATGTCCGACACGATGCGCATCGACGGGTCCGGCGGGTAGATGTAGGTGTTGCGGACCATGAACTCCTTGAGAATGTCGTTCTGGATCGTGCCGGTGAGCTTGTCGGCGGAAACGCCCTGCTCTTCGGCGGCGACAATGAACAACGCCAGAACGGGGAGCACCGCGCCGTTCATGGTCATGGACACCGACATCTGGTCGAGCGGAATGCCGTCGAACAGCGTGCGCATGTCGTAGATGGAGTCGATGGCGACACCGGCCATGCCGACATCGCCCGAGACGCGCGGATGATCGGAATCATAGCCGCGATGCGTGGCGAGATCGAAGGCGACGGAGAGCCCCTTCTGGCCGGCGGCGAGATTGCGGCGGTAGAAGGCGTTGCTGTCCTCGGCCGTCGAGAAGCCGGCATATTGGCGGATCGTCCAGGGCTGGGCGACATACATGGTCGGATAGGGGCCGCGCACGAAGGGCGCGACGCCGGGGAACCCGTCGATGAACGACAGGCCTTCGATGTCCGCCGGCCCGTAGGCGTTTTTCACGGCGATCCCCTCGGGCGTCAGCCAGCTTCTGGCCTCCGGCTCGGCCGGAGCCTTGGCGGGGGCGAAGGGAATCTGCGTGAAATCGGGAATGACGGACATATCTCGCCTTTCATCGTGGTTTTGGGCAGTATTAGCCCAGCCGCCGCCGGGGCGCAAAGGCGCGCGAGCGGCGGCGAAAGGCCGCGCGTCACAGGAGCCGCTGAATGGACATCCACATCCGCGAGGCGCGCCAGAGCGATTTAGAGCCGACGCGCCATCTGGTGGTCGCCGCCTTCCACGACAACGCGCCCCAGGAGACCGCGGCCTTCCTCGACGCGCTGCGGGGCGAGGGCTGCATTCTCGGGGAATGGCTGGCGGAGGACGCGAGCGGCCCCATCGGCCATATCGTGTTTTCCCGCGTTTGGGTCGAGACGCAGGATGGCGGGCGCATCGACGCCGCCATGCTGACGCCCCTCGCCGTGCGGCCCGATCGGCAGCGCAAAGGGATCGGCGCCGCGCTCACCCGCGCGGCGCTGATGGCGCTGGAAACGCGCGGAGAGACGATGTTCTTCGTCCTCGGCCATCCGGCGTTCTATCCGCGCATGGGCTTCGACGCCGCGAAGGCTGCGCAGGTGGAAAGTCCCTGGGGCGCGAGACCGGCCTTCATGGCGCGATGCGGGGTCGCGCCGACCGGCCGGCTGGTCTTGCCGAAAGCCATCGACGAGGCGCATTGACGCGATCGCGCCTGGGAATGAAAGATTTTCCCAACCACACACTGCGGTTCTGGCGGGCGCCCGCACAGGTCGGAACGGGTCGACCAGCGGCAAAGGCCCGGGAAAGCGGGATTGTCGACACAGACGCCGCCCCTGGGCGTGAGCGCTTTCTTGCGCCGACCGGCGGCATTTTATGCGAACGAGCGACGATTTCGATGCAATCTGCGCCTAGCGTTGCAACCGGCGAGCGCATCGGCTCGCAAGTTGAAACAAGGAATTTGTCATGATGTTCATCCAGCATGTCGCCGACGCCTTGCGTCTTGCGACCCTTCGCCGGCCGGTCCATGCCGGCGCGACGCTGTCGGCGGCGCAGATCGTCGGCATCGGAGCCGTGCTCGCCTTTCTCGACATTGTCGTCGAACAGCGGATCGGCGGTCCGGAGAGCGCGTTTCAGATCTACGGCGTCAATTCCACCATCGCCTTTCTCGCAGCCCAGTTCGGCCTCGTCGCACTGTTCGCGCGGATCGATCGCAGCGGCGCGACGCTTCGCAATTTGCTTCTGGCCGTCGCCGCCCTCTATCTGACGCTGGAGGCGGCGTCGCTGTGGTCGCCGTTCGATCGCGTCCATACGCCGGAACCCGGTCTCGCCGTCACGATTTACAGCTGGCTGCCGATCGTCGCGGCGATCTGGGCGGCGGCGGTCGCCTGGCGGCTGTTTGGCGGCGTCGAGGGTTGCCGCTGGCCGGGGCCGCGCGGCGTCTCTTTCGGCGGCGCGCTCTTCGCGCTGTTCTTGCTTTTCCCGCACATGCCGGTCTGGTTACCGGAAAATGTCGATGTCGCCCAGGTCAATGTCTGGGAAGCCGTGCGCGCGAAACATGATGCCGCGCCCGCGCAAAAGACCGGGCGCGACGACTCCGGGGCGCGCGACGAGTATTTCCGCGCGGAGGCGACCAGCGCCGCACTGGAGCTGGATCAACCCGCGCGTATGGACAAGGCGCTGGCGGCGTTGCAGCCGCGCCGCGGCAAGGTCGCCAATGTCTGGGCGATCGGCCTTTCGGGCACGGACAGCGAAACCGTCTTCGCCGGCGAGGCCCGAAAGTCGCTGGACATTCTCGCCGAGCGGCTGGGCGCCAAGGGCCATACGCTGGCGCTGGTGAACGGCGATGCGCAGGACGCGCCTATGGCCAGCCTCGTCAATCTCTCCGCGGCGCTGCGCGGGATCGCCGCGCGCATGGACAAGGAGAACGATCTGCTCGTCCTCGCCATGACCTCGCACGGCTCGACGCAAGGGTTTCACCTCTCGCAGCGGCAGATGTACCGGCGCACGCTCGATCCGGCGACGCTGCGCCGGCTGCTCGACGAAGCGGGAATAAGGAACCGCGCGGTGATCGTCTCGGCCTGTCATTCCGGCGTGTTCGTGCCGGCGCTGGCCGAACCGCGCACGGCCGTCTTCACCGCGGCGTCGGCGGAGCGCGCGTCCTTCGGCTGCTCCAACGATCGCGACTGGACATATTTCGGCGAGGCCTTTTTCGATCGCAGCCTTCGCAGCGAAAGCTCGCTGGTCGCCACTTTCGAAAAGGCGCGCAATCTCGTCGGCGAGTGGGAGGCGCGCGACAATTTCACGCCGTCCCAGCCGCAGATCGCCGTGGGCGAAGACTTCGCCCGCCGCTTCCCGGCCCTCGCCCGCAGCGGCGCGACGCAACAGGCGGCCCCGCAGAAAAGGCTGAAGGCGGCCACCGCGCAAAGGTGATGGCGACAGCTCCCGCGCAGGGAGCGGACCAGGAACGATCGCGACGCGCAGCGCAAACTTCGGGCGAAAGCGGAATAAACGCTGCATCGCCATGCGTGCGCCGTCGCTCGGACATCGATCGTCCGGCGCCCGGGCCGAGCTTGGCGGACAATCTATACGATTGCGTTTCTGGCGCAGAAGGCTGAACCACGCCTTGACGCAAAGCGATCAAAGTCCGAAAAATCGGAAAACTCCGAGCGGAGACTTCCTGTTGAGTGACGCCGAAACGCCGGATGCAGCCACCCGCACGGCAAACGGCAAAGCCCGCAAGCCCTGGAGGGCGCCGAAAGTCGTGACAGGCGAAGTCGCCGCGGCGACAGGGAAGGAAATTGTCGCTCAGGAAAGCACGTCGGAATTCGCATCCAACTTTTCGTGAGGGATCACAGACGGGCGGCGGAAGGAAAAATCGCCAAATGACCGACGCCATCGATCTCAACGCCGATCTCGGCGAAGGCTTCGGCGCCTGGCGCATGGGCGACGACGCCGGGCTGCTGACGATCGTCACCAGCGCCAATGTCGCCTGCGGCTTTCATGCCGGCGACCCCTCTCACATGGCGCGGACCTTCGCCGCGGCGAAGCAGGCCGGCGTGCGTGTCGGCACCCATGTCGGCTACCCGGATCTGCAAGGCTTCGGCCGGCGCGCCATGGCGCTGACGCCGCAGGAGATCGAAGACGCCACGCTTTACCAGATCGGCGCCGCGCAGGCCCTCGCCGCGCGGGCCGGCGTGCGCATCGCTTATGTGAAGGCCCATGGCGCCCTCGCCAATCGCGCCGAGATCGACGCCGACGCCGCCGACGCCCTCGCCCGCGCCGCGCAGGCGGCAGGCGATCTGCCGCTGCTGGCCATCGCCCTGTCCGAGCAGGTCGCCGCCGGTCGCCGGCTCGGTCTCCATGTGTTCCACGAGATTTTCGCCGACCGCGCCTATACCGACGAGGGCCGGCTCGCGCCGCGCTCCTCACCGGGCGCCGTAATCACCGACGCAAAAGAGGCTGCGGCGCGCACGCGGGCCATGCTGGTCGAAGGCGCTCTGATCACGACGAGCGGCCAAAGGCTGCCGACGCCGATCGATTCCATCTGTGTCCATGGCGACTCGCCGCATGCGCTGGTCATGGCGCGGGCGCTGCGGGGCGCGCTGGAGGTCGCCGGACTGCGCATCGCCGCCTTTGTCGGGCCATGACTGCTTACCTCGCCCCGCGGATGCTCGACGCCGGCGAGGCGGCGCTGACCGTCGAATTCGGCGACAGTGTCGATTCGGCGATCAACGCCCGCGTGCTGGCGCTCGACGCCGCCCTGCGCGCCGCGCCGCCGCCCGGCGTGCTCGAAACCGTGCCCACCTACCGCTCGCTGACGATCCATTACGAACCGCTGATCCTGCCGCGCGCCGCACTGGCGGCCCGTGTCACGGAACTGGCGGCGAACGGCGGCGCGGCGACGCCCGTCAGCGGGGCTGTGTGGACTCTGCCCTGCTGTTACGCGCCGCCGCTGGCCGAGGACATCATCGAGGCCGCGTCCGTGCTCGGCCTGTCGGCGCAGGATGTGGCGCAGCGCCACGCGCAGACGACGTTCCGCGCCTACATGTATGGCTTCGCGCCGGGATGGTGCTACCTCGGCGGCCTGCCGGAAAGTCTCGCGACACCGCGCCGCGCCTCCCCGCGCGGGCCGACGCCGCCGGGCGCGGTGCTGATAGGCGGCGGCCTGTCGCTGATCGGCGCCGATCCCATGCCGACCGGCTGGTACGTCCTCGGCCGCACGCCCGAGCGGCTGTTTTCGGCGGGCCGCCCGCAAAACTTTCTGATCGAGCCCGGCGACACGGTGCGCTTTGCGCCCATCGACCCAGACGCCTTCGCCGCTCTGGAGGCGCGCGTCGCCGCGGGCGAAATCGTCGCGCGGCGGGAGGCGCCGTGAGCGCCCGTCTCCTCATCCGCGCCGCAGGACCCGGCGCCTCGCTTCAGGACCCCGGCCGGCGCGGCTGGTTGCGCTTCGGCGTGACTCCGGCCGGGCCGATGGACGCCGCCGCCTTCGCCATCTCCAATGCCGCCGCGGGCGCGCCGCCCGGCGCAGTGGCGATCGAGATCGGCCTCGGCGGACTGGAAATCACAGCGGAAGGCGAAACCGTCGGCATCGCGCTGGCGGGTAGTGATTTTGCGGCGCGCCTCGACGACGCGCCGTTGCCTTCGGCTTTCGTCGCGCCGCTGGCGCCCGGCCAGCGGCTTGTGATCCGCGCCGGCGCCTTGGGCGCCTGGTGCTATCTCGCCCCCTTCGCAGAGATCGATACGCCGCTGGTGATGGGGTCGCGCGCCACGCACTGGCGCTCCGGGCTGGGCGGGCTGGGCGGACGCATGCTCGCCGCCGGCGACGCCCTCCCGCTCGTCCGCCGGCGCACGCCGCCGGCCGCCGTCTTCGCTTTGACGGCGCCGGCGCTGGCGCGACGCGACGGGCCGCTACGGCTGCTGCCCGGTCCGCAGGACGACTATTTTGCGCCCGAAGCCTTCGAGGCCTTGTTCGGGGCGGAGTGGCGCGTCGGCGCCCGCAGCGACCGCATGGCCTATCGCCTCGAGGGGCCGCCGCTCGCCCACGCCAAAGGCGCCGACATCGTTTCGGACGGCGCGACGATGGGCGCGATTCAGGTCCCCGGCGATGGCGCGCCGCTGGTCCTGATGGCCGACCGGCAGCCGACCGGCGGCTACCCCAAGATCGCCCATGTGATCACCGCGGATCTGCCGGCGCTGGCGCAACTGCGGCCGGGCGAGACGCTGCGGTTCACGCCCGCGACGCACGAGGAGGCCGTGGCGGCGCGGCGGGAGCAGGCCGAGCGCATCGCCCGCGGCGTGGAGCTCACGCCGCTGCGGCGCGAGGCGTCCACGGAGATTTTGCTGGGGGAAAATCTGATCGGCGGGGTCGTCGACGCAACGGGAGACATGGAACGCGAGCCACGAGACTAGCGTTGAAGTCCGCGAGCCGGAAGGCTCGCGGTCCGTGACGCGCGGATCACTCCGCCGAAACCGGCTTCTCCAAAGCCCGGCCCGGGGCGGCGACATCCTGCGGCGTGCGGCGGCGCTTCCACCAGTCGCCGAGCATCACCCACCACGGGTCGCTCACATGCAGGTGGTAGCGCAGCGGCGTCTTGATGATCGCCAGCACCAGACCGATGCTGAACAGGCACCACACCGCCGGCCACTCGTTGATATTGCTAGTGGTCAGGCCCGCGAGGAACGGGCCCGCGAGGTAGGAGAACAGCGTGAAGCGCCAGCTGCCGATCAGCGCCGGCATGACGAAGGCGGTCAGCGGATAGGACAGATAGCCGCGACCGAGCCAGCCGTCGTTGACCATGCTGTTGCCGATGCCGTTGGCGGGCACCAGCCAGGCAATGTGCCACTCGCCCCGCACGGTGCACAGCACGTCGCCGCACAGAGGACGCCCCGTCGCGCAATGGCCCGCCCAATCGAAGGGATACAGCTGCAGCAACATGGTGACGGCCGACAGGAAGCAGCCGAAATACACCCAGGGCGCGATCTTGCGCGCGGCATCTCGCGGCATGAAATACAACGCCACTGAATTGATGAAGAACGGCTGAAAGGTGATGTGCAGATAGCCGAACATCGTCATCAGCTGATTGAGCGGCGAATCGCACTGGTTCAGCACAGTATAGGCGACCGCCTGCAGCGCCTCCATGCTGGCGAAATACAGGAGGCATACCCAGAGAGCCAAGGGCTCCGGGTCCTTCTTCAATGCGGAATAGGCTGCGCCGGCGATGCCGACGCCGGCCAATACTGTCGAAGCCTCACCGCTCCAGCACATGGATTGTTCCTGCCTTGCCGCCGTGCGGACAGGTTCGGGTCTGCCAGGGGTATTAACGTCGCGTTAACCCGTGAACCCGATCCTGACAGCCTGTCGCATTGCGAAATGTCGTCGTCGACTTTCGCGTGAGCCTTAGCGGAAAGCCCCATGTCCACGCAAGCCGAACCGCGGCGGCTTTTCGGTCCCGCGCCGCGTCGCCTCATCGTCCTCGCGGCGGCTGCCGGGGCGCTGGTCGGCTACGCCATGGGCCAGCGGGCGACGTTACCGGCCGTCACGCCGGAGCCCTCACGCTACGCGGCGATCGAAACCGCGCCCTTCGAGGATGTGCGCATTCTGCGCGCCCAGATCGAAGCGCTGCGGCATGGCGCAGAAATCGCCGCCGGCGGACGCGACATGGCCCAGGCCGAACTCATGGCCCGCATGGACCGACTGGAACAGAGATTGCTGAAGCTGGAGAGCCGCGCCGCCGATCCGACGCCGACCGGCGCGCTCGGCGCGCCGCTGCTGGACAGGCCGCGCCGCCCCATGCGACAAACGCGCGACACTGTTCAGGAAAGCCGCAAATGACCACCCCGCCCGGATTCAACGACATCGATCTCGAAACTTTTTCAGCCGGACTGGCCGACGGGACGATCGTCGCCGTCGATGTGCGCGAAGCCGACGAGTATACCGCCGGCCACATCGCCGGCGCCATATTCAACCCGCTGTCGAAATTCGATGCCGGCAAGATTCCCGCGGCGCAGCCGGGCAAGAAGATCGTCATCTACTGCCGCTCCGGGCGCCGCTCGGTGACCGCCATGGAACAGGCGCGGCTGCTCGGCCGGCGCGACGCCGACACCCATTATGCGGGCGGCATTCTCGGCTGGCTCAACGCCGGCAAGCCGGTCGTTCAGGGAATGTGAACCCGGTCTTTCGCGACAACGCACAAAAAAGCGGGCCCGGTCGGGACCCGCTTTTTTTGTCTTTCGCCGCGGTCACGATTCCAGCGGCAATTCCCCGGCGTGCTCGGGCGCCGCGGCGCCCTCTTCGGCGGCGCGCGGGCGGCGGCGGCGGCGAGCGGTGAGGTGGAAATTCACGCCCTCGCCTTCGTGCGCCGGGGCGGGCGCGGGAGCATCCGCTTCCTTGACTTCGGCGACGATGACCGTCGGGGCCGGGGCCGGCGCCGGCGCCGGACGGGCGGGTGGCGCGGTGATGAAAGACGGCAGGCCGGCGGGCGCGCCATTCTCGATCGGGGCGCTCTCGCGCGGCTGGAACCGGCGGTCGCGGTCACGGCCGCGGAAGTTGCGGTCGCCGCCATTGCGCTCGCCGGTTTCGCCTGCCGCCTGCGGCCGTTCGCGATTACGGAAGTTGCGGTCGGGCCGGTCCGGGCGGTCGCCACGATCCTCGCGGGGCTGGCGCTCGTGGCGCGGCTCGATCGGGCGCTCCTCGAAAGGCTGGGGCTGCGGCTGCGGCGCCACCGCAGCGTAGATCTGCTGCGGCTGGGGCTGCGGCTGCGGCTGCGGCGCATAGGGCTGCGGTTGCGGCTGGGCCTGGAACGCGGGCTGCGGCAGACGTTCCGCCAGCGGCGCGAAACGGTCCGGGATGCCGACGAAATCGTCGTCGTCGTCCACATCGGCCTCGGCCTCGTAATTGGGGCGTCCGCCGAAGCCGGCAGCCTGCTGCTGCGCCTGCTGCGCAGAGGAGATCAGGCGGAAGTAATGCTCGGCGTGCTGCAGCAGGCTTTCCGCCATCACCGTGTCGCCGGAGGACTGCGCGTCGCGGGCGAGCTGCAGATATTTTTCGGCGATATGCTGCGGCGTGCCGCGGATCTTTACGTCGGGACCATTGGATTCATAGGAGCGGGTCAGCGGATTGGGGCCCTTGCGGCCGTTGTTGCGACCACGCATCCGCTTGTTCTGACCCGGTCTCATCGAGTTTCCAGCATAGCTCATCGGCTGTCTCTTCGCTTGGGCTGTCCGTGATTGCCGCGCCGCGCGGCGTCCGGCAGGGTTCGCTTTTTCAGAAAAGCGCCGGATGGCGCTTCATGTTCGGCGCGCTTTGCATTCGATGCGCAGAAAGGCTGCGGCGCCTGCGCGAGGCGCAACGTGAATCGCCGGTCAAGGGCGGCGCGACACGTTCTGTTCAAAATGACGCCGAGGGAATCAGCGCGGGTTCGCGCAATGTTTCGATCGGCAGTCGATGGGCGCCGAGAGCGCCCGTCAAGTCCTCAATTTCGGCTTCGCCGGCCGTCAGCGCGTTGGTCGCGGCTCGATGCAAAGTCTTTCCAGAGCTGCGAGGAACATCCGATCGACCGGGCGCAGCGCCCGGCGACACGCCCCTCACCGAACGCCATCCGCCTGCTATCCCCGCGGCGACATGGCTATTTTCGGCGATTGTCGAGCGTTTCCGACCCGCTGCATGTAAGGGTCGCCAAAGACGAATCATTAGCAGCGTCGAACGGACTAATCGACTATCAATATAGATGGCCGCCGCCCGTTCGCCAAGCGCCGCTGCCGTATCGTTGTAAAAAAAGAGCGACTGTCGCTAATTTATCACGGCTTGCGGCCCGCCACGGCTCGCGCATGACCTCCGAGATCGTCGCGAACCATGGCGATTTCGAGGCCCGCCGCCGCGAGAAATTCGGCAATGTCCGCCGCCTGACCGGCGCCCGCCTCGAGGATGACCGCGCCCTTTGCGCGCATAAGGCGCGGCGCCTCGCGCGCGATGGCGCGGTAACAGTCGAGGCCGTCGGCGCCGCCATCCAGCGCCAGCGCCGGATCGTGAAGCCGCACTTCGGGATCGAGCGACGCGATGTCGGCGGCCGGAATATAGGGCGGGTTGGAGACGACGAGATCGAAGCGAGCCTCGATCGCCCGTGCCCAGTCGCCGCGCAGCACGGCGGCGCGCGCGGCGAGGCCGCAGTGCGCCAGATTGGCCTTGCTCGCTGCGCAGGCGGCGGGCGACAGATCGACGGCGACGCCGAACGCGTTTTCGAACTCGGCGAGCAGCGCACAGAGAAGGGCCCCCGAGCCCGACCCGAGATCGAGGATACGCAGCGACTCCGCGCGCCTGTGTCCGAAAAGCGACAACGCCGTCTCGATCAGCGTTTCCGTGTCGGCGCGCGGATCGAGCACATCCGGCGCGACGAGGAGATCGAGCGTCCAGAAGCCGCGTTCGCCGACGATGCGCGTGACCGGTTCACGGGCGAGACGCCGCGCGATGAAGCCGTCGAGACGCACCGCGGAGGCGGCATCCAGCGGCGCGTCGGGGTCGAGGGTCAGATCGACAGGCCGCAGAGAGGCCGCGGCCAGCAACAGCGCACGTGCGTCGCGCGCGGGCGCTTCGAGGCCGGCGGCGGCAAGACGCGCGGCGGCGGATTTCAGCGCCACACTGCGCGTCGTCTCCCCGCTCACGCCCCCTTCGCGATCAGCGCTGCGACGCTCTTTGCAAAGGTCGCCGCATCGATCGGCGGCTCGCCGTCGGCGATGCGGGCGATGTCGAGCAGCAGCCGATAGCCCTGCTCCGCCGCCTCGGGCGATCCGCTCTTCGCCTTTTCCGCGAGCGCCAGAATGGTCGGATGCGACGGGTTGATCTCCAGCACCGGCTTCGACAGCATCCCCGCCTGGCCGTGCTCGGCGAGGATGCGGGCGAGCTGGCGATCGAGGCCGTGGTCGGCGGCGATGAGGCACACCGGACTCTCGGTCAGCCGCGTCGAGACCCGCGCATCCGACACATGCTCGGCGAGCGCCTCTTTGACCTTGGCGGCGAAGACGGAGATCTCGCCGTTTTCTTCCGTCTTCGGCGCCTCGGCGCCGGGCTCGAGCGCGATGAGGTCGATGTCGGCGGCGCCCTGCGTCACCGATTTGAACGGCTTGCCGTCGAAGCCGAGCGCGCTCGTCACCCAGAAGGCGTCGACCGCATCGTCGAGCAGCAGCACCTCGACGCCGCGCGCGCGGAAACCTTCGAGCTGCGGGCTGGCGGCCATGCGCTTCCTGTCGTCGCCGGTGATGTAAAAGATCGCCGTCTGGTTCTCGCGCAGATCGGCGACATAGTCCTTCAGCGTGCGCTTCTTCTCGTCGCTTTTCGTGGTGGCGAAGCGCGAGATGGCGAACAGCGCGTCGCGGCGCGAGGGGTCTTCGTGCAGGCCTTCCTTGATGACAGCGCCGAAATTCTGCCAGATCTTCTCGAACTTCTCCGGCTCCTTCTCGGCCAGTTTCTCGATCTCGGTGAGCAGGCGCGAGGCGATGGCCTTGCCGATGGCGGCAACGATCGGGCTCTTTTGAACCATCTCGCGCGAAACATTGAGCGGAATGTCGGCGCTGTCGACGACGACGCGCACGAAGCGCAGCCACGCCGGCAGCAGATCGATCTCACGCGAGATCAGCACGCGCCGCACATACAGCTTCGACTTGCTCTTGCGGGCGGGATCGAACAGATCGAGCGGACGCGAGCCGGGAATGAAGGCGAGCACGGTGTATTCGTTGCGCCCCTCGGCGCGCCAGTGCACGGTGAGCGCCGGTTCGTCGAACTGGCCGGAGAGCTGCTGGTAGAAGTCCTTGTATTGCTCTTCGGTGATCTCGGATTTTGGCTTCGCCCACAGCGCCTGCCCGTCGGCGATGCGCTTGGCCTCCTCGCCGGGCTTCTCGATGAAATCGATCGGCGCGGCGATGGCGCCCGAATGTTCACGCACAATGTTCTCGATGCGCCAGGCGTCGAGAAATTCGTCGCTCCCGGAATTGATATGCAGCGTCACCCGCGTGCCCACGGACGGAGCATCATCGCCGGCCGGCGTGATCTCGTAGGTTCCCTTGCCTTCCGATGTCCACAGCCAGGCTTCGCCTTGTCCGGCGCGGCGGGTCGTCACCTCGACCCGGTCCGCGACCATGAACACCGAATAGAAGCCGACGCCGAAACGGCCGATCAGCGAGCCGCCGGCGTCGCCGTCGAGCTTGTCGAGAAAGGCGCGCGTCCCGGAGCTGGCGATGGTTCCCAGAGCCGACACCAGTTCATCGCGCGACATGCCGACGCCATTGTCGGCGACGGTCAGCGTACGGGCGTCCTTGTCGAGGGAGATCGTCACCAGCGGCGCGCCGGCGTCAGCGGCCAGTGCTTCATTGGAGAGCGATTCGTAGCGCAGCTTCTCGCAGGCGTCGGCGGCGTTGGAGACGAGTTCGCGCAGGAACACGTCACGCTCGGAATAGACCGAATGCGCCATCATCTCCAGAAGGCGCGCGACATCCGCGGTAAATCCATGGCTGCTGGCGTTGGCGTCGACAGTCGTGTCGGACATGCATCGGTCTCCGAAATGAACGGCGCAGGGGCGCTCGGAATGGGATTGGCAGGGCGCCGCAGCGGCGACGCGACCGTCGGCGCGAGATATCGGTACTGGAGGGGGAATTTCAAGCCGCGCAAAACGACGAACCGGCGAAGGGAGGTCCCCTCGCCGGTTCGTCAATCGCCCCGAAGTTCACCGGCAGTAGCGCACGCCCCTTCCGGGGGGCTGGGGGGCTGACGAAAACCGGAAGGAAGCGTGCGCCCGCCTGCTGGAGGCGATAGACCAGATATTGGTCGTGTCCTTTGGCCGGCAAGGGGCTCAATATTGACCGAAATGTGATTTTTTATTTGCCGCCCGCGCCAAAGCCGCATCGGCCGGCGGCGTTTTCGGTCGAACTTCTGGCGAATCACAGATTTCATCAGAATTAATCCGCCACGGGCAATCGCGATTCCATCGCTGATCGGCGGCGCCTCCCTCTCCCCGCTTCCGCAGGGAGAGGGCCGGCGAGAGGGTCGGACGCGTCACGAAAGCCTCAATGGCCCATGCCGCCCATCCCCCCCATCATGCCCATGCCGAGGCCCATTTCCTTCGAGAAGACATGTTCGGCGGTCTTCTTCTGGTCTTCGCTCAACGCACCGAGGAAAGGCTCGACCGCCGCCTTGACGGCGCGGACGGATTCGAGATGCGCGGTCATGTGGTGGTCCATCATGTCGAGCTCGCCGACGATGCCCGCCGGGTGGTGCATGCCGCCGGCCTCCATGGCGTCGCAATGAGCCTTCGTCTTCGTCGCGGTGGCGCGATAGGCATTTTCGAAACTGGCCCACGGCGCGGCTTGCGAATCCGAAAGCTTCAGCTCGGCCTTCAGATAGGCAAGGCGACCGTCGACATGCTCGGTCATGCGGCACATCATGTTCTTCATCATGGAATGGCCGCCGCCGGAGCCGCCGTGGTTCATGCCGCCCATTCCACCCATGCCGGCCATGCCGCCCATTCCGGCGCCGCCGCCATGATTCATCCCAGGCATGCCGGGCATTCCGGCCGCCCCGGCGGCGCCGTGGTCCATCCCCGGCATGGCGCCATGTTCGTGCGCGCTGTGATCGATCGGCGCCGAAGCCGGCGGCGCAGGCGGCGTCTGCGCCCCTGCGGCGCCGAGGCCGCCGACGAGAACCAGCGCAGCACTCATCATCGCCCATTTGCGGGCGGTCATATGCGTCGTCATGGCGTTTCTCCCCTTTTTTTGGTCCTGCGCCGCATGAGGCGGCGAGGCCTGTTTTTCGTCTGCGACATTGTCACCGGGGACCGCGCCTCGCGAGCCGGCGAATTGTCGCGCGTCAACATCGGCGACCCTGAGCCGGCGCGCAACGTCGGCTGCAAAGGCGACGCTGACGTGACCCTTTCGTGTTCGGGATTTCTGCGGCGCCCGCCCTTGACGCAGCGCAATGCGAGGCGCATCTTTTTGATCATCCCTGCGGGAGAGACCGGCAGATTGCCGGCGCCGAAGGCGCAACCGCCCCGGAAACGCTCAGGCAAAAGGACCGCGGGACGACGACACTCTGGAAAGCGGCGCGCCGTCCCGGCGCGCTCACCGAAGGGCGTAAGCGGTGTGTTTCGGCGCGCCGCGAAATCTCTCAGGTCACCGGACAGAGGGGGCGCGAAGGTTTCACGACCGTAGCCGCCGCTTTGCTCCGGGGAGCGCCATGACCGCCGATCCTTCCCTTCGGAAACTGCCGCTCGATGCGCTGCATCGCCGCCTCGGCGCGCGCATGGCGCCCTTTGCCGGCTACGACATGCCCCTGCAATTCGCCGGGGTTATCGCCGAATCGCTGCACGTGCGCGCAAAAGCCGGGCTGTTCGATGTGTCGCACATGGGACAGGCGGCGCTCTCCGGCGCCGGCGCCGCCCGCGCGCTGGAACGCGTCACGCCCGCCGACATCGAGACGCTTCCTGCGGAGCGCACGCGCTATGCGCTCTTGCTCGGCGAAGACGGCGGCATTTTCGACGATTGCATGATCACCCGCCTGCCCGGGCGTGACGAGCGGCTGCTGCTGGTTGTCAACGCCTCCCGCAAGGCGGCGGATTTCGCGCTGCTGTCCGCGGCTTGTCCGCAACAGTCGCTGCAGCCGATGGATCGCGCTTTGCTGGCGCTGCAGGGGCCGCTCGCCGAGCCGGTTCTGGAAAAGCTGCTGCCGGGCGTGCGCGAACTCGGCTTCCTCGACTGGCGCGCCTTCGACTGGAACGGCGCGGCGCTGTTCGTCTCGCGCAGCGGCTACACCGGCGAAGACGGTTTCGAGATATCCCTGCCGCTGCGTGTCTCCGAGGCGTTTGCGACGCAGCTGCTCGCCGACGAGGCTGTCGCGCCGGTCGGCCTTGCTGCCCGCGACGCGCTGCGGCTCGAAGCCGGGTTGCCGCTCTACGGGCAGGACCTCGACGAAACCATCGATCCCGTCACCGCCGGCCTCGCCTGGACGATCTCGAAGCGCCGCCGCGCAGAAGGCGGCTTTCCGGGTTCCGGGCGGATCGCGCAGGCGCTTCGCGAGGGCGCGGCCCAGCGCCGCGTCGGCCTCGCGCCGCAAGGCAAGCTGCCGGTGCGTCACGGCGCTGAGATATTCACGCAAGGCCGTCGTGTCGGAACCGTCACGTCGGGCGGCTATTCGCCGACCCTGGCGCGGCCCATCGCCATGGGTTTCGTCGACAGCGCCTGCGTCACGCCGGGCGCCCGGCTCACCACGAAAGTGCGAGACGCCGAGGTGGAACTCGTCGTCGAGGCCCTGCCTTTCGTTCCACATCGTTACCGCCGCTGAGGGGATGCACATGATCGGCTACACGAAAGACCACGAATATGCGCGCATCGACGGCGATGTCGCGACCATCGGCATCACCGATTTCGCCCAATCGCAACTCGGCGACATCGTCTTCGTTGATCTGCCGCCGCCCGGAAAGCGGATCGAAAAAGGCAAGGAGCTGGCCGTCGTCGAAAGCGTCAAGGCGGCGAGCGACGTGTTCTCGCCCCTGACCGGCGATGTCGTGGAGGTCAACGCCGCGCTCGGCGGCGCGCCTTCACTGGTCAACGAAGATCCGCTGGGTCAGGGCTGGCTGGTGAAACTGCGACTGTCCCCGTCCGCGGAAACCGGGGAACTCATGGACGAGCCAGCCTATGCGGCGCTCGTCGCCAACGCCTGAGGGAGACGCCCATGCGCTACCATCCTCTCGCCGAGGCGGACCGCGCCGAAATGCTGGACGCAATCGGCGCTGCGCATATCGAAGAGCTGTTCGCTGCCGCCGGCGACGCTCTCTTGAAGAAGCCGCTGGACCTGCCCTGCGGCCGTTCGGAAATGGCGGTCGAGCGCCACATGAGCGCGCTTGCCGCCCGCAACACGCCGGCGTCCTCGGTTCCGTTCTTCCTCGGCGCCGGCGCCTACAGGCATCATGTTCCCGCCAGCGTCGATCATCTGATCCAGCGCTCGGAGTTCATGACCAGCTACACGCCCTATCAGCCGGAAATCGCCCAGGGCACGCTGCAATATCTGTTCGAGTTCCAGACGCAGGTTGCTTTGCTGACCGGCATGGAGGTCGCCAACGCCTCGATGTACGACGGCTCCACGGCGACGGTCGAAGCCGTTCTGATGGCGCATCGAGTCACGAAGCGCCGCAAGGCCGTGCTTTCCGGCGCGCTGCATCCACATTATGCCGAGGCCGTGCGCACGCTGTCGACGCTGGCGGGCGACGACGTCATTTCGCTCGCGCCCGACGTGTCCGGGCAAGAGGATCTGATCGGCGCCATCGACGCCGAGACCTCCTGCGTCGTGGCGCAGACGCCCGACGTTTTCGGCAATCTGCGCGATTTGCGTGGGCTGGCGCAGGCCTGCCACGACAACGGCGCGCTGCTGGTCGTCGTCGTCACCGAAATCGTTTCGCTCGGCCTCGTGACCTCGCCCGGCGAGATGGGCGCAGACATCGTCGTCTGCGAAGGCCAGTCGCTCGGCAACGGCCTGAACTTCGGCGGTCCCTATGTCGGGCTGTTCGCGACGCGCGCCGAATTCGTCCGGCAGGCGCCGGGGCGGCTCGCCGGCCAAACGGTCGACGCCGACGGGCGTCGCGCCTTCACGCTGACGCTGTCGACGCGCGAACAGCATATCCGCCGCGACAAGGCGACTTCCAACATCTGCACCAACTCCGGCCTGTGCGCGCTGGCCTTCAGCATTCATCTCACGCTGCTCGGCGAGACAGGCCTGCGCCGCCTTGCCGGCGTCAATCACGCCGGCGCCGTCGCACTGGCGAAAGAGCTGGCGCAAATCGACGGGGTCGAGGTTCTGAACAGCGTCTTCTTCAACGAATTCACGCTGCGCGTTCCGGGCGACGCCGCGGTTCTCGTCGAGACCCTCGCGGCGCACGGCGTCATGGCCGGCGTGCCGGTGTCCCGGCTGCTGCCGGGCGCCGGCCTCGACGATCTGCTGCTCGTCGCCTGTACCGAAACCGTGACGCCGCAAGACCGCGCGGCCTTTGTCGACGCTCTCGAAGGAGCCTTGTGATGCTCGATCGTCCGACCCGCCCTGGCCCGCAGGACTCCGCGCCGCCGCCACCGACATTTTCCGGACACGACGGGCTCGATCATGAAGAGCCATTGCTGTTCGAGATCGGCCGCCTCGACGCGTCCGGCGTCGACTTCGACTCGCCCGAACCCTTCGAGGATCGTCTCGGCGGCCTCGCTCGCACCGCCCCCATCGGCTTACCCGGCCTCAGCGAGCCGGAGGCGGTGCGCCATTATGTGCGACTGTCGCGCAAGAACTATTCGATCGACGCCGGAATCTTTCCGCTCGGCTCCTGCACGATGAAGCACAATCCGCGCCTCAACGAGAAGATGGCGCGGCTGCCGGGCTTTGCCGATATCCATCCGCTGCAGCCGCAGACGACCGTGCAGGGCGCGCTGGCAGCTATGCAGGAACTGTCCGACTGGCTGACGACGCTCACCGGCGCCGCCGCCGTCGCATTGCCGCCCAAGGCCGGGGCGCATGGCGAATTGTGCGGTTTGATGGCGATCAAGACGGCGCTGCGCGCTCGCGGCGAAGCGGAAACGCGCAAGATCGTGCTGATCCCGCAATCCGCCCATGGCACCAACCCGGCAAGCGCCGCGCTGCTCGGCTTCGAAGCCCGCGCCCTGTCGGCCGGCGAAGACGGCGTCGTTTCCGTCGAGGCAGTGCGCGCTGCCGCAGGCCCGGACACGGCGGCGATCATGCTCACCAACCCAAACACCTGCGGGCTGTTCGAGCGCGACATCGCCGCCATCGCCGAGGTCGTTCACGCGGCAGGCGGCTATGTCTATTGCGACGGCGCGAATTTCAACGCCATCGCCGGCCTCGCAAGGCCGGGCGATTTCGGCGTCGACGCCATGCATCTCAATCTGCACAAGACCTTCTCGACGCCGCACGGCGGCGGCGGCCCCGGCGCCGGGCCGGTGGTTCTGTCGGAACGGCTCGCGCCCTTCGCGCCGGTTCCCTTCCTGCGGCGCGGGACGGACGGCGCACTGCGGCTGGTCGAGCAGCCGGAGGGCCAAAGCTTTGGCCGATTGTCGGCTTTTCACGGGCAGATGGGCATGTTCGTGCGGGCGCTGACCTACATGCTCTCGCATGGCGGCGACGGTCTGACGCAGGCCTCGCGCGATGCGGTGCTCTCCGCCAATTATCTGCGGGCGTCGCTGCGCGACGTGATGTCCCAGCCGTTCGGCGATCGCATCTGCATGCACGAAGTGCTGTTCGACGACGCTTTTTTGAAGGACACCGGCGTGACAACGCTGGATTTCGCCAAGGCGATGATCGACGAAGGCTATCATCCGATGACCGTCTATTTCCCGCTCGTCGCCCATGGCGCGATGCTGATCGAACCGACCGAATCGGAATCGAAAGCCTCGCTCGACGCCTTCGTCGCGACCCTGCGGGCGCTGTGCAAAGCCGCCAGCGACGGCGAAACCGGACGATTCACCCAGGCCCCGCGCCGCGCCCCGCGCCGCCGGCTCGACGAGACGCTGGCGGCCCGCAAGCCGGTCCTGCGGTGGAGCGCCGATTCGTCGCAAAGCCGATAGTCCCCATGCTGCGGAGCTGTGCTAGAGTGCAGGGAACTCGTCTCCAGCAAGCAAACAGGCTCTCTCCATGCGCTTTCTGTCGCTTCTCGCCGCCTCGGCCCTGTTTTTCGCCGCTCCCGCTCTCGCGGAGGAAACCTTGCGAGAACAGGCCAGGGCCCAGTTCGGCGCGATTCCCCTCGTGCCCCCGGCCCTGCCTTACGCGGAGGCCTCCCCCGAACGGCTGACGCTCGGCCAGAAGCTTTTCTTCGACCCGCGCCTTTCCGAGAATCAGGACATGAGCTGCAGCACCTGCCACAACATCGGCATGGGCGGCGTGGACGGCCGGGCGACCGGCCATGGCGGCCAGCTCGGCGGGCGCAAGGTCGAGACCGTGCTCAACGCCGCCTTCAACGCCTCGCAGTATTGGGATGGCCGCGCCTCTGATCTCGCCGATCAGGTGCAGCGCTCGGTCATGGTTTTCCCGGCCGCGACGCTGCGCACCCAGGGCGGCCCGATCATGGTGACGCCGACGCAGGTCGCGGCCACGAAACAGCATGTCGTCGACCGGCTGAAGGGCATTCCTGGCTATGTCGCGGCGTTCAAGGCGGCGTTTCCGGCCGAGCCGGAGCCGGTCACCTACGACAACATCGCGAAGAGCATCGCCGTATTCGAGGCCACGCTGATCACTCCCGGCGCGCCCTTCGACCGCTGGCTGGGCGGCGATGATTCGGCGATGACCGAAGACGCGAGGCAGGGCCTTGCGCTGTTCATCGGCAAGGGCTGCGCCGGCTGCCATTCCGGCGTCAATTTCGGCGGCGCCGGCTATGCGAAGTTCGGCGCGGTCCAGAGCCCCGGCGCCGATCTCTTGCCGACTGACGACGCGGGGCGCTTCACCATCACCCATGTCGTGCAGGACAAATTCGTGTTCAAGATTCCGGGCCTGCGCAATGTGGAGCTGACGGCGCCCTATTTCCACAGCGACCGGGTCGCCGACCTCAGACAGGCGATCGCCGTGATGGGTGAAACGCAGCTCGGCCAGAAGCTGAGCACGGAGGAGATCGTCAAGATCGAGGCGTTCCTGACGGCGCTGACCGGCAAGCAGCCGGAGGTCGTGCTGCCGATCCTGCCGCCCAGAAGCGCGCGCTGACGAGACGTTACTGGCTCGCCCAGAGAATGCGGGCGATCCAGTTCACATCCTCGCGGGCGAGGACCCGATCGGGAAAGGCCGGGTTGATCGGGTGCAACTCCACCGTGCGGGCGGTCAGCCGCTTCAGTTCGGCGGGGATGACCTCGCCGAAGCGGGTCTTGACCACGACGCGGTCGCCGCGGCGCACCGGGGCCGTCGGGGAAACGATGACGATGTCGCCCGGGCGATACAGCGGCTCCATGGATTCGCCGGCGATCTCCAGCGCGTAGGAATGGCTGTCGGCGTCGGCCAGAAGATCGATTTCGTCCCAGCCGCGCCCCGTGGCGAAGCCGGCGTCGTCGAAAAATCCGTCGCCGGCGGCTTTCTCCAGAGCGATCAGCGGCCGCGTGCGCCACGGCGCGCCGGGACCGACATCCGAGACCAGCGCCATGAATTCATCCAGCGAAGCGCCGGTGGCTTGCAGCACCTTGGCGATCGACTCGGTCGAGGGCCATCTCTGGCGACCGGACGCCGTCGCCCGCTTCGAGCGATTGAAGGTGGTCGGATCGAGTCCCGCCTTTTTTGCGAGGCCGGACGGCGTCATCCCGTAGCGCTCGCCCAGCGAGTCGATCGCCGCCCAGATCTGGCCATGAGTCAAAATTCCTGACATGTCGACCTGTTTTCCCAAGTGATCCAAAATGTTCGAGACAGTTCCCCAAGCCGCCCGTTGCCCGGTCCGCCGCATCCCGCGCTGCCGGAACACAGGCGTAAGGTCGGCAGTGACAAAGGCGGAATTTTTTCCGAACTTTCACCGATCGGCGACGACACCCTCGCTCTTTGGTTGTATCCAGAATAGGCTGTTCGGACAACCTTCAGCTTCGGCGGCGGCATCGTATACTACCATCCGGCGCCGCTTCTTTCGAAAAGCCGCGAAACCTCGTCGCCGCCCCCTGTTTTTTCGGCAGGGCGTTTCCCTGCTTCAATCCGCCCATGCGCAATCTACGCACAGGCTTTGTCGACCTGCGCGCTCGTCCGAGACTCGAAAAAATGAGACAGCAGCGGCTGATCATTTCTCCTGTCAAGTTCGCGCATAATTTTTGCATAACGTCAACGTTGCGGCTTCCGCGCGGCCATATGGGCCACCGGGGGCGCGCCACTCTTCCCGTCTCTCGCCGTCTCCGCCTATCGCGCAAGAATTGACCCCGGAGCAACGACCTTATAAACTTCGAAGAACGCCAAGTTGCCGTCCCGTCGGGGCGGCGATTTGTTTTTTGAGCCGGGCGCAGCCAGCGTCCCGCGCCGGAGGAAGCCGGTTTTGCAATCTGCGCTGTTTCCGACCTATTCCCGCGCCGATCTCGCTTTCGAGCGGGGCGAGGGCGCTTGGCTGGTTTCGACGACCGGCGAACGCTACCTGGATTTTGCCGGCGGCGTCGCCGTGCTGTCGCTCGGCCATGGCCACCCGCATCTCGTCGGGGCGATGAGCGCGGCGCTGTCCAAGCCATGGCACGTCTCCAATCTCTTCCAGATTCCGGAGGCCGAGCGGCTCGCGCGCCGCCTCGTCGACGCGACCTTCGCCGATCTGGCGTTCTTCACCAATTCCGGCGCGGAAGCGGTCGAATGCGCGATCAAGACCGCGCGCAAATACCACGCCGCCAACGGCGAGCCGCACCGCTACCGCCTCGTCACCTTCGAAGGCGCCTTCCATGGCCGCACGCTGGCGACCATCGCGGCCGGCGGCAACATGAAATATCTCGAAGGCTTCGGCCCGCCGGTCGACGGCTTCGATCAGGCGCCATTCGGCGATATCGAGGAAGTCCGCGAGGCGATCGGGCCGGAGACCGCCGGCATTCTGCTGGAACCCGTTCAGGGCGAAGGCGGCGTTCGCGTTTTCCCGCGCGAATTCCTCGTCGAATTGCGCAGGATCTGCGACGAGCAGGGTCTGCTGCTGGTGCTCGACGAAGTGCAATGCGGCGTGGGCCGCACCGGCAAGTTCCTCGCCCATGAACATGCGGGCATTACGCCCGACATCGCGGCGCTGGCCAAGGGGATCGGCGGCGGCTTTCCGCTCGGCGCCTGCATCGCGACGGCCGAAGCCGCCAAGGGCATGATCGTCGGCAGCCACGGCTCGACCTATGGCGGCAATCCGCTGGCGACGACGGCCGGCAACGCCGTTCTCGACATCGTGCTGGAGCCGGGCTTTCTGGAGCGTGTGGGGCGACTCGGGGGGCATCTGCGCCAACGGCTCGCGGAAATCGTCGACCGCCATCCGGCCATCGTGGCGGGACAGCGCGGCGAGGGGCTGCTCGCCGGTCTGCAGACCCGTTGCCCGAACCTCGATTTTCTCGCTGCGGCGCGCGCCGAAAAACTTCTCCTCGCCGCCGCCGGCGACAATGTCGTGCGGCTTCTGCCGCCGCTCATCGTCGACGAGAACGACATCAACGAAGCCGCCCGCCGCCTCGATGCGGCCTGCGTGCGTCTCGCCGGCGCCGCGGCGCGATAGCGACGGACCAGACAGCATGACCGAAACGCGTCATTTTCTCGATTTGAATCAGGTCGACAGCACCGAACTGCGCCGCATTCTGGAGCACGCCGCGACGATGAAATCGCGCCGCGTGAAAGGCGCGCGCGCCAAGGAGCGGCCGCTCGAAGGCAAGGCTCTGGCGATGATCTTCGACAAGCCTTCGACCCGCACGCGCGTCTCCTTCGACCTCGCCATGCGCGAACTCGGCGGCGAGACCGTCATTCTGACCGGCGCCGAAATGCAACTCGGCCGCGGCGAGACCATCGCCGACACGGCGCGGGTGCTGTCGCGCTTCGTCGACGCCATCATGATCCGGCTGCTCAGCCACAGCGATCTCGAGCAACTCGCCCGTTGGGCCAGCGTGCCCGTGATCAACGGCCTCACGAAAATCTCGCATCCCTGCCAGGTGATGGCCGATGTGCTGACCTTCGAGGAGCATCGCGGGCCGATCGCCGGCCGGAAAGTGGCCTGGACCGGCGACGCCAACAATGTGCTGGCGAGCTGGGTGCATGCCGCCCAGCGCTTCGATTTCACCATCGCCGTCGCCACGCCCGAGCGCCTTGCGCCCTCCGACGAACTGATCGGCTGGGCCAAAGCCAATGGCGCCAGGCTCGAACTCACGCGCGATCCCTATGAGGCGGTCGACGGCGCCGACGCCGTGATCTCCGACTGCTGGGTGTCGATGGGCGACGAGGACGAGGCTTTCCGTCACAATTTGCTCGCCCCATATCAGGTCGACAGCAAGCTGATGGCCGCCGCCGCCAAGGACGCGATCTTCATGCATTGCCTGCCCGCCCATCGCGGCGAAGAGGTCACCGACGAGGTGATCGACGGGCCGCAATCCGTGGTGTTCGACGAGGCCGAGAATCGCCTGCATGCGCAGAAGGGAATTCTCGCCTGGTGTCTCGAGGGGGCCTGATGGCCGAAACGCCGAGCCGCATCGTCTCCGGTGAAGCCCATGACGACAGCGTGCTTCCCTTCGCCGTCGAGAGACTCGATCTGCGCGGTCGTCTCGTGCGTCTTGGCCCGACGGTCGATTCGATCCTCACGAAGGACGCCTATCCGCCGCTGGTTGCGCGCCTGCTGGGCGAAGCCGCCGCGCTGACCGTTCTGCTCGGTTCGCTGCTGGAATCGCACGGGCGCTTCCAGTTGCAGACCCGTAGCGACGGCGCCGTCGACATGCTGGTGGTCGATTACGACGCGCCGGGGCGGTTGCGCGGCTATGCGCGCTGGGACGAAGGACGCCTCGCCGGCGCCGCGACGCCGCAGGCGCTGCTGGGGCGCGGTCATCTCGGCCTCACCATCGAACGCGAGGAAGACGCCGCACGCTATCAGGGCGTCGTGCCGCTGGAGGGCGAGAGCCTCGCCGAAGCGGCGCACATGTATTTCCGCCAGAGCGAGCAGATCCCCTCCTTCGTCAAGCTGGCGGTGGCGGAAGTCGTCACGCCCGCTGGTCGCGGCTGGCGCGCCGGCGGTCTGCTTCTGCAATATCTGCCGCATGGCGGGGCCGCTGTCCGCGATCTGGCGCCGGGCGATGCGCCGGCCGGCGCCGGCATCGAAGAAACCGTTGACGACTCCTGGGACGAAGGCCGGGCGCTGGCGGCGACGATCGAGGATCACGAACTCGTCGACCCCGGCCTGTCCGGGGAGCGGCTGCTCTACCGTCTGTTCCACGAGCGCGGTGTGAAAGTGTTTCCCGAGCGCGACGTCGCCGAATTCTGCCGCTGCTCCGACGAGCGCGTGGAAAAGCTGCTGCGCAGTTTCTCTGCAGAGGATCGCGCCTACATGACCGGCGACGACGGAAAAATCGGCGTCACCTGCGAATTCTGCCGCACGAAGCGCAGCTTCGATCCCGGGGATTTCGCCTGACGCCGCGTCTCAGGTCCAGTCGTCGAAGGACACCGGCGCCCAGCCCTCGAATTCCATCTCCAGCGCAAAGGAGACGCCCCGCGCGACCAGAGCGGCGCGGCGCGATATCCCCGCAAACCCGGCGGCGCCGTCGGAAAAGATTTCGGCGACCGGCGTGTCCTTCGCCACGGCGCGCCCTTCCCGCAGCAGGCCGCCGATGCGTCCGCCGACCGGCGCCGTCACCGGCGCGCCGCCGGTCTCGCCGATGGCTTCTCCCGATATGACCACGGCGCCGATGTCGCGGCTGCTGCGGAACACGCCCGACGCCGGCGCAAGCGCCGACGTGACGGCGGTTTCGCGCCGGCGCGCGCAGCGACGCGGCACAGCGCCCTCGCGCAGGATCGCGCCGGGATCGGGACCATCGGTCTCGATGGCGAAATCGCAATTGGCGCCCGCCGCATAGCCTTCCCCGAGGCCGATGGTGCAGGCGGCGCGGTCCTTGAGGCGCGGAGTCGGATCGGCTTCGCGCGTGGCGACGACCACGTCCCAGGGCCAGCGGTCGGTGACGACCTCGATGCAATGCGGCAGCAGCGGAATATATTCGCCGCCGCGCAGGCCGGAGAGAAAATCCGCGGAGGTGCGGGCGCGCTGCGCTGAAACGCCGTCGAGCGTCGCGGCGCCGTCGAACCAGGTGTCGGCGAATGTCATGCGCCGGCGCAGGATTTCGGGCGCAGTTTCCTGCAGCAGGGCGACCGCATAGCCCTCCTTGAACAGGCGATGGGCGACGGCCGATGCGATCGCATCGACGCCGCACACCAGAATTGTCTTTTCGTCCCGCATGACGTTTTCCGCCAGGGCGCTCCCGTCGTTACGCGCGCCAAAGCAAGAACTCCGCCAGCGCCGGGCGGTCGGATTTTTCACGGGTTTCCGTGCCGAAGCCGACAAGTGCGCCCGGTTTCGCACGAAGACTGTCGGAGAACGTACGCCGCCGCACTACAGAGGGGCGCCTTCACGCAGCCATCCCGCGGTCGCGGAAATTCTGGTGGAGCTCCGGCACGGTTGGGTCTCCGGCGTGGATTGCGCGCGGTCAGTCGGCGCTCGCAAATGGTTTTGGCGGGGGATTGTTGCGGGGGCTTCTGTTAGGATGTTCACTCATTCCCGAACGTCGCCGGAAACATTCGTCGTCGATGCCCACGCCCCGCGCCCTCCTCAAATCCGTCTTCGGTTACGACGACTTTCGTCCCGGCCAGGAGGAGATCGTTTCGGCCGTGCTTTCCGGCGCGCCGGTGCTGGCCGTCATGCCGACGGGCAGCGGCAAGTCCATGTGCTTTCAGTTGCCGGCCATCGCTGACGATGGCCTCACCGTGGTCGTGTCGCCGCTGATCGCGCTGATGCGCGATCAGGTGCAGCAGATGCAGGCGCTGGGCGTCGCCGCCGCCACGCTGAACTCGTCGAACTCCGGCGACGACAATGCGCAAGCGACGCGCGCGCTGCGATGCGGCGAGCTGCGCCTCCTCTATGTATCGCCCGAGCGACTGTTCACCGAAGGACTGATGGAGGATCTGCGCCACATCGGCCGTCTGCGCCTCGCCATCGACGAAGCCCATTGCATCTCCGAATGGGGGCATGATTTCCGCCCCGAATATCGCGATCTCGGCCGCGCCGCGCGGATGCTGGAGGCGCAGGTCATCGCCTTCACCGCCACCGCCGACGCCGCAACGCGCGACGACATCGTGCGCCGCCTGTTCGCCGAGCCGCCGCGCATCTTCCTGCACAGTTTCGACCGGCCCAATCTCGACCTGAATTTCGCGGCGAAGGATCAGCCGCGCAAGCAGCTGCTGCGCTTCCTGAGCAAGCACAAGGGCGAGAGCGGCATCGTCTATTGCACGTCGCGCGATCGCACCGAACGTCTCGCCGAATATTTCGAGAGCAACGGCTTTCCTGCGCTCGCCTATCACGCCGGTCTCGACGCCGATGTGCGCGCCAGAGCGCAGGATCGTTTTCTGAAAGAGGATGGAATTGTCATCTGCGCGACGGTGGCCTTCGGCATGGGCGTCAACAAGCCCGATGTGCGCTTTGTCGCGCATGCCGACATGCCGGGCTCGGTCGAATCCTATTATCAGGAAATCGGCCGCGCCGGCCGCGACGGTCTGCCCGCCGACACGCTCGCTCTCTACGGCCTCGACGACATGGCCTTCTGGCGTCGGCGCATCGAGGAGAAAGACATTCCGCAAGAGCGCAAGACGCTCGAACATGCGCGCTTTTCGGCGCTGGCCAATCTGTGCGAAAGCCCGCGCTGCCGGCGCCAGACGCTGCTCGCCTGTTTCGACGAAGAGGCGCCAGCCTGCGGGCGCTGCGATCATTGCCGCGGCGAAGTCGAGACACGCGACGGCGCGGTCGATGCGCAAAAGGCGCTGTCGGCGATCTACCGCAGCGGCCAGCGCTTCGGCGCCGGCTATATCGCCGATATTCTCGTCGGCGACGCCAGCGAGGCGGTGCGGCGCAACGGCCATGACGGGATCAAGACCTTTGGCGCCGGCAAGGATCGCAGCAAGGCGCAATGGACGTCGATCCTGCGTCAGCTTTTCGCGGTCGGAGCACTGAAAAGCGCCAGTCTCGAACATGGCGGCTTCGCCATCACGCCGCAGGGCGAGGACATATTGTTCGGTCGCGCGACGATCCAGTTGCGAGAGACCCTGGTCGCGAAGAGAGAGCGTAGCGGCGTCCGGCCGGCGACGTCGTCACATGGCGTCTCCGACGAACTGCTCGCGGCGCTCAAGCGCAAGCGGCTGGAGTTGGCGCGGGCGCAGAACATGCCGGCCTACATGATCTTCGCCGATCGCACGCTGATCGACATGGCGGAGAAGCGGCCCGCGACGCTCGACGAAATGCGTGAGGTCAATGGCGTCGGCGAACGCAAGCTCGCGGCCTATGGCGAGGCGTTTCTGGAAGTGCTGGCGCAGGCGGGATGACGCTCGCGCTCACACCTGCTTCAGCACATCCTCCGCCAGCCGCTGCGCGATGTCGAACTCCACCACCTTCTGCAGCCCGAACCAGCCGGGCATGCTGTTCACTTCCAGCACCAGCGGCCCGTCGTCGCCCTCGATGAGATCGACACCGGCGCAATCGGCGCCGAGCGCGCGCGCAGCGGTCATCGCCAACTCGGTCTCGCGCGGCGTCGGCGCCACGGCGAAGGGTTTGGCGCCCTGACGCACATTGGTGATCCAGTGATTGGAGCGCCGCCGCATTGCGCCGATCGGTTCGCCGCCGGAGATCAGGATGCGTGTGTCCTCATATTGCGGCCCACGGCGCGGCACGAAGCGCTGGAGATAGAACACGCCGCGGATTTCCTCCTGCGTCGGCATGTTTTCGGGGCGGCGGATCAGCCGCAGCCCCCAGCCCTGCGCGCCGAACAAGGGCTTGGCCACCAGCGGGCCTTTCGGGCATTCGCGCCGGGCGATGTCCATCGCCTGCGCTGTCGTTTGCGCGACGAAAGTTTCAGGCGTCGGCGCGCCGGCTTTGGCGACGAGGAACGTCGCCATGCTCTTGTCGGTGCAGCGCTCGATGCAACGGGCGCTGTTGGCGACGGGGACGCCCAGCGCCTCCAGCGCATGCAGCACGCCGAGCCGCATCGTGATCATTTCCAGCGTGCCGTCGCCGATGGCGCGCACCACGGCGGCGTCGGGAAGCTGATGAAAGCCGGGAATGGCGAGGCCGCCGGGACGCCGCGTGTCGAACTTGCAGGCGCCGAGCCGCACGGGAATGGCCCGCGCGCCGAGCTGCGCGAAGGCGCGCAGGGTTTTCTCGACGTGCCAGTCGATCTTGTCGGTGAAGACGGCGATGCGGGGCGAAGCGCTCCGATTGCGAAGGGTCATTGGCTTTGTTGCTGGGCCCCTGATCGCCGCGCCGCTAGAATGGCGGCAATTCGATCAGGAGGATTTCGCCATGTCGGAATGGGACGAGCGAGCGCTCGAAGTCGCTGGAGACTGGCTTTTCAAACGCGGATTGTCTCATGGCTGGTGGTCGAAAGACATCCCGTCCTTTGCAGCACTGGACCCGATCGGCCGGGAAGAGTTTCTCGATATCGTCGCCGGCGTCCTGGCGATCTATTACGACGCTGCAGCGTCCGGCCCCGCCGTGGACAGCCAAAAGGCTGTCCACGAAGGTCTCGCCGATCACGCCCCGAAGGACGCGTCGAGCAGCGCCTGATTGATCTTGCCGGCGCGGAAGGTCTCGCCGGTGTCGACCGCCGTCACCAGCGCCTCGGCCGGCGAGAACAGGCTGCCGTCGATCTTGTAGAAGTCGCCCTTGTAGGCCTTGAAGATCTCGGCGAAGGGGCGGCCATAGTCGCGCGAGGTGACGCTGGGGAGCTTTTCCGCCAGCGCCTTGGCGGCTTCCGACGAGCCCTTCACGAAAAGATGCACACGGCCGGCGTAGATGATCGCATCGTTGGTGCGGCCCATCGCCTGCACGAAGTCCGGATGCGGCGGCGGCAGCGGCGCGGCGGCGAGGCCATCGACGATGTGCTCGAGCGGGAAGTGCAGCTCATGCGCCTTGTGCAGCGCCACCTCGAGCACGCGGCCGACCACCTGCGTGCCGCCCGCCAGACTCTGCGTCGGCGCATAGACGAAGGCCACCTTCGAGGGCTCGACGCCGGACTTTTCGGCGACCTTTTTCACCACCTCGGGCGGCGGCGGCTGGTCGCTCTCGAGCACGATGGTCACGCGCTCGGCCTGATCCTTGTACGTCAGTTCCTCGAACAGCTTTTCCACCCGCGCCTGGGCGCGGCCGGGGCCGGAGCCGAGGGCGAAGAATTTCTCGTGTGCGAGGCTCCAGCCGGCATACTGGCTGGCGAGACAGGCGACCACCGGATCGGCGCTGGCGACATTGATCCAGAACGGCCATTTGTCGGAGCCTGGCGCCGGAACGACCGACACCCGCCCGAGGCCGCCCATGCAGATTTCGGTGAGCGCCACGCCCGCCTCGATGCCGCCCTGAGCCTTGGCGCCAGCGTCGATCAGCAATTCACCCAGACTGCCGCGCGTCACGGACACACGGTAACGGTCGGCGCCGGCGACGAGCCGGTCAACGATCTCGCTGGCAAGGAGATTGACGCTGGCCGTCGTGCGGCCCGCTGCGTCCGAAGTTGCGCTCACGTTTCTTGTTCCTCTCTGGCAAGGCCCGGGGCGCCGGCAAGCCTCCGAAAGCCCTTGGCGTTCTTCTGTTTGGCCGACCCACGAAAAGCGTAGGCGGGGCGCGTCGCCCGGCCCGGCGCGGACCATATAGTGGTTCGGCGAAAAGCGGAAGCGGCGGGGTGGCGCGACGCGCCTGTGACAGATCGATGCATTCTGCGCGACAACAGCACTCGATCCGGTCACGGCGGTCACAAGGTCGAAATTTTACTTTCGCAAGGATTACATCGCCATCACACATTCAGCCGTTACTTGCTGATGTCGATGCGGCGTCTGTCGATCCATCACTATTCGAGGGAGTGCATCATGTCGAACGACATCAGCAAGAACGGCGGCGAGACCACTGCGGCAAAGCCGGAGAAATATACGGGCAAGATCATCGGCGGAGTGATCGGGGCGATTGTCGGCGGCATTGCGGCCACGCGGGCGTGAGCACGAGCGTCATCCTGCCCTTCGCCGTGGTGGTCGGCCTGATCGGCGCGGCGCTCGGCGCCGCCTTCGATTGAGCCGACCCCGCCGGCGACGGCTGTCGCCGGGGAAACGAAAATCAGCTTCTCCTGGAGACCTTGTCCGCGCCCTGCGCGGACTTTTCTTTCTATCGGCGTGGCGCCTGCGTCACGCCGTAGACCCGGAACTGTCGTAGGCCGCCAGAATGGCGTTCAGCGCCTGCCGGTTCAGCGCCGGCGCCCCGGCCGCGCCCTGGCTTGCCGCCGAGGATCCGTCGCTGTCGCCATCGCTGTCGGTCTGGGCGCCGCTCGTGGCGCTCGCAGCGGCGGCGTGATGATGACCATGGTGATGGCCGGTCGCCGACGACGCGCTTTGCGCCGGCTGCGCGTCCTGCCCGAGCTTTGCGAGCGCCGACTGCGCATCTGAAGAATTGCCCGACCGCACCGCCGCGATGAGGTTGGTGAGATCGGTCTGGAGCACGCTGGCGTAGGGGTTGGACCCCGCGCCGTTGTTGTCGCTGCTCCCCGAGGCGCCGGAGACGGCCTGCAGCGAGGCGCTGTCGCTCTGGAACGCCGTGAGCGCCTGCTGCGCGCTGCTCATGTCCCCGGACTGAACATCGCCGGCCATCGACGCCAGATCGCGCTTCTGCTGACGATACATCTGATAGAGACTTTGCGCATTCGAATTGCCGACGCCGTTGACAGACATGGTTCTTCATCCTGGTTATCGCGAGTTTGCGCGAGTATTACGCTGCTGGCCTTGGCCGGAACTGGAGCAATGCGCACTGCCGTTGCGGTCCGGAGCCCCCGCGTTTAAGGTCCCGGCCGTTCCGGCGCGTGTCGAAACGCGGCGGCGGCGACAGGGAGCTCCATGAATCGGTTGTTGAAAGGGCTTCGAGCAGCGACCGGCCTGCTGCGAAATCCTCCGGCAAAGACGCGGCGCGACATCATCGCGTCGATCACCCCGACACCCGGCGAGCCCGCGAACGCCATCGTGGCGGCGGAATGGGCGCGGCCCGACAACTTCTTCGCGGCCGGATATCTCCTCGCCAATCTCGATCTGCAAAAGGCCTGTGGCTCGAGCGAAGCGGCGGCGCGCGATCATTTCGAACGCCACGGTCACGCCGAAAGACGGCTTCAGATCACCCGCGGCTACCTCGAACACAGAGAGCGGTTCTTCGCCGAAAAATTTGCGCTGTTTCGTGCGGCGCTGTCCGACCGGCAAGCGACGGGATTTCCCGCTGTCATCGGCGGGCAATTCTGCGACCTCGAGAATTACGAAACCGAATCGGCGAACGGCGTCGCCGCCTTTTTCACCGACGAGCTGGCGAGCAATCCGGACAGGCTCTACGCCGACATCGGCGCCGGCCTGCGCAACATCGTGTACCGGAATTGCGCCTATGTCGAAGTCTATCCGTCGCTGACCACCGACATCGTCATCGAGCCCCGATGCGCCCTGCCCTTCGAAACCGCCTCGCTGGACGGGATCGGCTGTTTCGCGGTGCTCGAACATGTCGACCAGCCCTGGAAGATGGCCGAGGAATTCGCGCGTGTGGTCAAGCCCGGCGGGAAGATCTTCATCGACTGGCCCTTCCTGCAACCGGTGCACGGCTACCCGTCGCATTATTTCAACGCGACCCGCGAAGGGCTGCGCAGTCTGTTCGCTCCATGGTTCGAGACGCACGAACTCTATACCGGCCCGCACGAGGGGCCGAACTACACCGTGCACTGGATCGTCTCGAATCTGGCGGCCTCGATCGGCGACGCCGACGTGCGCGACCGTTTTCTCGACCTGACCGTCCGCGATCTGCTCGGGCTGGCGCCGACCGATCCGGCCTGGGCGCCCATCCTCGCCGCGCTCGACGACGCCGCCATTTCTCGCCTCTCCTGCGGCAACACGCTGGTCGCGCAGCGCAAATAAGCCGTTGCCGCCGCGCTGCAAATAAAGGCCATATTTACCATTTTGACTGCTGGTTCGATTTTGTGCGTCGGTGCGCGCTTCCCTGGGGAGCGAGCGCCATGGCGCCGCTCAGCGCGCGCCTGCGTCGAAGGTGTACGAGATGAACGACAAACAGCAGTTGATGTCCGATATCGAAACGCTCGAAAAGCTGATGTCGAATGTGGGCTCCGCCGTGCCCGACCGGGCTGCGCCACCCACCGACGCGGCGACAACGCCGTTCGAACTCGACCGCGGCGACGTGAAGGAACTGCGGGCTGTCCGCTCCAGCCGCAAGGCCTATCTGTTCGCCGCGCTCGCCGTTCTCGGCGCCGGGGCCGTTGCGGGCTGGTTCGTGATGCGCGGCGCGCCTTCGAGCGAGCCGGTCGCCACCGTCGACCCTGCCTCGACTGCGCCGGCGGAAGCCGCCGCGGAGGCCACCGACGCCGCGCCCGCCGTGCGGCAGGCCACGCCGGTGGAAGCCGCGGCCGATCCTGCCGATCCGACAATTTCGCGCGTTCTGGAGGACCCCGCCGCCGCCAGGGCGCTCGCCGCGCAGCCGGTCGAACCGGCGCCGGTCGTCGCCGACAAGCCGGCGCTGCCCGGCGACGCGCTGCTCGGCGCGCCCGCCGCGGCGAAGCTCGTTCCCGCACAGCGGGCGGCCGCACGGCCATCCGCTCCCAAGGCGGAAGAGCCGACGAAGGTCGAGGACGCGGCGGCAGAGCCGCAGGCCGCCGAACCCGCCCCCGCCAAACCGAAACGCAAGGCGGCCGTGAAGCCGGCCAAGCCGGCGAAACAGGCGAAAGCCAAACCGGCGCGGCCCGCGCATGGCGCTCCCGCCGCCGAGGCTTCGGCCCCGGCCGAGGCCGTGGCCGAACCGCCGCCGCCCCCGCCGCCGGCTCCTGCGCCCGGCTATCTGCAGCGCGCGCAGAACGCCGCCGGCTCGCTGATCGGCGGCGTCAAGGGTCTGGTCGGGCTGGGGCAGTAACTGCCGCCGGCGAGACTCAAGAGAGGTCCCGCGCGGCGACGCGCGCGGCCCGATTCGTGCTAGGGTCGGCGACGCCCTCCGGTCCCCCGAACCCGTCGGAAAAACGCTACATGATCCTCGACGACATCATCGGCAATTTCGAGCTGCTCGACGAGTGGGACGATCGCTATCGCTATCTCATCGAACTCGGCCGAACCCTCGCGCCGCTGCCGCAGGACGCGTATACCGACGACAACAAGGTGCGCGGCTGCGCCAGCCAGGTGTGGCTGAAATCTTCGATCTCGCGCGAGACCGGCGCGCCGGTGCTGGTCTTCCTCGGCGACAGCGACGCCCATATCGTGCGCGGCCTCGTGGCGCTGGTGCTGGCCCTCTATTCGGGCAAGCCGGCGGCGGACATCGTCACCACCGACGCCGCGCCGCTGTTCGAGGAGCTGGGCCTCGCGCAGCATCTCACGCCGCAACGCGCCAACGGCCTTCGGTCCATGGTCGAGCGCATCAAGAAGGAAGCGCGCGAGGCGCTGGCGAGCGCATGAGCGGCGCCGCGATGCTGGTGACCACGGTCGACAGCGACGACAAGGCCCGGATGATCATCTCCGCGGCGCTGGAGGCGAGGCTCGCCGCCTGCGCGCAGCTTTTCCCGATCCGTAGCCATTATGTCTGGAAGGGCGCGCTCGAGGAGCAACAGGAAATTCTCGTGCAGATGAAGATCCGCAGCGAGGATCACGACGCCCTCGCCGCGCTGGTGCGCCGGCTGCACCCCTATGAAACCCCCGAAATCCTGAAGATCGACATCGCGGCCGTCGATCCGGATTATTTTGCGTGGCTGACGGACGCCACGGCGCGCTGATTCGGGAGCGCGCCATGCCCCGGCGCCTTGCACCGCGACGGGACGCGCACTAGCTTCAGCCCCGGCGCGGCGCCGCCTTCCGCGCGTTGTCTTCTCCAGAGCCAAAGGCAAGCCATGTCGCTCACCACCGACGCCATGATCGACCGCCGGCGTCTGCGCCGCAAACTCGGGCTGTGGCGGATCGCCGCCATCGCGCTCGGCTGCGGCGCGGCGCTGCTCGCCGTGGTCAAGACCGGCGGCGTCGATTCGGCCGACAAGCTGACGCCGCATGTCGCCCGCCTCGCCATCGACGGACTCATTGTCGGCGACAAGGACATGCTGGAGCTGATCAGGAAGGTCGGCGACTCTTCGCAGGCGAAGGCGCTGATCGTGAAAATCGACAGTCCCGGCGGCACCACCACCGGCTCGGAGCTGATCTACGAAGAATTGCGCCGGGTGAACGAGAAGAAGCCGGTCGTCGCCGTCGTCGGGACGCTGGCGGCCTCGGGCGGCTACATCGCTGCGCTGGGCGCCGAGCGCATTCTCGCCCGCGGCAATTCGCTGGTCGGCTCGATCGGCGTGCTGTTCCAGTTCCCCAATTTCTACAAGCTTCTCGACACGGTCGGCGTGAAGGTGGAGGAGGTGAAATCCTCGCCGTTGAAAGCCGCCCCCAACGGCCTCGAGCCCACCAGCGACGCCGCCCGCGCCGCCATCGCCGCGCTGGTGTCCGACAGCTATGGCTGGTTCAAGGATCTGGTGAAGCAGCGTCGCAAGCTCGACGATTCCGAACTCGCCAAAGTGTCCGACGGCCGCGTGTTCACCGGCCGGCAGGGGCTGCCGCTCAAGCTCGTCGACGGGCTGGGCGGAGAGCGGGAGGCCATCGCCTGGCTCGAGGCCGACAAGGGCGTCGCCAAAAATCTCCCCGTGCGCGACTGGAAGAAAAAGTCGACCGCGGCGAGTTTCGGCCTCGTGGAATCCGCGGCCGGCGCTCTCGGCGCTCTCGGCTTCGAGACTTTGGCGGAAGCGCTACGCGGCGCAGCGCAGGCGCAGCGCGCGTCGGCACTTGACGGGTTGTTGGCGATTTGGCAGGGTTTTCATCAGAACTGAAGCGCAGTCTGCGTTTCATTCGGATTTTTAGAGACACTCCTCGCGCACGGAAGCAGCCATGATCAAGTCCGAGCTCATTCAGCGAATCGCCACCCGCAACGGCCGCCTGTATCAGCGCGACGTGGAAACCATCGTGGGCACGATCCTCGACGAGATCACCTCGGCCCTGTCGCGCGGCGACCGCGTGGAGCTGCGCGGCTTCGGCGCCTTTTCGGTGAAGAAGCGCGACGCCCGCACTGGCCGCAATCCGCGCACCGGCGAGCAGGTGGCGGTGCAGGAAAAATGCGTGCCCTTCTTCAAGACCGGCAAGGAAATGCGGGAACGCCTCAACGCCGACTACAAGGCCTGACGCGCCGCCTTCGCCTTCGTCGATCACTGTTTCCGCAAAGCGAACATCGGGAGGAACGCCGGATGTTCGCTTTGCATTTTTCATCCCCGATCGGATCGAACCGAGGACCGGCATGCGGACTTTCCTGAGGCTTTTCGTCTATGCGCCGCTGGGACTGATCATCCTGTTCTTCGCGATGGCCAATCGCGAAACCGTGCCGGTCTCGCTCGATCCCTTCGCCAGCGGCGGCGACGCTGCGGCGGCTCCGGCGTTCCAGGCGCCGTTTTTTCTCGTCGTTCTGCTGTCGATGGCGCTGGGCGTGCTCGCCGGCGGTCTGTCCTGCTGGATCGGCCATTACCAGCTCCGCCGCACGGCCCGGTCGGCCCAGCGCGAGGCGAAAGAGGCGCAGGCCGAAGTCGGGCGGCTGCGCCAGCAGGCCCTCGCCGCGCTCCCCGGTGATCCCGCCGGGAAAACCGGCCGCTGACCCGCGACCGCGGTTTCATGCCGCAGTCTGCGCCCGGCTTGCGCGACGCTGCAAAGAATTCGCCACGCCGGCTTGAAAATCCCCGCGCGCGCCGATATGAACGACCCACTCCCACGCGGAGCCGCCGCAATAGCTCAGCTGGTAGAGCACATCATTCGTAATGATGGGGTCGGGGGTTCGAATCCCTCTTGCGGCACCAAATCCTGCCAAGAGCAGTCCTTAAAATCATATCGTGGAACGCTTGCTGCTTGGGCGGCCCCTCGTCCAGTCCCTCACCGCTGCGTATATTGGCGCGCACAATGGCGGACAGGGCTACCTCGAAAAGCCCCACACTCTCATCATGCTCTCGCACGCCTCCCGCGCCGCCGTCCCGCTGTGGACAAATCCGGTTCTGACTTGCGCGGTCGGCCATCTGCGCCAGTCCGGACCCTCCAGAACCAAACGCTCGCCTTGCCCGGACAGGCATAGAGGCGCGCCTACAGCTGGCCGCCGATGGCGGCGGACCAGTCGTCGGGACGGGATCTGGCCGCAGATCGTGGTGCGGCGCCAGTGGACGCGGCTGGTCACTGTTTGCGGTCCGTGGTGGCGAAGTGGCAGGGGGCGGAATATGATGCGATCCGACATTGCCGGGAGGAAAAAATGCAGATCACAGCTCGGTTTCCACTATCTTCGTTGATTCTTTTGATGCTTTTCAGCGCAGCCGACGCTCAAACGGTGACGACGCAGGAGACTATCAGTCGATCCGTGACCGTCACTCTGCCGGATGTTCCGGAAGTCGGCGGCCGATGCACTGATACCGGAACGGTCGTCGGGCTCAATCCCCGAGGCGACAATTTTTTGAGCGTTCGACTGCGGCCCAATGGACCCGCCGGGCCGGGCCAAGAGGTCGACCAGCTATTTACAAACGACAGGGTTTGCATCGTCGGAAATCAAGGACGATGGCTTAATGTCAGATACTTGCGGAATGGAAGGGCGTTTTCCGGCTGGGTTTTTGACCGTTACATTCGCGAAAATTGATCGCAGCGCCAGAAAATCGAAACACCCGCGCCGGGCCATCCGCGGTCACCGGCGACGGCACAGGTCCGCGGCGTCGAGAAAACAGGCGCCGGCGGCGCTGCGGCAAACCGTGCATATCGGATCCACGGGTCGGACCCGATGCGAATAGAAAAAACCCGACCTTTCGGCCGGGTTTCTCCTGCGTGCCAGTGTTCGGATTTACGGATGAGGCGCAATCACCCCCGTGATCCGATCAATATTTGGCAAGCACCGGGGCGGAACCCCAGTTGAAGTGATAGTTCACGCCGGCGCGGACGACGTGACCGTCGAAATGATGCGAAGTCTGCGTCACGCCATAGGCGATGACGCCCGGAATCGCGAGAACGCCGGAGTGCCGGATCGTGCCGAGATCGTAATACAGATATTCGACCTTGGCCGACCAGTTCTGCAGGAACATCCATTCGGCGCCGCCGCCGACGGTCCAGCCGACCCGCGTGTCAGAGAAGGCGCTCGAGGCGACGCCAACGCCGGCGAACGGCTGAATGATCGAAGTGGAAGAGTTCACGCCGCCATAGGCGAGACCGCCCGTGCCGTAGAGCAGGATGGTGGGGGTGATCAGATAGCCGAGACGGCCGCGCACGGTGCCGAGGTAATCCAGAGAGGCGCTGGTGGAGAAGCCGGTCGCCGTGATCAGAGGAAGCACGCCGCCGGACCAGGCGGTGGCGGTGCTGCCGCTGCCGGCGATACCCTGGATGTCGGCTTCGATACCGACGAGGAAGTTGTTGTAGAACTGATAGTTGTAGCCGATCTGGCCACCGCCGATGAAGCCACTGTTGTTGGTGTTGAACAGGCCGGCGGCGCTCGAAGTGAAGGGCAAGCCGCCCAGCACGCCGAGATCGGCGGTGGCGATCGAGGTGCTGGTGCTGTTGGCGAAGGTGTAGCCCGCGTTGAGACCCGCGTAAAAGCCCGTCCAGGTCTGGATCGGCGGCGGAGTGTAGGCCGGCGGCGCCTTCACCGAGGGAAGATCGGCGGCGAGCGCGGAGGTGGCCGCGAACGCCATGACTGCGGCCATCGGAATTATCTTCTTCATTTTCGTTTCCCTTTTAACTGAAGATCGCGGCCGCCTTGTGCATCATACCCGCAAGACTGGTCGAGTCGGGGTCAACAATCAATCAGGAGTTACGTGTTCCGGCTATCAGAAAGCATCATTTCCGAAGACTGTTGCAAGAGTGCCACCGTAAGGAGGCGATGGCGAACAAGGCGATGGGTAGAGACGCAAGCGACAATTTGTCGTTTGCGTCATCGACCGGAGACGCGACCGGCAAGGACAAGCGCTCGATCGAACGCGCCGCCGCCCACGAGGAAGCCCTCGGCGCCATCGCCGGCACAAGCCTGGACCAGGGCGTGGCGCCGGACGCCCGCGCCAGGATGGCCTCGCAAGCCGGCCCCGGAAAAGCGCAAGCCGAATATCATCCGATGCGCCGCAGGCTCGTCTTGCAGTTCGTCTCGGATCTGGCCTGGGCCAATCCCGGGAAAGTGAGAGTGGGTTTGAAGGTTACGACACGGCGCGCATATCCCGGCCTCGACGCCCGTCTTCGGATTGCGGCCTATGCGCTGGCGTTTTTTTTTGCGAACGTGGAACGTTCCGAATTTCGACAATTTGACGTTGTCGCCAATAACCAGCGCGTCGACAATCTCCGCGAGAAAAATGTCGACCAGCGCTGCGGATTCAATATGCGAGATGCGCCTGTCCGGGAGTGCGGCTCCAACTGCCCCGGCAAGATTTGCGCGTGTCAAAGTTGCTGCCGGACGGGGCGGTGGCAACCCGGGTTCTGTGCGCGTCCGTGTCGGGGACGTCCTGGTCCAGGAATCGTCGAGCGCCATTGTTCGTTCGCTCCGCGGCTAAAGGGCTGACGGTCAAGCCCGTAGAAAAGCGATTTGATCTCTGATCGACTGCACGGCTACAGGTTCGGAATCTACTCATATGTCGCGAAAAAGCCCGACGGGACAGCGCCGGGCTTTCACGTTTCTTGTGTCGAGAAGAAGCCTGGCGTTCCGGACTTTATCGATGGAGCGAGGCAGATCGGCAGACGCCGGGCATCGCCGACGGCGTGATGATCGTGGAGATTTCTTGCGCGGCATTTAATACCGAGCATCATGTGCAAACAGAGGCGCTACTCGTCATTCCAGGCGCTCAGATCCACGACCGGGATTGCTCCTGATGATCAGCGGGCGGGCGTCAGTGTCTGTGCAGCATGCGCAAATGGCACTCTTTCACCCGGCCGCCGCGACCGTCGGCATGCGTCTGGCAGCCGGCATTTCTCGGCCGGCGCCCATAAAGATAGACCTCGGCTCTGTGGCGCCGATCGAAGCGCTGGTGCGAGAAATCATGCCCGCCGACGAAGACATTGCGCCCGAACCGGACTTCGGCGCACACGGGGGCTGCAGTCAGGCCGAGTAAGGAGGCCACGAACAGCCCCGCGACAAAAGAGCATCGCTTTGTCATTTTCCATCTCCTTTTTTCCGTAACTGCGCGCCCGGACGCCTTATCTGACATTGCCTTCGGCTCGGGAAACCGGTGAACGAGCGACATGCAGGGTCAGAGCAGATCGAACATCAGCAAGCCGAGCACGACGAGAACGCTCACCACGTCCAGAGCGACCAGCGCATTCGACAGAGCGGCGACAGCGTTCAATCCGGGAGTCGACATCATGGTCGTGAGTGCGGCGAGTGTCATGGCGTTTCTCCCCCGAAACGTCCCCATTGCGGGCTCGCGTCGGAAGCGGACGAGGGCTGCCAAGCGTCGCCGCCTTGCAAGAGGCGGAACAGGTTTTCCGTCGCCTGATCCCAAGTCGTGGGCGCAAAGGCTCCCCGTTCGACGGGTTCGCGGCACAACGCCGCGACGCGCTCGGCGAGTCCTTGCGGATCGAGCGGCGGCACGTAATGGACGCCGTGACCGCCGGTTTCGCGAAACACCGGTATATCCGCGGCGATGACCGGCAGGCCGTGGCGCCCCGCCTCGACCAGCGGCAGGCCGAAACCTTCGAGGATCGAAGGGGACACGAGCGCGTGGGCGCGGCGATAGCAGAACCTCAAATCGGCGTCTCCGGCGACATCCAGCCAGAACAGCCGCCGGCCCAGTTCGGGGTGGCTCCTGATCCGGTGCGCAAGCGCTTCGCTTTGCCAGCCGGGGCGACCGACGATGAGATAGCGCGCGTCGACGCCATTGCGCCAGAGCGCCTCGAAGGCGTCGAGCGCGACCGGATAGGCCTTGCGCGGCTCCAGCGTTCCGACGCTCAGGAAACACGGCTTATCGTCGGCGAAGGCGGCCTGCGCCGCGGCGGAAACCGGACCGGGGGCTTCGTCGGTGAAATCAGCGCCGAGGCGCCACCAGCCGATGCGTCGCTCTTCCGCTGCGAACGACTCGCGATTCGAAACGTGAACGAGAAAATCCGTCGCCGCGCTGCGGGAAATGCACAGGATCTCTTCGCTGTCCATCACCACGCGCTCGAACCAGTCGCGAAAGGCGGCCTGCAGACCGGGCGAGACCGCAAGCGGATGGGTCAAAGGTATGAGATCGTGGACGACCGAGACAATGCTGCCGCCGGCAGCCCGCAGCCTGTCGATGATCGGCGCATATTCGTCGACAAGGTCCCAGCAGGCGTCGAGCAACACGAAACGATCGCCCGGCGCGAAGACGATCGGGTCGGACGAGCCGGGGCCATCGAACCACGAAATCAGCGCGCCGTTTTCGACAATCACCGGCAGCGCGAAGCCGGTCTTGACCGCGCGCCGCGCCACTTCCCGCACCACACGCTGAATCCCTGTCTGACCGCCATTGCGATGGGTCGGCGTCGCATCGATGAACAGACGGTTCGATCCGGACAATGGGAGAACCGGTTTCAATCCCGCATCGGCAGGCAGCGGCGGGCGACGGCGGCGCTTCGACTTGGCGGGACGCGATCCGTCATGCAAGTGACCGAGCCCGATCATTCGCGTCACCGTCCAGTAGAGTTCGCGCAGGCGGAAATAGATGGCTTCGCTCAAAGGATCGATCGCCTGTGTGGCGCGCATTTGAAGAATGTGCCGGTGCTCTTCCTGGATGAGCGCGGCGAGCCAAAGGTCGACGCGCGGATCGCGATTGTGTGGCCCCGGATCAGGCAAAAAGTGGCCGGAATGGGCGTCGAAAGAGAGCAGGCCGCTCGTCGTGTTCATGGTTCAACTCCTTCAGAGGTCGGAAAGGGCGCCGGAACGACCCTGGAGACCGTACGACGCGCGGTGCAGCCGGGCATGAGCGAGAGCGGATGCGCCGGCGTCCTCGTCGGCGCCACGCGTCTCGGCGGCGGAGACTGCGGCCGCGGCAAGGGCGAGTATCAACGCGAGTCTGCCGAGCGCGGCGCGGGTCAGAGGCGGGATGGGGCGATCATCTTCGGCGGGGGCGCGAACAAGCATTGGGGCTTCCTGTGTGGGAAAATATCTCACGCGATGAATATTAGTGTAAAAATTTCCCACGTCAAGTTCTGTGGGATTGTCTCCCACCTCATGCCGGGTTAGGAAGACGCATGATCGACAGCCGGGACGAGGCGCCCCCCGATGCGCAGAGACTGCAACAGCCCATCGCCCGGCTGTTGCGCCCGCTCGTGCGCCTGTTCATTCGCTGCGGCACGACGTTTCCGGCGCTCAGCGAACTGTTGCGCGAACTCTATGTGAATGTCGCAGTTCACGATTTCGTTCTGCCGGACAAGGACCAGACCGACAGCCGCATCAGCTTGCTGACGGGCATTCACCGCAAGGAGGTCCGACGCCTCCGGGAAGCCGGCGCGCCGGTCCGCACGACGCCGGCTTCCGTGTCCAGAACCACGCAGATTGTCGCGCTGTGGCTGGCCGACCGGCGTTTCGCCGACAGGAACGGCGCCCCGGCGCCGCTGCGGCGCGCCGGGGCGGAGGGCGATGGTCCGACATTCGAGGCACTGGTCGAGCAGGTCACCAAGGATCTGCGTCCCAGAGCGGTTCTCGACGAATGGCTCGACCGCAAGATCGTGGTCATCGACGAAAAGGGGCGGGTCGTTCTGACGGAGGCCGCGGTTGCGCCGAGCCGAGGCGACGACCGCCAGCTCCATTATTTCGGCCGCAATCTGCATGACCATATCGCCGCTGCCGTCGAGAACGTGACCTCTCACCCCTCTCCGTTCCTCGAGCGAGCGGTGCACTACGAGGGCCTGTCGGAAGATGTCGCCAGGCAGTTGGAGGCCGCGGCGCGCCAGCTGGCGATGGACGCGCTTCTGGCGGCCAACCGCGAGGCGCAGGCGCTTCACCGCAGCGATGACGGCGGCGACTGGCGTTGGAATTTCGGCGTTTATGTCTATCGTGAGAAGGAGCCCCGCCCGGGCGAGGGAGCCGGCGACCCGCCGGGAGACGCCCCGTGAAAGGCCTTGTCCCGCTCGACCGGCGCCGCGTGCTGACGTCGCTTGTCGCCACGCTCGTTTCGGCGCAAGCGAGAGGCGCCCCCAAAGACAACGGGCTCGGGGGCACCGGCTATATTTCGGTGGCGCCCGGTCCCGACAATGGTCTTGGCGGCACCGGCGTTGTCGGGACGATTCGCGGCTTCGGCAGCATCTTCGTCAATGGCCTCGAAATTTCCTACGCGCCGGACGTGGAGGTCACGCTCGACGGCGAACCGGCGACGGCGGCGCGCATGCGGATCGGCCATGTCGTTTCGCTGGTTGCAGAACACGACCAGACCGGGTTCGCTGCCTCGCGGATCCGCATCCTGCGCGAGGTCGTGGGACCGATCGACTCCCTGTCCGGGCGACGGTTGCGCATCGCCGGACAAACGGTGGAATTGGGGCATGGCGTCGCCGCGTCCGGTCTCGCGCGCGGTCGGCGTGTCGCCGTCAGCGGTCTGCGCCTGCCGGATCAGACCATCATCGCCAGTCTCGTGGAGCCCGCGGAACCGGGCGCCGTGCAGATTGTCGGCATGGTGGCGCGTGACGCACAGGGACAGATGACCATCGGGTCGCAGCGCCTGTCCGGCGTCGCGCGGTCGCTGGTCGGTCAGCGGGTCGCCCTGCGCGGCGAGATGGTCGGACATGATCTCGACGTCTCGTTCGTTTCCCCCGATGCAACGACGCCGCGCGATGTGCGACGGGCGTTCGTCGAGACTTATGTCGAGAGCGAAGGCGCCACGGTCTTCACCGCCGCAGGACAAAGATTCACGCCGTCGCGCGCGGCGACGTTTCAGGGCGTGGCCCGAGCCGTGATCGGCGTCGACGTCGATCTGGACGGCGGGATGACGATCGACTCGATCCGCGCGTCGGACCGGCTCGGCGACAAGGGGTCCGGCAAGGCGCTGCGAGAACGCATGCGCGACGCCCCCGAACCCGAGCCCCCTGCGACCTCGCCAGGCGGTGGGGACAGCGGTGCGCAAGCCGCGCCCGGCGTCGACGGACAACCGGCGTTCGGCGCCGGCACGCCCGGTTCCGGCGGCATGTCTCTCCCCGGCGGGGGCGGTTTTCGTGGTCCCGGACCCGGGCCTGGAATGCCCGGCCCAGGCCCAGGCCCCGGTCTGGGACCGGGGAGCGGCCCGCCGCGGCGCTGAGGCCGCGGCCATCGGCATTCAGCATATTCGCCGATCTGAAAAAACAACTTCCATCCGGCCGCAGGCCCTTGACGTGTGAAACTTACCCACGCATATTAAGTGGGATAATTTCACACGGAACGTCGCCCAGCGACGGTTCTTCGGTGAAAAGTGACCCGGCCCGCCGGGTCACGCCCTTCGGCCGTGTTGGCGGCCGATGGTCGGCCGGCTCCCGCCCCACCAGGGCCGCGTCGACCCGAGCCCGGCAGGCTGGAGCAGCCTGCCGGGCTTTGCCCCAACCGGCCGGCTGCAACGCCCCCTCGTGCTGGCCAATCTCGACAGGAGCCGCCTGAATGAAGAAAATCATGTTCCCCATCCTCTCCCTGATCGCATCCCTCGGGACGGCGCAGGCTGCAGATGTCGTGTCCCGCAAGGCCGCCCCGCCCCCACCGCCGGCTCCCCTCTGGACCGGCGCCTATGTCGGCGCAAATCTCGGCGGCGGATGGGCGCGGCAAGGGACCGGCGGCATAAGCGGCGGCGCGCAGATCGGCTACAATCGACAGATCACGCCCTTGTTCGTTGCCGGCCTCGAGGCCGATTTCCAGGCAACGAGCCTGTCGGCGTCCAACCGGCGCCCCTTCGATCCCGCGGCGCTGGTCTCGGGCGTTTCGCCGACATTTCCGCCGGGTGGGCCGGGCGGGCGCAATCTTCCCTGGTTCGGCACGCTGCGCGGCCGCATCGGCGTACTACCACTGACCCCCTCCCTCCTGATCTATGGCACGGGCGGGTTCGCCTATGCCGGCGGACATGGCGGCGTGACGACAGGCTGGACGGCGGGCGGCGGCGTCGAATGGGCCTTCGCCCGCAACTGGTCGGCGAAGGCGGAATATCTATTCGCCGACCTGTCGCCCGGCGGCTCCGGTCCTTTCGGCGATCGGCGCACGAATTTTCAACTGGTCCGCGCGGGCGTGAATTATCGCTTCGACCCCGGCGATTTCCTCATGGCCGGCCCCGGATTCTGAGCGCGCGCCGCCGCTCGCAAGTCTCGGCGCCGTCGGCAGCTCATCGTCCACGGCCCGGGAACAATTCCGCTTCGGCTGCAGAAAGATGCAAGCCGTGGGATGAAGCGAAACTGCCAAGCGGAGGCGCGCCGGCGCAGGTTGCCGCCGCTTCGCATGAGCGAAAGGACCCGTATTATGGACCAACGTTCTGGACCTCGGGTCGCAAGAGCGCGACGCTCTTTTGCAGGAGCTTGAAATCCGGAGATTTGCAGGAGTGTGGCTGGGGGACCTGGATTCGAACCAAGATTGACGGAGTCAGAGTCCGCAGTTCTACCGTTGAACTATCCCCCACCAGCGCGAGGCCGCGCTGTGTGTGATCGGTCTCTAGGATGCGTCGCGGCGGCTGTCAACCGGTCTCCTCGAGCTTCCAGGGCTCCGAACTCTGGTTAACGGCGGTTAACGAATTGGCGAAGTCGTGATTCTGTGGGGCGGAGTGATTCCTGGAGCCCCGCCATGAGCCTTGCCTTTGCGCTTTTCGAAGAAAAGTCACGCC